>JAABUN010003615.1_pt1 | contig 23475 bp, 24 predicted proteins | sample 5559311 | NCBI WGS metagenome assembly JAABUN01 (sample SAMN10711877, study PRJNA513370) | rock metagenome | isolation source: Antarctica rocks | place: Antarctica: Victoria Land, Siegfried Peak sud
TCGTCGGCTGGCAGCTGTCGAGGTCGCTGCGCACCGACCTGGCACTGGATGCGCTGAACATGGGCCTGTGGACCCGGCAGCGCGACGGCCACGACACCAGCGACCTCGTCCACCACTCCGATCGTGGGGTGCAGTACCTCGCCGTCCGCTACACCGAACGCCTCGCCGAAGCCGGCGCCGTCGCCTCGGTCGGAAGCAAGGGCGACAGCTATGACAATGCGATGGCCGAGGCGTTCAACAGATTGTTCAAAGCAGAGCTGGTCCGCAACCGCGGGCCGTGGAAGAGCATCGACGACCTGGAGATCGCCGTCGCCGAGTACATCGACTGGTTCAACTTCCGCCGGCTCCACGGCCAGATCGGCCTCGTTCCACCGGTCGAGTTCGAGACCCAGCACCGAAGCACCACCCTGCTCGAGCAGCCTGCTCAGCGGGAGTTGCAAGCCTCCATCAAACCCGGCACTTGACAGGGACGAGCAGGAGGCGCTGGCCAGCCGGCAGGCCGGACTCGGCCGCCCGGAAGCCACCTGCGCGGCGCTGATCCCGATCACCAAGTCCCCGGCGTGGTGGGCCCTGACTCAGGACGAGCGCCGTGAGCTGCTCGAGGAGACCTCCCACCACATCGAGATCGGACTGAAGTACCTTCCCGCGGTGGCTCGCCGGCTCTATCACGGCCGGGACCTGGGCGAGCCCTTCGACTTGCTCACCTGGTTCGAGTACGCCCCTCAGCGCGCGCCCGCGTTCGAGGAACTCGTCGCCCGGCTACGGCAGACCAGGGAGTGGGAGTTCGTCGAGCGCGAGGTCGACCTCCGGCTCAACCGCCACGAATGAAATCCGGAAGCGAGCGGGGCGGGTCTGTGCTCCCAGCGGTTCCCACCTCCTGACCGCGCCGCCGGGCACAGGGGGAGTGGTTACTGATTCTGCTTCGCGGACCTCGACCCCGTGAGCAGGGGCCAGACGCTGACCGCGGCCGCGAGCGCCCAGACCGGGCCCAGGATGAGGAGCGCCGAGACGACGTAGTTGTTCGGCAGGATGTGAGTGTTGCCCGGCTGGACGCTCCTTCTCTGGCCCTCGGTCGCCCACAGGGCGAGCACGAGAACCACGCCTGTGACGATCAGCGCGGCGCGTATAGGCGGGCGCAGTCTCACCGGCAGCAGCGTCGTCAATGCACCGACGCCGAGCAGGAGGGGAATCAGCAGCAGGTCGTTGAGGAGGACCGCGCCGCCCAACCGCGGGAGCGTCACCATCGGTGTCGTCAGCGCCGCGTTCTTCAACAGCCCGAAGAGGCCATAGCCCATGGCCAGGAAGCCAAGGGGGGCCAGCACCGCGAAGGCCCGGCTCCTCTCTGGCTTCTCGACGGCCTCCAGGTCGGTCGAGTCCTGAGCCGGGGTCGTCACCGAACCTCCAGGCGCTCGACCCACTTGGTCTGCATGATCCCGGGGTTGCTAGGAGCGATGAGCCGCGTGGGATACCCGTGATCGGGGTGCAGGGGCTCGCCATTGAGTTCCAGCGCGAGCATCGTGTCCGGGTCGAGTGCGTGGGCGCGGTTCAGCCTCGCGCTGGTGAACATGGCGTTAGGCCTGGTCCGCTTCTGGATCGAGGTCACGAGGACGTCGTCGAAGGTTCTCACGCCAGCGAGGGCGAGCAGGTCGCGAACCGGGACGCCCTGCCAGCGGGCTCCAACGCTCCATCCCTGGACGCAGCTGATCGGCAAGGCTGCGCGGTGCCCTGACAGGCCCCGGAGATCGTCAACCGTCAACTCGACGGGCTGAGTCACGGCTCTGCCCTCGATGCGTAGCCGGTAGTCCGGCGAGAGGATGTGCTGGACCACCCCAGCCAGGCTCGCCTGGGTTTGCACAGGCAGCCCCTGGACGCCGACGTCCGAACGCCGTGACGACAGGACCGCCAGCTTGTTCAGCGCGTCGACGTTGGCCCCCACGAACGAGGCGGCAGCGAGCCCGCTCGATGCGAAGACGGCCCCGAGGAACCAACGTCGGCTCACCAGCGCTTCGGCCTCGCGCGCGCGGTCCTGCTCCTCGGGAAGACGGGTTCCGTGATCGGCTGCCTTGTTCTTGAACATCCTGTCCCCGAATTTCAAGGCGTCTCACCGCGCAGAGCCTGGCGCGTCGTCTTAATCTTGGCTCCGACGTGCACCAGCAGTGCGCCCATCGTGATCCAGGCCAGCCAGTAGTGCGTAGGCGTGAAGAACCGCGGGTTCGCATACCAGTAGAAGTGATCAGCCATTCCGTCAGCAAGCAACAGGATGCTGCCGCCAACGAGCGGGATGAGGCTCACCCGTTCGACCGCGTGCGGAAGGTTCCGGAAGATCGGTCTTTTCCACAGGGCGGGATATGACGCCCAAAGCTTGGCCACCAGCAACGCCACCGAGGCGACTCCAGTGGTGGTGTGCGTCGCAGTGACCCACCGGTAGAGGTTCACCGGCCGGGCAGGCCACTCGAGCCAGCTCTGCGGGTGCTGCACCAGGTGGGACGCGAGCCCGGTGAGGAAGCAGATGCCGAAGGCCACTCCAAGAGCGACCCCAAGAATTGCCGACACCCGGGTGCCTCGCACGTTGGAGGTGAACGAGCTCGGCTCGGGAAGACGGGGTTTCTGCGGCGGCACGACGCGTACTGGGCGCGCGGACTGGCTTGTTGCCATGGACGAGTTCCTCCTGTGGGACCAAATTCACTAGCTGCGCCCGGTGGAGTAACCCACCCGAAGGCGTAAGGAGACTGATCACCTGGACTACTGGTCACTCGACGGGGGCTGAGGTGTGAACGCTTGCGCTACGTCAAGCCTCCGAGCCAGTGAGTAGTCCCCGCTACGGCAGACGGAGGGGCTGAACCCGCTCATCTGGCTCACAGGCCCCCAGCTCCTGGAGCGCCCACTCCCTGTTCATCTGCGCATCCTCCCCGGCCTGCCCAGTTTGGCGCACCTCACACAGAGGCGAGAAGCGGCGCGGATAGACGTAGGAGTGACGCCCGCGGGCGGACTGCGCGGTCCCACCACACCCACTCACGTGGGTTGATCAGTTACGACGTATGCGCTCTCGGCAAGAGTAGGCCGATCGCCACCGGTTGCCGACGGTGTGGGGAAGTGCGGCAACACGTACTCGGCCAGCTGACGCAGGACGTGTGTAGCGGGTCTGCGGCCGTGCTTGAGGTTGAGCACCACATGGTTGACCCCGGCCTCACGCAGGCCACCGAGGTACTCGATCAGGAACCGCTGCCCGGTGCGGTACCCGAGGTGGATCGGGTGCGGGCCAGTGTCGGCGTTCTCAGTAAGGTCGATGTAAAGGGACTGGGCGAAAGGCTTCGCGCCGAACCCGCCTTCGTCGAGTGCCTGCCGCCACTCGGTGATGACCTGTTGTTGCTCGGCGACCGGGCGGGGGTACATCAGCCAGCCGTCGGCGTGCTCGGCAATCCAGGGCAGGCTCTGCATGCTGCGCCCGGTGACCAGCATCGGAATCACCCTGTCGGCCGGTTTGGGCAGCAGCCCGACATCCCGCATCACCCCGTACGGCGAGTCGACGTTAGGGAAGTCCTGCGCCCACATCCGGCGGATCGAGTCAATCGACGCACGGAAGAGTTCGCCGCTGTCGTCGCGGTTCAGCCCGAACGCGGGGAACTCCACGCCACGGTCCCCGGTGGCCGCGCCGAGTACGAGACGTTCCCCGCTCAGCAGATCCAGTGACGCCGCCGCCTTGGCGATGTCGATCGGATTGCGCAGCGGCAGCACAGTCGATCCTGTGGCCAGAGCGATCTGGCTGGTCCGGCCCGCGATGTGAGTCAGCCACACCCACGGGTCGAACATCTGGCCGGTGTCACCGAACGTCGGGTCGAACAGCGGTACGTCCCGGGCCCACAACGCGGCGAAACCACGCTCCTCGGCCAGCACTGCCTCGGCTGTCTGCTCCAGCACGTCCATACGCGGGATCGGGCCGGCATACGACTCCAGCGGGAAGAACAGACCGAGGGTCAACGCCCCTGGCTGGAACATCCTGGCGAACCCGGGCCGGGCGCCGGGTCGGGCGACGATGCTTGGCATGCGGCTTCCTTACGGGCGGGGAGATGGACGGCCTGGCCAGAGTACTTGACTTCCAGGAACAGAATACCGTATGGTCCCTCGCTGTGGGCAGACCCAAGAAGTTCGATCCCGACGTCGCAGTCGCGCAGGCGATGGAAACGTTCCGCGTCAACGGATACGCCGAGACTTCGCCACAGCGCCTTGCGGGCAGCCTCGGCATCGGCAAAGGAAGCCTCTACCACACGTTCGGGAGCAAGCAAGAGTTGTTCCTGCTGAGTCTCCAGCACTACGCGAACACCTCACTGGCCGACTTCAAGTCGATCGTCGAGGGGGCCGCGCCCATCCGCGACCGAATCCGCCACCTGCTGATCGGGGTCATTGACACCGACCTGAACGATCCGGACCGGTGCGGCTGCCTGGTGGTCAACAGCGCCGTCGAGCTGGCCAGGGACGAGTCAGCCGCCCGCTTGCTCAGGCGGTCGTTTGATGCGACGGAGTCGGTGCTGCACACGGAGTTCGTGGCGGCACAGTGGGCGGGCGAGATCGCGGCCGACCGCGATCCGAAGGCGCTCGCCGGACTCGTGCAGAGCTCGATGATCGGACTGCGGGTGCTCGTCAAGACGACGGTCGACCGCAGCAGGCTCGAATCGATCGTGCAGGCGACGGTCGCCGCGATCTAGACCGACGCCCATGATCAAGGGTGCCGACTCACGAGTTTTTTCTGTACCTACGGTTCAAATACTTCCACGAAACGAGGTTGGCTATGACGGAGTCACAAGGGACCAAGAGCATCACAGGCTTGCCGGACACGACCAAGATCGCAGATCTCCAGTCACAGCCGTCAGAAGGCGTCACGGCCTGGGACGGCCGACTGTGGGCGATGCTGATAGTGCTTTGTAGCGCCATGTTCCTGGACGCGCTCGACAACGCCATGGTCGGCATCGCGGTGCCGCCCATCCAGGCCGAGTTGGGGATGTCGACATCTTCGGTGCAGTGGGTAGTGAGCGCCTACCTGCTCGGCTTCGGTGGATTCCTGCTGCTCGGCGGTCGGATGGCCGACCTGATTGGTCGGCGCCGGGTGTTGCTTGTGGCGGTTGGTGTCTTCGCCGTCGCCTCGCTGGTCGGTGGTCTGGCCGAGAACGGCGTGCTCGTGATCGTCGCCCGCTTCGTGATGGGTGCCAGTGCCGCCTTCTCGGCTCCGGCCGGTCTGGCAATCATCGTGACAATGTTTCCGGAGGGAGCCCCGCGTAATCGCGCAGTGAGCATCTACACCGCCTGCGGTGCGGTCGGGTTTTCGCTGGGCCTGGTCGCGGGGGGGCTGCTGACCGAGATCGGCTGGCGCTGGACCTTCTTCGTGCCCGTGCCGATCGCACTGATCGTGCTGCTCGGTGCCAGCATTCTGGTGCCGAGGGATGCGGACTCGGGTACTACTAATCGCAGCTTCGACCTGCCTGGCGCGGTGAGCATCACCGCGGCCATGTTGTTGCTGGTGTACACGATCGTCGAGGCGCCCCGCGTCGGCTGGACGGCGGCCCCAACCATCGCGCAATTCACCGTTGTCGTCCTCCTCGTCATGGCTTTCGTCATGATCGAGCGCAGAACGAAGCAACCGCTGCTGCGGCTCGACTTCCTACGAAACCGCGCTTTGATCGGCGCCGCGCTGACCGCTGCGGCCATCCTCGGCACGTACCTGAGCTTCCAGTTCATCGCCGCGCTGTACCTCCAGGCACTGCGCGGCTGGTCGCCGCTGGAGATGGCGCTGGCCTTCCTGCCCGGTGGCATCCTGATCGCCCTGATCGCGCCGCGTGCCGGCCGACTGATCGGTCGGTTCGGTCCCGCGTGGATAATGTTTATCGGCTTCGTCTCATACACGGCGGCATATGGGTTATTCTTGCGGATCGACGAGACGTCAGACTACCTGACGGTGATCCTTCCGACCATGCTGCTGATCGGTATCGCCTTTCCCTTGTCGTTTACTGGTGCCTACGTTCAGGCCACGACCGGCGTTGCCGACGCAGAGCAGGGGCTGGCTGCGGGTGTGCTTCAGACCGGTTACCAGGTGGGTGCGGCATTGGTGCTCGCCGTCGTGACGGCGACCCTGGCTATCGGCGATGCCGCAAGTTCGGGCGCGGCGGACACGTTGTCCAGCTATCGCAACGGCATGTACGTGGTCACCGCCATCTCCGCGTTCACCATGGTGGCCACGTTGATCTCTGCCGCCCGCGGCGCGGCGCGGCGCGGTACAAGGTCGATGCTGTCCGGCTGAAGACGTCCACGGTTTCCTTCGAATGGTTGGAGACGGCCCATGAAGCAAAATAGAACGCCGTCGATCATCGACAGCGGTCCAGCACCTGAGGCCGCCGTCATGAGTGTCGGACAGCTACTGCCACGGGCAGCCATGCTCAACCGTGCACAATCGATCCGCTTGATCGCGATGGACGGAACCGAGTCGCGTATGTCCTACGCCGACTTGCTGGGCGAGGCGTCGAAGATGCTCGCCGGTCTACGCGAAGCAGGCGTGCAAGCCCCCGACCGGGTGGCGCTTTGCCTGGGAGAAAGTCGAGACGTTCTGGTTACTTTTTGGGCCTGCTTACTCGGCGGATTCGTGATTGTCCCTGTGAGTGACACGCAGACCGTGGCCAGGAAAGACCTCGGGTGCCGATGGCTGGTCGCCGACCAACCCGTGCACGGTGGGCCCGACTGGCTGGGCTCAGTCGCAACGCTCGGCGATCAGTCGCCGGATTTCGTCTGGTGCAACAACGACCGGGATGACATCGCTATGGTGGCGATAACAGCGGGAAGCACGGGCACACCGAAGGCCGTCCTGCTCAGTCACGGAAACATCCTGAGCCGTTCGGCGGCAACGGTCCAAGACAACGGCTTGGACTCGACGGCCGTCTCGTTCAACTGGCTGCCGTTGGACCACGTCGGCGGACTGGTGATGTTCCACGTCCGCGACGTCTACGTCGGGTGTACCCAGGTGCACGCGCCCAGACTCTGGATACAGCAGAATCCCCGCCGGTGGCTGGACATCTCCGACGAGTACCGCGTCACCGTTGGGTGGGGAACGGACTCCGCGCTGGCACTGATCGCGGCGCACGCGTCGGCCGACCCGGCAAGGACGTGGGATCTCAGTCGGCTCGGCTACGTCATGAACGGCGGCGAACCGGTGAAGGCCGGGACGATCCGCCGTTTCTTCGCCGCGCTTTCCCGTCATGGTCTCCCGGGCACGGCCATGCGTCCGGGCTGGGGGATGACGGAAACCGCCGGAGGCGTGGTTGACTATCGAATCGACCTCGCCGCATGCTCCGGCAGTGAAAGAATCGTGCCGGTCGGCAGGCCTCATTTCGGAATGTCCGTCCGGGTCGTGGACGAGGCCAACCGAACTGTCGACGAAGGAAGCCGCGGTCGGCTACAGGTGCGCGGCGCGTCCGTCACACCTGGGTACGCCGACGGCGGCGTGACCCGTGCCGTGACTGATGATGGCTGGCTGGATACCGGCGACCTCGGCTACGTTTCCGGTGGCTTGCTGACGGTGACCGGCCATGCTGCGGACGAGTTCCGGATCAACGGTTCCCTGTACCGCGGTCACGAGATCGAGACGACTGTGGCCGCACTTGGCTTCATCGACGAGATGTACGTCGCGGCCTGCCCGGGCACCGGAATGGAGGGGGGCCTGGTGATCGCCTACCACCATGACGGATCATTCTCCCACCGCAAAGCCGCAAGGATGATTCGCGAGGTCGTCAAGGACGCCCACGACTTGAACGTGCTGCAAGTAGTTCCCGTATCGAAAGAAGGCTTTCCCAGGACAAGGACGGGAAAGCTTCAACGATCAAGACTGCAGGTCAGGTTAGCGCAGCAGTCCATCCGGAACACATTTTGACACCGGACCGGGACTAAAGAGGAGACTAAAGACGGTTCCGTGCGCTGACACAGATGCTGCGGCGGTCGATGAGCTGCCCGCTTTTTCTGTCGTGACGGTTCCGGCCGGTCGGAAAGCGGGGTTGGTGTTGGTGATGTTCGGCGGTGAAATTGGCTTCAGCCCTTTGGGCTGAGTTCGTGTCGTGTCCGAGCCTGTCCGAGCCGCTGCCGGAGGGGCTTGGCCAACTGCCCGCTGAGACGCGGGTGGCTGCGGCTGCTTGGTGGCCGGACCCCGACGCCGACGGTGTCCCGGTGCTGATCGTGATGAGCGACAACGGCCCGCAGGATGCGCTCGCACTCCACCAAAGGAGTTGGTGGCCGCCTGCGCGATCACGCAACGCTTCGCCCGGCCCGGGAACAACCCAACCGACCAGGCCTGGATCGAAAACGCTGTTCGGGCACGTCAAGGGTGAGTGGCCACACCTGAGCAAGATCCGCGACGCCGGCGAGCTGAGCCTCGAGCTGGACCGGGTCCGCGAGCAGTACAACACCGGGCTCGGCTACGTCACGCCCGACGACAAACAACCACGGCCAAGGAGACGCCCTCCGCCAAGCCCGCCGCAACGGCCTCGCGGCGGCACCACAAGCCCGGATCGCCCACCGTCGATCTGACCGCAAGGACCCATCATTATCGCCCGTCGACTTTGGTTGGGCACTTCTTCCGCGAGATGCCGGATGAGTGCGACACACCTCAGCTTGCCGGGGGAGGTCGCAGTTATGCACCCCGCAAACGTGATCATTATCAACAGAAGCTGGAGCCGACGCGCCGATAACCTGAACGGTACGCGGGAGCACCGAAACGCGCCTCAGTGCGGCCGGTGACCTGGGTCAGCGAACTCACCGCCGCGGAGAGCCCGGGCAGGTCAGCCGCGACGAGGGCCTGGGGACCGTCGCAGAGCGCGGCCTCAGGGTTTGGATGGACGTCGATGATCACGCCGTCCGCACCCACCGCGATGGCCGCCTTGGTCAGCGGCAGGACGAGATCACGACGGCCGCCAGAATGTGACGGGTCTACGATCACCGGCAGATGCGACAGCCGCTGAGCGACCGCGACCGCCGCTATGTCCAGCGTGTTGCGGGTGGCAGTCTCGAACGTCCGGATGCCGCGCTCGCACAGGACGATGTCCAGATTCCCTCGTTGCGCGATGTACTCAGCCGCCATCAGCCACTCCTCGATGGTGGCGCTCATTCCACGCTTGAGCATGACCGGCTTGTCGGTTAGTCCAACCGCTTGCAGCAACGGGAAGTTCTGCATATTGCGGGTGCCGATCTGCAGCATGTCCACATAGGAGGCGACGGTCGCCACCTGGTCGGCGCTGACCACCTCGCTCACGATCGGCATGCTGATCTTATCTCGGACCTCGGCAAGAATCCGAAGCCCACGCTCGCCAAGGCCCTGAAAGGCATAAGGCGAGGTCCTTGGCTTGTAGGCGCCGCCACGCAGCACTGAGGCGCCTGCGGACTGCGCCATCAGCGCGGCTTCCAGTGTCTGTTCGTAGCTTTCCACCGCGCACGGACCGGCGATAAGCGTCACTGTTTTCGGGCCGATCGGCACGCCACCGACATGCACGGTCGACCGGCCTTGGTTGTGCTCCCGGCTGACCAGCTTGTACGGAGCGGAGATCCGCACCACTTCGGTGACTCCGGGTAGGCTTGACAGATTCAACGACGTGAATTGTGTGATGTCCCCGATGACCCCGATGATGCTCTGGTTGAGGCCGCGGCTGACAAACGCCTGGCCGCCAGCGCTGACCACCAAGTCGACCACGGCAGCCACGTCAGCTTCAGCGGCGTCGAGCGCCATCACGATGACCATGTCGATGCTCCTAGTGGCGTGGCCGAGACTGTGCCTGTGCGATCAGTTGACGATCCCCAGGCTGAAAGGGTTGTGCGGGGTGCCGCCGAGCAGGTGCGCGCCGGCCGACTGGATTATCTGGTCCTGCGCGATCACGTGCTGGCGCATAGTGTTGACGTCCCGCAGCCAGCGGTCCATCGGGGAAGGCTTGTAGATCGCCGTGGTGGCGAGCAGGTCGAAAAGCCGCGACACCACCGATCGGGCCGCACGGAACGCGTTAACCCTGGCGAGCACCGGCGCCACCCGCTGGTCGGCGTCGGGTTCGATGCCCGCCGCGGCGAGTTCCCTCTGTCGCCGCAGGCTGCAATACACCGCATCGCGGGCCGCGCCGAGTTCCATCTCTGCCTCAGCGATGGCCATCTGCACCCGGTAGGTCTCGCCCCACGGAGCCTGCGTCGGACGGTCCACACGGGAAACGGCCAGCTCACGAACGAAATCAATAGCGGCCCGCGCGACACCGAGTGGCACCCCGGGCATGTTGCGCAGGACCGCCTCAGCCGTGGCCTGCGTACCGGCGCGGCGCGGCGCGGCGAAACTGAAGGAGTGCTTCTCTGGGATGTACAGGTCGTTGGCCTGATAGTCCCGGCTGCCGCTGCCGGCGAGGCCCGTTGTGAACCACGTGTCGAGAACCTCGAACTTCTCCCGCGACGCAATCATGATCCGCCAGTGCATGGGCCCGCCGGTCGGGCTTGGCTCCGGCTCGCCTTTGCGATAGACGAAGCAGCCGCCGACCACCCAGTCCGCGTGAGTGATACCGCTGCCGAACTGCCAGCGGCCGCTTACTTTGAACCCGCCGGGCACCCGCTCGGCGCGGCCGATCGGCAGGATCAACCCGGCGGTGATCATGTCCGGGCTGGTGAACATCTCACGGGCTACCGACTCGTCGAGGAAACCTGCGTAGAGGGGGGTGTCCATGCCTATCATCGCGCACCAGGCCGCTGACGTGTCGCCGACCGCGAGCGCCTCGATGACTTCAGTCTGCTGGATCGAGTCAAGTTCCGGTCCGCCCCACGACCTCGGTACGGCCATCCGAAACACGCCGGTCCCGCGCAGTCGTTCAACGACATCGGGTGGAAGACATCGGGCCTGCTCGATGTCGGCTGCCCGCGCCCGCAGCAAGGGGGCGGCCGACTTGGCGCGAGCCAGAATCTCCTCGGCGGAGTCCGGCTCGTTCGACTTTTTGAGCTGTACTCCCGTGGTTTCCAGAATGGTCATTCTTATTCCTTCCTCCCTGTGGTGCGCAGCGCCGCTCGACGAGCCACGATCACGCGAAATGACTTGCGTTCCCCGTAGGATTTCCGGTGCGGTGCTGCACGGCTACACGTTTCGCTCAGGAATACCGACCAGGTGCGATCACGGTGGTCGGGTCTATCATTTGTTTCAGCCTACGGGCGAACGACCGTTCCGACTCGGCGCCGCCACACCTGAGCATCCAGTCGTGGTGGTCGACGTCCAGCCGGTATGGCATGAAGCCCGCATCGGTGAACAGTTCGTATAGCCGGTCGAGCGCACGGTGAGCCCGGTCAGCGATCTCATGGACACGGTCGAACTTCATCGTGATGGCAAAGTCGATGACATCAGGACCAATCACGTTCAGCGTTCCGCCGCATGAAATGCCGAACTCGTTCTGAACGCGCCGGAGCAGCTCCTCGGCGAGCACGACGCAATCGGGGGCAAAAGGTACGAGCGGAAGGAAGAACAGAAACCCGATGTGATTGTCTAACTCGTCCGCAGCCATTCCCATCTTCGCTTCGAACACCGTGTCGGTCACATCAGGGTCACCCCAGTAGGACTGCTCCACCAGTGTGGTCACCTCATGCTGCTCATTCGCCCGGTCAGTGGAGTCGCTCGCAGAGATCTCTGAAAAGGCACCACTTCGCGTGGCTTCGTCGACTAGAACGGACGTCAGCGCGTCAACCGCCGCAGAGATGCCGTTCACGCAGACGTGCACGAGAAACTGCCCTGGCGTACTGCCATATCCAGCGGCCGCAGCCGGGTTGTAGATCTTCGGAACACCGTCGACCAGTCCCTGTCCGACCCAACGTCGCAGGTGAGTGATCGCGTCGGCCAGCTTGTCAGGGGTGAAGGTCAACCGAACCACGCGCAGCGCTTCCGGCCTTGACAGCAAACGTATTGCGGCAGCCGTTACGACGACCAAGTTGGACTGAACGAACATCTGCACTAGGGATGGGCCAAGTCCGTGACTGTAGACTGGCCTCTGCCGACCAGCATCCGGCCACCAACCGACATACATGACCTCGCCGTCTGGCAGGACGACCTCGAGCCCGACCAGATCGTCCACCCGCTGATGGCGCAGGCCGACGCCGCGGTCGAGCGCGTTGCCGACCAGGCTGGAGTGGGCGGAGGACACGGTGACGTTGACCATCCGGTCGGTGCCGGTCAACAACTTTGCCATATGTCCTTGCGTGACGCCGGGTTCGATAACCGCCCAGCCCGCGTCGATGTTGATTTCCCGGACTTGGTCCAGCCCGCTCAGGTCGAGCGCGACCGCATCGTCCGTCGCTGGTTCACGCGACCCGAGCCCCCAGTTGCGGCCCGTGCTGTACACGTGCAGGGGGGCGGTACCCGCCGAGCGGCCGAAGGCGGTGACCACCTCTTGCACCTCCTGCCCAGTGCGCGGGCGAATAGTGCCGAGGATTCGACGCTGCCGGAACAGACCGGTGTTGTTGCCGAGCCGGCCAGGAAGGGCGACGACTCGATCACGCCCGACTATGCCGGCCGCGGCTTCCAGTGCTTCCCGCAGCTCGGTCGTCACCGCAGTGCCATTCCCGGCCGCGTGAGGAACCGTCATGTCAAACCTCACCGTTCTGGGCGGGGGGATGCCCGGCACTGGCCGGGTTGAGCCAGTTGGGCCGCGCCTTCTGCACGGCGTGATAAGCGCCCTGCAGGAAGACCAAGGGAGGTCGGCGCTCTTGAGTGCCAGCGGCCAGCACGTTACCGATCAGCAGGATGTGGTCACCGACCTGGAAATGCTGCCTCAGACCGCATTCCAGCCAGGACGGGGATTCGAGGAGCAACGCACCGGTACGCTCTCCCAGCGTCGCCGACAGCGTGCACATCGCCGCAGCCCGCGAGGCTCGGCTCTTGGCGAAGGCGCTGGCGATGTCATCCGCTCCGACGTCGAGAATGGACACCGCCCAGAGCTTCGTGGTCAACAGGTCCTCGAGGAAACTCGAGTCATGGCGCAGGCACATGGACACCAGTGGAGGATCGAGCGACACAGAAGTCAGGGAGTTCACGGTGACCGCGTCATGACCCCGACCGTCCGGACCGTCTCGGTATGTCGTCACCACGCACACACCGGTCGCGAAGTTGCGCATCGCCCGACGCAGATCCACTTCCAAAAGACTCTCCTTCAAGAACTCTTAACCTCTGCCGAAGCCAGTACCCATGACCGCGAGTACGTATGGCCGTGGCTGACGCTGGGCATTTCCCTGACCACACCGATATTATCCGCGCTCGCGGTGCGATGTTGACCGTGAAGCGCAGGCACTGTAGGAAGTTCGCGCACGGGAAACCCGTCCAGGACCGACGAAGGAGCAGTGACCGAGATGATCTCGACGGGCGAAGGCCTGCGGCGCGTGTCCGAGTTGGCCTCGACACAGGATTGGCTTGCGGTGCTGATTACCGCACGACCCGACGGCGATCCGGCGGTGGCCGTGGTGAACGCGGCCATCCTTGCGCATCCGGTCACGGACGAGACGGTTGTGGCGTTCGTGTCCCGTGGCGGGACGACCAAACTGCGCAACCTGCGCAAGCGACCGCGGGGCACGCTGGTCTTTCGCGCCGGATGGGACTGGATCGCGGTATCCGGGCCAGTCGACATAGTCGGACCGGACGACGCATTGTCTGGACTGCCTGCGGATCGGCTGCCCCAACTGCTACGGGACATCTACGCGGCAGGCGGTGGCGAGCACCCCGATCTGGTGGCGTACGACAAGGAGATGCTCGCCGACCGGCGAGCGGCTGTTCTCGTGAGCCCCGAACGGTTCATAAGCAACCCAGTCCCGCACGACCGCGAGGTGTGATACCGCCGATGTCAGGCCTCCACGCGCTGGCGCAACCTGCGGTACTCGCTGGGAGTCAGACCGTACTCTCTGCGGAACAGCCGGCTGACCTGGGAGGCACCAAACAGGCCCCAGCGTTCGCCGATCGCGGCTACGGTCATGTGCTGGTAGCGGGGATCGGTCAGGTCGTGACCCAACCGTGAGAGCCGCTCGTCGCGGATCCACTTAGCTGGACTCATGCCCTGCTCGGCGAACAGCATCTGCAGGTATCGCAGCGAGATGTTGTGGTGGCGAGCCATGGTAGTGGGGCTGAGCGAATAGTTGCCGAGGTGCTCCTTGGCGAACGAAGTAATCTTAAGCAGCAGTAGCTGCCTGGCCACTGCGGGGTCGACTGCACAGGACTGCAGTCGCTCGGCGAACAATGTGCTGATCAACCCGCCGATAGTGGTCCCGAGCGATTCGCGGACGGCTTCTTCCAGTTCTGTGACATGCCGGCCGAGCGCCGCGAACGTGCGGCTGGCCAAAGCACCGATACCGGACGATCCCGTCCACGGTTTCGCGGTAAGATACTTAGTGCTCTCGGGCGACAATCCGAGTGCCCGGTGCGTGGTGCGCAAGGCCAGCATCTCAAACGGTTCCAGCATGGTAAGTGTGTAGGACCGGCTGCTGTCAAAAGAGACGATGTCGCCGGTCTGCACCGTGACGTCGATCCCGTCCTGGGCCAGCCGGGACGTGCCACGAAGCGGCGCCGCGACATAGACATGACCACCTTCCCTGCTGGCAATCCGCTCCTCCCGAATCACAGTGTGCGGACCGGCCGAGATGAGCGAGACGCGCACCGCGCCGAGGCTGCTCGTCGCGATGCTCCCGCCGACGAACGTGGCCTGGTCACCCAGCACCTGCAACGTCCCGCAGGTCCGTCGGACCTGCTCCCTCCACAGATCGAACCGGTACACCGGCTCGGCGGCCGCCGTGCTCACAAGCTCCACGATCGGCGGCTCCATGGCAGCAGAAAGCATGCGCATCACACTCCAGTTAAGTCTTCGCGGATCTCCCGAGTCCGGTCCGCAACGTGGCGTTCAGGCAGTCGAGGCTCGACGAGCAGAGGCTTCCTGACAGTTGAGGCGATGACTACACTGACAGCGGCACGTGGCCATGTGCCACCCCATTGGCCGAATTTAAGAAGAAGATTCGTCGCCGTCCGTTCATCTCCACGTCGATGGGAGGTTGTCCGCGAGTTCCGTGGAGCGCCGGTGAGCGGCTCGTCATGATCGTCAGGCGACGTTGGGGTCCTAGCCTAGTGGCATGCGGGTGCTTGGGTTCAAGGGGTCGTCGCAACAGCTTGATCGATTGGGTTGTTGTCATGGCGGGTCGACGACGACCGAGAACGCCACGGCAGGTGGAGCGTGAGTTCTGGCGGCAGGTCGCCAGCGGACTGAGCATTGAGGCGGCCGCTGCCGCGGTAGGCGTGTCTTGTTACCTCTGGAGCAGGTGTTCCGCGACGGTGGCGGCATGCCCGCCCTGGAGCTCACCGAGCGGACTGGCCGTTACCTGTCGATGGCCAAACGGGAGGAGATCGCGGTCTTTTGCGGCCGGGTCAGTGTGCGGGAGATCGCGCGGCAACTGGAGCGTTTACCAGCGCCTCGCCTTCCAAGGCGGAGGCGGCGTGGTGAGGCGGCGTGGTAAAGCCTCGCGCATCCGCCGTTTCACCCTGGGCGGAGCCGCTGCAGGAGCTTGACGCGGACGCTACGCACATTGTGCAGCCGGCAGCGGGCCAATGACGGGCTCGTCGAAGACGTCGGTGACTGCCGGGTGCAACGCCTTGCTGCCGTCCAGGATGGCTAGAACCGGCCCGGTCACAGCCGGGCCACGCGCAACGCAGCCCGACGATCGACTCGGACACCACGGTGGTGTTCTCCGTCGAGCCACCGACCAGCGCGAGCGGCACCTTCGTGCCGTAGATCGTGATGCCGAGGGCGACGACGCCGCAGGTCTCGGCGAAGTGCACCCCGTCGACCATGAACGCCACCAGGTCCAGCGTCGTCAGGTCGGCGGCCAGCAGGTCCTTCAGCGCGATCTCGGTGCCGCCGACGAACCGGCGCGAGCCGCCGGCTTGCTCGTGCTCCGCGCGGGTGGCACCGACCTGCTGCCCGACCGGCTCAAGCCCGACCGGCCCGTGACGGCGGGTAGAGAGCCCGGCGAGCATCTTCTCCATCGCGAGGCGTCCGAGAACCTCGGTGCTGCTGAACAGCTCGTCAGCCGCGACCGGCAACTCACCGCTGCCACCGGAGGCACCCGACCCGCGGCCGATCGACCGGGACCCGCGGTCCGCTCGCTTCTGCCGTGCTTGTCCTTCGGGCCGGCGAGGGCGCGCCGGCGTCCGTCATCGCGGCCATCACCTGCAGGCACGCGCCGACCGCCAGGGCTATCCAGTCCCTCGCGCATGTCGGCGATGATCTCGGCCATCGCCACGCTGACCTGCGCGGGCACGGTCAGCCTGAGCGCGTCCGACGTGGCGTGGTCGGTCTTCTGGTACTTCTTCACAAGCGGTCCCCCGTCTTGAAGTGGTGTCTTGGCGGACGCCAGACTCCTACCTCACGACAGGACTCAGACGGGGGACCACCACCTCGAGTTCCACGAGCCGGCGCACGGTGAGCGTCACGAGGGTTTGAAACCGAACATGATCAAGTTTTTTGACGTGACTGCCGAAACCAGAAATGATCCATCGTGTGAGGCTGGGTGCAACTCGGGATCACAACTCGGTCAGCGTGGGCGTACTAGACATGCATAGCCAGGATCGGGTGCGCGGATCGCCACATCCCACGCGCGAACGAGCAAGCCGCCCATCGCTGCAGGACGGTAGCTTTGGGAGGGCGCAAGGAGTTCATCGCGACACGTCGCCATAATGAGTGATGGGTATAATATGCCGTTATTGCCAAGGATCGGCGTGGTCGGCGGCGGTGCATCAGCGGTGTGCCTGCTGAATGCTTTGGAGCAGGAGCGTGATTTACCCGGCGGTGAGATCACTGTGTTCGAAGCCTCAGACAACCTGTGGCGCGGTCGGCCTTATCGGCCTGATCTGGATGTGGTGCGAGTCAACTCCGTGCCGGGCGATATGTCCGTTCGCGCTGGCGAAGGCGATCACCTGAACGAATGGCTTACCGCCAGGGAGCTCTTCCTCGGCACGAAGACCACGTTCACCGATGCGCTGTCCGGAGCACAGTTCGTGCCCCGCGCGGTTTACGGTGACTACCTCGAACAATCCGCCCGCGCGGCGTTGCGTGCCCTAGTAGGCCGCGGCTGGCGCGTCGAACTGGTTCGTCAACGGGTCCAATCAGCGACAGCCGTCTCCGAAGGGCTGCTGCTCGCAGCCCAGACAGAGCGATACGAGGTCGATTACGCGGTGCTCAGCGTGGGTGCTGGCAAACCCGCCGACATCTACTCGCTAGCTGGCAGCGATGACTTCATCATGGAGCCTTACCCGACGGCTCGATCGCTGGATAACATCGATCCGCATGCGGATGTGGCCGTCATCGGCAGCGGGCTGACTGCAGTCGACGTGGTACTCGGGCTAATAAGTATGGGACATTGTGGGCGAATCCGATTGTGCTCCCGGCGCGGCGCGCTACCAAGTGTAAGACAACGGCCCATTGAGCACACCTTACAGTATTTCACGACGACCCGGTTCCGGGCGATGGCGGCCAAGGGGGAACGCGTCGATCTGGCCAGTCTAGTTGCGGTTATGCATGCCGAACTTGCTGCAGTTGGCGAGGACATGACCACCATTCGCGCCGAGATGGAAGCGATTCGGCACGAGGATCCGGTGGTCAGACTGCGCCGGAACCTCGGCGAGGTGAACGCGCCCAGCATCGCCCTGCGCATCCTGCAGCAGGCGGTGCCGGAGGCAGGTCCAGACGTCTGGCCGCTGCTAACCGAGCATGAGAAGGACCGCTTGCTAGCGGAACACGATCGCACGCTGATGAGCCTGTGTTGCCCGATGCCGCCGAGCAGCGCGGCGACCCTGTTGTCGCTGATCGACTCCGGCCGACTGGAACTGGTCCGAAACCTGCAGAATATCGAGCCGACCGACGGCGGCGGTTTCACGATCACCACTTCTGATGGGGATCAGCGCGCCATGGTCGTTGTCAACGCTATCAACGCCCGGTTGCGCATGACGTCCGAGATCGCCGCACCGCTGATCGGCTCGCTCGTGGCCAACGGACTGGCTCAACCGCATCGGCGCGGTGGCTTGCATGTTGCCCGCGCCACCAGCAGGCTGACGGTGGATTCCCTGCCGGACGCCAGGCTGTACGCGCTGGGCGACCAGGCCGTCGGCAGCCTCTTCTTCACGTTCGGCGTTCAGTCTCTTGTGGACCGCGCGGTGGACATCGTCGAGTCCATCCGCGAGGACAGCGCCGGCCGGGCTTCCCTCCGGATCCCCACGGAGCCAGCCAGGGCGGGGGCCGGCGCCCTACAACCGGCCTGAACAGTTCTCCCCAAACGTATTGGAGTCGCTGAATGTCCATGGTCAAGGAGACCGAGCGGGCCAGCTACCTCGCTGACACGCACACCGGCCTGCCCATGCCGCACGCGCCGTCCTTCGACGACGTCAGGGACGAGCGTCGACACCGCAAACAGCGGCTGGCCGCCGCACTACGGCTATTTGGCAAATACGGCTTCGGCGAGGGCATCTCCGGGCACATCTCGGTTCGCGACCCGGAGCACTTCGATCGGTTCTGGGTGAATCCGTTCGGCGTGTCGTTCAACCTCGCGCGAGTCCGTGACCTGATCTGCGTCGACAGTCACGGCACTGTGGTCGCGGGCGGCTATCCGGTCAACCCGAGCGCGTTCGTCATCCATGCAAGTATCCATTCGTTGCGCCCTACCGCCGAAGCCATCGCCCACGCACACACTGTGCACTCCAGGGCACTCGGCGCACTAGGTCAGTTACTGGAACCGCTCGACCAGGAATCTGCCGCTTTCTACCAGGATCAGGTGCTCTACGACGACTACCGTGGCCCATCGATCGCTGTCGAGCAGGGCCAGGACATCGCCGAAAAGCTGACTGATAAGCGAGCAATCCTCTTGCGCCACCACGGTCTGATCACCGTGGGCGGCTCACTCGAGGAAGCCGTGCACTGGTTCTTCACCTTCGACACCTGCGCCCACGTGCAGTTGCTCGCGATGTCCGCAGGAAGGCCGAAGTCGATGAGCCACGAGCAGGCCCTGGCCGCCCAAGACGGCTTCGGTGACGCGCAGCTCGGCTGGTTCAGCTTCCAGTTGCTATACGACGAGATCACCCGTGAACAGCCGGACCTACTGGAAGAGTAGGTCCCTGCGGATATTGCGACATCCGGACGATCTGGGGCGCGGCTGTGTTGGCGCATCAGGAGACGTCCCGTTCGGCACGTCCATGAGGTCTTTCGAGGCTCATCACCTGCGCAGGACGGCGAGCCGCCTGTCAGGTCACCATCTGAGAGCCTCTTGGACTCACCGTGGTTCGCGAAGCTTTTCGCGGGCTGCGTTTGTGCGTTGGGGATCTGGTCAGGGCCGGGGTCGGCGAGGACGCTGGACGGGTCGGTTCCGGACTGTCGGTGGCCGTGTCAGAGTCCTCGGTGGTGGCCTGGACTGCCGGTAGTTCCTCGGGCTTCCCTCCTCAGGTAGGATTTCGCGTGAAACCTACGAGAGAAGAGAATGTCTACACGTCGTCGTATTCGCCGGAGTTCGGCGGTCCGCCAAGTCATCGACGGGTCGCGGCCGATCGCCGCGGTAGCGCGCGAGCTGGATGTCATCGAGCAGACGTTGGGAAACTGGGTGAAGGCTTGGCGCGACGAGCACGCCGACGACGAGCCTCCGGCCTTTCCGGACCAGCACCGTGTCACGGTGAGAGCGCCGGCGCGCCGGACCTGCTGGGACGTGACTTCACCGCCTCCACGTCCGGCACCAAACTCGTCAGCGACATCACCTACCTGAGCAAGCACAGCGTCAGCGAGCTCGTGTCCGTCGCCTCCGCCCTCAACAGCCGACCGCGCAAGACCCTCGACTGGCAGACACCCGCCGAGGTCCTGAACAGTCATCTGATGTCGATGAACTGAACCGGTGTTGCGAGGACTCCTTGAACCCAAGCAGCCTGCTTGCCCTACCGGCAGTACTCGTGCTCGGCGCGGCGGTCGCCAAGGCGCACCTGGGGGGCGCGGGGTCGTGGTCCGTGATTGCGGCGTGCGCCGGGCTCGGCTCCGTCGTCGGGGGGGGGTCATCGCGCTGCGTTGGCGGCCGCGCCACTTGCTGCTGGCCACCTTCGTCCCGCTGGGCCTGTACGGCTTGCAGTTGATCGCTTTGGCAGTGCCCGCGACGACGGTGATAATCGCCGCGGCCGCGCTCATCGGAGGCGTGGGCGTTGCGATGCTCAACATCTACTTCTACACAGCGATACAGCAGCAGGTACCGATCTCCGCTATTTCCCGGGTCTCTGCGCTCAAGGGACCGGGACACACATGCACGCCACCGACGGAATGGCCAACGGCGCCTCCTGCCGCGCCACGATCAGTGAACCCACGACGCCTTGACGACGTCGGTACGTCCGCCCTTCACCTACTACGGCGGGAAGACCACCGTCGCGCAGCGGATCGCCGAGCTGCTGCCAGCACACCGGCACTACTCGAGCCGTACGCCGGCAGCCTCGCAGTGCTCCTCGCGAAGCCACGGGTCCAGTTCGAGACCGTCAACGACCTCGACCAGGACCTCGTCCTGTTCTGGCGCGTCTTGCGGGAACGAGGTGATGAACTCGCGAGCGTCTGCGCGCTGACTCCGCACAGCCGGGCCGAGCACACCGCCGCCTTCGACCTCGACGTCACCGACGAACTCGAACGAGCACGGCGCGTGTGGGTGCGGCTCAGCCAGGGCCGCGGCGGGATGCTCCGCCGCACCGGGTGGCGCTTCTACCGCGACGCCGCCCGGCGCGCCGGGTCGATGCCGTGGACCCTCAACGCCTATGTCGATCGGCTCTGGGACGCCACCGAGCGTCTCGCCGGCGTCAGCCTGGAATACCGCCCCGCACTGAGGCTGATCACCGACTACGGCCAGCACCCCAACGTGCTCATCTACGCCGACCCGCCCTACCTCGGCTCGACCCGAGGATGGGGCAACCAGTACCAGCACGAGATGTGCGGGGGGCCCGAGCATCGGGAACTGGCCGCAGCTCTGCGGTCATGCGCAGTCGCCGTGGTGCTGTCGGGCTACCCGTCGCCGCTGTAAGAGGAGCTCTACGCCGACTGGGACCGCATCGAGCTCCGCGCCTACACCGGCCAAAGTGGATCCTGTGGACGCAGCGGAACACGTACCGAAGTCCTGTGGTCGAACCGCAGACTCGGCGAACATGACCTGTTCACCTCCGCCGGGTCGACACCATGAGGCCTGAGCCCGAGAGGACCGAGGCGCTCACCCCGGACCTACTGGCGACCGCCCTTGTGACAGCCGCCGCTACAGCACGCTGGCCCGCCGGGCCGCTGCTTCTCGGCCTCGACGAACACGTCCTTCGCCACCTGCTGGCACCCTGCCTGGCGGCCGCGCTCAAGACCTGAACAACCGAGCCGCGGGGGCAAGTAAGTAAGGATGAGCGGCATGGGACGCAAGCGGCACAGCTGGGACCCGGCGCTGTCCACCCATGAGCCGGACGGCACGCTGACCTCCCGGTGCAGGCACTGTCGCCTCGAGCACCGTGAGGGCTGGTACGAGCACGACGGGCAGGTCCTGCACGTCGACCAGTGGCGAACCCCTGACGGGGTGCTGCTGCGAATCCGCCCGCAGCTCCGGCTTGAACCGCCCTCCGGGGCGCCGCCGCTCGAGGGCGCCTTTCCCGGCGTCGAGGAGGGTGGCGTTCCGGAGTGCCCGAAGACGCCCGAGGGCTGGACTGCGGGCAGCGGCGGCGGCTGACAACAACGATCCATTGTGGGTGCTGTAGGAAGGGTCGGAGTCGTCCTCCGCCGCGAGCGTGATGGTCCAGCTCCCACAGCCGCGCCATCGGGACGAGCACCAACCGCCCGTCGGGCAGCGGGACGTCACAGGTCGCGTGCATGTCGTAGGAGCCGGCGAACGCCGGGGTGCCGGCGGGCGGAGCGTCCGGACGGCCTCGCCGGCGAGCAAGGCCTGAGCGGCGGGCAGGTCGACCGGGTAGAGCGCGGCGATCCGCGCGATGGCCGTCGGCGGGCTGTCCCGGACGGGTCTCGGTGGTGAGATGGCGGGCAAGGTGGCCTCCCGGGCTCGGGGGTGCGGGAGGCTGGTCCGGTGCTGCCCGGGGAGCCGTCTCCGCCTATTGTCGATCGCCAATAGCGAGACACAGGTGTAGACCTACTGTCAATCGACAACAGGAGGGAAAAGTGAACGACGACGACGCCGACCTGATGGGCACCGCCGAAGTCGCCGCCCACCTCGGCCTCAGCCGACAGCGTGTCCTCAAGCTCGCCCAGGGCACCGGCTTCCCCAAGCCGCTCGCCGTCCTCACGATGGGCAAGGTCTGGCGCGGCAGCGACATCCGCGCGTGGGCGGAAAAGCACCGGCCCAAGGCCTAGTAGCCACGTCGTGTCGTCCGCGCCCGTAGGGTCGCCCGGTGCCCCTTCCCCTCACCGCCGGCGTGCACCGGAACGCCCCGCGGTCGCCGCCGGCCGATGCTGCCCGGCGACAGGGTGACCAGCCGCCACCGACGACGCGGGATGTGCAGTGTCGAACAACCTGCTCCAGCGGGTAGCGAAGTCCGACGCCGCGCTGGCCGCGGAGCTACGCTCGGAGATGGACCACCGGCGGCGGTCCGCAGGCAGGCCAGGACCGGTAGTTCCCGGGCGATGTGCGGATGCCGCGGCCAGCAGGCCGGAATGAGATTGACCGGTCGCCAGGCGTAGTCCCGGTTGAGCCAAGCCGCGACGTCGTCGCACCACAACCACAACTGCTAACGGATCGGCGGCGGGCAGCTCGCCGGGTCCCAAGGCCGTGGCAGGTCGTGGATGTCGCCGAGCTCGGCGATCGCGTCGGCGTCGCCGCCGCGGACGATCGCCAAGCTGATCAGTGCCTGCCGCACCTGCGACGGCGCCGCCGGGAAACCTGAGAGCATCACCAGGACCAGGCCTTCCCGGCACTCGACGGCGCCGATCCGGACCCGGCATCGTCTGAGCCGGTGGTGCGTGGCGCGGGGCTGTGCAGCCGGTGCTGGTGGGCGTACTGGACGGCGTGCCGGGTCCGTTCGTCCAGCTCCACGGTGGTGTTGCGGGCCTGGCCGACCTTGCCGCGGGCGGCCCGCTGGCGGGCGAGCAGCGCCTTGCCGGCGCGGCCGTCGACGCAGCGGCGTAGCCGGGCGATGATCGGTGGGGCGTTCTCGGCGACGACCAGCGCCTGTCGGTCGGGGATCAGCCGGATGTGCTCGGCGCGCAGGATCGGCGTCCTCTGCCGAGCGGGACGTGCCGATCCCACCCGGGCCGTCGGTCACGCTGTGTCGGGCCACCCGGGTGGAGCCGAGCAGGTCGGAGACTTCCTTGTAGAAGTGGATGTCCTTGCCGCCGCCGAACACCACGATGTTGTTGGTCAGGCCGAACAGGCTGCGGGCTTCGTCCTCGCCGTAGCAGACGACCATCTGCCGCCAGGTCTGCGCCGCGTACA
>JAABUN010003616.1_pt1 | contig 23472 bp, 27 predicted proteins | sample 5559311 | NCBI WGS metagenome assembly JAABUN01 (sample SAMN10711877, study PRJNA513370) | rock metagenome | isolation source: Antarctica rocks | place: Antarctica: Victoria Land, Siegfried Peak sud
CCGCGCGACGCTGAAGTCGTCCGGGTCCTGGCCGTACGTCGGCAGGTCCCACGGCAGCCGCGTGAGGCGGCGGCGTGACAGGTCGCTGGCGGTGACGACGAGCGACCAGGCGTGCTGCGTCGGCTCCTCTCCGGTGCGCAGGTCGCCGAAGGTCCGCACCCCGAGCTCACCCAGCGCCCCGGTGAGGAACGACTCGAGGTATTCCCCCTCGTGCAGCCCGTCGCTGGCGAGCAGCGACAGCAGGCCGCCGACCAGCGGCACCCGGCCGAGAGGCTGCTGTCGCAGAAGCGCCGGTAGTCGATCGTCCGCACGATCTCCTCGAGCCGCAACAGCGGCTCACCGGCCTTCTGCAGCGCCGCGACGAGCGAGCCGACGACCGCGCCGGCGCTGCTGCCGGCGACGCGCGGGAAGCGGTAGCCGGCGGCGTCCAGCTCGCTCACCGCCCCGACGAGGCCGATGCCGCGGACGCCGCCGCCCTCCAGGACCAGGTCTGCGTCTACCCCCCGACCGTAGCCAGGCGTGCCGACAGGGTCCGGACCTGTGGCGCACGGGGGGCTGTACGTCTCGAGGTGGCCGACGCGCACGTACGCCCTCCGGGAGGTGCCCGTGCCGAACACCGAGATCCCCGACCTGTTCCCCGTGCTCTCGCGTGGCAAGCACCGCAACCCCCGCAAGGGCGCCTGCTTCATGGAGCTGGCGTCCTTCCTCGCCGGGGAGCGGTGGAGCGACCACCCCGCGTGCACCCATCCGCTGCTGGCCGAGGTGGCCCGGCAGGTCAACGACCGCGCCACCGACGCCGGCCGGCCGCGCCTGACGCCGCTGATCCCGAGCATCATCGGGCTGATCACCCACGACCCGCTGGCCGACGTGCGGATCGCACTGCACTGCGCGCTCACCGCGTTGCCGGACGTCGCCCTGGACGCGCAGCGCTCGCTGGCCGTCGGGGTGCTGGTCTGCGACTGCCAGCTGGTCGCGCTGGAGGACCGGCAGCTCGAGGACGTCCGCCGCCAGGTGCTGCGCGCGCTCGACGACGTGCCGCAGGCGGGCCGGTGGGCCGCGGCGTTCACAGTGCGCCGCAGTCTCGAGCCGCACCCTGACCGCCCGCGCACTTCTTGGTCCGCAGCTTGCGGGCCATGAGCTGCTTGGGCGTCAGGCCGTTCGGGATGCGTCTGCGGGGTGCTGGCTCAGGTTGCTGTCCGTGTTTGAACCGGCCGGTTGCGATCAACGGGTCGATCCCGGCCGCACGGGCGGCGTTGATGTTGTCGGCGGAGAAGTAGCCGGCGTCGGCCAGCAGCGTGCGAGGACGGCCGACGATCCCGGCCGCGGCCAGCGCGGCGGTCAGCATGTCGAGCATGTCCGGCAGCGCCGGGCAGTCCGCACCGGACTGACGCAGACCGCCGGCCAGGATCACCTGGGAGCGTTCGTCGACGATCGCCTGGGCGTTGTAGCAGTAGTGGAACGACCCGTCGGAGGTCTTCATGATCCGCGCGTCCGGGTCGGTGAACGAACGCTGCGCCTTGTCCGGCACCACCTGTTGCTCAGCAGCCTCGCCCGCGTCCGCGTTCTGCTGGGTGTCCTCGCCGCGCTCGGCCGCTGCCTGTTCGGCGGCTGCTCGGGCCGCGGCCGCGTGCTCGGCCTCCAACGCCGCCTTGGCCTTGCCGATCACCGCCAGCCGGTCGGTGCGGCGGGTCAACTCGGCGGGCAGCTCATCACCGCGCCGATCCGCGCCGTAGGCGGCGTCCTCAGCGGCATCGATGCGTTCGGCGTCAGCAACGAGCTGCTCGACCTCACCGGCCAGCTCGGCCTCGGCCAGCACCATCCGGTCGTAGCTCATCGCCCGGTGCCGGCTGGCGCTGGCGCGCACCTTCGTGCGGTCCAACGCCACCCGACCCAGACTGACCAGCCCGGCCTGAGCGCACAACGCCAACAACTGCACGAACAACTGCTTCAGCGCCGCGCCGCGCCGTGCCGGGTCCGGAAGCGGGCGATCGCCACGAAGTCCGGCGCGGCCTGCGTCGTCAGGAACCGAAAGGCCACATCGTCCTGACAGCGCCGCTCCAACGCCCGCGACGACGTGATCCCATGCGAGTAGCCGTAGATCAGGATCTTCAGCATCAGCCGCGGGTCATACGGCGGCGCACCCCGCACCTCGGTGTAACCGGCGTAGACCGCCGACAGGTCCAGGCCGTGCTCCACCAGGTCATCGACCATCCGAGCCGGATGCTCGACCGCCAGCCAGTCCCGCAGATCCGGCGGCAGCAGCATCGGCTGGTCCTGGTCCGACAACCAGCCGCTGGTCGGGCCGCTGCCACAAATCAAGGGGCTGTGGTCCGCCGAGGCCCTGTGGGTCACCCACGCCGCCGGTGCTGCCGCGCTGCTCGCCCGCCAGATGACCGGCACCTCGACCGAGCACGACAAGCAGGCGCTGCAGGCCCTTCGGCCCGACAGCTTCGACGACCAGCCCGACCAGACGCTCGAGAGACAGGCGCTTCGGCTCTACCGCGACATCTACGCCACCATCGACAGCGCCTGACCCGGCGCGGTCCTGCTCCGGGATCAGCTGACGGACAAGATCACCGGGTGGAGTCGCGGGCGCTCAGCGCTGCAAGACCTGCGCCAACTACAGATGCACGTCAACGGAGGGGCGTCCGATGAGGGAGAGGGCCTTCCGCAGGACGTTCGGCTTACGGGATGTCGCTGAAGGCCCGACAGCCCCAGCTCCGAAAGTGAGGGATGCGTCACTCTTGTCGGGGAACGACGCTGGTCATGGACGGCCAGCGGCTTCTCGCGATCTATCTCAACGACCACTTGCTCGGGGCGAGCGGGGGTGTGGACCTGTTCGAGCGGGCCGCCGGAGCGGCTCGTGGCACTCCAGCGGGGCCGGCCTTGGAGCGCCTGGCGGTGCAGGTCGCGGAGGACCGGCGCGCGCTGCTGGCGGTGATGCTTCGGCTCGGAGTTCGGGTGCGCTCTTACAAGGTGGCAGTGGGCTGGACGTTGGAGAAGCTCGCTCGGGTCAAGACCAACGGCCGGCTGGTTTCCCGCTCACCGCTGAGCGACCTCCTCGAGCTGGAGGGGCTGCGGCTGGGGGTACAGGGCAAGGAAGCTGGCTGGCTGGCGCTGGCCGCGGTCGCGGAGCGTTACGACGCTCTGGACCGGGCCGAGCTCGAGGGCCTGGCGGAGCGGGCCCGGAACCAGGCCGAGGAGCTGGAACAACTGCGGATCGGCGTGGCGGCCCGAGTCCTGTGCCCGTAGCCGGTGGCGACCGGAGCGGAGCCGCACCGCTCCGACATCGAGCAGAGCCTGCTGCGACAGCACCTGGATCTGTCTGCCTGAGTGGTCGTGGCCGTGGTGCGGCGGGTCGCCCGGCACGTTGCGCGCAGTCGCCCGTTGGGGCCCGGGCCTGTGGTCCGAGGTGCAGCAGGCCGCCGACGAGCCGCCGTCGAGCTGCGCCGGCTCGCCCACCCCGCGCCATGACCGCGAATCTGGCCGAGACTGGGCGCCGCCCGCACTTTCCACAAGACGACCGCGAGGACCCAAGGATCGGCTTTCGGGACGTCGTGTCGGCAGCAGCTGCCGGCGTGCTTGGCCAGCAGCTGCAGGTGGCGCCATGTGCTGCGCGGCCACGGTGACGGCTCGAGCACTCCTGCTCCCTGGCCCGCCGGACGTGCCGCGCGGGTGGGCCGGTGCCCCGGGCCGGAGTGCAGTGGGTTCACCCCGCCCCAGGCAAGGCCGCCCCCGGGGGTCGCGGGGGCTCCGCGAGCATAGAGGCAAGCCGAAGATGCTTCCCGCGAAGCGTAGCCACCAGCCTCCACTGAACCCGGGGCGGTTCAGGACGCTCAACGGCGCAGGACGCGGTCGCTGTTACAGCAAGCCGATGAGTACGCCGCCGTAGACGTAGGCCAGCACGAACGCCCCCGCGATCAGCGCGACTGTCATCAAGGCCAGCACGCAGGGCAGCGCCCCACGCAGCCGTAGCGCCGCTGCAGCGACGAGACCCACCACGCCGAGCGCGATCGAACCCCACCAGTACGCGGGCGCCGTCGTCTCGGCGATGACTGTCAGGCCGTAGACCCCCTCACCGATCAGGACCCCGGCCATGCCCCCGACGCCCAGCGCAGCACGGGTGTCGTTGCGGGTGCGCAGCCAGGTGCGCCGAGCCCGACCAGCGGGCCGACCGTGACCCCGGCGACGCCCCAGAAGAGCAGCAGCGAGGCGCTCGATGAGACTCCGCGAAGCTCGTTGGTCCCGACGTAGCCCGCGAGCAGCGCGAGCAGCGTCACCCCGCCCACGACGGCCGCATACCGTGCCGGTCAGGAGGGCGCCCCTCGAGGGCCTGACCATCAGTCGAGGTGGGGACTTTCGTTGGCCACCAGCGGGGACCACGAGTTGGCCGTTGACACTCGGCGCAGCCGCAAAGAGGCGTCGGCCGGTGCCGGTGCCGGTGCCGGTGCCGGCCTTGACCTTGTCCGGTCGGCCGGTGACGTTGCTGTGGCTCAAGAGGCTGTGGCGGTGCGCGGAGCCGGCGTGCGCGACGACGACCTGGTCGGAGGTCAGAGCACGTCCGCCCTTGGGCGTCGCTGACCGAACGGGCCCGACAGGAAGCGTGCCGGCTGGTCGGTCAGGACGGGCTTCTTGGCGCCGCTGTCGCCACCGACACTCCGTGCCTGGTGCTGGCCGCCTACTGGCGCGGCGCGCGCGGCGACCTGCGCCGCGCGTGGCGGCAGCTGCAGGTCGCCACGGAGCCCGGCGGCGTCGCGACGGTCATCGACGGGGAGCGGCTCGAGTCCGGCCAGCAGCGGCTGGCTGCGGGTCACCGCCGCTGAGCGGGCGGCTCAGGGCGCAGGCACGCCCGGGTACGGCGTCGCCTGCAGCGCGCGGACGCAGCCGAGCAAGTTCGCGGACAACGAGGTCAGCGTCCCCTGGACGGTCTCCGGGATCTCGAGGAGGTCCTTGTAGTCGCCGGCCTCCCCGCCGGTGGCGCCGTGCCAGGTGACCATCGCCGACGGGGGGATGGTGCAGCCCATGTCACTGAGGACCTGGTAGGCGACCCCGGCAACGTGGTAGCTGCCGTCCTCGTTGCCGACCACCGCGAGGCCGGCGGCCTTGCCGTACAACGGGGTCCGGCCCTGGTCGTCGGTCTCCGACAGCATCGCGTTGAGCCGCTCGAAGACCCGGCTCGCGACGCTCGAGGGCTGGCCGTTCCAGATCGGCATTGCGAGGACGAGGACGTCGGCGGCCAGCACCTTCTCGCGGAGCGCCGGCCATTGGTCGCCACCGCCCATGTCCGCGCCCGTGCCCGGCTTCAGGTCGAAGTCCACGACGCGCACCTGCTCCACGGCGTCGGCACCCTGGCGGGTGCACTCCGCGAGGAGCTGGCCGGCGAGCACGTCCGTGCTGCTCTGCTCCGAGCCGGGCTTGAGCGAGCAGTTCAGGGCGAGGATGGACACGGTCATGCGGGACCTCCGGGGTCAGGGTGTGCAGGCCACCTACCCGGCGCTGGCTCGGCTACCGTCCGGCCGCATGGGACCCCTGGACGGCGTGCGGGTCTGGAGCTCGCCGGGATCGGGCCCGCGCCGATGGCCTTCCGGAAGGCACGCTCCACCGCTCTGGACCGCTGTAGACAGGCCCTAGGCGCAGTCGAACCCGCGGATTGAGGTCGACGCCCAAGCGCGGCCGATCACCGGCGAGGCCGGTCGACCGCCCCCGGCCGACCGGCTCGACGCGCAACACCTCGGCGCCGAGGTCGACGACCAGGGACTAGGACGACCCCGAGGTCGGACCCCCCTGACGCAGATGGTCAGCTACGAACGACCCTCCGCCTGCTTATGCCGCCAGCACGATCGTCTGCCGGTTCCCCGACTGTGCGCATACGGACGCTGCCCTGGTGCACCCACTGCTGCTCGTCCGCTTCGAGGCCGCGGCCGGCCGCGTCCCGCCGGAGGGACGGCGCCGTCGTGCTTCTGCCCCCACTGGGGGCCCGGGCCTGGAGGCCGTCGTCAGCCTCACCACACGGGCGTCCGTGTGCACCGCCCTGCCCGCGGACGAGGCGGTGCGTCGAGTGCCCGACGCCTACGGCGGCGCGACCGACCCGGACACCCTGCTCGCGCTCGCGCGCAGCGGCGCCGTCGGGGTCCTGGACGCGACGCCCGTGCGGGAGGCACCGGCGGCAGTCAGTCTTGCCCGTGCGCCACGACCTCGACGACCACCCCCGCGTCCGGCACGCCCGAGCAGTCCGGCGCGACGTCGTCGTGCGCGGCGACGAGCGAGGCCTGGTGACCCTCGGGACCGTCCTGGCCGGCCGCCGCGAGCTCAGCGTTCAGGCCCTGCGGCCCGGCATGGGCGAGGGACGCTCGCTCGTGCGCGACGCGCTGATCGGTGAGACCGGCCCGGTCTTCGCGGCCGTGTCGCCGGGCAACGCGCGGTCGCTGCGTACCTTCCTCGCCCTGGGCTTCGCGCCGGTCGGAAGCGAGGTGCTACTCGTGGTCCCCCAGTAGCGACGAACCTGAAGGCCTGAGGTGAAGGCCAGCCGAGGCGGCGGCCGAGCTGAGGCTGGTCCCACATGAGGATCAGCTACCGGGCCAGCTGCCGCACGACCCGAGGAACGCGGGTCGTGCGGCAGCGGTCGCAACCACCAAGGCTCAGGGCCGGGCGGGCAGGCCGCCTTCGGTGGGGAGGCCGGCTTCGGTCCAGTCCTGGATCCCGTCGGCGTACTTGCGGACGTTGGTGTAGCCGAGCTTCTCGAGCCGGGTGGCCACCTGGCCGCTGTTGGCGCAGGCGGGGTTGGTGCAGTAGGTGACCAGGGCGGCGTCCTTGTCGGGGAGCAGTCGGGGTGCCTGGGTGTCGACGTCGTCTGCGACGAGGTTGAGCGCACCGGGCAGGTGCTGCTGGGCGTAGTAGGACTCGGGGAGCGCGTCGATGAGGGTCAGGGTGCCGGCGTCGAGCCCGGCCTTGACCTGCTCGCGGCTGATGGTCTGGGTCATGCGGTGCCTCCGGTGGGGGTGGTCGAGCGGTGGGTGGGTCGGGTGTGCTGCGGTCAGAAGGTCTTGGCGGTCTCGCGGGCTGTTGCATGGGCGGACTGGCGGGCCTGGTCGGCGTCGCCAGACAGCGTCGGGTGGTAGCGGATCTGACTGATGTCCTCGATGCCGGTCCAGGCCAGCCAGTCGTTGAAGTAGGTGGACTGGAAGTCGGTCCCGAACTCGGGTCCGAGCGCGGGGCCCCACACGGCGCTGGTGTAGATGACGGCGGCACGCTTGTCCTGGTCAGCGAGCAGGTGGGTGTAGCCGGTCGAGGCGTCGACGCCGAACACGGTGCCGGGCTGGGAGACCACGTCGATGAACTGCTTGAGGATGTATGGGACGCCGGCGTTCCACATCGGCACGCTGAACAGGAGCCGGTCGGCTGCGGCGAAGCGGGCGAAGGTGTCCTGCGCCGCCTTCCAGGCGGCGGCCTGCTCACCCTCCGGCGTCCCGCCGCAGAAGACGGTCATCTTGGCGCCGGCGGCGGCCGGGCCGAACTCCGGCAGCGAGCCGTCCCACAGGTCCCAGGTCTCGACCTTATTGTCGGGGTGGGTCTGTCGGTAGCTCTCCAGGAACGTGTCAGCGATCTGCAGCGACTCCGAGGCGGCGCCGCGGGGCGAGGCGGAGATGTGGAGCAACGTGGACACAGGCGTGCCTCTCGGTGCGGTGGACTGCATCACGGGCTTCCGCCGCGACCACAGACGGACTAGAGTCCGTTTCATGTCCCAGGACCGTAGCGGACTCCAGTCCGGATCGTCAAGAGTGCCGCCCATGTACGACGGTGCCGTCTGCCGGACCGAGCTGCCGGTCCTTGACGTTGGCGTCGTTCGGGAGCGCGCGGACGCCGCGCGCAACCGGCTCCGGGTGCTGGCGGCAGCTGAGCGCCTGTTCGCCGAGCGTGGTGTCGCCGGCGTCACGATGGATGAGATCGCCGCAGCCGCGGGCGTCGGCAAGGGCACCCTGTACCGCCGGTTCGTGGACAAAGGCGGTCTCGCGGTCGCGCTGCTCGACCAGCGGGAGCGCGAGCTCCAGCAGCGGATACTGACCGGTCCGCCGCCGCTTGGTCCCGACGCCGACCCGGCCACGAGGCTCGCCGCGTTCGTCACCAGCTATCTGGCCTTTCTCGAGCGGCAGCTCGACCTGGTCCTGCTGTCGGAGACCTCCACGCCCGGAGCCCGGTTACGCACCGGCGCACACGCCTTCTGGCGCCAGCACTGCCGCTATCTGCTGACGCACGCTGGCGCCCCGCACCCCGACCTGCGCGCCGACCTGCTGCTCGCCGGCCTTGCCGCCGAGCAGGTCCGACACTGGGTTCACGACCAGCACTACGACCTCGCCGTCATCGCAAGCGCGCTGTCCTCGGCTGCACTCGTCCTGACGCAAGAAGCGTGCCGCTAGACGACCTCGTAGGGGACGGTCTCCCCAGGAGCCGGTGTCCGGCCTCGGCCCGCGTCGGCAGCTCAACCTCGGGCCGTGGGGGCCGAGTAGCCCCGGTCGTGCCTCGGGCGCCCGTAGCTCAGCAGAGAGAGCAGGGAGAGCAGGGATCTTCTGAGTCTGTGGTCGCAGGTTCGTGTCCGGCCGGGTGCGCCCAGGGAGAGGCAGGGCCGAGCACCACCAGCAGCATCTGGTGCAGCTCGGCCCGCCGGTCCGGGTCCAGGCCGCCGAGCAGCTCGTCGTCTAGCCGCTCGCTCGCCATCACCAGATCGGCCAGCAGGTCGCGGCCCGCCCCGGTGAGCTCGAGCAGGTGGCGCCGGCGGTCCTGGGGGTCATGGCCGCGCTCGAGCAGCCCCCGGTCGGCGAGGGCGTCCACGAGCGGGGTGGTGTTGCGCGGGTCGACACCGATCGTCGTGCTGACCCGCTGCTGGCTGGTCGGGCCCAGGTGCGACAGGGCCATGAGCACGCCGAGGTGGTGAGCACTGAGCTGGAAGTCGGCAAGCACCCGCCCGAACAGCCGCCTGGCGTGCCCGCCCGCCTGCGCTAGCAGGTAGCCGGTGGACGTGACCGGCGGAAGATGACCAGCAGGTGGCGATGGCGTGGCTTCCTCGGGTCCGTATTGCCGCACGCGGGCAGCCTAGGGCATCCTCTGGCTCCATGACGGTCATGAGTCATGACTGAACAAGGGGAGATGCCATGCGGCGCTTGAGCGAGTTCGTCGTGCACCACCGGTTGCTGGTCGGCCTGTTCTGGCTGGTGGCCTTCCTTGCCGGTGCCGCCACGGCCGGCACCACGACCGAACGCCTGACTTTTGACTTCTCGCTGCCCGGCCAGCCCGGCTACGAGGCCGAGGCGCGGCTGCTCGCGGCGTACGGCAACGGCGGCACCAACGCACCCGTGCTCCCCGTCGTCACGGTCCCGGCGGGCCAGACGGTCCAGCAGCGCGCCGGCGACGTCGCGGCGGTGTTCGAGGCGGTGCGCACGCAGTTCCCGCAGACCCGCGTGCTCGACCTCGCCACGACGCAGGACCAGGTCTTCGTGAGCGAGGACGGCCGCACCACCTTCGGGCTGGTCTTCACCCCAACCCCGGTCGGGTTCGTGCCCGGCATCGAGACCGAGATCGTGCCGTTCCTGGAGCAGCAGGCCGCCAGCACCGGCCTGGAGATCGGTGTCACCGGCTACAACCTGCTCGCGCAGGGCGGCGAGACCGAGGGCCCGAGCGTGCTCATCGAGACGCTGTTCGGCGCGGCTGGCGCGCTCGTGGTCCTGGTGTTCGTCTTCGCCTCGTTCCTGGCGCTCGTGCCGTTGCTCGTCGCGGCCGTGTCGATCCTGTCCACGTTCCTGGTGCTGCTGGCCATGACGTACGTCATCGACGTCAGCTTCGTCGTGCAGTTCCTCGTCTCGCTCATCGGCCTCGGCGTCGCCATCGACTACTCGCTGCTGGTCGTGACGCGCTGGCGCGAGGAGCGCGACCGCGGCCGGTCCAACGAGGCCGCCATCCACGAGGCGATGCGCACCGCGGGCCACGCGGTGGTCGCCAGCGCCTTCACCGTCGCCATCAGCCTGCTCGCTCTCGTGGCGATCCCGGTGCCCTTCCTGCGCTCCTTCGGCCTCGGCGGGCTGCTCATCCCCGCAGTCAGCACCGCCGTCACGCTCACCCTGCTGCCCGCGCTGCTGAGCAAGGTCGGGCCGCGCGTGGACTACCCCCGGATCCGCCACGAGGTCACCGCATCCAGGCCGTGGTCGGCCTGGTCCCGCCTGGTGGTCCGCCGGCGCTGGCCGGCCGCGATCCTGGCGCTGCTCGTGCTCGGCGCGCTCTGCCTGCCGCTGGGCCAGCTCAAGATCGGCGCGTCGCGCACCGACTCGCTCGCCGCGAGCGGACCGGCGTACGAGACGCTGCAGCTGCTGCGCGCGGGCGGCGTGCCCGGCGGGGCCCTCACGCCGCTCGAGGTGCTCGTCCAGGGCGACGGGGCGGCCGCCGGCGCCGAGCAGGCCGCCGACCGCTCCCGCAGCGTGGAAGGTGTCGCCGCGGCCTTCACCGGCGCGCCGAACCAGGTCGGTGGCAGCGCCATCGCCTCGGTCATCCCGGTGACCGAGACCGTCGACACCGGCGAGGCCCGGGTCGTGGACCTGGTGCGCGCCGCCGCCGGCGACGTGCCCGGCTTCGCGGGGGTCGCCGGGCAGGGCGCGCTGGTGCTCGACTACCTCACGGCGGTCTACCAGCCGTTCCCGTACGTCCTCGCTCTGATCGCGCTCGTGACGTTCGTGCTGCTCGTGCGGGCCTTCCGCTCACTGCTGCTGCCGCTCAAGGCCGTGCTGCTCAACGTGCTGTCGGTCGCGGCGACCTTCGGCGGCGTGGTGCTGTTCTGGCAGCTGGGCTACGGCAGCGAGCAGGTGTTCGGAATCCAGGCCACCGGCGCCATCACCTTCTTCCTGCCAATCCTGATCTTCGCTTTCCTGTTCGGCCTGTCGATGGACTACGAGGTGTTCATCCTGGCGCGCATGCGCGAGGAGTACGACACCACGCACAGCACCTCCGGGGCGATCGTCGAGGGGCTCGGGCGCACCGGGCGGCTGGTCACCAGCGCCGCGCTCATCCTGTTCCTGTCGTTCCTGGCGCTGGCCAGCGCACCGAGCACCGACATCAAAGTGCTGGGCACCGCACTGGGCTTCGGGATCCTGCTCGACGCGACGATCGTGCGCGCGCTGCTCGTGCCGGCGCTGGTGTCGCTGCTCGGTCAGTACAACTGGTGGCTGCCCGCCGGGATCGCCCGCGTGCTGCGCGTCGAGCCCTCACCACTGCGCCCCGACGCACCCGCGCCGGCGCCGGCCAAGGTCCCGGCGACCGTGGACTGAGCTCAGCACCCGTCCGCGGTCAGAACCCGTCCAACCAGCCCAGGACCGCGCGCTCATACACCCTCCCGAGCGCAGGGTCGCCAGCTGCAGCCGAGGTTTGCCCCCAACTCCTACAGTGCCGCCTGCGAGGCCTCGTACGACGCCAGGCGTCTGACCGCTCGCTCGGGCGGCGTGCCGCACTGAACGCGCTCCGACCCCGGCACTCGCCCCGCGGGGTCGGATCCGGACGCGGGGCCTGCGGGACGAGCAGGCCCGAAGTGGGGTCGTACGGTCGGACGAATCAGACATAGGTCCCGTGCGTCTGGTGCGGCCGGGGCGACGGGGGCGACGGGGGCGACGGGGCACAGTTAACTGGAGTATCGGCCCAGCACCACGGCGAGTCGTTCCGCCGCGTCAAGCGCAGCCCGTCCCGGGCATGTCCTGCAGGACGATATGGTCGTCCTGCAGCGCCGTCGACGTCTCGCAGGTTCCCATCGCCGTCCGCCACCGCTTTACTAGTAGTCAGCGCTGGCCCCGCCGTGGGGAAGTAAGTCGTCCTCATCGCGTTCTGCCGGGGCGACGCTTGTGATGGACGTGCCTGTCCGGGAGCGCCAGCGGCCGGGTGGCTCCCCGGCCGTGCGACGGAAGGCTGCGGAGAGCGCGAACTCGCTGGCGTAGCCGACCTCCCGTGCGATGGAGGCCAGGGTGCTGCCGTCGCGGTGCAGCGCCTCCTTTGCCAGGGCGATGCGCCATCCGGTGAGGTAGGCCAGCGGCGGTTCGCCGACCGTCGCGGTGAACCGACGGGCGAAGGCGGCGCGTGACAGGCCGACGGTCTTGGCCAGCCGCTCGACCGTCCACGCCGCCGCCGGGTCTGCGTGCAGCGCCCGCAGCGCCTGACCGACCGCCGGGTCCTGCAGCGCGGCGTACCACGCGGGAACCACCGCCCCTGAGGCGAAATGGGCTCGCAGGACGTGGACGAGCAACAGGTCCAGGACGCGGTCCAGGGCCGTCTGCTGTCCAGGTGCGGCCGCGTCGAGCTCGTCGTACAACACCTCGATGACGCGGCCGAGCGGACCCTGCGACGCGGGGACGTGCGCCACTTCGGGGAGTACGTCGAGCAGCCGGTCGCACAGCGAGCCGGTGAGGGCGTAGGCCCCGCAGAGCAGTACCGCCGGCCCGGCCGGTCCGGGCATGTCGAGGCGGTTGACGCCCGGCTCGGGCGCCCGCCCGGCGAGCAGTCGCGACAGCGGGGTCGCCGGCTCGTCGGGCCCGGCGCAGAACGCGAGCTTCGTCCCGCCCCGCACCATGACCACGTCGCCGGAACCGAGCCGGGTGGTCTGTCCTTCGGCCTGCAGCCACAGCGGACCGGTGCGGACGACGTGCAGAGCCAGCGGAGCGGGCTCGGCGTCCAGCGCCAACCCCCCGCGCCCGTGCAGCGTCGTCTCGGCGAACAGCGAGCCGGTCGCGCGGGCCCGGCCGAGCAGGTCAGCTAACGGGTCCACCAGGTCACGCTAGACGATCGCGCAAGGACCGGAGCGTTAAGCGCATGGCCAACGTCCTCCGGCGGGGGTGGACTGACCTTCATGAGCACCTACCTCGTCCTCGGCGGCACCGGCAAGACCGGCCGCCGCGTCCTCGACCAGCTCGTCGCCGCGGGCCACACGGCCCGCGCCGCCGCGCGCTCCCCCGGCCCCGCCTCCTCTGGCGTCGAGCCGGTCCGCTTCGACTGGGCCGACCAGGCCACCTACGCGCCGGCCCTCACCGGCGCCGAAGCGGTCTACATCGTCCCGCCCGCCCTGCAGCTCGAGCACGCCGAGCAGATCGCCACCCTCGGCCGGCTCGCTCTTGATGCCGGCGTACAACGGGCGGTGCTGCTGTCCGCCCGCGGTGTCGACAAGGCGCCCGAGAACGGCATGTTTCGCTCCGAGCAGGCGCTGGCCGCAACCGGCCTGCCGACCGTCATCGTGCGCCCGACGTGGTTCGCGCAGAACTTCACCGAGTCCTTCTTTGCCCCCTCCATCCGCGCCGACGGCGTCCTCGTGGCGCCGGCCGGCGACGGGGCGAACGCCTTCATCGACGCCGACGACATCGCAGCCGTGGCCGTCGCCGGCCTTACCGGCGCCACCCCTGCCGGGGCCTACGACCTGTCCGGACCACGAGCGCTGAGCTTCACCGAGGCAGCCGCGGTGCTCTCACCCCACGTCGGACGCGAGGTGCGCCACGTCGACCTGCCGGTCGAGGAATGGGTGAAGGGAGCAGCCGCCAACGGTCTGCCCGCCGACTACGCCGGGATGCTCGGAGGAATCTTCACCCTGATCAAGGACGGCCACGACGCTGACCTCTCCGACGGCGTCCAGCGCGCTCTCCGCCGCCCAGCCACGGCGTTCGAGGACTGGGCGACGCGCGAGGCCGGCTCACTGCGCTAACGGAAGCCGTCGGGCCCGAGAGACGACGGCGTCGCGCCGTGCCGGCTTCTGCATGTTTGGGCCGCGGCATCAGCCCGCTCGCGGGCGTTGCTCCAGTGACCGAGCGCGATCGTCCGACCGCTTTCGGGCACCAGCCGGCGACGGCCTTGGCAATCCGATTCGCCGCATCGGCGCCGGTCGGGGGCTTTAAGCACGCGTCGATCAGCGCGTCGTGGGCGCCCTTGTCGTCCCAGGCGATCTCGGGCTTGCCCGGGTCGTCACAGTCATGCGCGCCCGTCACCTCCGTGATGCCCGCGCGGCGTCTGGGACCAGACGACGGACCCGACGGACCGCCGCGATCAGCTGCGTGACGGTCCTGGGTCGCGACCGCGTCATCGGGCACCGGTCGAGTGCAACGCCCGCCGGGTCTTGCCCTTCAACGCGCAGGTCTGCTCAATCAGCGTGCCACGGGGTCGAAGATCCGGTTTCGGGTCGGCGCTCGCGAGCAGTCACTTGCCGGGTCCGCCCTACGGATCCTTTCGGATCCGCCATGCGGATCCGTTGTGACCATTTTCGGTCCTTCTCCTTTACCGTTGCAGCCCTGGCCACGACGGTGCCAGCGTGACTACCCCGACCGCGCGGCCCGTTCCGACCCCCTCTCGTGGGCCGCGTCCCGCGCGGCATGCCGGCGCAGTCCACAGCGGCGTGGCGGACGCACTCGCCGCCGTACGGCCGGCAGAGCTCGTCGCCGAGCTGCAGTGGCTGCTGGCGATGCCGTCGGTTACCGGCAGCGCGGTGGAGAGCGAGGCCCAACACCGGGTCGAGGCCCGGCTGCGGGCGGTCGGCATGGACACTGAGATGTGGAGCATCGATCTACCGACGCTGACGTCCGACCCGGACTTCCCGGGCATGGAGGCGCCCCGGGACGAGGCCTGGGGCCTCGTCGGCGCCTGGGGTGACGGGCCAGGCACGTGCCTTGTGCTCAACGGTCACATCGACGTCGTGCCGCCCGGCGAAGTCGGCTGGAGCGTGGACCCGTGGGCCGGTCAGGTCCGCGACGGCCGCGTCCTGGGTCGGGGCGCCTGCGACATGAAAGCTGGCCTGGCCTGCCAGCTGCTCGCGGTCAAGGCGCTACGGGACGCCGGCGTGCAGCTGAGCGGTCGGGTGCTGCTGCAGAGCGTCGTCGGGGAGGAGGACGGTGGCCTAGGCACCTTCGCGACGCTACGACGCGGCCACCGCGGCGACCTCGCGGTGATCTGCGAACCGACCGGGGGCCGGCTGGTGACGGCCAGCGCGGGCGCGCTCACCTTCCGGCTGATAATCCGGGGACGCTCGGTCCACGCCAGCGCCCGCCTTGAGGGTGTGGACGCCGTCGACAACTACCTGCTCGTCCGGTCGGCCCTGCGGCGGCTCGAGGACCAGCGCAACCACGACCCCCACCCGCTCATGGCCGGCCACCGGCTTCCCTACCCGATCTCGATCGGCACGATGCGCGCAGGCAACTGGCCCAGCAGCATCCCCGACCAGCTCGTCGCCGAGGGCCGCATGGGCGTCGCGCTCGGCGAGGACGTCGCCGACGCCAGGACCGCCCTCGAGCGGGCCGTGGCACAGGCCTGTGCCGCCGACCCCTGGCTCAGCCGGCACCCCGTACAGGTCCAGTGGTGGGGCGGGCAGTTCGCGCCCGGCCAGGTGCCGGAGGCCGCCGACATCGCGCGCGCGGTCAGCGATGCGCATGCCGCTATCCACGACAGCCGGCCGGCGGTGCACGGGTGCCCTACGGCTCCGACCAAAGGCTGCTCACCGGGCTCGGTGCCGTCCCCACCGTGATCTACGGGCCAGGCGACGTCCGGCACGCGCACGCACCGGACGAGTCCGTGGCGGTAGACGAACTCGTGCAGGTCACCCGCACACTCATCCAGCTCATCGCCACCACCTGCGGCACCCGCCAGACACCTGCGAGCTGACGCACACCATCAGCACCGCCGCCCCTACGGCCCCGCTCGACCTCGGCCGACCGGGCGTACTGTTCGACGAGCCGCTCGAACGGGACGTCATCGAGCCCGGCGAGGTCCTGCGGTCCAAGACCGCCCTGACCACGGACGTGGTCGACACGACGGTGACGGCCTGCTGGGCTGGCAGCAGATGGTCAACGACGAAGGCGTCGACTGCCGCGAGGGGCTGTCCGGGGTCGCGCACCAGTCGCTCACTGCCGGACGAGGGCCTGCACGACCGGAGCCTCAGGACAAGGTGGCCAGTACGCTCATGGCGTCGTCAGCCCGTTCCACAGGGACGAACACGTGGTCGTGGGTGTAGCCCGCGATCACGTTGGCGCTGATCCCGGCGCCGGTCAGGACGTGGCTGACCGCGGCCGTCAGGCCCACCGCCTCCAGAGCGGAATGCACCTGCAGGGTGATCCAGGCCGCGACGAACTTACCGCTGACTGGTGAAGCTACCGAAGAGTCCGTAAGCAATGGCGGCACTCTAGATGCAGGCACCAGGATGCCTCGGCGCTGTCCCGTTGCAGGAACCCCTACCGGAGCACTTTCGGCCGCGCCGGTGGAGTTCGCCACGAACGATGAGGCTCGTCTCAAAAGGGATCCAGGAGCGGGGATGGCAGCTCGGGCCACGAGGACCTGCCGGTCCTGCAGACTGAGGCACGTGGACACCCCCGAGCCGCAGGGCTTCGCCGAGCAATGGATCAACGCCTGGAACGCTCGCGATGTGGAAACGGTACTGCCCCTGTACGCGGAGGATGTTCTGTTCACCTCGCCCACGGCGCAGCGCGTCGTCCCTGAGAGCGGCGGCATAGTGCAAGGCAAGCAGGTGCTACGCAGCTACTGGACTCAGGCGTTGGAGGGCAACCGGGATCTGCACTTCGAGCTGGTGGGCGTCTACCACGGCGTCGACACCATCGTCCTGCACTATCGGAACCAGCTAGGCGGCTTGGTCAACGAGGTGTTGACCTTCCGGAACGGGCTCGTCGCCGTAGGACACGCGACGGACCTGCAGAGTTCGCGCAGCGCGACAACGTCACGCTGACGAACCGGCTTGCGGGAGCACTTCACCGTCCGCTCATCGAACCTCCTACGGTCCGCTTCTTCCGGGCGGCGACGTGCGTCAGCCGCAGGCGGAGCCGTTGAGCCGGCGTTTGCGGCTGTGCGTTCAGGCCGAGGGTGGCGGGCTCCAGGCGAGCAGGTCAGCGGCCAGCAGCGCGGTCCGGAGCTAGAACGTTGCCGGCGAGCTTGTCGATCGGCCGACTGACCGTCGGTCCCGGGGACCGTGCGTACGTCCGCGACGCGGCCACGTTCGGGACTCCGTCACTCCTGCTTGTCCTGGGCTGCCCTGGGCGGGGCCTTACTGGAGGGTCGCTTCCTCGCTGGGGCGCGCGGTGCTGTGGCCGGCGCCTGTTCGCCATCGCCTTCCGTCGGGGCAACGGCGATGACGTCGGCCTCCGCCCACCACGCTTCGGCAGTCCGACGCAGATGGTCAGCGCTGGCTTCAGGAACGGGCATCAGGACGGTTGTGCCTGTCCGGCCGATCGCGTTAAGCGACATCCCAATCGTCTGCACTCCGGTTGCACTAATGACCAGCCGGTCGTGTACTGCGCCGGGCTTAGCTCTTCGCAGCTCGGCCTGCCCTGCGGCTCCCGAGTTGACGAGCGTGATCATCGTGGCTCGGTCCTTCTCGGACACGTTAGTCCCGATCAGGAAGCGGTCCGCTCGGGTAGCAGTTAGAAGGGTTAGCAGGGGCTCCGCCCTCAAGTATGGATCGACGATCATGACCCGTCCGGCGTCGGCGATGTGCCCGAGCAATTTGGCGTATGCCAGCGGATCGTCCTGCGCGAGCACCAGAACGTCGGCCGCGTCGTGGTCACTGTTCGCCGACTCCTCGGCCCGAAGGAGCGCTCGACTCAGGGGGGTGAGGACAGGCCGCCGCGGTCGCTGACGAGCCAGGACAGTCGTTGCATCTGAGCCACTGGCGACTCCGGCGGTCCGTCCGGTGCGTACTCGGCCGGTCGCCCGGGCGTGCCGATCAGTCCTGCTGCTGCCAGCTGCGACAGGGGGCCCACCATGTTCGCGATCACTGAGCGGCTTATGTTCGCCAGCGGGAGCGAGGCAAGCGTTGAGACCATCGACGACACCAGCGGCGATGGCGTACCCGGCTCTGCTGCTCGACGGAGCTTGCCCTTCTTGCCGGGGCGTGGACCGGGTCTGGCGCGCCACTCCTCGACCTCGTCCGCCGTCGGCCGGTATCCGCCGGTGTTGGCTGCACGCACGTAGCGCAGGACTCGTTGCTGTTCGGCGTCGAGGATCACTCGCACATCTCACCTGAAGAGAGCGACAACAGCAGCCTCTCCCCGACGTGACCAATCGGGGATCGTCAAGCGAGACGGGAGGACCGCTCCCGCGCACACCACGGCATCCGTTTCGCTGCTGGTGGAACTGGTTGCGGCTGACACGCGAGACGTCGACGATGCGGCGTATGAGGCTGCTGGTGCTGGGCGGGACGCGCTTTGTCGGCCGGGCGGTGATCGAGGAGGCGCTCGTCCGGGGCTGGGACGTCACCGCTGTGCACCGGGGGGTCACGGGTGCGCTGCCGGACGCGGTGGTCGGGTTGCGGGCTGACCGGACCGTGGCCGGCGAGCTGACCCGCGCGCTCGGTGAGCAGACCTGGGACATAGCGGTAGATACCTGGGACGGTTCCCCACGGGTGGCCACCGAGGCGGCAGGGCTGCTGGCCGGGCGGGTCGAGTCCTACGGCTACGTGTCTAGCGGGTCGGTGTACGTCTGGGGCGGTCACGTCGACGAGACCTCCGCGGTGGTGGACGGCGATCCGCAGGCTCAGGACGGGGACTACTCCGCACTCAAGCGCGGCGCCGAGCTTGGCGTGCTCGCCGCGTTCCCCGACGCGCTGCTGGCCCGAGCCGGGCTGATCCTGGGCCCACATGAGGACATCGGCCGGCTGCCCTGGTGGCTGCAGCGCATCGCCCGCGGCGGGACGGTGCTCGCTCCCGGACGCCCTGACCGCCCGCTGCAGTACGTCGACGTGCGTGACCTGGCCGGGTGGTTGCTGACCGGGCTCGAAGGTGGCCTTGTTGGGCCTGTCGACGTGATCAGCCAGTCCGGGCACGCCACCACCGAGCAACTCCTGCAGGCCTGCGTTGTCGCCACCGGCGCGCAGGTCGAGCTGGTCTGGGTCAGCGAAGCCGAGCTGGCCGGGGTGGGGATCGAGCCGTGGACGCACCTGCCGTGCTGGGTACCCGAGCACGGCGAGTTCGCCGGCTTCCTCGAGGTCGACACCATCAGGGCGGCTGCGACCGGTCTGGGCTGCCGCCCGATCACCGACACGGTCGCTGACACCTGGGCCTGGTTGCAGCGAGACGGCCCACCGCCGCAACGAAGCGACCGCGACATCCACGGGCTGCCTCCCGAACTCGAGCAGCAACTACTGGCCGGCTGAGGACTGGGCAACAGTGACGGTGCTCGAGCCGAAAATCTGGTGGCGGGCCACGGGAGAGGGCCCGGCGGTCGTGGTGCCCCGGCTGAACGTCGACTGGACGCAGGTCGACCTGGCTGCGATCGAGGCGCGCTTCACGGTCGTCGTGGTTTCGCCGCGCGGGTTCGGGCCGAGCGAGCGTCCCGGTGGGTACTCCGGAGCCCGGTTCCTCGCCGACGTGGAACGGGTGCTCGACCACCTCGGCGTTGTGGAGTACGCAGCGCTCGGCTACTCCATGAGCGGTGTGATGGCGGCCCGGCTGGCGGTCAACAACACGCGCGTGCGGGCTGTCGCGTGCGGCGGTTTCCCGCTGACGGCCGACCTGGGCGCGATGGGCGAGCGGGCGCGCCTCAGGCACGCTTCCGCCCGGGCGGACTCGTCGGCGTGGGCCGAGGTGACGGGGATGTACGACCCTGCGGCGGCAGAGGCGTTCTGGGACGACGTCGCCTGCCTGCCACGCGCTGCCCTGGTCGACCTGGCCTGCCCAATCAGGTGCTGGTGGGGTGCTCAGGACATCGTGCTCGGGTCGCTGACCGACCCGGCCGAGCTGGCCGCTGATTTGTCCGAGCGAGGCATCCCGTACGACGTCCTGCCTGGTCTCGACCACGACGCCGCACTCGATCGGCTCGACCTGGTGCTGCCGCGGCTGGCCGACTGGCTGCTGGCACAACTCACCAACCACGCTGATGGCCACTGACGGCTCCGACCGCAATGGATGGACGCTTGACGGATCATCACCACCAGTAGGACGACCTTGTCCGGTGGCCGATCGCTCTGCGGGACACCATGCGCACGGCTACGGATGGCCGCCGAGCGCTTCACCCTCCGCGGAATGAGCGGACGAGGTGAACCTGGACGCTGGGCCTGACGCTGGTCGGCGCGGCACTCCCATCTCGGACCAACCTGGTCGGCAGTGTGCCGGCGACGGCCGCGGTGTGGCCGATGGTGCCGGTCAGGTGCGTCGCGATGCCCTGCGCAAGGTCACATAGAGCGCACAAGCGACAGATGTAGACGCCGGGCGAAGAGCCGAGCTCAGCAAGTGGCCTGCCGGTGCGTCCGCAGCAGCCGCAGGCGGAAGGCGTGCTGTTGCGCGAACTAGCGGTATCGCCGGTCCTCATGTCGAAGTCCCCTCTTCCGGGCGTGTCCTCGCCCGGAGCCTGTCACTGCCATCCGTGGGCGTCAGTCGCTCCGGCTACCAAGTATCTGGTTATCCGGTTATGATGGTACCGAGCCCGCATGGGTCGCTCACGATCAACGATGAGGACGCGGACCATGAACCGGAACGGCCGATGACTTCGAAGCCGGACTCTGTTGCGCAGCGGATGCGCGATGCCGGCCTGCCGGCGGAGACCCTCGGCGCGCGCCGTGCCGCCTTGCCCGCCGCCGTTCAGGACCTGCACCGTAGGGCACTGGGCGCGATAGGCGAGACCGGGCGGCCGCAGGGCGCTCCTGCGCTGGCGGCCGACGCGGAGGCGCTGGGACTCGACCTCCCCGAAGCGCTCGCCGCCCTCGCCCGTGCCGAGCTCCTGTTCCTCACGCCCGACGGACGCGGCGTCCTGGGCGGCGTCCCGTTCGCCGCCGCTCCGACGGCGCATCAGGTCAGCGTGCACGGCGGGCCGACGGTCTCGGCGAACTGTGCGGTGGACGCGCTCGGCATCGGCGCGATGCTCGGCCGGGACACCGATGTGCGGTCGGTCGACCCGACCTCCGGTGAGCCGATCACCGCATCCGAGCGCGACGGGCAGTGGACGTGGCAACCGGCCGGCGCCGTCGTGTTCGTCGGCTCCAGAGGCGTCGGGACGATCACTGACGCCTGCTGCCCGGTCATCAACTTCTTCGCCAGCGCCGGCAACGCCCTGGCGTACCAGCGGCGCCACGGCCTGTCGGGCAAGGTCCTGTCCCTGCCCGAGGCGGCGCTGGCGGGTGCTCTGGTTTTCGGCGGCCTGCTCGCGGAGGCGACGCCGTGACCGACGCGCAGAGCAACACGCTCGACATCGCGCTCGGTGACGACGCCGCGCGGCCCGGCCACCGGTGGCGGCCGGCGGTCACGACGGGGGTGCTCGCGGCTGCGCCGTCGACAGCGGCGGCGACCGGGTCGGCGCTGCTGGCCGCGTGCGGCAGCTGCCTGGGGGCGGGCTCGGCTGTCGCCATCAGTGCGGCGGCCAGCGCGACGGGCGGTGCCGCTGCCAGCGCGACGACCGGCGCCGCTGCGAGCGGCGGGATGCCCTTCTGGCAGATCGTTTTCGCCGCCGCAGTCTTCGCGGTTCTCATGGGAGTGCAGCTCCGACGCGCGCTGAGGGCCGTCAGATCCCGCGGCGGATCCGAGGGCCGGGTGGGTTTCATGTTGCGGCAGATGGCGCCGAGCCTGCTCACCGCCGCGGTCGCCTTCGCCGTTGTACAGCTAATGGTCGTCCCGTGGCTGTCCGCCCCGCCGGTACCCGCGAGCCCCACCCTGCCCTGACCTGACGCACCCGCTTGCCCACACACCAATGGAACGGACTGCACCTGATGAGCGAGAACTACGACTTGGTCGTGATCGGCACGGGCGGCGCGGCGTTCGCTGCCGGCATCGAGGCACGCTCGCGCGGCAAGAGCGTCCTGCTCGTCGAGCACGGCGTTCTGGGCGGGACGTGCCTGAACATCGGTTGCGTCCCGAGCAAGAACCTGCTGGCCGCCGCCGGGCAGCGGCACCGTGCGCTCGTCAATCGTGCGTTCCCGATGGTGCCGACAGGCGCAGGCGACGTGGACCTGCCGGCGCTGATGGCGCAGAAGCAAGACCTGATCGACACGCTGCGACAGGCGAAGTACGCCGCCGTCGCCGACGCGCACGAATTCCCCGTCCGCTATGGCCGCGCCCGTTTCATAGACGAGGGCACCCTCACGGTGGACGGTGAGCCGCTGGTCGCGCCGGCGTACGTCGTCGCGACCGGTGTCGCCCCGCACATCCCGGACCTGCCGGGACTCGACGCGGTCGAGTACCTCACCTCGACGACGGCGATGGAGCTGACCGAGCTGCCTGCCTCGATGGTGGTCATGGGCGGCGGCTACGTCGGCCTGGAACAGGCCCAGCTGTGGGCGCACCTGGGCGTGCAGGTGACGGTCGTTGGCCGGTTCGCCCCGCACACCGAGCCCGAGATCGCGGGCGTGCTCCGCGGGGTGTTCGCCGACGACGGCATCGACGTGGTCGAGGAGCGTGCGGTCTCCGTCGAACAAACCACCAACGGTGTCCGGGTACGCACCGCCGGCGGAGCCGAGGCCAGCGGCGAGCGGCTGCTGGTCGCGACCGGACGGTTCGCCGACACCGCCGATCTCGGCCTTGACGCCGCGGGGGTGAAGACCGATGAGCGCGGGTTCGTCGTCGTCGACGTCCACCAGCGCACCAGCAACCCAGAGGTCTTCGCCGCCGGCGACGTGTCCGGGGCCCCGCAGTACGTGTACGTCGCGGCTCGGACCGGCCATGTCGCCGCCGCCGGCGCGCTCGGCGCACCGGACACCGTCGACTACCGCGGCCTGCCCGGTGTCACGTTCACCACCCCGCAGCTCGCCAGCGCCGGGCTGACCGAGCAGCAGGCACTGGCCGCCGGGCACAGCTGCGACTGCCGGGTCCTGGGCGCCCATGACATCCCGCGGGCGCTCGCGAACCGCGACACCCGCGGCGCACTCAAGCTCGTCATCGACGCCGACACCCGCAAGGTGCTGGGCGTCCACGCGGCGCTCGACGGCGCCGGCGACGTGATGCTCGCCGCGACGTACGCGATCAAGTTCGGGCTCACCGTCGACGACCTCGCCGACACCTGGGCGCCGTACCTGACGATGGCCGAGGCCCTGCGCATCTGCGCCGGGCTGTTCCGGTCGGATATGCCGACGAGCTGCTGCGCATGAGCCCGGCGGCCGGCGAGCCGCGGCGGGTCGTGCTCTCCGTTCCTGGCCTGGCCGAGCCGGCGGCGAGCGGCGGGTGCTGCGCCGTCGGCCGCGAGGACGTCCTGCTGGAGGAGATCGACTCCTGGCCGGGCCTGCTCGCCCTTAACATCGACCCCGAGCAGGAGACAGCGATCGTCCTCGTCACCCCCGGGCACGAGGAGGACCTGGCCGCGGTGTTGGGAGCACTCAGCGACCGCGGACTCGCCACCACCGTGCTTCCAGACCTCCCATCGCCGGCCTAGCCCCGCTGTTTCAGTAGCGGCTTGATCTTGTAGTTCGACACGTGCCGAGACAGCGCGAAAGTGCCTGTTCCGTAGGGAAAACTTGGGCTTGCGACGGTCCAAGAACGCCAAACGGAGAGGCAC
>JAABUN010003617.1_pt1 | contig 23471 bp, 17 predicted proteins | sample 5559311 | NCBI WGS metagenome assembly JAABUN01 (sample SAMN10711877, study PRJNA513370) | rock metagenome | isolation source: Antarctica rocks | place: Antarctica: Victoria Land, Siegfried Peak sud
GCCGTGGGACAGCTCGGGCAGGCTCGAAACGGCTGCCGAACGTGTTTACGCTGCGGTCGAACGCCACAGTTCAACGCCGAAAACGTCGAACCTTGCTGCTATTATGGTCTTTGCTAAGGGTCGGTAGATGAGAGAGTTGGGAAAGTTGCAGTAGACGAGAGCTTTTCCGAAAATGATACTCTCTAGTAAGGCCCTCGAGCCCGATGTGAACTTCTATCCCTCAACTACCTCCAAAACCCCCTACACTAACCCTCCGCTAGGGCAGCAACCTCCGCACTTACGGTGCGGGGGTTTTTTGTCACAGCCAAGTGAGGCAGAAACACTCTACATTAACCTCATCTCCGCACACCTACACCGCTGCCCAGCGTATGTGCGGAGTTTTTTAGGTTTGAGGCTTTTGAGCCTCGAGCCAGCAGGTACGATTACAAAACATGACACTTTATTTTCTAGAGCTATCCTCTACGATAATCGGTATTTTGACGTGCATCCGCCAAGCGTAAGCCGAATAGTTTTTTTACGCAGCCACACCTTCAAATGACCCTGGCGACCCCCACAGCGGGCGCTCGAGCAGGTTCTCGAGCTGAGCATTATGGGGCGCAAAATAGCTCTCTAAACGCTCACAAAACGCCGCGACGCCCTCGGCGCGGCCCCAACCGTTGACGTTACGGTAGTGCGGCAGAGGGTGATGCGGCAACCCTAAAAAATGTGTCGTTTCGGCGTGGGCCTGTTCGGGGGCGGCGAAGAAGCGTTCGCTGCCGAGCACCAGGAGCTGCTCACGCGGGAAGTGCTCGAGCCACCCCTCCAGCTGCTCGGCGTAGTGACCACGCGTCAGGTAGCTGTGGTTGCGGTGGCTGGGGCCGTGAGCAAAAGCAGCCTCCGTACCCAGTCGCCGACGCTCTCCCGACAGGCGTTCGGCTTCGCTGTCTAAAGCTTCACCGAAAGGGAGATGTTCGCGGCCCCGCCGCACCGACATCTGATAGTGCGAAAAGGCCCGCTCTACGGGGTTTCGTAACATCACGATGAGTTTGGCGTCGGGTACGGACGCCGCGACGCGCTCGGGTGTGTAGGGGTTATAGAGGTAGCCCGGACTCGCCTCCCCGGTCAGCTGCCGCCTCGCGCGCAGCCACGCCGCCGGAGCGAAGTGAGCGCGGTACCAGGCGTCGCCGCAACCGTAGTGAAAGTCGAAATAGTGAACCTCTTTGGTCATAGCGGCGCTGACGTGGCGGTGCGCTGCCAGGTAGCTGTAGAGCGAGGTCGTCCCACCCTTTTGCGTCCCGATGATTAAAAAATCGGGTCGTTTGCCCACGCCGATAAGCCGTCCGAAACCTGGACGCTTTGGCGACAGCGTCTTTTTGGCGAGCAGCCGCGGGAGTAAGTGCGGGTCGTCGCGGAGCTCCCGAAGACGCCGGTGGCGGTTTTTATTTTTGTTGAGCTGATCGGTCACAGGTATCGTCACGAGACGCACACCCTGAAAAGGTGGGCTCGAGCCAACCTCAGCTCGAGCCCACTCCAAATACCACCGGGTTCAGCGAAGCGCCGAGGCTCCGCCGTCCACTCTGTACCTGCCACGTGCTGGTCGTCGTGCATCTGACCTCCTGATGCACTAGAGCACGACCCACTTGCTGCGGCCTTGCCGGGAGCTTGCGGCTCTAACGAACGCGCCCCTCAGCGCCCCCGGTTCAGACCGCGTGAACGCACTGCCGGAACCGAGTAGGTCAGGCGCTCCTGCACAAAGGTTTTGATCAGCGCGCCGGGGGTGACGCCCGCGAAAAAATGCTCGCGGTAGTCCCCGCGCCCTAAAAAGCCACCGTCACGGCTCAGCAGTCCGGGTCTCAGTTTGCGTTTGGGCAGGTAGGTTTTGCCGCGCAAGACCTCGGCAAAAGCCTGCGGCAACCACTCCGTAGCCAGGAGACGCGCCCGCACGTCGGCGACGACCGCGCTTACTGCCGCGTCGTCTTTCGGGTCGACCCCCTCGAGCCACCCGTCGATCTCGTCGGCGAGCACCCTAAAGTCGGCGAAGCCGCCCCCGACGAGCCGCAATTCCCTCACGCCCTCGTAGTATCGGCGGCGATCTCCGGCGAGCGCCCGCACCGAACTCAGTTTGACGAACTCGGTGTACGCGCCGAGCAGCCACAGCACGCGGTAAACCGACCACAGTTTGGGATTGGCAAACGATTTGTACGAGTTGGCGACCAGGCGATCGTTGGCGCGGATAAACGCTTGCGTGGTGACCTCGAGCGGGGAAAAACGTGCTTCGCTGTAGTCGCCGTCTTTGTGAGCGTCTAGCAGCAGGTCGGCGAGCACCGATACGCTCATCAGCGTGGTGTAGAGCCCTTTCGAGTAGAGCGGGTCGATAAACCCGGCGGCGTGACCGAGCAGCGCGAAGCGGTCGCCCACGACCCGTTTCGAGCTGTACTGAAGCCGTCCGGTGCGCGTCCAGGGGCGCACGGCCTTGGCACCTTCAAACTGTTTATAAACGCTCGGAAACCGCGCGATAAAGTCCCGAAACTCGTCTTCCGGACTTAGCTCGGTGGCGGGATGGACGCGCGGGTCGAGCATCAGCCCGACGCTGCACAGCGGGTTCGTGGCTTTAACGTGGTTGTTGAACGGGATCACCCAAAGCCAGCCACCCTCGAAAACGTGGTGAAGCGTCCCCTCGGACATAGCAAAGGGCATCTCGCCCTTGTGCGGGTACTCGGGTACGTCGACCATGTGGGTAAAGAGCGCCCTCGAGTGGGCCTGCAAGCCGAAGTCGCGTAACCCGAACTGCTCGGCTAAAAGTGACTTGAAACCGCCCGCATCGACCACGTAGTCGGCGGTGTAGGTCTCAGCGTGGGTCTCGAGGGTCACGCCCGCTTCACCGACCGAAACCGCCTCGACCGGCGTGTTTTGCAGCACCGTCGCGCCGTACCGAACCGCCGCGGTCGTCAGGAACGCGTCTACATCCTGGCGGTAGAGGTGGAGTTCGTGACCGTGCGGCGCTTTGGGGATCACCGCCTGAAGCGCGTTTTGCGGATCGTACGGTGCTCCCGCCGTGTGGTGCAGATAGCTGAAATGCCGTTTGACGCCGTGCGACGTGCCGATCAGCGGCAGGTAGTTTTCCGAACTAAAGCACGCCAGTTCGGGTACACCGTAAAGCGTGGCGAGCGACCGCATGACCTCGCTGGTCTCCAAGATCATCGACTCGCCGATGCTGAACTTCGGATGGCTTTTGGCCTCGAGCATCAACACCTGCTGCCCATGCTCGGCGAGAATCGCTGCCAGAGACGAACCCGCGATACCCGAGCCGATGATGGCGACGTCGAAATGGTTACCCTGCTTCATAAACCCTTTTTCTGCCGTTTACGGCGGCCCTATTACCCTATCGTACGCTCTTTTGCGCCCGCCTGTAGCCCATAGCGAGCAACACAGTCGGCCCATCCGGACTAAAGGAGAGTCTATCTACCCAGCACCAAAACCCAAGCCTCGAAACTCAGCACTCGGTACTCGGTATTCAGAACTCGGTACTCAACTTACCGAGCGCCCCAAAAAGCCCGGCTTCGTCGTAGGCTTGCGTCGGCAGCGTCCCCGGTTTGAAAAAGGCGACCTTGCCCCCCGGTCCCAGCAGCAGGCTGCCACTCCCCTGCACCACCCCGAAACGTTTGCCGAGCCCGACCGCCTCATAGGTACCGTCGGCACCTGAAAGCACCTGAAAGGGTACCCTCGAGGCGAGTTTTTGCGCCGTTTCGGGTTCTTCAGGAACGACGACGAACACTTGCACGTCCTGACGCCCGTCTTTAACAAGTTTTCTGGCGATGGCCTGCACGTGACCCAGACAGATACCGCAGTTTGTAGAACGCATAAAGTAAAAAATTGTGGGCGAATTCAAGGCTGCACTTTGGTCGAACTCGCCTTCTAACGCGCGCAGTTTGAGAGGCGGAACGGGTGTACCAGGCCGAAGCGGGTTCAAGCGCCGACCACGGCTTCAGCGTCCACGACCTCACCACGCGCCGGGTAGTCTTTGGCGAACACGAAGTCGATGGCGCTCAGGATTTCACGAAAGTTCGGGCGGGCAAACGGCATCGTCTGAACGCTGCCGAAATAGAGTGTACCGTCGGGCCGGACGAGGTAGAGCGCCGGTTCGCTAAAGAGCGCCGGTTCTTCGACGCCGGTCGAGGTCAGGCCGCGGCTCGTGGAGATGTAGAGCCCCCATTCGCGCGCCTTTTCCAGGTCCATACCGTAACCGACCGCAAGGTTTTCCAGACCCCACTCCGTTTTCGCCCGCTCCGCGCGCTCCTGCACGTCGCTGCTGAGCGCCACGACGCTCACACCGCGCTTGGTGAATTCCGGCAGTTTTTTCTCGAGGTCGGCTAAGTAACCCGCGCACACCGGGCAGTGAAAGCCACGGTAAAAAACGATCAGGGTAAAGTGCTCAGGCGTCTGCGCCGACAGGCTCCAGCTCCCGCCCCCCACGGTAGCTACCTCTAAACTCGGAACAGCCTGTCTCGGAAAAAGCGGGGTCAAAGGGGTCATCGGAGCCTCCTGGCTGGAACTTAAACTTACGTGCTACGCTTCAAGGCTAAGCCAAGGCTCGCAAAAGGTAAGTCATATTTAAGACAAGAGAGACGCGAACGGAATACCTCGAGGCTTTGGGTTTTACTCATTGCTCGGCACTCGGTACTCAGCACTCGGCACCCCGCACCCCGCACCTCGAGCCCAGCCACCCCAGCGCACCGAATGACAAATAGAAGACGGAAACCCCCTGCGACTCTCCTCTAAAGTAAAAGAGATGATACGTCTATCCAACTTACAAAGAGAACGCGCGGGTTTCCAGAAAAGACTCGTGCCGGGATGAGCGCAGACGAAAAAGCTCAAACGACCTGGTTTCAGCGGCACGCTCAAAAACTCTTCGCCGGGTTTTTCTGGCTGCTGCTCGTCGGTCTTTACGTCGGCTACACCGTCCGCAACGACCTTTCACCCCTCGACACCTTTCGGCAACTTTTGGACTTTTTGTCCGGGAGCGCCTACGGGCCGCTGCTTTTTATCCTTCTCTACACCTTGCGTCCGCTCGTCTTTTTTTCGGCGCTGGTGCTTACCGTCGGGGCGGGGTTTTTGTACGGGCCGGTTTTGGGTATCGTGTATACGGTCGTCGGGGCGAACCTGGGCGCGAGCCTGGCGTTTGTCATCGGCAGATTTTTCGGGCGCGGGGTGTTGCCGTCGGGAGCACCCGAAGGTCGGTTGGGCCGCTACGCCGACCGGCTCCGGGAAAACGCCTTCGAGACCGTTCTGACGATGCGCTTTATCTTTCTGCCGTACGATCTAGTCAACTACCTCGCCGGATTTCTGCGCGTCCGTTACGCGCCGTTTATTCTGGCGACGATTCTGGGGTCGCTGCCCGGTACGGTCGCGTTCGTGCTGTTCGGCGCGTCTACCGACGGGGATTTTTCGGGCGGCTTGCCGTCGGTGGACGTGCGTGTGTTGGTCGCCTCGGCGCTTATCTTCGGGGCGAGTCTGGGAGTCTCGAGGCTCCTCAAACAACGTGAAAAACGGCGAGAAAAACAGCGTGAGGGTAAAGGCCAGAAACAAGGCGAAAAGCGGATCGAGGAGCTCCGGTGAACAGGCGTACAGATACATTTCACACCATCGTAATCGGTTCGGGATCGGGGGGGCTGACGGTCGCGGTAGGGCTCTCGAAACTCGGCAAACGCGTCGCGCTCGTCGAGGCGAACGATGTCGGCGGCGACTGCACGAACGTCGGTTGTGTGCCGTCGAAGACGCTAATCCATCTGGTCACGCACCCCGGCGACAGGTCGCCAGCGGAGATTCTGGCGCGGGTTCAGGAGAAACGCAACCATCTCCGCATTGAGGAGACCGCCTGGGTCAAAGGGATGGACAACCTGACTTTTCTCGAGGGGCGGGCGCGGTTTGTGAGTTTAGAGCGGCTCGAGGTAGCCCTTACAGACGGCGGAACCCAGACCCTCAGCGCCCCGAACATCGTCATCGCCACGGGCGCAAAACCTGCCGTCATCCCTATCGACGGGTTGCCCGCAACGCGCACCCTGACCAACGAAAGCTTGTTTGAACTCGCCCACAAGCCCGAGCATCTGGTCATCGTCGGCGGGGGCGTCGTCGGCTCCGAGATGGCGTTCGCCTTTCGCAAACTCGGCAGCCGGGTAAGCCTGATCAGTCGCTCGGGGCGGGTGCTCTCGGCGTCCGAACCCGAAGCCTCGGCGGTGGTCGGGGAGGCGATGACGGCGCAGGGGATCGACCTCTATCTAAACGCCCAACCAGGCGCTTACGACGAGGCCACGCAGACGATGTACGTGCAGCGGGGAGGCGAGCGGGTGGCGCTCAGCGGTGTAGACAAGGTGCTACTGGCGGTGGGGCGGGTTCCGAATACCGACGGTCTGGGCATCGAGACCACCGGCGTCACCTTCGGCGACAAAGGTATTCCCACCGACGCTTACGGCGTAACCGACGTAAAAGGAATCTACGCTATCGGCGACGTGAACCCGGCCTCGAGCTACACCCACTCCGCCAACGCGCAGGGGCGGCGGCTGGTGCGGCGGCTGGCGTTTCCCTACCTGCCTGCTTGGGGTCAAGAACCCCCCTACCCGAACGCCACCTTTACCGACCCCGAAGTGGCGGCTATCGGCCCCAGCCTCGCCGAGCTGACCGAGCGCCTGCACCCGGCGCTGATCCGGACGGTGCGTTTCGAGCTGCCGAAAACCGACAAGGGGTATACGGAGGGACTGGAACGCGGCTTCATCTTGATCCACGCAGTCCGCCTCACCGGGCGCGTTTTAGGAGCTACAATTGTCGCGCCACGCGCCTCGGAGATGATCTCACTGCTGACGGCGGCGGTCTATCACGGCCTGTCACTCTACAAACTCTCAAGTCTGGTGTTTCCCTATCCGGTACTCTCGGAAGGAATCAAAAAGGCGGCGGACGCGTTCGTTTTCGAGACGCTGCCCAACCTGCCCCGCGAAGGGAGCAGCTATCTGCGTTATCGTTGGGCGGGACCACCCACACCGGACAAAACTGCCGAACGACGCCCGCACCGAGGCGAACGGCAGCCGACGAACTGAGAGGAAGCGCCGTGCTCGACAAAGTTCTACGTCCTCCTAAAGAGCGACTCCTGGTACCCGTTGCGCGCCTGACCCGGCACGTTCATCCGACCACCTTGACGCTGCTAGCTTTCGGGGTAGGGCTGCTGGCGGTAGCCGCCGTACTCGCCCACGCCCCGCTGGTCGCGCTTTTGTTGTGGCTCGGCAACCGTTTTTTAGATGGTCTGGACGGCAGCGCCGCACGTCTTCAGCACAAGCAGAGCGACCTGGGCGGCTACCTGGATATCTTGCTCGACGTGGTAATCTATGCGGCGCTTCCTATCGCCCTGGTGCTCAGGGCCCCGTCACCTGCCTGCTACGTGAGCCTGACCCTATTGCTAGCCGCCTACTACCTCAACAGCACCTCGTGGCTCTACCTGGCGGCGGTACTCGAGAAACGCCAGCACGGGGCGGCGGCGCAACGCGAACAGACCAGCGTCACCATGCCAAGCGGTCTCATCGAAGGGGCCGAGACAGTGGCCTTCTACTGCTTGTTTTTGATCTGGCCCGATCAGGTCGTGGGTCTTTTCTGCGTGTTTGCGGCGCTTGTCCTCGTCACGGTAGTGCAGCGCCTAGTCTGGGCGACGCGGGCCTTGCGTTAGACGTGACGCCGACCCTCCTCGAGCTTGAAAACCTGAGCAAACGCTATACCGGCTCCAAAACCGGCCCTGTTGGGGCCGCCGCCGTAGAAAACCTGTCCCTGACGTTGCCCGCAGGCCGCTTGCTGACCCTGCTGGGGCCGTCGGGCTGTGGCAAAACGACCACGCTGAAGCTGATCGCCGGACTTTTGGAACCCGACGCGGGCGACGTTCGTTTCGGCGGGGCGTCGGTGCTGGGGTTGCCCCCCGAACGGCGCGGGCTGGGGCTGGTTTTTCAGCGGCCCACGCTGTTTCCGCACCTGACGGTCGCCGGTAACGTCGGGTTCGGGCTCAGGTTGCGGCGGGTGCGCGGCGGCGACCTCAGACGGCGGATCGGCGGGGCGCTCGAGCGTGTCGCGCTGACGGGTCTCGAGCGGCGGTTTCCGCACCAGCTGTCGGGTGGGCAGCAGCAGCGGGTGGCGCTCGCGCGCACGCTCGTCACCGAACCGCGCGTGCTGCTCCTCGACGAACCGTTGTCGAGCTTAGACGCCAACCTCCGGGGCGAGCTGCGTGAAGTTTTTCGTACCCTGCAAGAACAGCTCGAGATCACCACCGTATTTGTGACCCACGACCAGAGTGAAGCTCTGGCGCTCGCCGACGTGGTGGGCGTGATGCTGGGCGGGCGGCTCGAGCAGCTCGGTTCACCGGCGGAGGTCTACGAGCGGCCTGCTACCCGCGAGGTGGCGCGGTTTATGGGAACGACGAACTTCATCGACGGGACGTTTTCGGAGGACGACGCCGCGTTTCGTTATGGCGGCGGCTGTTTGCGGCTCGCTGCCGCGCCGGGTCGGAACCGTTCCGGCGCGGCTACCGTGACGATTCGGCCCGAACGGGTGGGGCTCGAGGCGGGATGCGCCCCGGCAGGACACCCCGACCGACTCGGCGGGGTCGTTACGCGCGCCACCTACGGGGGCAGCGTGGTACGTTATGAAGTCCGGGCCGGTAGCCTGAGCCTGAGTGTCGACAGCCCGCTAAACGTTCCTGTAGGCGCGGCGGTGAGCCTTACCCTGCCCGCAGAACACCTCATCGCCTACTCCGGGGAGGGCGAATCCCCCTCCAGAAAAGAGATTTAGATGCCCCTTCGAGTGCTTTTTTTTATCGTCTATGCCACTACCCTGTTCGGCGTGGTTTCAGCCCAAAGCGAGGCCCAGAACGACGCACAAGCCTTCCGCGAGGCGTTTCTGGCAGGCGAAACGAGCTGGGACGAGGTGGTGGCGCGGGCGCAAAACGAGGGTGAGGTGGTGTGGGGCTACTGGGGCGGCTCCGAAGAGCTGAACTTCTGGGTCGATACCGCCGTCCTGCCCGAAGCCGCCGAACTCGGCGTGACGCTGCGTTCCCTGCGCGTCCCCGACACCCGCGACGCGGTAGACGCGACCATCGCCGACGCCGCCACCGGGCGCGGGCTCGGCGCGGGGACGCTCGACCTGATCTGGATCAACGGCGAAAACTTTTTTACCCTAGACCGGCAATCGCTGCTCTTCGGCCCCTTTGCCGACAAACTGCCGAACTCGGCGCACTTTTATCTGGACGAGACCGACCCGCGCGCCCGTATCAACCTGACCGACAACGGCTACCCGACAGGTTTGCAAGAATTGCCGTGGGCGCAGTTTCAGTACACCTGTATGGTCGATACGGCGCGCCTGCCCCGCGCGGACGCGCCCCGAACGTTTGCGGAGCTGTCCACTTTTTTGCGCGACCGTCCGGGCCGGTTTACCTATGTGCGGCCCCCCGACTATATCGGCAACACCTTTGTGCAGAGCGTCCTGTACGCCTTTAGCCCGGAGGGTGCAGAACCCTTTTTGCGCGACGCCGAGACCTTTACACCCGGCGAGTTCGCGCAGCTCACCGAACCCGGGTTTGCATTTTTAAGGGAACTCGAGCCCTTTCTATTGGGCGGCGGCGGTGAAGACGGTGTGCGCGGCACGCCCATCTATCCGGAAACCCAGGCCGCGAACGAAGCCTTTTTGGTCAACGGCGAGGTCGATATGCTCTGTCAGATGGGTGCTTTTACCGCCGCTGTAGGCATAGATAACGGAACTTTTCCGGAAACGGTCGAAAACGTGATCTTTCCCGAGTCCGGGATGCTGACCAACAAAAGCTACCTAGCGATCCCCGCCACCGCGCCCCACCCGGCGGCGGCGCTGGTGCTGGCGAACCTGCTCTCGAGCCCGGAAAGCCACATCGACAAACTCGGCGCGCTCGGTTATTTTCCCGGCGTCGATGTGCCACTGCTGAGCGCCGAGCAGCAGGCGGCGGTTACGGACGCGGCCCCCGACCTGCGCGGCGTCACCTTCGCCGAACTGTCGCGTTACGAGGTGCCGGACACCCACGCGTCTCTCGTCGAGTTGATCGAAGCGGTGTGGCTGGCCTACGTCGCGCAGGGTTCGGACGAGCCGTTCGGGGAGGTCGTGGCGGCGGCGTTTGCGGCGCGGCGCTAGGCCGACCGTACGGGTGCGACTAGGCGCGTAAGCTCAGCTCGAGCCCAAGCCGCTCGAGCTTCCGAATTCGGTTCCTCGCCAACACCGACCCCATCCGGACGCAAACATTTAGGCGTAAATATTCAGTAGATATTCAAGCGTAAACATTCAGGTACCAACACTAAGGTTTTATGAACCCTGCCGCAACGCGAAGTAAACGTAAGGCGAACCCCCGTCGCCGCTGGCTGCGGAGCCTTAAACTCGCCCCGCCCGTGCTGGTGCTCGCCATGCTGTATCTGGGCGCGCTCATCTCGGTGCTGCTTCAGAGCGTCGGGTACGCGCCGCTCTACGGTATCCACGCGCCGACCCTGCGCTACTACGCCGAGGTCTTCGGCGCGTCCGGTTTCTGGCGCTCACTCGGCCTGACGCTGCTGTACGCGCTCGCGCCCACGGTGTTGGGAACACTCCTTAGCGTGCCGCTCGCCCTGTCGTTACGCTCCCGCTTTCGGGGCCGGAGCCTCCTCAGCGGGTTGTGCAAACTCCCGCTGCTGGTGCCGTATCTGGTCGGCGTCGCCCTTACGATGCTGCTCTGGTCGAACGGCGGTCTGGTCGCCCGCGCCCTGTTCGCGTTCGGCGTGATTGGGGAAACCGGCGATTTTCCGCGCTTACTAAACGCGCCCAACGGCGTCGGGGTGATGCTCGTGTACCTGTGGAAACAGGTACCGTTTCAAACGCTCATCCTTTCGTCGGTGCTGGCGGGTATGGACGACGATTTAGAGCCCGCCGCACGCACTCTGGGCGCGAGACCGTTTCAGGTGTTGTGGCACGTCACGCTGCCCCGCCTCGCGCCCGGCGTCGCCTCGGCGACGCTTATCGTCTTCGCTTTTAATTTCGGCGGGTTCGAGGTACCGCTGATCCTCGGCTTGAGCCCGAACACGCTGCCGGTCGAGGCGTGGCGCGCTTTTAGCGACCCCGATACCGAACGGCGACTTTACGGGGCCGCGCTGGTAACGGTGCTGAGCGCCGTGCTGGGGCTGCTTTTGGGGCTTTTTTTGGGACTGTATAGAGGGCTCGAGCGCCATTGGGGGCGAGTGTGAAACGCGCGTCACGCCTTTATCTGCTGCTCGCCGCCGCTGCGCTGGCGGGGCCGTTTGTTCCGCTAATAATTGCGTCGGTCGCTTTTCGCTGGGCGTGGCCCGACCTGTTGCCGAGCAGCTGGTGGTGGGGAGAACGCGAAGGCGCACGTCTGCCGCTCGCGTGGGATTACATCTTTTCACCCGTTTCAGGCACGGTAGAGGCGCTCCTCAACACCGTGCTGATCGCCGCCGCCGTTACCGTACTGGCGACGCTTATCTGCCTGCCGACGGCGCAAGCCCTCGCCGACGGCGCGTATGGGGGCCGCGCCGCCGAGTTTTTTCTGCTCACGCCGCTGCTGGTACCGGAGGTCGCTGTGGGCCTCGGGGTGCTGGTGTTGTTCTCGCAACTCGGGTTGGCAGGCAGCTACGCAGGCGTCGTGCTGGCGCACCTTATCCCGACGGTTCCGTACACCGCGCGCGTACTTACAGCGTCGTTTCAGGGCGTAGACCACGACTTAGAGGCGCAGGCTCGAGTCCTCGGCGCTGGCCCGTTCAGAACCTTTTGGTCGGTGACGCTGCCGCTCGTTTTACCGGGAATCGCCGCCGCCGGGTTGTTCGCCTTTTTGGTCTCGTCGAACGTCTTTTTATTGACCTTTCTGGTCGGACGCGGCGAGATCGTCACCTTGCCGACGCTGCTGTTTGCCAAACTCTCGGCGGGCGGCGTGCTCGACCCGGTAGCGGCGGGGTTGGCGCTGCTGGCGTCGCTGCCGGGGGTGGTGCTGCTGGTGGTGCTCGAGCGCAGCCTGGAATCTACCAGGACGAGCTGAGCGCCTGAACGTACGCCGTTCGGCAAAGATTACCGCAGGTCACAGGGGTCTCGAGCGACAAACCCTGTGGTTCACTCGTCAAAGTTGTGCGTCACCTAAAAGAGCGTGTGAAAATACCCCGCTTTGCGCGTAAGAGCCGACACTACGATGATCGTATGGATAAGTCTACAAGAATGTCAGGGGTGAAAAGGATAGTCGCAAGCGTCGTTCTACTCGGCGCAGCAGGCGGCGGCGCGGCGAGCCTGGTACAAACAGAGACGACGCGTGTGCCGTTCCAGACAGTCGGGATGAGCAGCCCGCCAGAGCAGCAAATGGTTTCCTACACTATCGACGCCGATACCGTCGGCAACTGGAGCACGCTGAACGCGGGTGACAACTTTGAGGATATCAGTGGCAAACCTACTGGTACCGTCGAGGCACCTTCACCCACGGAAGATTACCCCATCGTCTACGTAAGTCTTTTACAAGACGACATATCTAGGGCTGGTGGCGGGGAAGACGTTCTGGTTCTCGGCAAAAAAGATACTCTCGAGTTCAGTGCCACGAACACCGCCAGATCAAGTTTGGCTGGTCTTCTCGTCGTCTTCGGTGTGACACTGGAGCAAACCCTGCGCGCTTACGACCTGTTCCCGGAACATCCCAAGTTTGCCGACCTCGTGGCTATTTATGCTGAGCAAAAAGGCATCCCTACTGACGAAGCAACACTCAACAAAATTGGTGCGCTCGAGGGAGAAATTGCTATAGCTGTCGTCAACCAGGTCAAGCAGGGCGCTGAGCTGTCAAACCCCGTACTCCTAACAACCGCGCAGCAGCCCTAGACCGCCGCTCGGTAAGCGAACTCGAGCAGCGCCGACGGCTCGAAGCTGTAACGCCCACGGGTACCGTTCAGCACGCCCTGGGCGCGCATCTCGCCGAGGAGCGCGGTGGTGGTCTCGCGCGCCGCGCCGACGAGCGCCGCCAGTGTGTCGTGCGTCAGCGGCAGCGTCAGGCGTACGCGGCCCGTCTCGGAAGTGTGACCGAAGCGCGCGCCCAGACGGAGCAGCGTGCGGGCGAGCCGCGCCGAAACCGGCAGGTCGGTGTCCTCTAAGGCGTCCCGGAGCCGCCGCAGCTGGTCGCCGGTAGCACTCAGCAGTTCGGCGCTGCCCGCGCCCTCTTTAGCTGTTTCGCTGACGCTGACCTTGGCTGACAGCGCCTCGGCGCGTTCACCGTAGTAGGGTGCCGCTGTCAACGCGCCCAGATAGTCGCCGGGGCCGACCAACTGGGTGATACGTTCACGCCCGCCGGGTAGCAGGAGCGCCAGTTTGAGAAGCCCTTCCTCGACGCGGTACACGCTCACCGCCTCGCTGTCCGGGTGGTAGAGCACCTCGCCCTTGCCGAGTTCGCGGCGGAGCGCGTCGGGGAGCGGGTAACGGGGTGGCGTAACCTGGGGTGCGGCGAAGCTGCCTAAGCCTGGAGTCATGGCGTAATCTTACGCCGCCCGGCCCCGCCGGTGTGTTGCAGCGGTCTCGGCATACGCGAAGACCGTTACGTGACCGGAGTAAAGAACGCGTGAGAAGTCAGCCTGAAGGGTGCGCGAAAAGGTTCGGGGCGCGTCCGGTTTTTGCTCAGAAAGCCGTGCCGCACGCGCTAGGGCGTCACTCAACGGTTCAGGACTCGAGGCCTAGAACCTACTCGAGCACGAGCAATTCGGCTTTTTTCACATCGGTACGGTAGCGCCCGTAAGCTGCGCGTAACCGCCCTAACCCGCCAGAATCTTGTTGATCTCGTAGAGCTGCCAGTCGATCTCTTTTTGCTGTTTCCAAGTCTCGGGGAGCGGAACCCGCACCGTACCGCGTTTATCGACGCCGACCATCACGTCACTTTCACCGTCGAGCAGCGTCTGCACCGCGTAGTAGCCGAGGCGCGCGGCGAGCACGCGGTCGCGGGTGCTCGGCGGCCCGCCGCGCTGGATGTGACCCAGGATGCTCGTCCGGACTTCGTAACCGCTCGCCGCCTCGATCCGTTTACCGATCGCTATCGCCCCACCTTTGGCGGCACCCTCGGCGATCACGATAATCGACGAACTCCGACCCCGCTCACGCCCCGCCGCGATGGATTTGACCATCTCCTCGACGTCGTAGTCGTGCTCGGGTAGCAAAATTTCCTCTGCGCCGCCCCCCAGGCCCACGTGCAGCGCGATGTGACCCGAGTGCCGCCCCATCACCTCGACCAAAAAGAGCCGGTCGTGCGAATGCCCGGTGTCGCGCAGGCGGTCGATCGCCTCGAGCGCGATATTCATCGCCGTATTAAAACCGATGGTGACGTCGGTACCGAAGATGTCGTTATCGATGGTACCGGGAATGCCCACGACCTTGATCCCGTGTTCTTCGGCGAGCAGGTGCGCGCCCCGAAACGAGCCGTCGCCGCCGATGACCACCAAGCCCTCGATACCGCGCCGACGCAGGTGTTCGGCGGCCTGGGCGCGGCCTTCCGGTTCGGTAAAGGCGGTGGAGCGGGCGCTATAGAGCATGGTGCCGCCGCGCTGCATGATGTTATCGACGCTGCGCGCGTTCATGTCGATGATGTCGCCGCCGATCAGCCCTTTGTAGCCGCGGATGACCCCGGAAACCTGTAGTTTTTCATAGATGGCGGTGCGGACGACGGCGCGGATAGCTGCGTTCATTCCGGGCGCGTCGCCACCACTCGTAAGGACAGCCAAGTGCTTCATAGAGGCAGTATAGCGTCCTGCCCGACCGGAGCTTCCGCCTAGTCCCGGCCCCCCAACGAAAGCCTGCCGCGCGCAAAGCACTTGGGAGCACCCGAAGCGTGGTGAGATGTAGTCGCTTTCACCCACTACCTAATTTTTTAAGGTATACTCGGTTCGATGAAAGACGCCCCAACCCACCGCGAACTTGTTCCGTACTTAGACCTGCACAAATCAGACCTGTACGCATCAGACCTGCGCCCGTCAAAACCACAGGTATCAGACTCAAACTCAGAGGAGACGTTATGACCCCCGAACTCGCCCTGATCGTCCGCGCCCTGGTTCTCGGTTTGCTAGTTCTGGGCCTCGAGCACGTCTCCAAGCAGCTGCAAGCCAAACGCCGCGAAACGCGCCGCACCGCCGTACGGCTCCCCGCCACCCTCAATCCGGTGGTTACGGTCTTGCCCGGCAGACCCGTTCAGATCAGCACCCCCGTGGTCGTAGCCAGACCGGCGGTAGCGGCGACCGGACACCTGAAGATCGTCCGCCTCGAGCCCCGAACGCCCGCTTACGCCCCTGATAAAAAGGCGGCTTAGCGGAGCTAGTGGCCTGTGGCCTGTGGCGAGTAGGGGCATGGTGCAGTATCGGGTCGTTAGCTGGTCGTTGTCGAGTGGTGATGTTTTGAGAACTCCGTTCAGTTATGTGGCGGACTTTACTGGTCTGAACCTGTAGCGCCCCGATCAGTAGTCCCTGACTCTTGAATCTCTAAGTTTTGAACAGCGGGACGACAAAAAGCCGGGAGGCGTACAAAAATCAAGGGGGCAAGATAAAACGGTAAGATAAACCCATGTCCGACCCTGCCCACCCCCCCAAATTCGCCCACCTCCATCAGCACACCGCCTACAGTTTGCTCGATGGCGCGGCTCGTATCAAAGACCTGATGAAATGGGTACGTGAGGTCACGCCCGAAAATCCGACGGTAGCGATGACCGACCACGGCAATATGCACGGGGCAGTCGAGTTTTACAAGGCGGCGGAAAAAGAGGGGGTCAAACCGATCCTCGGGTTTGAGGCGTACGTGACGGCGGGGTCACGGTTCGACAAAAAACGCCCCTCGTCGAAGCTCGACGGGGGCTACTTTCACCTGACGCTTTTGGCCAAAAACTTTAAGGGCTACCAGAACCTTTGCAAATTGAACTCGAGAGGCTGGCTCGAGGGCTTTTACATGAAGCCGCGCGTCGATCACGAGTTGTTGCGCGAGTATTCTGAGGGCGTTATCGCCCTTTCGGGTTGCCTGGGCGCGCAGCTGCCGCGCAACCTGCTCGATGTAGGCGTCGAAGCGGGCGAAGAGGTGTTGAGGCAGTATCTGGACATTTTCGGCGACAATTTTTTTATCGAACTGCAAAACCACGTGCCGACCGCCGCCACAGAGATGACCGAATCGTTACGTGAACTCACCGAGCAGCAGACGCGCCTGAACCCCATGCTCCGCGACTTGGCGAATACGCACGGCCTCGGCATGGTCGCTACCAACGACGGGCATTATGTCAAAAAAGACGACGCCAAGGCGCACGAGGCGCTGCTGGCGATTCAGACCAAAACCACGCTCTCAGACCCCAAACGTTTCCGTTTTCCCTGCGACGAGTTCTACGTCAAAACACCCGCAGAGATGGCGCAGGCGATCCCCGAAGCCGAGTTTCCGAGTGCGCTGGCGAACAGCCTGAGAGTCGCCGACATGTGCGACGTGGTGCTGCCTATCGGCCCCAGGCGCGTCTACCAGATGCCCGAGTTGCCGATTCCAGCGGGCCGCACCCTCGCCGAACAGCTCCGCGTGCAGACGTACGAGGGGCTGACCGAACGCTACGAAGTCGTAGGCGAGGCGCTCTACCGGCAGTATCTGGGCATGACCGACGGTTCGGATTCAGCTGGTCTCGCCGAAGTCCTCGACAAACTCGCCACCGCTGGCGAACGCTGTCAGCAAAACGCCAAAGACGCAGGGACGAAATACGTCACTTACGCGCACCTCGAGAAGCTCAGAACGCAGGGGACGGTGAGCGAAGAAGCCTTGACGATTCTGGAACGCGCCGAATACGAACTCGGCGTAATTATTGCGATGGGCTTTCCCGACTACTTTTTGATCGTCGCAGACTTTATCAACTGGGCCAAGGGCCAGGGCATCGCCGTCGGGCCGGGGCGCGGTTCCGGGGCCGGGAGCATCGTCGCGTTCGCTACGCGCATCACCGATATCGACCCGCTGGAGTTCGACCTCTTGTTCGAGCGGTTTCTCAACCCCGACCGCGTGTCGATGCCCGACTTCGACGTAGACTTTTCAGACTCACGGCGGCTCGAGGTCGTCGAGTACGTCCGGCAAAAGTACGGTGAAGAAAAGGTCGCGCAGATCGCCACCTTCGGAACGATGGCCTCGAAAGCGGCGGTGCGCGACGCGGCGCGCGTGATGGAGGTTCCGTACGCCGACGCCGACGCCGTATCTAAACTTATCCCGGTCGTGTTCGGGCGTTCGACCCCCATCAAACGGGCAATGGACGAAGTTTCGGAGATTAAAACGCTCTACGACGGCGGCGCGAAAGCGTTTATGGACGTGGCGATGAATCTCGAGGGCTTGACCCGCCACGCTTCGGTTCACGCGGCGGGCGTAATTATCGCGCGCGAGCCCGTACAAGAACTCGCGCCGGTTTTTCGCAGCGGTGACGGCCCCATCGTGTGCCAGTACGACATGGGCAGCATCGAAGAGCTGGGTTTTCTCAAGATGGACTTTTTGGGGCTCAGGACGCTGACCTTTATCGAGGCGGCGATCCGCATCATCAGGGAGTCGCGCGGCCTCGAGCTGAACCCCGACGACTTTCCGGCGGGCGACCCCAAGACCTTCGAGTTGCTCTCTCGGGGCGAGGCGGCGGGCGTCTTTCAGTTTGAAAGTCCGGGGATGGTCGATACGCTTAAAAAGCTCAAACCGACCCGAATTCAGGACCTGATCGCGGTTTCGGCGCTGTACCGACCCGGCCCGATGGAAAATATCCCGACCTATATCCGGCGGCACCACGGCCAAGAAGAGGTCGACTACACGAAGCAGTTTCCAAAGGCGGGCGAGTATTTGGAGCCCATCCTCGAGGAGACCTACGGGATTCCGGTCTATCAGGAACAGATCATGCAGATCGCGCAGGCGGTCGCGGGGTACAGCTTGGGCGAGGCCGACCTACTGCGCCGCGCGATGGGCAAGAAAAAAGTCGAGGAGATGGTCAAGCAGCGCGAGATTTTCCTCGGCGGGGCCAAAGAAAAGGGGATTCCCAAAGACGAGGCGAACGCAATTTTCGACCTGTTGGAGAAGTTCGCCAACTACGGCTTCAACAAATGTGTCGTGGGCGAAACGCTGGTTCCGGACGCGCAGACGGGACAGCTGCACACCGCCGCCGACCTGTTCCACGCGCAGCGCCGCCCTGCGGTCGTAAGCTTGCAAGACGATTTCAGCCTGACGCACAGCTCCGCTGCCGAAGTCATGCAAAACGGCGTCAAACCGGTTTACAAGCTCACCACGTCGCTGGGTAAAGAGATCACCGCTACCGGCAACCATCCGTTCAGGACGCTATGCGGCTGGAAAAACCTCGAGGATTTAACTCCCGGCGACCGCGTCGCCTCACCCGCGCGGCTGCCGGTAGAGGGGCAGGAAAGCTGGGCGTCGCACCAGCTCATCACGCTGGGCTGGACGCTCGCAGAGGGCAACACCTGTCATCCGTGCGGGGTTTATCTGTACAACAACGACGAAACGGTCGTCGCCGATATGGTGGGGGCAGCCGCGCAGTTCGAGAACACCACACCGACGGTGAAGCGCCGCCCCGAAAGGAACGATATCTTCGACGTTTATCTGGGAACCGGCAAACGCGGTTCGTCCGGGGGGCGTTCGGGCGCGCGGGTATGGCTCGAGGCGCTCGGCGTCACCGGGCAGGGCGCGACGGAAAAGACGTTTCCAGAGGCGGTCTTTCACCTGAAAAACGACGACGTGGCGCTTCTCCTCGGGCGTTACTGGTCGGGAGACGGGTTCGTCTACGGGCAGGGCAACACCACACCCTACGCCGCGACCTCTTCACGGACGCTGGCGCGGCAGCTGCAACACCTTTTGCTCCGCTTCGGCGTCATCAGCCGTATGACCGAAAAGACTTTCAACTACAAAGAGGGACGTACGGGTTACACCGTTCACGTGTTGGGCAGGCGCAGCGCAGAACGCTTCGTCACGTCCCTCGCGCCGCATATCGTCGGCAAAGACGCGCAGCTGAGCTGCTTGCGCGAACATTTAGAGCACGTCCCGGCCGACCTCGAGAGCGTAGACACATTGCCCCCGGAGATCAAGTCTTGGGTAGGCGCGGCAAAGGTGCAGAGCGGCTTGACGTGGCGCGAAATCGAAGTGCGGAGTGGCGTCTGCGTCAAAGAATTTTACGGTGAGTTTTACGGCGGCCCCGGCACGCACGAAAAAGGCTTCCGGCGCGCCACCATTCGCAAACTCGCCGACTTTTTCGGTTCTGAAACGTTGCGTCAGGCGTGCAGCGAAGACCTCTTCTGGGAGCGTGTGGTCAGCGTCGAGGCGGCGGGTGAGGCGATGACGTACGATCTGACGGTCGCGGGTACGCGCAATTTTGTCGCCGACGACGTGATCGTCCACAACTCTCACTCGGCGGCCTACGGCGTCTTGTCGTACCAAACGGCCTACCTCAAAGCCCACTATCCTGTCGAGTTCGCCGCCGCACTCCTGACCGTCGAACGCGGCGATTCGGACAAGGTCGCGCAATACGCCGCCGACGCACGGCATTTGGGCGTCGAGGTGTTGCCACCCGACATCAACGAATCGCGGAGCGACTTTACGCCGGTCGGCGAGGTGGTGCGTTTCGGGCTGTACGGGATCAAAAACGTCGGCGACGGCGCGGTCGAACATATTCTAAAAATCCGGAATCAGGGTAAGTTCAAGGATGTGTACGATTTTTGCAAACGGGTCGACTTCAGCATGGTCAACCGGCGGGCTTTAGAGCACCTCGTCAAGGCGGGCGCGTTCGACCGGCTCGGCGACCGCAGCAAGATACTGGCGAACCTCGAGTCCGCCGTCAAGTGGGGCGCGGCGCAACGCGAAAGCGCCTCGACGGGTCAGTTCGGGTTGTTCGGCGCGGAGGAGACCAAACCACCCGAAACCCAGGCTGCGCCGCACAGCCCCCTCGAGCTGCTCAGGTTTGAAAAAGAGGCGTTGGGGTTATACATCTCCGACCACCCGATGAACAGCTATCCGGGTTTGTCGGACGCGGCGAGTTGCACCGTAGCGGGGCTCGAGCGGTGTTACAAGACCCTCGTAGACGCCGCGCGGGGCGAGCCCAAACAGCGCGTGGCGCTCTCCGGTTTGATGCAAAAGGTGCAGAAAAAACCTACGCGTTCAGGCGGTATGATGGCGTTTTTCGAGATCGCCGACGAAACCGGTAGCAAAGAGGTGGTCGCGTTCGGTCGCACGTATGAGGAGATCGCCGACAAGCTGGAGGAGGACGCGCCCGTGGTGTTGGTCGCCGAAGTATCCGACAAGGACGGCAGTACCCGCCTGGTGGTCGAACGGCTGATCCGCTGGGACGAACGTGAGACGCTGCCCGAGGTCGCTATCGCCGAGTTTCGCCTCGAGGACGTCAACGAAACGATGCTGATGGATTTTCGCTCGCACGTCGATGAACTCGCCGGAACGACGCGCCTACAGCTCAAGGTGCGGTCAGAACAGGGTACCGCGACCTATCAGACCGACGCCTTGCGCGTCGCTACCGAGCATCTAGACGAACTCGGGCGCACCTGCCCGTGGCTACGGCTCTCGGTTACGCTCGACCGCGACAGCCTGTTGCGCTCGGCGGCGGGCCGGGGCAACCGCTTCGCCAAACCGCAACAGGAAACGTCGTTCCGGCCTGCCGAAGTGCCGTTTTAGAAAACCCGGCTTCCAGATCTCTCGCTCGAGTTTTTCAATAAAGAACCCCGCCGAAAGAGGTCGGTGTCGGGTAAATACGAAGCTACCAGCTACAGGCCACGAGCCACAAGCCTCCAGCTATAGCGGGCAAGACCCAGGGTGAACACAAAAAAACGAAACCTTAAGCCGCCACGATATGAGGCAGCTCGATCAGCGCCTCTACCTCGGCGGCCGGTACAGGTTTGGAAAACAAGTAGCCCTGCATATAGTCGCACCCCAGCGTCCGCAGTTGTACGAACTGCGCTTTCGTTTCGACCCCCTCGGCGACGACCTGCATCCTGAGGTTGTGCGCCAGATTGACGGTGGTTCGGACGAGTTCGTCGTTGCCGGTCCCCAGCGCCGCTACAAACGAACGGTCGATCTTAAGCACATCGGCGTCGAAACGCTGAAGGTACGAAAGTGACGAGTAGCCGGTACCGAAATCGTCGATATGCAGGCGTACACCGAGCTTTCGCAGGGCGCTCAGGGTGTCCTTGACGGCCTGCGTGGTGTCTAGGAGCAAGCCTTCGGTCAGCTCGAGCTTAAGGCGGCGCGGCGCGATTCCGGTTTCGCTCAGCACCTCGGCGAGAAACGGGACGAGGTCGGGGCGGGCGAACTGAAGGCTCGAGAGGTTGACGCTGAGACCGAGTTCAGAACCAGGCCAGTGCGCGAGCCTTTCGCACGCCGTTCGCACCACCCAGCGGTCGATGTCGACGATCAGACCCGTTTCTTCAGCGACCGGAATGAACGCGTCCGGCGCGGCCAGTCCACGTTCCGGATGCTGCCAGCGTATGAGCGCCTCGAGTCCTACCACCGCGTCGAGGGGCGCGCAGATGATGGGCTGATAGTAAACCCTGAACTCGCCGCGCGAAGACGCGCAGGCGCGCAAGTCGGCCTCGAGCGCCAGCCGCGCCTGCGCGTCTTCGCGCATGGCGGGCTCGAACATCACATACTGCGAGCGGCCCGCAGCTTTGGCGCGGTACATGGCGATGTCGGCGTCGCGCAGGGCGTTTTCGGCGTCTACGCTGCCGCCGCTCAGCACCACGCCGATACTCGCCGTGCAAAAAAGGGTGTACCCAGCAAGCGGCAGCGGCAGCTCGAAAACGCTTGTAAGTCTGGCAGCGACCTCTTCGGCCATCTCGCCCGTATCTTCAGCGCCCCCGCTCCGGGCCGCCAGCAGCACCGCGAACTCGTCGCCACCGAGCCGCGCCACCACGTCGCCGGGTCGCAGCGCGGCGCTGAGCCGCTCGCCGAGCGCGACTAACAGCGCGTCGCCGACGGCGTGACCGAACGAATCGTTGACCGCCTCGAAACGGTCGAAATCGAGGTAAAGCGCGGCGAACGGGCGCTTTTCAGCGGCGACGGCGCGCAGGCGTTGGCGAAAGCAGGCGCGGTTGGGAAGCCCGGTCAGGGCGTCGTAGCGGTAGCGGGCGCTGAGCGCCTCTAGTTCGGCAGTCCGCTCATGTACTCGCAGCTCGAGGCTGTTACTTTGCTGCGCCAAATGTGCGCTCAACCGCCGGTTTTCGCGTAGGGCGAGCAGCTGCCGCACGATCACGAGCGCGGTAACCACGACCGACCCGTAGAGCACCCCGCGCGCGCCGAGCGAATCGTCCACCAGGGGGTTCGTTTCGGTTGCGAGCAGCAGCCCGAAACCCGCTGCCACCGCCAGGTACGGCAAGAGCGTAACCCAGCCGTCCGAAACGGCAAATCCCTCACGCCCGGAAACGGCGGGCAACAGGCCGACGCAGGCGGCGAGGACGAAAAGAAGCGTACTCGCGCTCCAGAGCGCGTCGATGGGGTGTCCGGTGTAGTAGGTACCCGTCAAACTCGCCGTACTGTAAAAGAGGTCGGCAGAGATCAGCGAGACGACGCCCAGAACCAGGAGCAACAGCCCCGGTCGGCGCAGCCGGTTACGCGCGCCCGCCAGCGCGATAAAGACGAGAAGACCGAGCAGCAAAAGGTCCAGCAGGGGGTACGCCAGCGACACCGCCGTCGTCCAGCTGTCCATCTCTTGTGTAAGAAGTGGGGCCAGCAGAAAACGCCAGAAAAAAAGACCGGCCGCGCCCACCGTAACGGTGACGTCGAGAGCCAGTTTGACGCCCTCGAGCCGGTTCCGGGGTGGTGGCATAAGGTAGACGAGACCGGCGGCGAAAAGCGGCCCGAGGAGCAGATAAAACAGGTCAGCGACCGACGGAAACGGGTCGGTTCCGGCGACCACCTCGAAGTAACCCCAGAAGCTGTCACCGACCGCCTGCGCCGAAAGGCCGAGACCGATAAAGAGCCAGCCGCGCCCGACCCTGCCGCGTTGTCTGGCGGCTACCGCGAGCACGATAGCCGCCACGCTGAGCGAGGGAACGGTGTAGAGAAGGTTGCCCAGCAGCAGCTCTCCTTTCCTGCCCCCACCCGTCGCCAGCCAGACGAAGTGGGGGATTATAGAGAAGAGTGGCGAGCAGACCCAGAAGGTAGGGTGTGCGGCGGCGCGCTCTACTCACCCGGCCCTACCAAAGGGGACGGCGCGCGCCACAGCTCAAACATGAAACCGACCGAACACAGCGCCGACTATCCGCAGAGCCCGGACGCCGAAAACCCGGAACGGGAAGGGCAACGAACGTAAAAAAAGAGAAAGTAAGACCATCACGCATAGTTCTAGCAGTTGCATGATAGGTTGCGACTATAGGATAGTAAGGAATGCGAGCGTACTCAGAAGATTTAAGAAGCCGAGTAGTAGCAGCGGTTGAGGAAGAAGGGCTTGCCAAGGCAAAAGTGGCAAGACG
>JAABUN010003618.1_pt1 | contig 23471 bp, 20 predicted proteins | sample 5559311 | NCBI WGS metagenome assembly JAABUN01 (sample SAMN10711877, study PRJNA513370) | rock metagenome | isolation source: Antarctica rocks | place: Antarctica: Victoria Land, Siegfried Peak sud
AGCTTTGATTATCGTAGATTTGGCAGACAAGCAAATAAATTTGAATCAGTTGATTATCCATAAGCAAGAAAATCTTATCATTCTTGCTTGTCTGTCACTTCTCTACTATTGATTCACATAATTTATTATTCTGCCGCTTGATTTTCCGAGCCCAGACGCATTTGCGCGATGCCGTGAATTTTTTCCTGAGCGTCTTCGTCGATTTGTTCGGCGCCGCTGAACCACGCGGTTATTTCTTCAACGGGACGACCGAGCGCGAGCGCGAGTTTATCGTTGTCCGAGTCGAAAACCTGTGTTTTTAATTTTTGCAAAAGCTCGACGCTTTCGGAGCTTTCACCCGTTTCCGAATTTGTATTTTCGTTCATTATTCTCCCTCTTGATATAATTTTTTAGAGCAATCTAAATAATGCCGCGCCTTCCGAAACTTTTCAAGTTTTGAATAGTTTTTACCGGAAATTTTCGCCTGTTTTATAAACTCTGCAATAAACGAAACTTAAAGCTGATGGTTTTTCGGGTTGAAAATTCGCTCTCGATTAAATCGCCTTTTGTTGAGTTTGCCGATTTTCTGTGATAAGTTTTTTCTCATTATGAAAATAATAATCCGCTAATCGAAGCCGCAAATTTCCCGTTCGTTGCCATAACTCGTCAAATTCTTTTTCGGCGACAGGCGAATATCGTTTCATTCCTTTTTCTCGGGTAAATTAAAGTTTTATATGTTAAATGGTTCGGAAAACATTTCCGTGCAGACGGAGACTGATTCTTTTTGGTCAATTTTGCGCGAAGCCGTCAGAGGTTCGAGCCGCGATTTTACGAGCGGTTCAATCGGAACGGCGATTTTTGTTTTGTCTGTGCCGATGATTTTGGAAATGCTGATGGAAAGCGTTTTCGCCGTTGTTGACATTTTTTTTGTCGGCAAACTCGGCGCGGACGCAGTAGCAATCGTCGGCATCACCGAGTCGATGATGGCGCTCGTTTATGCGGTTGCAATTGGTTTGGCAATCGGCGCGTCGGCGACCGTGGCGCGGCGATTCGGCGAAAAAGATGTGGAAGGCGCATCGAAAGCTGCCGCGCACGTTATTTATCTCGGATTGATTGTGTCGGTTTTGATGAGCGTCGTCGGCATCGTTTTCGCGCCGGATTTTCTGCGGCTGCTCGGCGCGTCCGACACGGTAATTGCTGAAGGCACGACTTTTACGCTCATAATGCTCGGCGGAAATTCGGTTGTCGTATTTTTGTTTTTAATCAATGCAATTTTTCGCGGCGCGGGCGACGCTGCCATTGCGATGCGCGTGTTGTGGCTGGCAAATTTGCTGAACATCGTTCTCGCGCCGTGTTTTATTTTCGGCGTCTGGTTTTTCCCCGCGCTCGGCGTAACCGGCGCGGCAGTCGGCACAACCATCGGGCGCGGTTGCGGCGTTTTATTCGCACTTTTTTATTTATTCCGCAAAGGCGGACGCATTACGATTCATCGCCGCGATTGGCAAATTGATTTCGGCTTGCTGTGGAATTTAGTCAAACTTTCCGCATCGGCGGTTTTGCAATTCACAATCGGCACGGCAAGCTGGGTCGGACTTATGCGCGTCGTGTCGTCTTTCGGCAGCGAAGCGATTGCCGGTTACACGATTGCGATTCGAGTCGTGATGTTCGCGCTGCTGCCATCAGTCGGTTTGAGCAACGCGGCGGCAACGCTCGTCGGGCAAAATCTGGGCGCGGGAAAACCCGAACGCGCCGAAAAATCGGTTTGGCGCGCGGCTTTTCTCAACGCGGCGTTTCTCGCACTCGTCGGGCTTGTTTTCGTGCTTTTTTCGCACTCGATAATCGGCATTTTCACCAGTGAAGCGGAAGTTTTGCGTTACGGCACGGACGCGCTGCACATTATCGCTTACGGTTTTGTTTTCTACGGTTTCGGAATGGTTTTGGAGACGGCGTTTAACGGCGCGGGCGACACCTGGACGCCGACTTATTTGAATCTGTTTATCTTCTGGCTGTTTGAAATTCCGTTTGCTTATATTTTAGCTTACCATTTCAATCTCGGCGCGAATGGCGTTTTCTGGTCTATAACCATTGCATTTTCCGTGCTGGCGGTTGTCTCGGCGATTCTGTTCAATCGTGGGAAATGGAAAGAGAAAAAAATTTAAGAAAAATGGTGAATGATGAATTAAAGAATGTTCCTGACATTACATCATTCACCATTCATCATTTTTCTTCGTTATCTTTGACTACCTCAAATTCAAATTGCAGTTCCTTGCCGCGAAAAATATAGCTCAAATAGAATTCCCAAAATTTTCTGGTAAAGCGAAAACGCGGAGATTTAGTATCTAAATTTACAAGAAACTCAATTCCCAAAGCGCGCCACAAATTCGCCAGGGAAACGTAAGTCCGAATCGGCTTTAAGCGAACATCGGTGTAAAAATCAAAAACCTGCCGGTCGGCGATGAATGTGTTAAATGAATAAGAATTAAAATGGTTTCGGTGCGTCGGGTCGGTCGCCCAATCGGGGTTTGTGTAGTGCGGTGTAAGGAGTTTTATGCGCCCGCCGTTTTTCGTGATGCGGTAAAGTTCGGAAACAAAAACCATTACATCCGGGATGTGTTCGGCGACGTGATTCGACACGATTGCATCAAATTCGTCATCGGCAAACGGATACGGAACATTGCCGAGGTCGTGAACTACGTCAGCCGCCGTGCGCGGATTGTTGTCTATGCCGATGGCGCCCGCGTGTTTGTTGTTGCCGCAACCGACATCGAGGATTTTCATAAATTATTTTTTACCACAGAATACGGAAAGAAGATTAGCCACGAACAAACACAAAAAGACACGAAAAAAAAATATGAAAAAAGAATATAAACTGTTGAAAAATAAATTTGTCTTACTTTCGTGCTTTTTCGTGTTTGTTCGTGGCTGAATCTTTTCTGCCGTAAATCAAAATTTATCCGCGAGTTCCGTAATACCGCAGCGCGGACAAACTAAAGTTCGCTGTGCCGCATCCGCCCATTTTGCCATTGCTTGATTGGAAAACTCGGGTTGTTTGCTTTCGGCTTCGCCTTCGCGCAGCAGACGCGAATGTTTTTCGGGCGAATTCGCCGGATTTTCCGCTTTTAATTCACGCTCGCACGGTTTGCAAATCCAGCCGAAACCAGCATTGTAAAAATCGTTTAGCTCAATTTTTTCCATAAACAACAAACAGATTATAAAAGAAAAAAGGACAAGCCAGAAGTTAATTTCCCGATTCTTGTCCTAAACTTATTTGCCGCGCAAGTTCGTAAACTTAGAATCTTGGCGTTGATCGAATTTGCGATTGCTGCGGCAGCGGAACGAGTTTGACCGGAATGTTGAGCGTTCTGCCGTTGCGGTTGATTGTAACTTGAACCGTGTCGCCGATTTGCTTTTTGTCGAGCAGACGGAAAAGGTCGTCGCGGTCGTCAATTTGCGTCCCGTCAACCGCCGTCAAAATATCGCCGACTTCACCTCTCAACTGATATTGTCCGCGCAAACCGGCTTGCGCCGCCGAAGCGTTCGGTGTTGTTTCGAGAATCAGCAAACCTTTTTCGGCAGGCGGTTCATAACCGCTTCGTTCAAGCTCGCCCATTGTCGCCAGCGCCGCGCCGAGTTTCGGACGGCGAACTTCGCCGAATTGAATCAATTGCGGAATAACACGCTTGGCGATACTGACCGGAATCGCAAAACCGACGCCGACTGAACCGCCCGAACGCGACAGGATTTGCGAGTTGATGCCAATCATTCTGCCGTATTTGTCGAGCAGCGGTCCGCCGGAATTACCCGGATTAATCGAAGCGTCCGTTTGGATTGCGCCTTCGATAATTCTGCCGTTCGCGCTTCCCGGAACCGGAACCGAACGAATCGGACGCTGCAAACCGGAGATGATGCCGGTTGTCAAAGTTCTATCCAAACCGAACGGATTTCCGATGGCTAAAACTTTTTGCCCGACCGAAAGTTTTTCCGAATCGCCGATTGGAATAATCGTTAAGCCTTCGCGCGGCGGGTCAATTTGAATAACGGCTAAATCGGTGTCCGGGTCACCGCCGACGACTTTCGCCGGATAAACTTTGTCGCCGCCGAGACTGACCGTCAATTTTTGCGCGCCTTCGATAACGTGATAATTCGTCAGGATGCGACCTTGCGTGTCAATCACCGAGCCGGAACCCGAACCTTTTCCTTCCTGAACTCCGCCGAAAAAATCCTGTTGATAAGAAGTCGATGTAATAAACGCTACGCCCGGCGATAGCGTGCGATAAACTTCGATACTGTTTTGCTCGTCGCTCACCGACGAAGGCTCTGTGATTCCCGGCGGCGGGACGTTTTCGGCTGACGCGATATTAGCCATCTCGCGCACGCTCCAGTTGCTGCCAAAATTACTTACACAAGCCATTAGCCCAACTGCAATAAAGGCTGAAGCTAAAGCCAAAAACAAAATTTGTCGCGCCGACAATTGATAAACTGCTTTTTTTGACATAATTCCTTATTTCCCACCCGTAAAAATTTTGTATCTTTTAAGATGCTGAAGTTTTCAAAATACGTTGCGTATCGATTACGAAAAAATTTAGTTCCTTGTTTCAGGAAATTTCAAAATTAAGAAATTGGCGATGTTTTATAAGGGCAGGAGATATTTGTATAACCGGAAAACACGCAACTGCACAACAGAGCCATTCCAAATTGCTTCCAGCTTTTTGGACAACGATTAAAAATCGTATCGCGTCATAGCAGAGATTTTACGCCAAGCGATTTTATAACTTGGTTCTAAAAAAATTGAGGTGGAAAAAATGAAACATTCATTTAATATCAGATTTTTAGCAGCAACTTTGGCGGCATTTTTTGTTTTCGGCACAGTTGACAGTTTTGCGCAAACCAGACGCAAGCCGACGATGCGCCGGAAAACGACGACCGTCAAAAGAACAACCGTCCAAAGAGTGCCAATCAGAACTGTCGCTAATTTGTATACCGTCCAGCGAGGACAAACCGTCCGCGTTCGTATGAACGAAACTTTGAGTTCAAAAACATCGAGAATCGGCGACAAATTTACTACAACCGTAACCGAGCCGGTTTATTCGGACAACGGAGTTATCGTAATTCCGACTGGCAGCACAATCATCGGGCGGGTTGATTCGGTCAGAGCTGCTAAAAAAGGCGGCGACCCGGGTTCGATTGACGCCAGTTTCGTCGAAGTAAAACTTCCGAACGGAACGCGGCGCACAATCAACGGTTCTTTGACCGATTTGAATACTAAAAAAGCGAAAAGCGATGCTGAAGGCTCGGCGTCCGGCGACGAAAGAAAGAACGATAAACTTATCTTTATCGGCGGCGGTGCGGCAGGCGGCGCAGTTCTCGGCGGCGCAATCGGCGGCGGCAAAGGCGCGCTTATCGGCGGTATTCTCGGCGGACTCGGCGGACTCGCCGGTGAAAGATTTACCAAAGGTGAAGAAGCCGAAGTCAGAAGCGGAACCGAGTTCGGCGTTTACTTAAATCAATCAATCTCGCTTCCGAAATTCGCCGAAGTCAATCAGTGAATTGGTAGTCAGTAGTCGGTTGTCAGTAAAACAGAAATTGAGCGTTGGTAAATGTGTTGAAACTTATTTACATTTACCAACGCTCAATTTCTTTAACTTCACAAAACTGACAACTGACTACCAATTTCTTCGAGTTGTTTGACGATTTTTTCAATCAGCCAATTCGGTGTCGAAGCGCCTGCCGTTACGCCGACTCTTTGTGCGCCTCGCAAATCTTCCGCGTTTATTTCGTCACCGGTTTCAATCAGAAAACTTTTCGCGCATTGCTCCTGACAAACCGCGAGCAGTTTGCGGCTGTTCGAGGAATGCCGTCCGCCGATAATATAAAACGCATCGACTTCACCAGCCAGCGCCCGCGCTGCGTCTTGTCGGTCGCGTGTCGCCGAGCAAATCGTGTTGACAACCTGAACTTCGTCGTCGGTTTTTCCTTTGACGGCTTCGGCGACTTCAAGAAAATTTTTCAACTTTATCGTCGTCTGCGAAACGACCAGCGGATTTTTCAGTTTCGGCAAAGCGGCAACTTCGGCGGCGTCCTGGACGACAAAAGCATTTTCGGGCGCGTAACCGAAAACGCCAATCATTTCCGGGTGTTCCGGGTTGCCGACAACGACGACATGCCGATTTTGCGCTGCCGCGCGCGAGGCGAGTTTTTGAACTTTCGTGACAAACGGACAAGTCGCGTCAACGACTTTCGATGCCTTGGCGCGAAGTTCGGTTTCGACCTGCGGCGTTACGCCGTGAGCGCGAATAACGGCAGTTTCGCCGCGCTGAATCTGTATCGGTTGGCTAATTGTCGCCACGCCTTGCGCCGCCAGCCGCGACATTTCCTGGTCGTTGTGAATCAGCGGACCGAGCGCGCGTACCGTGTCGCCTTCGCTAATCGCTTCTTCGACCATTTCGACGGCGCGCTCGACGCCGAAACAAAATCCATATTCATCTGCCAGTAAAACTTGCATAATTTTAAAAATCGTCGGACGGGTTGTTTCATTTTATCAAATCTCAAAAATTTTATCTCAAATTCAAACTTCAATTACGACAAGCCGGAGAAAATTGTTCGCCGAAGATTTTAACGAATCGGCTCACGTAAGATAAGTTCCGCCGTCGCTCGCGCCAGATTTGCCGCCTGCGGATTGGCGTCTTTCAAAAACGCAATCTGCATCAATGCTTCGCCCGTGCGCGATAAAAGGCGAATCAAATCGCCTTCTTCGGCTTTTGTTTTGAAAACCAAATCATCCCAATCCATTCCATTCGCCCATGCTTCGCAGGTTGCCGCCGCCGAAAAATTCATATCCGGCGCGGGTTCTACGCCGTTTTTCCATTCGACATTTGAAACGTCGAAAATGATATTTTCAAATTCAGTCAAAACGTCCAGGATTTTGTCCGAAAGATAAAGCTCGCCGAAATTTCTGTCCGAATCCGCCGCCAGCGCCGCCATCAAACCGGCGATGTGTTTTGGTTCTAATCGTTCGAAGAGTCCGTGTCGTAATGCTTCGCCGACAAGAAGCGGTCGGTCAACGCGCAAATCGGCAAGCCATTTTCCGCGCTCCGTAACAATTTCGCCCGCGAAATCTAAGTAACCAAAATGATGCAGAACGCGCGCGCGATGCTCGAACGGCAACCAGATTTCGCTTTTCAAAAAATCAACGTCGCGTTCGGTTTTTTCGATAAATTCGGCATCGTCCCAACAGTCCCATAAAAAACTCGTCGCACTGCGTTTTTCGTCTTCGCTGAAATTTTCGGGAAAGAATTGTTCGACAAGCGAATTTATCAATTCAATCGCGTCGTTGCCGTCTGATTTTTTATTTGCAGCGCGCGGCTCTTCAAGCGGCAAGTTTTTACCTTCGTGAATTTCGTGAAAACCGTCTTCCCACGCTTCTTCGGTTATCTTGTAGATTTTCTCGTAAACGCGATTGACGTGCGACAAGGGAAAAGAAGTGCCTTGTCCGTCTTCGCGCATCGCCGTAACTCGTTCGCCGCGAACGTCCACGACGAGAAAAAATCGCCTGCCGCTTTTGCCGCGTGAAACGATTCTGCCGGTAGCGACGTTTTCTCTGAGCCAATCGGCACGCAACTCGCTGCGCGAAGAATGCGGCGTTTTTTCCTGAAGACGCAGGCGCGCATTCGTTAATCTTTCAAAGCCGCGCACGTCTTCAATCGTCAAATCGTAACCGCTTTTTTCGATTTTATTCTGCAGAACTCGGGCGCGTTCGTTGATTTGCTTTTGCAGCTTCGCCGCGTTGTGCGCCGTCTCACGAAACGCGAAACTTTTCTCGGCAATATCGCGCACAGGCGCAAAACCGCCGAAAGCGTCGAGCAGATTTAAAAGACTCGTGTAAGTCGCGCGAAATTTGCTTTGAAGCGCGTCGGGCGGCGATTTTAAGAGCGTTGCGATGCGCGGCGGGTTTTGAAAATTAGACGGCGCGAGAACGACAAAACCGACATTATCTTTGCCGCGTCTGCCGGCGCGTCCGGTCATTTGCTGCAATTCGCTCGCTTGTAAAGAACGCCAGCCATCGTTGCCGCGAGTGTCGGCATTTGAAATAACAACCGTTCGCGCCGGAAAATCGACACCCGCCGCGACGGTCGAGGTCGCAAAAATCGCATTCAGCAGACCTTTTGACATCATTTTTTCGATTAAAAGTTTCCACGCGGGAATGTGTCCGGCGTGATGCGCGGCGATGCCTGAACGAAGCACGATGCGACGATGTTTGTGCGTCCTGATTTCCGGGTAGAGCGCGGCAAATTCCTGGTAAATTTCATTGCGCGCGGCTTGCCTTTGCGCGTCGACCGTTTGCGATTTGTCAGCGGCAACTTCCGAGGCGGCTTCATCACAGCGCCGTCGCGTCGGCAGAAAAACAATCGCGGGCAAAAGATTGTAAGAACGCAGCGCGCGGACGAGTTTCGGCGGCGGAATTTCTGGAAGTTTGAATTTCATAAAATCATTTCACTTTAAAGACGTAAAACTTTGATTTTACTCGGTCAAATCTTTAAGTATATCTATTTTGGGCGGATAATTATAAGGAAAGCCATAAAGAATTCCTTTCTTTAAATTCGTCATAAACCAAGAAAATCTCTGTTCAACTGAAATTGACTCGAAGTGTTTTTCGTAAAATTGATTTGGCGCAAAATCAGAACAAATTCTATGTGTCCAAGATGGCAACGTCGTAGGAATTTCGCTTTCATACAGTTCACAAAAGCCTTTTTCATACATTCCGTCAGAGCCTTGATACTCGCTTTGCCAATTTATGCAGTAACAGCAATCTAATTATCCTTTTCCGTTTGGCATTTCTTTATGTTTTTGTAATTAATTTCTAAAAAATCTTTTTCGCTCGAAGCGATTTTCTTCCTGCGCGAACTGCTCGATTTCGCGGTTCATTTTGCCGGTTTCGTCAAATAGAGGAAACAGTTGCAGATTTGGTGCGAGAAAGGCGGCGCGCAGTTCGACCGGGCGCGTTCCGGCGCGGTTGATGACGCGAACCGTCGTGCCGCGCACTTCGCCAATCCAACTGGCAAACTCGTCTGCGTTTCCGATTGTCGCTGAAAGCAGCAGCAGACGTATGCGCGGCGGCGACAAAATAATCGCTTCTTCCCAAACGTGACCGCGTTCTTCATCCGCCAAATAATGCGCTTCGTCCAAAATTACAAAATCAGTTGCGACTTGTTCGCCTTGCCTGAGTGCATCGAACAATTGATTGCGGTAGATTTCGGTTGTGCCGACGATTAAAGGCGCATCGTAGTTTTCTTTTCTGTCGCCGGTTAGAATTCCGACGTTTTCCGCGCCGAACTCAGCGGAAAATTCAGTATATTTTGAATTGGTTAAGGCTTTTAAAGGCGTCGTGTACCAGGCGCGTTTTCCTTGTTCGAGCAAGCGGCGAATTTCTTCGCGCGCAATCCAGGTTTTTCCGCTTCCCGTCGGCGCAGTAACTAAAACGTCCTGTGTTTCGATTGCTGCGAGCGCTTCGACTTGGAAATCGTCAGGCACAATCGGCGCGGGTTCGGGCGTTCCGATGCCTGCGAGAAGTCGTTCGACGGATTTGGTTTGCGGCGCGGCGGGCGAAAATCGCGACGAATCATTTCGGTCGGAACTTTCCGGCGCAAGTTTGCGTTTATATCTTCGTTCATTTTGGCGGTTTATGTTTGAACGAGCATTTTTTCGCCCGCCGCTGTCTGATTGGCGATTTTTGTCTTTGCGGGTGCGTGCCATAAAAGGCTAATGTTAAAGGTTTCCGGCGGCAAAGTCTAATCTTTCAATTGCCGCGCGGAAGTGTTAAAATCTGAAATGATTCGCAACGGTTCATTGCCGTCGCGCATCTATGTTTGACGATAAGTTTTTAATTATTTTTAGTCGAATTTATTTTACGGTATTTATAAAAGCACTATGCAGCAAAAAGAAAAAGAACTTTTTAGCGGTTACGAGATAAGAAATTGGAATTTGTCGCCGCGCATTTATAAAATTATTGCGGCGTCGGCAATTCTGAATTTGCTCGGTATTTTTGTAATGGCGCAGGGCAATCTGTTGACGCGCAAAGGTTGCGACAGCCCGTTTGTCAGCAGCATTTGTCAGGTTTTAGATACTGTTTACGCCGGAAGCTCGTTGCTCGGAACCGACACCGAGTTTGTCAGCAAAGAGTATCAAAAAGTCGAACTCGAAGATGCTGACATCACATATATCGACGTGAGCAACGACACACCGCCGCTTCAGTATCCGGAAGGTTATTTTGCGCTCGCCAACCCCGAACAATTTGCGGCGCAGCAGCAGCAGCAAGACCCGATGATGCCGACGACAATAGAAGGTTTTGGCAATCAATCACCGTTCGGCGGCTTTTCGACACTTCCGTCCACCCCGCCTCCGCCTGCGATGAACAACGGTTCTTCGGATTTGCTCGCTACCAAACCGAATTTGCCGCCCGTCAATAATAATCCGATTATCGGCGATTTGCCGTCTTCGATTAATGGTTCGACAAATCCGATTCCTTATAAAAAGCCGGGACGCGGCACAAAAGGCGGTTTTCCGAAAAATATGACGCCGAAACCGTCAAAGATTCCGAACGGTTCACCGAAAGATTTGCCGAAACTTGACGGAGAAGAAACGGCTGAAAATAAAGCGGATGCTAACAAGGAAAAAGCCGATAAAACTCAAAAACCAATTGAAAGCGAAAAAGTAGCCGACGTTGAAATCAACAAAAAGCCGTTTGAAGATTTGGGCGACGCTTTGATTGATAAATTAGCGAAAAAGGAAATTGATTTAAACAAACCTTTTTCGGTTGTTTTGGACGGAGCGATAACAGCGGACGGCAAATTTGACCCGAAGAAATCCAAATTCGGCAAAACCGCGGGCGACGAGCAGATGATCAATATGGCAAAACTCGCGCTCGAATCAGTCGGCAACAGCGGAATTCTCGGCTACCTGAAAAACAACGGAGTTGATAAAGTAAATTTCACTCTCGTTCAGGATGACAAACAGATTTACGCCATCATCGTATCCGACCAGAAAACGCCGGAAAAAGCGCAAACGACCGTCAGCCTGATAAACACGGCTCTACAGGGATTAGCTTTTGCCGATAATACCGGCTTGAAAAAGCTGGACGAAAACAGCAAAACTCTGGTCGCTAATTCAAAGGTTTCGAGCGAAGGCAAAAGTTTCGTCTTCAAATTCGTCGTTCCGAAACCGGTCGGTCAGGATTTGATAAACCGCAGCTTAAAAGAACGCGCCGAAAAAAAAAACAGCAGTCAACCGAGCAATAGCGGCGAAGTAGGACAGAACGCCAACGCAAACACGGCTAAATGACAACACGCAAAAACTACAATTCGGTAATTTTCCTCACGACGCTCTCGGTCTATCTCGGCTTGGTGCTTGTCGGCGCGCCGTCACAGGTTTCGGCACAAGGGATTTTAGAAAGGAAATCTGAAGTTAATTATTCAGATGGCGAAAAAATATTAGCTGATTATGTTTCAGCGTTTCAGGAATTGTTTGTATTGTCCGAGAATTTATCAACTGAATTTAGTGAAGAATTAAAGAACGGCAAATACGAATTTAGCTGTTATTATAATATCAATCCAGATTTAAGCCAATCGCTTGGCTGTCCCGCTGATGGAAAAGACAGCGGTATAGATTCCGGTAAATTTAATCCCGCATTAGAAAAACTCAACAAAATTTTTCCGCACACAATTGAGAAGGATAAGCAACAAGTACAAATCAATCTTGTTTTATCGAAGAAAGAGTTTGCGTTTAAAGTTGCCCTTAATCAAGATTTCAATGGACAGGCAGAGCAGTTTTTCAATATTTACAATGACAGCTTGTCAAGAATTAAAGTTCAACAAGTTAGTAATCCGCAGGTAATAATTTATCAAAACACGGAAATCGCTAAACAGAACAATCAAATTTTTATCGTTACGCGCCTACCGCGCGGCTCGCTTGATGCGCTTCTCACACAGAGCGCAAAATAAGCGGCGACTCGCGCGAAAGAAATTTTCTCTTTCCAAACAATCTCGCCAAAACAATCAAACATTTTTACCGTTTCCGAAGTTGCGTCCTTTCGTAGAGACGTGCAATCTATTTAATCGCACTCAAAGGCGCGGCTTTGACGAACACACAGAGAGGATTTTATGGCAGTCAACAGTTTTGTAGATAAATTATTTAAACGAGTATTAGGCAGCAACAGCGACGTTTTCTTGAAGAAAATAAACCCGATTGTCGGGCAGATTAGCGCGTTTGAACCGACGATGGAGAAACTTTCCGACGAGGATTTGCAGGCGCAAACGGTTAAATTAAAAGAAAAAATCGCGCGACATTTAGACGGAATTACCGATAAGGAAGAGCGTCGCAAAAAAGAGCAGGACATCTTGAACGAGATTCTGCCCGAAGCTTTTGCGACCGTGCGCGAAGCCTCGCAGCGCGTAACCGGAATGCGGCATTTCGACGTGCAATTGATTGGCGGCATTGCGCTTCATCAAGGTAGAATTGCCGAGATGCGAACGGGCGAAGGCAAAACGCTCGTCTCGACTTTGCCCGCGTATTTAAATGCTTTGACCGGGCGCGGCGTGAACGTCGTAACGGTCAACGATTATCTTGCCTTAAGAGACGCGGAATGGATGGGCAAAATTCATACATTTCTTGGCTTGACGGTCGGCTGTATCCAAAACGATATGGACGATTACGAGCGTAAGGAACAGTATTCGTCCGATATTACATACGGCACGAACAACGAATTCGGCTTCGACTACCTGCGCGATAATATGAAGTTCGACCCGGAAACGCTCGTTCAGCGCGACCATTATTACGCGATTATCGACGAAGTTGACTCGATTTTGATTGACGAAGCGAGAACGCCTTTGATTATTTCCGGCGCGTCCGATGAAGCGACCGATAAATATTACGTCGCCAATCAAATCATTCCGAAATTCGAGCGCGGCGAAAAGAACGAGGAAACAAAAATAACGACGGGCGATTATTTATTGGACGAGAAAAATCATTCCGCCGTTTTGACCGAAAAAGGTGTCGAAAAAGCCGAAAGACTTTTGGGTGTCGCCAATCTTTACGACCCGGCGAATATGGAATTGCTGCACTGTGTCGAGCAGGCTTTGAAGGCGCACACGCTTTATAAACGCGACCATCAATACGTCGTGCAGGAAGGCGAAGTCATTATCGTTGACGATTTTACCGGACGCCTTATGGCGGGTAGACGTTGGTCTGACGGTTTGCACCAAGCCGTCGAAGCCAAAGAAGCCGTAAAAATCGAGCGCGAAAATCAGACATTAGCGACAATCACGCTTCAAAACTATTTCCGGATGTATGAAAAACTTTCGGGTATGACCGGAACGGCGGAAACCGAAGCCGAAGAATTCGGCGAAACTTACGGGCTTGATGTTATCGTTATTCCGACGAATCGCCCGATGATTCGTAAAGATAATTCGGATGTCATTTACCGCACTTTACCGGAAAAATGGAACGCGGTCGTTGACGAAATCAAAGAACGCCACGAAAAAGGTCAGCCGGTTTTGGTCGGAACGGTTTCGGTCGAAACGAGCGAATTGATTTCGGAAAAATTAAAGAAAATAAACATTCCGCATAACGTTCTGAACGCGAAATACCACGAGCGCGAAGCTGAAATTGTCGCGCAAGCCGGACGCAAAGGCGCGGTTACGATTGCGACGAATATGGCTGGACGCGGAACTGATATTATCCTCGGCGGCAATCCCGAATTTCTCGCCAACGATTTTCTGAAAAAACAGGAAATCAACCCCGACGAAGCCGCACCCGAACAATTTGAAGAAGAACTTGCAAAAGCAAAACGCATCGTTGACACGGAACACGAGGAAGTTATCGCAGCGGGCGGGCTGCAAATTCTCGCAACCGAACGCCACGAATCGCGCCGCATTGACAACCAGCTTCGCGGACGCGCCGGACGACAAGGCGACCCGGGCGCAACTCGATTTGCATTGTCTCTCGAAGACGATTTGATGCGGATTTTCGCGGGCGACAAAGTGCGCTCGATGATGGAATGGCTCGGAATGGAAGAAGGTGTTGCCATTGAATCGAAAACCGTTTCCAAACAAATCGAACGCGCTCAAAAGGCAGTCGAAGCCAGAAACTTTGAAACGCGCAAGCACGTCTTGAAATACGACGACGTGATGAACAAACAGCGCGCTACAATTTACGGTCTGCGCCGCCAACTGATGATGTCGCCAGAACACCGCGATTATCTCTTGGGCGAAAACGGCGTCGCGCGCGATTTGCTCGGCGATTTAACGCATCAATATTTAAATCCGCAGGTTACGCCCGACAACTGGGACGTTGACACCTATGCTGCCGAAATCCAGAGCGTTTACGCGATTGACCCGGCAGTTGATGCGGCGGTTGATTTCAACCGGATGACGCCTGAAGAAATCGAAAACGCGATTTGGGAAAAAGCGACTGCAAGCTACGACGAAAAGGAAAAAATCATCGGCGGCGAACAGCTTCGCGCCTACGAGCGTTACATAATGCTCAATATTATTGACACGCAGTGGAAAGACCATTTGCTTTCAATTGACCATCTCAAACAAGGCATCGGCTTAGTCGGCTACGGTCAAAAAGACCCGCTCGTCGAATACAAAAAACAGAGCTTCGATATGTTCCAGGATATGCTCGACCGAATTGACACGCACACAGCGCGCGCTTTGTTCAATCTCGAAGTCGTCGCCCGTGACGAACAGGAAGAAATCGAACGCATCGAACGCCTCGAACGCCAGCGTGCCCGACGGCAAGCGGCGGGAATGGCTTTCACCGGCGCAATGTCAACGGCAAACGTGGCAGGCGAAGACATTCGCAAATCAACCCCATTCGTCCGCGACCAGCCAAAGGTCAAACCGAACGATATTTGTCCGTGCGGCTCGGGCAAAAAGTATAAAAAATGCCACGGCGCGGGCGTTTAATCGAGAGGCAAAGGAAAAAGGTGAAAATTTAACGACTTTCGCCTTTTTTCTTGCTGGCAAAATCGCTTTAAATCAAAATTGTTTAAATCTCGTCCTAAGAAACCTGTGAGGAATTTATGAAAATTTCACTTTGGAAACTTAATTTACTCATTGCCACAGTTTTTCTTTTCGTCGCTTTTGCTTCTGCTCAAACCGAACGTGAAAAGGGAATCGAGCTTTTTAAGCAAGGAAAAAACAAGGAAGCCGTCGCCGCTTTGGAAAAAGCGAGTAAAGAAAATAAAACGGACGCAGCGGTTTGGAATTATTTGGGACTTGCTTATTTGAAAAGCGACAATTTGAAGAAAGCCCTTAAAGCACTTGAGAAAGCCGTCAGCTACGACGCGCAAAACGCAACTTATCAAACGAATCTGGCTTATGCGTATCTTCTCGGTAACAAATTAAACAAGGCGCAGGAAGAAAGCACCAAAGCCATTGCCTTAAACGGGCAAAACGCCGATGCATTTTACGTTCGCGGTTCGGCTAGTTTGGCTGAGGGGAAATACAATAATGCAATCGATGATGCCGACCACGCGGTTGCGGTAAATTCCGATTATTCACTTGCGTACATTTTAAAGTCCGACGCTCTGCTTTCAAACTTCGGCAAATGCATCGGAATCGGCGTCAAGCCGATTGATTATTTGAATTTGCTTGAACAATCGAGAGAAGTTTTAAAGAAGTGTCTTAAAGAATGTAAAAATAACTCTTACATTCAGCTTCAGCAACAAAGACTCGACGCCGTCGAAACTTTCTATAATTACTTTGAGAAAAGAAAAGACGCGGATTTGGGCGAACCTTCCGCTGTCTCTCAGCCGACACTGCCAAACCCCAACTTCGTACCCATTTTAATTACTTCCAAACCGCATCCCAGCTATACAGACGAGGCACGTCAGGCAGGCGTAACCGGAACGATTAAAATACTTACCCTTTTTGCCGGTTCGGGGCATGTTACGCACACTTTGGTTCTGAAAGGATTGGGCTATGGCTTGAATGAAAACGCAGTTAAAGTTGCGAGAGCCATTAAGTTTACACCTGCCCTTGAGAACGGAAAACCAGTTTCGCAGGTTAAAATCATCGAGTACAGCTTTGCAATTTACTAACTCCTGTTAATATTAATTGCCGCGCGAGGTGTTTTCGATTTCCAAAATTAAATCCGCGCTATAGCACTTTGCAGGAGTTTGAAAGCCGATTTTGAAATTGCCGTCGAGGATTTTTTCGCAAATCAGAAGCGCGGTTTGAACGGTCGTCTCATAGCCTTCGGGACATTGCAGGTGCGCTTCAACTTTATTTCCTCCTTCGTCCTTCGCTTCGCCCCATAAAAATGTTTTTCCTTTCGCACGTTCTTCGTCGTTTGGTCCGCCTGCGGGAATTTGTTTTTGCAGATAGTTTTGCGCGGATTTTGTTGAGAGCAGCCAGCCGATGTAGCGGCTTAGTTTCATCATTCGTAAATTTGATTCCGGGACGACGGTGTAAACTTCGATATTGGGAATTCCGGTAGAATAAAAAGCGGTTGAAACGTCGCCCCACGGAATCGTTACGGCGGTTTTTTTTACAGCGCCGAAATCAATTTCGCGCGTTTTCCACGCCGCCGGAACTTTCGTAATCTTGCCGTCTCTGCGAATCGCGCCGCCTGAGCCGATGTTCAATGTCATCGTCGCTAGCGTCCCGTGTGAGATTTTCCCCATACCATAGAAAGCGAGAGTTAAATCGGTTGCCGACGGCAGAAGATTTTTCAAATGCAGCGCGAGGCAATCCGACGGCACGACATCGAAACCGACGCCTGGCATAATCATTATATTCGCTTCCTTCGCTTGCTTGTCGCTCCGCGCCATTTGCTCGAAAACCGCGATTTCGCCCGTAATATCAAGATAATGTTTGCCGGTTCGCAAACACGCTTCGACCATTTTTTGCGCGGTTAACGAAAACGGTCCGGCACAGTGTAAAACGAAATCGACTTCCTTGAGCGTGTATTCGAGCGATTTTTTGTCTTCGAGCGAAAAGGTGCGGAAAGTTAAGTTTAATTCTCTGGCGAGCGGCTCGATTTTGTTTTGACTACGTCCGGACAAAATCGGTCGAAGTCCGCGCCGCGCCGCTTCGCGCGCGATGAGTTCGCCCGTGTAGCCGTTTGCGCCGTAGATTAGGAAATTTTTCATAAAGTTTTTGCTGCGAAACGCTCGACCTGTAAAAATTTATTTAATCAAAGATGCACGCAGATAAACACAGAGATGAGGCAGGATGAAAGCAAAATGAAAGTGTAAAAAATAAGTTGCGTTTATCTGCAAAAAACCTGCGTCTATTTGCGCGCATCTGCGGTTAAATTTACCTTAAAATTTCTGTGCCGCAAATTCTAAAACAATTTCAGATTGCGCGCCTGCGTTTCAGCTAATTTATCGAGAAATTCTTCGCGCGCGATTTCCTTTGCGCCCAGAGTTTCAAAATGCGGCGTAATGACTTGCGTGTCGAGCCACGTTGCGCCGCGCTGGTTTAGATGTTCGATTAGAAATAAAAGCGCGAGTTTCGAGGCGTTCGATGCTGTGTGAAACATACTTTCTCCGCAAAAAACGCCGCCCGCGTCAACGCCGTAAAGCCCGCCGACCAATTTTCCCGAAGCATTCCAAACTTCGACGCTGTGCGCATCGCCCGCTTGGTGAAAATCGCAGTATGCTCGGATAAAATCCGGTGTTATCCAGGTTCCGCTTTCGTGATCGCGTTTCATTTTCGCGCAGTTTTCGATGACGCGCCGGAAATCTTTATCAATAGTAAATGTAAAATCGTTTTTCCCCTGCTCTTTTCGCAGAGTGCGCGGAGTGTGCAGTTCGTCAAATTCAAGCACGGCGCGTCGTTCGGGACAAAACCAGGGCAGCGGCAAGCCTTCAATATGCCATGGAAAAATTCCGTTTCTGTAAGCGTTTCGCAGATTTTCGATTGTCAGACCGCCGCCGAAACCGATAATATCGCGTGCATTGTAGTAATAATCGCCGAACAAAATCCATTCGGTAAATTCATGTTTGCGCGGGTTCGGAAAAATTATCGAAGACATACGGCGAAGGATTCGACTTTTTAATAATTTAATATGATTTTCTGCCGATAACTTATAATATCAGCCAACCGAACACCGATTATAAATCATCTTTACATTTGAAACATTTTTCTCCGAATAAATTCAAAAGAGGTTTCCGAATGAAAAAGAAATTTTTTGCACTGATGATTGTTTGGGCGTTTGCCTTAAATGCCGTCGGCACAACTTTTGCCGCTGCGAAAACAAACGAAACAACGAAACAAGGCAGTCAACTTGCCGCGCTTCTGCCTGCTTCTGATGCCGCGATGACTTTGAATATCCAGAGACTTTTCAGCGACGCACTGCCGCAGATTTTGTCGGGCAATCAACCGATGCTCGCCGAAATTGTCAGGAAGATTGACGAAGTAAAAACCAAAACCGGTTTTGATTTGCGGCAGTTTGAACAGGTCGCCATCGGCGTTTCTAACAAAAAAATTTCTGCCCAAGAAATTGAGTTTGCGCCGGTTCTTCTGGCACGCGGAACTTTCAACGCCAACGCTTTAATCGCGCTCGGTAAAATTGCCGTTGGCGCTAAAGGCTCAAACATAAAATACCATGAAGAAAAAGTTGGCGAGCGTACGATTTATGTTTTTACATCACCGTCGGCGATAGTTAAGACCGTGCCGTTGCCAAATAAGCCAAAGATACCGGCAGCAAAAACGCCTTCGATGTTTGAAAAGGCGATTGATAAAATGTTTGACAGATTGTCGCGTGAATTTGCCGTAACCGCATTTGACGGCAATACTTTAGCTATCGGTTCACTGGCGCGTATACGCGAAACTCTCGGCACAAATCAGCGTATCGGCAGCGACGTTTTGAATTTGGTCAATCGAAAACCAAATGCAATTGCTAATATCGGTATGAGATTTCCAAACGGGATGTCGGACTTTGTGCCGAATCTGGGCAATGACGAAATCGGAAAAAACGTCGCCGCTATTCAATATTTGTCCGGTGCGTTTGACGCAGGTGATGGAAATGGAACAATCTCGCTGTCGGCGAAAACTTTGCAGCCGGAACAGGCGAAAAGTATGCAGGAACAACTTGAAGGTTTTCAGATGCTCGGAAAATCATTTCTCGGAAGCTCAAAAATAGAAAACAAAGAAATTTACGGGCGGATGATTGAAAATGTGAAAATCGCGCGTCTCGGCAATGAAATAACACTCGATTTACAAGTCGCGCAGAGCGATATAAACGTTTTGCTCAACAAAAATAAAGCTCAGCGATCTTCTTCCAAATAAAATTTTGTTTCGTCTCTCCTCCGAAACACTCGGCTGACTTGAGATAAATTCTCGGTCAGCCTTTTTTTTCCAAACAAAAATCACGTATCTTAAAACCCACAAAACTTTTTCGTCCGAACAAATCAAATGAAAAGAAAATTAAATCAAACGAAAATTGCAGTATTTTTAGCTTTTGCAGTTTTTTGCTTCGGCTTAAATTTCGGCGTTTCCGTTAAGGCGCAGGAAACTCAGCGCCAAAGAGTTACCGAAAAACCCACGCCGACACCGCAAATTTTGCCGACGCCAAAACAAACGCCGCTTCCGAATCCGATTGTTTCACCAACGCCGACGGCAACGCCCGTTCCGGTTCAAACGATTTCGGATTTGCAGGCGCGTATTCGTGCGAACCTGGCGCGTTCTGAAATTCGTCGCGGGCGTGTCGGCGTCAAAGTTGTGTCGTTAGACACGGGTAAAACGGTTTTTGAAGAAAATGCCGAAAAATATTTTATGCCCGCATCGAATATGAAAAGTTTTACGATTGCCGCCGCGCTCGAAAAACTTTCGCCCGATTTTCGGTTTGTAACGAGTGTTTATGCGCCCGCCATGCCGGACGCGAGCGGCACGATTCGCGGCGATTTATCCGTTTACGGGCGCGGCGATGTTTCGTTTTCGGCTGCGTTTAACGACGGCGATTATTACAAAGGTCTGGACGCGCTTGCAGCGAAAATTCAGCAAGCAGGTGTCAAGCGAATCGAAGGAAATCTGATCGGCGACGAAAGCTATTTTTCCGGCGACGCGATTCCTTCGGGCTGGGAATGGGACGATTTGCAGTGGTATTACGGCGCGGAAGTTTCGGCGTTGCTCGTCAATGACAACGCGGTTGATTTGAGCGTTAAGCCAAATTCGGTGACGGGCGCGCCCTGTACAGTTCAAATTTTGCCCGTAAATTTGGTTGTGCGCATTGTAAATCGCTGCACGACAACCACTTCAGGTGTCAAACGCGATTTACAAATAGTCAAGAAACTCGACCAGAACGTTCTCGAAATCAACGGCACGATGCCGTCAAATGATAAAGAATTTAAGGGCTACATTGCCGTTTCGCATCCAGCCGAACTTTTTCTCGCGCTCCTGCGCCAATCTTTGATTCAAAAAGGCATTGTGATTACCGGACAAAACCGCGTGATTAACGCGGAAGACAAAGTGGCTTCGACGGTCGCATCTCCTGCCGCACCGGTTGAAATTACAAAACTCGAATCGCCGCCGCTCAGTTTAATTGCGGCGAAAACTATGAAGCCGAGCCAGAATCTTTACACGGAAACGATTTTGCGCGCGCTCGGCGAGCAAATGAAAACTGTTTCGATTCAAAACGCGGTAGGCGCGCAGGCAGCAACAAATTTGCCGTCGTATAATCCGTTTAATCCAAAAGCAGGCAGCAGCGAACACGGTTTGTTTGCGGTGCGCGCATTTTTGCATGAAATCGGCGTTGCACCCGACGGAGTGCTGCAATACGACGGTTCGGGACTTTCGCGGCATAATTTGATTACGCCGAATTCCGCCGTGCAGCTTTATACTTATATGGCGCGAAGTCGTTACGCCAGTGTTTGGCGCGACGCGCTGCCGATTGGCGGCGTTGACGGAACGTTGAAAAATCGTTTTACAAGAACTTCAGCCGCCAACAATGTGCGCGGGAAAACCGGCACGATTGACCAGGTTTCCGCGCTTTCAGGTTACGTTACAACGGTGTCGGGCGAACGTTTCGTCTTTTCAACCGTTGTCAACGACGTAACCGACGGAAGACTTCGCCAAGCCGTAATTGACGAAATCGTCGTTGCGCTGGCAAATTTCAACGGCAGAACAAATTAGAACAAAGGAGAGAAGTATAAATCCGAGAAAACAATTTCTTCCGAAACGCAGTCAAAAAAAACTTCATTTTTTTCAAAAGTGCTATTATTGAGCATCTTTTTGAAATTTTACGAGGTAAAGGATATGAAGCGACAATTTTTTTTGACTGCGTTTTTGCTTTTGCTTGGAACAAATACTGCTTTTGCTCAAAACTCGAACAGAGGTCTCGAACAAGTCCGAAGAGAAACGTATGAAAGAGACAGAATAGTGAATGATCCGGCGAACAATCCGTTTAACCGGGGCGTATCTCCAACCGGAAGATTTGTCGGTTACGGCATACCTTCCGGCGCGGAAACCAGAAAATATATTCTAGCGGCGCAAGCGCAGACCGAAGTAAAGGTTTTGTCTGCCGGCGACGCCGATATGCTGCTGGTTGACGATGGGTCAAACAAAACGATTGTTCGCATCCTCGGTATAGACGCGCCTGAAGAAGGACAGCCTAATTATGAAGAAGCAAAAAATAAATTAAGCGATTTACTGCTTGGAAAAAAAGTTCTTTTAAAATACTCGCTGCACAATTTGAAAGACGCTGAAGGACATTTTTTAGCCAGAGTTTTTGTCAACGGAAAAGACGTAGGCTTGAATATGCTGGAAAATGGTTTTGCCTGGCGCAGCCAAAAAGACAAATATTTTTTGGAGAGAAAAGACGATGATGAAAATGTCAAAGCCGAAGCCAAAGCGCGAGCGTCAAAAATAGGAATCTGGCAGGACGCAAAGCCGCAAAAACCCTGGGAATATAAGGAAAAATTGAAAAAAGAAAAAACCTCTAAAAATTAAAGATTAGGTCGGTAAGTTTTTCAGATTCTTCTCCTTGTCTTTTAACACATCCAAAATTTTATCGTGAATACCGCCGAAACCGCCGTTTGACATAATGGCGACGACATCGCCGGATTTTAATTCGGGCGCGATATGTTCGACGATTGAATCTGCGTCGGGAAAACCAAACGCCGGTTTGCCTTGCATCTCGATGTCTTCGACGAGTTCGGCAACGTCTAAAACCTTGCCGAGTTCACTTGCCTTCGATGTATTATAAACTCCTGCGATAATGACGTAATCGGCGTAAACAAATGCTTTTGCATAAGGCTCCTGGAAAACCGCAAGCCGCGAAGACCACGAGCGCGGCTCGAAAACGGCAATCAAGCGTCTGCCGTCGTACTTCACTCGCAAGGCTTTTAAGGTTTCTTCGACTGCCGTCGGGTGATGCGCGAAATCGTCAATAACAGTTACGCCGCGTTCGACGCCGCGAATTTCAACGCGCCGTTTGACGCTTTTAAAGCTCAAAAACGCTTCTTGAATTTTCTCACGGGAGACGCCCCAGGCATCGGCGGCAATTATGACCGCCAGACAATTTCTGACATTGAATTCGCCGATAAGATGCGTCTCGAATTCGCCGAAAGAATGTCCGTCTTTGAAAACCGTAAAACGCGTAACATCGGTCGAAAAATCAATGTAACGCGCCTGCCAATTCGCATCGTCGCTGGTGCCGAATGTTTCGACCGTTGTTTGGATTCTACCGTCCATCTTGGTCAAAACTTCGCGCGCCACGGGCGAATCAATTCCGACGATCAAGCGTCCGTTGCCGGGAACGAGATTCATCAAACGCGAGAATTCAAACTTGATGTCTTCGAGGTTGTCGTAAATATCGGCGTGGTCAAACTCGATGTTGTTGACAATCGCAATCTCCGGCAAATAGTGCATAAACTTCGGCTTTTTATCAAAATAAGCCGTGTCGTATTCGTCGCCTTCGATGATAAAATAATCGCTCTCCGAAACGCGAAAGCTGGCGCCGAAATTCTGCACGATGCCGCCGACCAGAAAACTCGGATTCAATCCGCCGACTTCGCAAAGCCACGTCGCAATACTCGTCGTCGTCGTTTTTCCGTGCGTTCCAGCGACAACCAAACTGCGCCGTCCGCGTATAAATTCTTCTTTAACGATTTCTGCCTGCGAACGATAAACGAGTTTGCGGTTCAAGACTTCTTCAAGCTCCGGGTTGCCGCGCGAAATCGTATTGCCGACGATAATGCAATCGGCGCCGATGCCTGCGTTTTCGGCTTTGTAACCGTTGATAATTTCAATGCCTAGCGATTCCAACTGCGTTGACATCGGCGGGTAAACATTCTGATCCGAACCCGTCACTTTATGCCCGCGCGCTTGCAGCATTCCGGCTAAGCTAGCCATTGCCGTCCCGCAAATTCCGATTAAATGATAATGCATAAACGTCTTATTTATTATGTTTACAAAGTATTGAAGCCGTTAGTTATTAGTGAACTAACGACTTTTCTTTTCTTGGATTGTAGTAAGAAAGGTAAGTATCCG
>JAABUN010003620.1_pt1 | contig 23452 bp, 30 predicted proteins | sample 5559311 | NCBI WGS metagenome assembly JAABUN01 (sample SAMN10711877, study PRJNA513370) | rock metagenome | isolation source: Antarctica rocks | place: Antarctica: Victoria Land, Siegfried Peak sud
ACCTCACGCTGCGGCTCAGTCAGGGGCAAGGCCTCAGCAGCTTTCGACATACTCCAGTCTACCAGAACTGCCTAACTATTTTGGAGACATACCACTAGCTCCTTTTCTTAGTGGGTCGGTGGGACGGCGATCGCTTCGCCGCTGACCAAGTTGAATGTCTGGTCGCGCTTCACGATGGCGAGGTAGATGATCGCGGACAGGATCGAGCCGACGAACCAGGAGAAGCCTGCTATGGCCGAGAACGCGGGTAGCAGCGCCAGGATGAGAGCGACGACGGCAGCCGGTGCCGCGGCGGTGATGGCCTTCCAGTTCACCCCGTTGGTATACGCGTAGTCACCGTTCGGGTCCGTCGTGTACAGGTCCGGGACGTTGACCTTCCCTTTTCGCACCAGCCAGTAGTCGGCCATGATCACGCCGAACAGTGGTCCGAGGAGGGCACCGAGCCCCCCGAGGAAGTACAAGATGACCGTGGGACTGTTGTAGAGATTCCAGGGCAAGATGACCAGACCGATGACGGCCGAAACGATCGCTGCCCGCGCGAAGTTTAGGTGACGCGGGAAGAGGTTCGCGAACATGTAGATCGGGGCTACAAAGTTCGCCATGAGGTTAACGGCCACGGTCAAGATGATGAGCGCGAGGCCCGCGAGGACAAGCAGCAACGTGTTGGGCACGGCCTGGACCACGTCGGTCGGGGAGGTGATGATCGTTCCGTCGATCTGGTACTGGGCACCGGCGAGGACGATCACGATGACGGCGAAGAACATCATGTTGATGGGGATGCCGAAGAAGTTGCCGCGGACCACGGATTGTTGGCTGGGGGCTCCGCGGGTGAAGTCGCAGAAGTTCAACACGAACGTGCCGTAGATGACGACCCACAGGGCGGCGCCTTCTACGATCCGCAGCCACATCGTTCCGCCGGTCAGTGAATCGGTGGTCGACCAGGCGATCGAGAAGTCGGCTTCGGTGAACATCCAGATCGCCAAGGCGAGCATCGTGATCAGGATGATCGGGCCGGCTAGCGCTTCGTATTTGCGGATCATTTCCATTCCTCGCACCACGATGAGGACCTGCACGATCCACAACGCGATGAACGAGATCCACCCGAGAGTGGATAGACCAAGGATGGAGTTTTCGTCCAGCGAGCTGGCTGAGGGGATGATCGCGATGATCACCACGCGCAGCACGACGGAGGCGAGGTAGGTCTGGATTCCGAACCAGGCGATCGCAACCGAGCCGCGGACCACGGCCGGCACCCGTCCGCCGCGCACGCCGAACGCGATCCGGCTCATCACGGGGAACGGCACTCCGGTGCGTTCGCCCATGAAACCGGACAACGTCAACAGGACGAACAGGAACACCGCTCCGAGAAGGAACGCCAGCAGGATCTGCCAGGCGCCGAGACCCAACGCGAACAGCCCGATAGCGAACGTGTAGTTGCCAAGGGAGTGCACGTCGTTGGCCCACAACGTGAACAACGAGTACGCGTGCCAGGTACGTCCCGAGCGGGTTGTGGGTGCCAAGTCACGGTTATACAAGGACGGGCTGGTGCCTTCAGGGACTTCGTGGGTCGGTCTCGGGTCGCGGGGGGCTCGCTGCGCCTCGGGGGCACCGGTGCCCCAGGGCTCGGGGCCAGCCTCGTAACGGGGAGGGCCGGTGGTGACGTCGACGCCCGGATTGGTGCGCGAGTGTGAGCCGGTGGAGGGTGGTTGAGAGTCGCGGTCGGGCATGTTCTTTCCTCTTTACGATCGGTGCGGTGCCACAGGGGACTGGGGCCGGAGAGTGAGTGGCGCGGTGGCTAGTCCTGGCCGCGACTCATGAGACGACCACGAGGGGTAGCGAAATCAACCTCGGTACCTCGCACGAAGGTTTGCCGGACGACTCCGGACAGAGTCTTGCCCTCGTAGGCCGTGATAGGATTCTTGTGGTGCAACTTCTGGGCATCCACCACAAAGGTCTCTTCAGGGGCAAAGACCACCAGATCGGCGTCGTAGCCCACAGCAAGATTCCCCTTGCCCGGCAGGTTCACCCGGGCGGCGGGACGAGCAGACATCCAGTCCACAACCCGCTCGAGTGCGATGCCACGGTTTCGCGCTTCGGTCCAGATCAGCGGCAGGCCCAACTGGACTGAAGACACACCACCCCATGCCGTGCCGAAGTCCCCGCCTTCGGGGTCTTTGAGCTCGATTGTCGACGGGGAGTGGTCGCTAGCGATGTAGTCGATCGTCCCGTCGAGCAGCCCCTGCCACAGTGCTTCCCTGTTTCCGGCTTCCCGGATGGGCGGGCAGCACTTGAAAGCGGTCGCGCCGTCGGGGATGTCTTCAGCGGCCAGCGTGAGGTAGTGCGGGCACGTCTCGACGCTGAGATCCAGACCGTCTCGCTTGGCGGACCCGATCATGGGCAGCGCGTCCGACGACGACAGGTGCAGTATGTGGGCCCGTCCGCCAGTCCACCGGGTGCGCTCGATGACCTCCGAGATCGCGAGGTTTTCTGCACCACGCGGGCGGGACTGCAGGAACCGGTCGTAGTGGGCACCCTCGCACTGCGGTGCCCCATCAATGGCCTGAGAGTTCTCGGCGTGCACGATCATCATGGCCCCGAAAGAGGTCATTTCTCTGAGGTATTGCTCGAACTCATCCGGTGCCAGCGGCGGGAACTCATCGACCCCCGAGTGCAGGAGGAAGCACTTGAACCCAAACACCCCTTCCTCGTGCAGCTCGCGCAGATCCTGCATGTTGCCAGGAACAGCCCCGGCCCAGAACCCGACATCGATGAAGACCTGCGGCTCAGCGATCAATTGCTTGAACTCCAACGCCGGCCCGTTCACGGTCGAGGGGATGGAGTTCAGTGGCATGTCGAGCATCGCTGTGACCCCACCGGCCGCGGCGGCTCGGGTGGCACTGGCAAAGCCTTCCCACTCGGTGCGCCCAGGCTCATTGACGTGCACGTGAGCATCGACAAGGCCCGGGATCAGCGTCTCGTCCTCCTGCAGCTCAACGACGCGCGTGCCCTGCAGGCCAGCGCCCAAGGCCTCAACCGCAGCGATCTTTCCGTCAACCACCCCGACCTCGCGCGGGCCAACAGCGCCCTCATACAGGACACGCTGGCCCCGGACTACAAGGTCAAACGGATTGTCGTCGCTTCGGGGGGATTGGTGTGCACCAGCTTCTGGACGGTTCGCGCTCTCGGCCGAGCCCTGCCCGCGCTGGTGCTCGAGGATTTGTTCGCGTATGCGGTCGGGATCATTCACTTCCGCGACACGTGCGCCCTCGGTGACCTGAGCGGTCTCGCGTTGCTCCGTGCCCTTGTCCGCACTCACCGCGTCATCACTCGATGAACATTGGCTTGGATTTGCTGAACCATTCGACCACCTTGTCGAGTCGCTGCTGTCGCCCGGATACGGAGCACATCGACCGGTCGCTATCTCATTTGGCCATGAGCGAACCCGACGACGTTTTCCGTCAAGTGGAATAATTCTTCTGCTATGAGGGAGAGTAGGGCAATGTTGACGCACCACGCAACCCCCGCTTTCCGCTTGGTAGCACTCACACCTCTAAAGTGCTCGATAAACGTGATGCGCGGCTATCCTGGAGCTGTGTTTCACTCCGATGCGGTAGGACTGGTGCTCGCGAGACCTGCGCGCATGCTCGGCATCGAACCCTTCTTTGCCGAGCTCATCGCCGGCCTCGAAGAACGCCTTTCGGTCGAAGGTCGCTCCCTCCTCTTCCACGTCGTGGCCGACCACCAAGCCGAAATAGCGGCATACCGCCGTTGGTCCGAAGGCCAGATGGTCGAAGCCGTGGTTGTGGTCAACCTGTCGCAGGACGACCCGCGCCCCCGGTTACTGATGGACTTGGGACTTCCCGCAGTTGCCATCGGTGGCCCCGCGTATGGCCTCCCCATTTCCAACGTGTGGGTCGACGACACGGCGTCGATCAATGACGCCGTGACCTACCTCGCGGACTTGGGTCATACCCACATCGCTCGGGTCAGCGGGCCGTTGGGTTTGCATCACACTCGCGCTCGCGACGACGCCTTCCACGCCTCGTGCGTCACGCTCGGCGTCCGGGCGACGGTGGTCGTCGGTGACTACTCCGAGGAGTCCGGCCGCGACGCGACCAACAAGTTGCTGGGTATGCCGCAGCGCCCGACCGCCGTGATCTACGACAGCGACATCATGGGCTTGGCAGGGCTGAGCGCTGCCATCGAGCACGGGCTGTCCCTGCCGGACGACTTGTCGATCTTGGCCTGGGATGACTCCGCACTCTGCCGCCTGTCGACGTTGCCGCTGTCAACGATGAGCCTCGACGTGCACGCCATGGGCTTCCAGGCGGCCGAAGCCATCATCAGCACCCTGGCTGGTGGCCCGGTGAAGACGCACCCGGTCCGCCGGCCGCCACGGCTGACGGTTCGCCGATCCACCGTCGAGTTCGACGCGGCCCAAGCGTCTTGAGTTTGGCTGACCACGGGCCTAGTGACGGTGTTGGCGCGGACCGGGCGCAGACCCCTGACCTGCTGATTCTGCATAGCGATCAATGGCGTTTTGACGCCTTGGGGTGCCTCGGATCACCCGTGCTGACGCCCAACGTTGACCGACTGATCGCGCAAGGCGTGCACTTTGACCACGCGGTGGTGCAGTCGCCGGTGTCGATGCCGAGCCGGGTCTCGATGCTCACCGGCCGTTACCCCTCCTCTCTCGGCATCACCTCAATGGGTGTCCCGGTGCCGATCGACGTGGAGACGCTGGCCACCGTCATGGGGCGACGCGGGTGGAGGACGGCGAACCTCGGCAAGCTGCACTTCCAACCGCACGCCAACCGCGACCACGCCACGCCACACCCCGACTACGGCTTCGACGTGCTCAAACTCAGTGACGAGCCCGGGGTCTACGAGGACGACTACCGAGCCTGGGTGCGGTCGGTGGACCCGGCAGCGGTGGATCACATCTCGATCGGTCTGCCACCGGCTGCCGCGCAGTGGCAGAAGATGATGGGCCTGGACCCTCGCGTCATGCACCCGGACGACGGGCCGCGTGAGGATTTTGATGGCCCGCACCCGTTTGGCGCCGACGCGTCGCTGACCCACACGGCCTGGGTGGCCACGAGCGTGCTGGACCACCTGGGGGCGCTGCCTTCGGGCCAGCCGTCGATGTGTATCGCCAACTTCTTCGCCCCGCACCCGCCGTTCTACGTGCCGCAGCGCTTCTTGGATCTGTACGACCCGGCCGAGTTGCCGCTGCCTGCGCTGGATGCTGACGAACGTGCCAAGCAACCGAACACGCAGCTCACCAACGAGCGTCTCCGGGCGATCAAGCACGGATACTTCGCGGCCATCAGCGAGCTCGATCACCACATCGGGCGCATCCTCGACGGGCTCAAGGCTTTAGGGCGCGGCGACCGGACCATCGTGGTCCTCGTGTCCGACCACGGCGAGTGGCTCGGTGACCACCTCCGCTTGGCCAAGGGCTATCCGGCGGACGACCCTGTGTCTCGGGTGCCCCTGGTGATGCGATGGCCCGCTGGGGCGGCTGGGCCGGGGCGGCGGGTCGAGGACATTGTCGAACTGATCGACATCGTTCCTACGGTGTTGGAGGCCGTCGGGATCCCGGTGCCGCCCGATGTGCAGGGACAGTCGCTGCTGCCCGCGCTTCTGGGCGAGCCGCTGAGCCGGCTCGACATCGCGATCACCGAGCACGAGCGCTGGACCTCAGTGCGCTCGTCCACCCATCACTACGTCGTCCACGACGACGGACGCGAACTGCTGTGGGACATGGTCGAGGACCCCACCGAGCACCACGAACTCACGCAGGCCACAAACCCAGGCCCGTCGGTGATGGCCGCTCTGAACCGGCACCGTCATCTGCTGCTTCAGCGCCAACTGCAAGCTCGCCGAGAGTTGCCTCGCACCTACCCGTACTAGACGCGTTGTGAGCGGCGACGAATGCGCAATCGGGTTCTTGCAATAGTGGTATTACCCGCAGTACCATTTACGCGCGGTGTCTGTCGACAGACTTATTTCAAAAATGCGAGATAGCCCTAAGAACGTGCGCTACCAGGACCTGTACAAGGTTTGCCAACACCACTTCGGCCCACCCACGACGACAAAGGCTTACCAGGTACGCCAAGCGTTAGCCGCAATCGACAAGAAGGAGCGCACCTAATGCAGACCACCCAGTCCATCGACATCTCCCACTACACATACCGCGTGACCTGGTCGGCCGAAGACGAAGAGTTCGCCGCGACCTGCCTCGAGTTTCCTTCTTTATCCTGGCTTGCCGATACGCAGGTCGACGCCCTTGCTGGCCTGGAAAGCGTCATCACCGAGACGGTCACCGACATGCGAGAGCACAGCGAGGTGGTCCCATCGCCCATATCGGAGCGCCATTACTCCGGAAAGTTCAATCTGCGGGTTGGCGAATCACTACACCGACGTCTCGCTCAGGACGCGGCTGAAGAGCAGATCAGCATTAACCAACTGATCGTCCGGCGCCTCACCATAGCTAGCTGACTGTGGCAGGACGCTGACGCTCGAGGCCCCGCTACCTGCGGCATACCTGAGTTACAGCAAGAGGTATCGGCTGATCGGCCTAAGCGGCGAACAGCTCAGACAACACGCGCAACTGCTCCCGCTCGTGGAAGGGCTTCAAGCATCTTGAGTTTTGACTGGCTACGGGTCTGGTCCTGGCCGTGGCGACGGTGTTGGCGCGGACCGGACGCAGACCCCTGACCTGCTGATTCTGCATACCGATCAACGGCGCTTTGATGCTTTGGCGTGCCCCGGATCGTCCGTTGGCGTCCCGGTGCCGACTCGACATCGCGATCACCGAGCCCGAGCGCTGGACGTCAGTGCGCTCGTCCACCCATCACTACGTCGTCCACGAAGACGACCGTGAGCTGCTGTGGGACATTCTGGAAGACCCCACCGAGCACCACGAACTCACGCAGGCCACAAACCCGGGCCCGTCGGTGATGGCCGCTCTGAACCGGCACCGCCATCTCCTGCTTCAGCGCCAGCTGCAAGCTCGCCGAGAGTTGCCTCGCACCTACCCCTACTAGACCCAGCTCGGGCTAGACCCAGCTCGAGCAGATGTCGGTCACGATCGCTTCGCGGTGATGATTACGTACTCCCACTGCATTTCTTCGTCCTGGATGTGCCCGTCCCCTAGCTCGGCAAGGGCTGAGTCGAGGTCCGCAATGCGTTCGGGTGCACCTGCCGTCAGTGCGGCATACACCGCGATAACCGGCCCGTAGTTGGCTTTGAAGAAATCGCGGATCTGTGCGCCGGAGTCGAATCCCACGACCTGGACACATTCCCGTACGCAGGTCAGGTCGCGGACGCCGTCACCGAACAGTTCCTCGACGTAACCGGCACGGCCCCACAGGGGTGGCGCAGCGGCACCCGGTGGAGGCGCTGGAGCAAACGGTTTCAGGGTCGCTAGCATCTGACCGATGAATCCCTCGGGCGTCCAGTTCAGCAAGGCAATAGTCCCTCCGGGCCTGACGACTCGCAGTATCTCGTCGGCTGCTAGCTGATGGTGGGGCGCGAACATCACACCGACGCAGGACATCACGATGTCAAAGCGACTGTCCGAGTAGGGCAGCGACTCGGCGTCGCCCACGTCCCAGACCAGCTCGACCCCGCGACTGGCCGCTTCGAGACGGCCAGCATTGAACAGTTCGGGCGTCAAGTCGGACGCGACGACGGTGGCGCCTAGAGCCGCAGCAGGGATCGCGGCGTTGCCGGACCCGGCTGCCACATCCAGCACACGGTCCCCCGGCCCCACCTGGGCTGCTAAGACAAGACGATCCCCCAGACGGGGGATGAGTCGGCGCGCCACGTTCGGGTAGTCGCCCGATGCCCACATCTTGCGGTGCCGCACCTTGAGATCTGATGGCTGGATGGTCTCAAGCATGAGAATTGTCCTTTCCTTGGTTTCTCTCTCTAGCCTCCGCTGTCTTGCATGACCGGGCTAGTGCCACATCTGTAGTGGCAGTTCAGATACAGAACTAGGCAAGGTATGAAGGCGGGTGTTTACTGGGGGCTCGCTAGGAAAGGCGCAGTCATGGCTAGTTACGGCCAGTTCTGCCCCATGGCTAAGGCCATGGAGATCCTCGACGAGCGATGGACGCTTCTCGTAATCCGTGAGCTCTTGCTCGGGAGCACTCACTTCAATGACCTTCGCCGAGGCAACCTGCGAATGTCGCCGGCGCTCTTGGCGAAACGGCTTCGAACCCTTGAGCATGCCGGCATCATCCGGCGCGACGTCATAGACGGACGCACCCGATACACCCCCACCGAAGCCGGCCGGGAACTTGCGCCCGTGGTCCAGGCACTCCAGGAGTGGGGGGTGCGCTGGGTCGCCGGCCTCGGGGCTCAGGACCTCGATCCACACCTTCTGTTGTGGGATATGAAGCGAACTATGTCCGCAGACCGCTGGCCAGCCAGCCATACCGTGGTGGCCATCACCTTCAAAGACCTGACGACGCGCACTGCGCGGTGGTGGATATGTGTGCGCGAGGGTGAGATCGATGTCTGCGACTACGACCCAGGCTTCGAGGTCACGGCCCACTTGACGTCAACGCTGCGAACCCTGTCAGAGATCTGGCGAGGCGATCAGTCATGGTCCACCGCCATGAGGGATGGCCTTGTCGACATCAACGCGTGCCGCGCCGTGCGTGGGGAACTACCTGGCTGGTTTGGGCAATCGTCTGCGGCACTGGTTCCCCGTCCCAAGCGTGTAGCAACTGCATGAAATGACCCCAGTGGGTGTTTCCGCAGGAGGCCGTCGGCATCTCAGTGTCGGGTCGTGCTACGCAGCCAGCAGCTCGGCCAACCAGCGCAACTGCTCCCGCTCATGGAAGGGCCCACCGCCTTCGTGCCCGTTCCACGGGTACTCAACGATCGCCTTGGGGCCACCCCACGCCTGGTATGCCGCATAGACCGTGGACGGCGGACACACCGGGTCCATCAGCGCAACAGAAAACAGCGCGGGCACGCGTCCGCGGCTCGCCAACACCGCGGCGTCGACGTAGGACAAGGTGGTGAACGCCTGCTCGGCTTTGTCTCGGTGCACGGCGAGGTATCGGCCCAATTCAGCATACGGATTGATGTCGGTCATCTGGGCGCCCCGCCAAACGTCGCACATGAAAGGGACGTCGACCATGGCCCCGAGGACTCGATCGTGCAGGGACGCGGCGGCAATAGAGATGCCACCACCCTGGCTCCCACCGCAGGTCACGACCCGATCCACATCGGCTTGGGGCAGATGCGTCACCGCGTCCACCGCCATCACAGCGTCGGTGAAGACCCGCGTGTAGTAGTAGTTTTCGGCGCTCTCCAGCCCTCTGGTGAGGTAGCCCGGAGCGGCCGGCCCCGATCCGACCGGGTCGGGCGTGTCACCGATTCCGTATCCCGAACCCTGGCCTCGCGTATCCACCTCTAGGCAGGCATACCCGGCAGACACCCACAGCGGCACCTCGTGCGACAACCCCCGGCCGCGGCCATACCCCTGGTAATTCACCACCACTGGCAGCGGCCCCTCGACTCCGGCCGGTCGGTGATACCACGCGCCGATGCGGTGACCGTGAGCTCCGCTGAACCACACCTCGTCGGTCGCGACACGGCTCAGCCCTGTGTCGACGGGCTCAACACTCAGCGCTTCGGTAAGGTTCCTCGCCACGGCCAACTGCTCGACCCAGAACGCGTCGAGGTCTTCAGGCGGCGGGGTAGAGCTGACGTAGGTGCGTAACTGGTCGAGAGGCAGATCGTAGAGGGGCACGAAAAAAACGTACCAACGAAGCCAACCGAAGGGGCTCCTGTCGCAATCACAACGTGAGCTGGTAGCCGCCCGCGTTCGTTAGACCCGACTGGATCGTGGCTTCTGTGAGTGCTTCGGCGCTCACCACAGTCACCGAAGACATCCCGTCAGCATTGAGGTCAACAGAAACCTGCCGCACACCCTCGAGCGCTTCCAGCTCGGAGGTCACCGCCTGAACGCAGTGGCCGCACGTCATCCCCGTGACGGAGTAGGTCTGCGTGACGGTCTCCATACCCATGCCTTCTGTGCCCATGTCGCGTTCTTTCCTGTCTGTGGATGAAGCCGCCTCGGTGTGGTTACAACCGCAACCGCAGCCGCCCGATGCCTGCTCGGTCAGCGGGAGAAAGGTGGTCTCGGTATGCATAAATGTTCCTCTCGATCAACGTCGTAGTAGCCGGGGCCCGTAGGTTTCGGAAGCCTCAGCATACCCCAGGTGGGTATCCGCGCAAACTCGAAGATTTGCCCGATGGACCAACATTCAATTTCTCCGTTACTGAAACGTGACAACGCTTGCATGCGCATGTCTTCCACGACTACCCGGCAACCCACGTTGGCACCTACGCAGGCAACGGCAAGTTCTACGACTCGGGCCGCTCGACCCGGGGCCCCACGCTTCGACAGATCTTCCCCGACAAGGTGAGTTACGGACGCGTCAACCAACGCATCTGCTGTGACTCCCACTAGGCTTACCCGCACAAGGCTTGAGAGCAGATAACCACCCGAAAGCGACCCCACTATGAACGCCGCTAAAACAACACCCACGTCCCCTGGGTATGCGGACACGAAAGACGCGCAGATTAAGCGGCTGCAGCGGGTTGAAGGCCAAGTGCGCGGAGTGCGGCGCATGGTCGAAGAGGACACCTACTGCATCGATGTCCTCACCCAAATCTCGGCTGCCACCAAAGCCCTCGAAGCCGTCGCTCTCGGGCTCCTAGACGAGCACCTCAGCCACTGCGTCCGAGAAGCCATCCAGGCCGGCGGCGATGACGCCGAAGGCAAAATCACAGAGGCTTCGGCCGCTATCGCGCGCCTCGTGCGCTCCTAGAGATCCTTCGACCTCAAAGGCGTCCGCCACCGAGACCAACTCGTCGCTGGCCCTCGCCGACGACCACCCAGACGGCGGTGATAACTTGTACCCCTATGGGGTACGCGGCAGGTGATGGACTGTGAGGCACCGGTCCCAACGATGGCGGCGTACTGTCGAGAGAGCTGATCGCCGCACGTTCTACGCGTCATGGCTACTGCCGCTGCTCCTCATCGTAATGCACGGGCTCAGCCTGCCGGACGCTGCACCCGCGATACACCTGATGCCTATCACCACAGCGACGCATGCCCCCCAACCACTTTTGCCCGAGGGTGAGGCCGGCTCGGCCGACACGCAAACCCGAGAAGTCACCCTCGACACCGGCCGCCATCAGCCAGGCCACGCCGAGGTCATCGCCCAGGCATGCCTCGCGATCGTGCTCCTGATCCTTGTTCACATCCGGCCTAGGACCACTGCGTCACTGAACCACCCGATGGCCTCGACCGACCCACGAAACCACCGCACGGTGCCCCGCCTGATCGACCGGCCCAGTCCACGGCACCTGTTGTGCGTCATGCGCACCTGAGCGCAGACCGTAGACGTCTAGAACTTCACCGCGCCCATGTTCCTACGAAGGCGCGTCCTCCCTCCATACCAACACATCAGGAGTTTCCGATGCACCTCACGCGCACCTCCACCTTGTCCACCGTCGCTATCGCCGCCACCTTGGTCTTGTCAGCCTGCTCTTCGGACCCCGAGCCGACGCAGACCAACTCGGAGTCCTCCGAGGAAAGCACAGCCGTCGCCGACTTCAATGACGCCGATGTCGCCTTCGTGACGGGCATGATCCCGCACCACCAACAGGCCGTTTCGATGTCTCAGATGGCTGAGGATCGGGCCGGCTCAGACGTGTCCGCCCTAGCCACCCAGATCGAAAGCGCACAAGAGCCAGAGATCGAGAGGATGACTCAGTGGTTGGACGATTGGGGCCAGGCGACGCCTTCCTCCATGGGCGACATGGGCGACATGGGCGACATGGGCGAGATGTCCGGCATGATGCAACCCGAGGACATGGAGGAACTCATGAGTGTCCGCGGCGATGAGTTCGACACCCTGTGGTTGGACATGATGATCGAGCATCACACCGGTGCCATCACCATGTCGCAGACTCAGAAAGACGAAGGCATTAATCCCGAGGCTGTGGCTCTGGCCGACACCATCATCGAAGCCCAGCAGGCCGAGATTACTGAGATGACGCAAATGCTCGAAAGCAACTGAGACGGCCACGTTGTAGCGGGCATCGCCGACGCTGACACGGTCAACCTCCAGGCAGGACCGTGATCCAATAATCCCAAAATCTGACCGTGATCAAGGCGGCAATGACCAGGAGCCAGGCGATAGCCAGGGTCGGGGCGTTAGTGGGGAACGCTCCGGCTCGCTCTCGGGTCCAGTGAGCTGTTGTGGTGGTGAAAATGATGATGGTCACGACCCACACGACCATGCAGTAGGGGCACAAAGCACGAACACGACACCCGCCGTGGTGATCACGGCGAAACCGAAGACGCCCAAAATGGGGTTGGGGAAGCCCAAAACTCCCGTCTGGTCCGTGGTCATGATGGACCCGCAACTCAGGATGGGGTTGATGCTGCAGGTCGGGATGTAGGTGGGCCGGTGAGTAGTTCGATCTTTTCGATGAGCAACGCGGCCGCGGACACCGACCCGATGAGCCCACACACCAGGAGCAACCAACCCGTGGCGTGGTGACCGACCGGCTGCTCAGTCGGCGAGGGCATCATCGATTGCTCCACGGAACTCGGCGACACTGCTGGGCTCGAGTAGTTCGCCGTCGAGGAAGAACGTCGGGGTGCCTTGCACACCGAGCGCCAGGCCGTCTTGGTAGTCCTGTTGGACCCGGTCCAGGGTGTCGCTGGCGCCGACGGCGGCGTCGTAGTCCACCATGATTAACCCAAGATCTTCCGCGAACCCTCGGAACGTGGACGCTTCGGAGGTTTGCTTTTCACCCCACTGGGTTTGGGTTTCGTACATCCGGGAGTACATGGCCTCGAACTGGCCTTGCTGGGCTGCGGCCTCGACGGCGACCGCGGCGTTGACCGAGTTCACGTGAGCTTCGATCGGGAAATACCGTACGACGACGTTGATCTGCCCGGCGTAGTCCTCCCGGATCTTCTCCACGACGGGGTAGGCCGCCGCGCACGCCTCGCACTCGAAGTCCAGGAACTCCACCAACGTAGGAGCGCTCTGGCTGTCGGCTTGCGACACCACGTGGCTGTTCTGGCGCACCAAGGGTACCGCCGCTGTCGCGGTACTACCGGCAACATCGGTGGGTCCGGTGGAGGACGCGGGCCGGTTCAGCCCGAGGGTCACGGCCAGTACGACCCCGACCAGGGCGACCAAGGCTGCGGAAATGACGAGGTTGCGACGCACAGCAACAGAACCTTCCAACGTGGGTTTGACACCTGCATAGGCCAGCACAGCATACTTGACCATCTGATCAGAAATGAGAGTGATTGTATGACTGAAGTAGTTGGTCTGGACGGTTGCACGGTGACCTGTGTGCACCCGGAGAAAGTGGCGACGGTGTGGTCTCACACCCCTGGCGATGAAGAGTTGTCCGAGGTGGCGAGGGTGTTCAAAATTCTGGGGGACCCGACCCGGACCCGGCTGTTGTACGCGTTGCTGGAGGCCGGGGAGTTGTGCGTGTGTGATCTGTCGGCGGCGACGGGGATTAGTGAGGTCACGCTGTCGCAGTCGTTGCGGTTGTTGCGGGCATCGCGGGTTGTGACGCCTCGCCGCGAAGGTCGCAACGTGTTCTACCGCCTGTCGGACACGCACGTGCGCATGCTGTTGGACATCACCCGTGAACACGTCGTCCACGACAACCAAGCCACCCCTGTGGCGCGGAAGCAGGACACCCTGTGAGCGGGGTCCACGGGCACGCGGGTGGGCGGCACCGGTGGCGTTTAGCCGTCGCGTTCGTCCTGATCGCCGGGTTCTTTGTCGTAGAGCTCGTGGCGGGCTTGCTGTCCCAATCGCTAGCTCTGCTCTCTGATGCCGGTCACATGGCCGCCGACGTCGTGACCTTGGGTGCTGCTTTGTTCGCGACGCGCATCGCGACCCGGGTGGATCGCTCAGGCAGGCGCACGTTCGGTTCCTACCGCGCGGAGATCTTCGCCTCCGGGTTCGCGGTGCTGGTCATGATGGGCATGTCGGTCTACATCGCGCTCGAGGCGGTGCGACGTCTCGGGGAATCCACGAATCCTGCCGCGGGCACCATGTTGGTGGTCGGCGGGTTGGGGCTCCTCGTGAACCTGATCGCGCTGTTCATGCTCCGCGGTGGAGCCGGGGAAAGCCTCAACGTCAAGGGCGCCTACCTCGAAGTGGTGGCCGACACCCTCGGCTCGGTGGGGGTGATCGCGGCAGCGCTGCTGGTCCAGTGGACCGGGGATGGGTGGTGGGACACCTTGGTCGCCTTGGCCATCGCAGTGTTCGTCTTCGTCCGGGCGATCTTCCTGGCCCGAGAGGTGCTCACCGTGCTCGGCCAGCACGCCCCGCGAGGGATCGAACCCGAAGACTTGGTTCAGGCGCTGGAGCAGGTCCCCGGGGTGGTTGCGGTGCACGACCTGCACGTGTGGACCCTGACCTCGGGAATGGACGTGGCCACCGCGCACCTGGTGGCCAGCGGGGACTCTCAAGAGGTGTTGGCCCGGGCCGCGCAGGTGCTGCAGGACCGGTTCAACATCGCTCACGCCACCTTGCAGGTCGAAGACGAAGACGCCACCCCGTGCCAAGGAGCAACCTGGTGAGCAACAACTCCACCCGTTCTTTCGCGGATCTGTCCCCAGCCCGGCGGGCTGTGCTGGCTCGACGGGCGCAGTACCTGGCAGGGGCCTCGGTGGCCTACAACACGATCGAGGCTGTCGTCGCGGTCTTGGCCGGTCAGGTCGCCAACTCTGCTGCCCTGGTCGGTTTCGGTTTGGACTCCACCGTCGAGGTCGCCAGCGGCTTGATCATTCTGTGGCAATTCCGCCACCCGTTACCCGAGTCCAGGGAACAAACCGCTAGCCGCCTGATCGCGGTCGCGTTCTTCGCCCTCGCCGCTTTTGTGACCTTTGAAGCGGTCAGCGGCCTCATGGCCGGGGTGCGCCCCGAATCCTCCCTCGTGGGGATCGCCCTAGCCTGCGCCTCGATCGCGATCATGCCCATCTTGTCCGTGGCCCAACGCCGCACCGGCAAGGAACTCGGATCGGGCGCCGTGCACGCCGACGGCACCCAAACCCTGCTCTGCACGTACCTCTCGCTCGTGCTGCTCGTCGGACTCCTCGCCAACACCACGCTGGGCTGGTGGTGGTTCGACGCCGTCGCCGCCCTCATCATCGCCGCTGTCGCTCTGCGGGAAGGAACACAAGCCTGGCGCGGCGACGGGTGCTGCGCCCCGACCACCCCAGGAGCAGTCACGACCTGCAGCACCGAAGAACTGAATGCGGCCTCGGTCACAGCGGACGTGGCGGACTCAGCCGTCCCGCTGCCACCGGAGGTGAATGAAAGCAAAGATGGCTGACATGGGAGCCGCGCTGGCAGCGGTGACCTACACCGCGGCAATATCGGTGTTGTTGGGGGTAAGAAGCTGGCAGCAGCATCAAAAGACGGGGTCGACGGGTTTCAATGGTTTCCGTGGCGCGAGGGCACCGGCAGCCCGCGTCGCCGGGATCGGGTTCGTGGTCGCGGTACTGGGCGTGGGGTGTCTCCGGCCCTGGCCTGGGCGCACGTCATACCGCTGCTGTGGACCGGACCGCCCTGGGCGGCGATGTCAACAGTTGCAGGTGCTGTCCTGGCGTTGGCCGGGCTCGCCTTGGCTTTCGTGGCTCAACACACGATGGGCGCCTCCTGGCGGATCGGTGTCGACACCACGGAGCGCACCGATCTCATCACCCACGGGCTGTTCGCGCTGATCCGTAACCCGATCTTCACCGCCTTGCTGATGATCCAACTCGGCACCACTCTGATGGCCCCGACGTGCGTGACGCTCATCGGTCTCGGGGCACTCGTACTGGCCACTCAGGTGCAAGTTCGACTCGTCGAAGAGCCGTACCTGCTGGCCACACACACCATCACCTACCCCAAGTACGCGACCCGCGCAGGCCGATTCCTACCACTTCTCGGTCGCCTCCACTTCGCCGGCAAGAGAGCAGGAACTCGCGCAGCTCCTCCTTGACGTCCACGACTAGGTCGCACTCGGTGTGCAGCGACTGCCTCAAACCGTCCACGGTCGCGGAACCGAAATCGACCTGCCGCTCCTAGCCCACGCGGTCGGCGACCACGCCACGTCATCGGGATCGATCTCTCCGCCGGCATGCTCGACCAGGCGCAGGCGCGGCCACTATCGGCGACCGCGTCTCTCGAAACGGTCGCCGAATACGATGCCTTCGTCTGTCACCTAGCCGCCGAACTGACCCCCAGCCGCGGACGGCTCGCCGTCGACCTTGAGCCAGTCCGTGGTCAGCAATGATGAGCAATGATCTGGTGCTGCTCGGTGCCCTGTGTCCCGTTGGGGCTGACGTGGATGGTGGCGTCGACTAGGCGGGGGACGTCGTGCAGGAGTTGGTGGTGGGCGGCGACGGCGATCTCGTGTCCTTCGAGGATAGATAGGGCTGGGTCAACGAGTAGGGCGGCTTCGGCGCGCATCCGGTGACCGACCCAGCGCAGTTTGAGCCCTTCTACCCCGAGGACTCCGGGCACGGCCGCGAGGCTGGTCTCGGCGGTGTCAACAAGAGCGGGATCGACAGCGTCCATGAGTCGCCGGTAAATGTCGCGGGCTGCGCCTCGCAGCACGAACAAGATGGCGACGGTGATGAGCAGACCGACGATCGGGTCGGCCAGCGAAAATCCGGCGAGCACCCCGAGGGCTCCGACGGCCACAGCCAGTGAGGTGAAGCCGTCAGTACGAGCGTGCAAGCCGTCCGCCACCAAGGCGGCAGATCCGATGCGTCGACCCACCCGAATCCGGTACAGGGCCACCAGCTCGTTGCCGGCAGCACCGATGAGCCCGGCGGCGACGACCGCCCAAACGTTCGAGATGGGCTGGGGGTCGATCAGTCGGCGCACCGACTCATAGCCTGCGACAGCGGCCGACACCGCGATCATGAAGACGATGAACAACCCAGCAAGGTCTTCGGCCCGTCCGTAACCGTAGGTATAGCGGCGGGTCGGCACCCGTCGACCGAGGACGAACGCGATCCACAGCGGCACTGCCGTCAAAGCGTCGGAAAAGTTGTGGATGGTGTCCGCTAAGAGTGCAACCGAGCCGGTGAAGACCACCACCACTGCCTGCGCAAGAGCGGTCAGCAGCAGCGCCACGAGGCTGATCTTCAGCGCCCGGATTCCCTGACTGCTGCTCTCCAGAGCCGAATCGACAGAGTCGGCGGAGTCGTGTGAGTGGGGCCGCACCAACGACAAGACAAACCCCACTACTCCGCCCCGGTGCTCGTGCTTCTCGTCATGCTCGTACTCGTCCTCGTGGCCGTGACTGTGGCCGGTGGCGGGCGAGCTCCCATCCGGGGTGCCGTGTTCGTGGGTGCCCATCAGCGGGCGCCTCTGTCACGCGTCGTGGTCAGTGCAGTGACGCCGGCCTCGGCGCGGTGGTGAGCTGGTAGGTCGGTGCTGGCGTGCTCGGCGTTGAACACTGCATCCTTGACCAGTTGGCGGACGTGGGAGTTGTCGAGGCGGTAGAAAACTTTGGTTCCTTCGCGCCGGGTGCTGACCAACCGGGCCAGGCGCATCTTGGCCAAGTGCTGGGACATCGACGACGCTGGTTTGCCCACCACCGCAGCCAACTCATTGACCGACAACTCGGCGTCCATCAGCGCCCACAACATCTGGACCCGGGTGACATCGGCCAGCATCCGAAATGTCTCCACCGCCAGTTCAACGTGCTCAACTGCCGGCTGCTCCGGCGAGTCACTATCTGCGTACATGCATAGATAGTTACACACTAACTATCTCGTGGCCGAATCGAGCTAAGGAGACCTGCCGAACGCCGATTTGCCCGGCATAAGCGGCATCCCCTCTACCCGCTCATCTCTGCGCCAATAAGTCACTCATCATCTCAATTTCCTGGCTCTGGTCCCCGACCATGGTCTGAGAAAGGTCGGTCATCACCGGTGACTCTTCTCGCTCGACCACGCTGCGCGCCATATCGAGCCCGTGCTCGTGATGAGCGATCATTTCCGTCAAGAACACCTCTTCGACCTCCGCGGGAGACGCCCCCGCCAAGGATTGATGATTGACCTGACCCGGCACACTCGGAACCTGCGGATAATCTTGCTCACCCAGCCACGTGTTCATGTCGACGTTTTCGCGCGCCTGAGCCTCAATGATGGCGCCGGCCATAGAATCCACCTGCGGGTCCACGCCATCGCTTTGCTGTAGGTAACGGCCCATGGCCACCGCAGCATGCCGCTGTCCGAGCATCTTTGGTATTTGTGGTCGGTCAGGACTCGTTGCCTGTGAGCGCTTTGGCGGCGAGGCGTTCTTCCTCACTGGCTTCCCACACTTCGTATGCGGCATGGCCGGCCAGCACGATGATGAGGGAGCCCAAGACGAGGTCGGGCCAGGCAGAATTGGTCCAAATCGTCATGATGCCCATGGCGATGATAGATACGTTGATCAGTACGTCGTTGCGGGCGGAGAGGAACGCTGCCCTGCTTAGGGAGCCGCCGTGGTGGCGCACCCTGGTGAGCAACCAGGCGCTGGTGCCGTTGACTGTGATCGCCCCAAGCGAAGCGAGGACCAACGGCAGGACTGATGGCGGGATGGGATCGGAAAATCCCTCAATCGCCTTCCAGGCAGCGACCGCAGCGGGGCCCAGGATAAGCACGGCCATCGCCTTGCCCATCACTGCCCGTCGGGCCAGTGGCCAACCTAAGGCGACAAAGATGAGCAGGTTAACGGCCGTGTCTTCGAGGAAGTCGACACTGTCGGCCAGAAGGGAGACCGAGCCAGCACTAAGAGCGACCGTAAACTCAACGAAGAAGTACGCAAAGTTCAGCATCGCAACCATCAACACGATTCGCCGTAGCCGATCCCGTTGAGACTCTCCGTCATGCGCGGCGGAGGGTGTGTAGCTGTCGTCGTGCATCGCCATGGATCCTACCCTCGCGGCCCGTACCGCTCGCTCATCGCGCGGGCTGAACCATGAATATTGTCGGGTCATCGATGCAGCGCGTGCCCATCGATGACGACACACATTGGATGTCACGTTTTGGGGTGCGATTAGATCGTGTGCGCTATCCGACCCCGGAAACGTGACCCTCAGTGCAGCTTCCCCACATGTCCGCTAGGGCAGCCGCCTGCACGCTGGGAGGATGCTCTACGTGGACACAATGAAATCGATTGCTCTGTTCATCGCGGCCGCCATCGCGGAGATCGGTGGAGCGTGGCTGGTTTGGCAGGGTGTCCGGGAACATCGCGGCTGGGTGTGGATCGGTGCCGGTGTGCTCGCGCTCGGCCTGTATGGCTTCGTCGCCACGCTGCAGCCAGAAGCCAACTTCGGTCGCATCCTCGCTGCCTACGGCGGTGTCTTCGTAGCAGGCTCGCTTGCATGGGGCGCGGCGCTGGACGGCTTCCGCCCCGACCGCTACGACATCGTCGGTGCCCTGATCTGCCTGGTCGGCGTCGGTGTGATCATGTACTCACCGCGCACCAGCTGAGCGCCAGTCCAGTGGGGTCTCAGAACATGAGCAGCCGCGGACTCTGCGGTCTGTTCCTAGTTCGGGGTCGAGGCTCGTCGGATGGCCGTGGCGATGGCTCTTGACATCGTCATTTGGACACCGGGCCCCACCGTGATGCATAAGCGCATCCCAGTGGGGAGGCAAGATCTAGACGCGGGTGAGCGGTGCTAGTCGACTATTCGCATGCCACCGCGGGTGCGGAACAAGCCTCCCCAAGTGTCTAATACGCCCGCCGAAGACGATTGCCGCTGGCTACATGTCCATCGTGCCGTCGGCATGCGTGTGGGATCGCATGAAGAGCCGCTCGCCGAGCACGATGAGGAGGATGCCTGCTCCGGCGACGTAGAGGCTCAGGGCGTCGGAGGTGGCCTTGACCCAGACGAATGCGGCGAGGACGGCCACGTCCAGGACTATGGCGGATATGACGATGGCTGGTTTGAAGTCGATCTGGGCCCGGAGCTTGGTGAGCAGTCCTTAGTGGATGGCGAGGTCCATGATGAGGTAGTAGATCGCGCCCAGGGCCGCGATCCTGCTCAGGTCTAATGTGGCGGTCAAGGCCATGGCGAAGGCGACGGTGTAGACGGTTGTGTGGGTGCGCACGGTGCCGGGCATCCGGAAGTGGCGGTGGGGGACTTGCTTCATGGTGCTCAGCATCGCCAGCATTCGGGAGGCCGCGAAGACGCTGGCCATCACACCTGAAGTCGTCGCAACGATGGCCAGAACGACCGTGAACCAGACGCCGGCATCGCCTAGACCTGGTCGGGCTGCTTCGGCGAGCGAGAAGTCCTCGGCAGCGATGATCTCGGGCAACGTAAGACTGCCGGCCACGACCGCCGCGATGGCCAGGTAGACGATGGTGCAGATGACTAGGGAGATGACGATCGCTCTGCCGGTGTTGCGGTGGGGGTCAACGATTTCCCCGCCACTATTGGTGATGGTGGTGAATCCCTTGTAGGCCAAGATGGCCAGTGCTACGGCAGCGAGAAGCCCGACCGGCGAGGAGTCGGCGCCTGCAGACGCGGTCCCGTTGGTGAAGTTTGCTGCGCTGATGAACCAGAGTCCCACGACAGCGAACAGACCCAGACCCAGGATCTTCACCGCGGCCATGGCTCGCTGGCTGACCTCGACGGCCCGGTTCCCGGCGATATTGACCACGAATGCCGTGGCTAGTAGTCCCACGCCAAGCGCCGGAACCCAGAACGAAATGGGTTCGAGGTCGACCAGTTGGAGAACGTAGGAGCCGAAGGTCCGCGCGACGAGGCTCTCGCTGATCACCATCGACACATACATCAACAGGGCGAACACCCCGGTCGCGACACCGGGGCCATACTGCTGGCGCAGGAAGGTCGCGACACCGCCCGATGAAGGGTAGGCGTTGGACAGTTTGACGTAGGAGTAGGCGCTGAGGGCCACGACGCCGGCGGCCGCGACGAAAGCCAGTGGGAACAGGTCACCAGCCAGGCGAGCGGTCTGTCCGGCGAGAGCGAAGATGCCCGCACCGATCATCACGCCGGTCCCCAGCGATACCGCACCGGACAACGTTAGGCTGCCTGCCACATCCTGGTCTTGGGGTGAAGTGCTAGATCCGGCTGGCTTCGGATGGTCCACGTTCTGTGTCCTTTCCTGACGTGGTCGAGATCGAGTGACGAAGACACGCCTCGGTGAGGGTGCGCTCTAGGAGTTCCGTCGACATCGGCGTCCGCGTGAACTTGCTTCGCTGCAGTCAGTGGTGCCGACACTCGCTCGGCGGCCCGCTGATGGTGGCGCGTCGCCGCTACCAGAATGCGCGGCGTGAGCGCGCCACTAACGATTCCCGACCCGTGGTGCGCGACTTTTAACCATCCAGCCTGCCTCCTCGATCGTTGATGTACCGAACGTATAGCTGTCAGCGACCGCAGTGTGCCTCGTAGGCGGATCTTCACTAAACCTTCATGACTAGGGGAGCACGTCAGGCGCTCAAGAGTCCCGTTGACGACAATACCCCCACGGGGTATGTTCGAATCTCACCACAAAGAGAGACGAGACGAAGATGGCGGTTCATTCCGGCACCGAGGAGTCAGTGCTCACCGCGGAAGGCGTGACCAAGGCCTACCGGGCCGGGTGGTGGCCCGGGCGGCGCACCAAGCGCGTTCTGCGCGGGGCGGATCTAGAGCTGCTTCCGGGTGAGGTCGTGGGCTTGGTCGGCGAAAACGGGTCGGGCAAGTCGACGTTGATGAAGATTCTGGTCGGTGCGCTGGGTCGCGACGCGGGCACCATCCGACACAACGGACTCATCGGGTTCTGTCCGCAAGAGCCTGTGTTGTATGAGCGGCTGACGTGTGACGAGCACTTCGAACTGTTCGGGCGCGCCTACGGCATGACAGACAGTGACATGCAGGCATCCCGCGACGACCTCTACGCCACGCTGGGCTTCGTGAAGTGGCGTGGCGCGCGGGTGGAGGAGTTGTCGGGAGGAACGCGAGCAAAACTCAATCTGGGCGTGGCGCTGCTGGCTGACCCCGATTTGTTGCTGCTGGACGAACCGTATGCCGGCTTCGACTGGGACACCTACCAGCGGTTTTGGGAACTCACGCGCGACCGGCGAGCCGCCGGGCGGACCTTGTTGATCATCAGCCACTTCATCACCGACGTCGAACGGTTCGACCGTGTGTACGACCTCATCGAGGGTAAGACGGCGTTGCGATGACCTGGCTGCTGACGTGGCGCTATTGCGTGGCGTACGCGCGTCGACCGCTGAATGTGATTCTGCTGGCCGTCGTGCCGGTGATCTTCGTTTCTCTGGCGGCGGGTGCGATCGCCGACTTCGCGCGCATTTTGGGCGGCACTGCGGGCCGGGGCCAGCTTGAGGTCGTCACGGCAGGGTGGGCGGCGGCCTTCATGGCTGGCGTTGCCGGGTTCTTCCACGTCAACGGCGCTCGGGAGGCGGATCTGCGCCTTGCTGCTGCGCAGTCGTCCCCGTCCCACGTTGTCGGCGCGAGACTGCTGTCCTCGCTGATGCTTGCGGCGGTCGCTACCGGTGGGGCACTGCTCGCCCTATTTGTGCGCACGGATATCACCAACGCCCCCCGTGTCGTCGGCGCCACCGCGATGTTTGCCCTCATCTATATTGCCATCGGAACAATCATTGGGGTGTTGGTGCGCTCAGAGGTCAACGGCTCACTGTTAGTGATCTTCGTGTGGATGTTCGACGTGTTCCTCGGGCCAGCAATGGGTCAAAGTGATTCGCTCGTGACCCGCTTCTTTCCCACCCACTTCCCGACCCTGGTAATGCTCGATTCCGGCACGACCCACGCTGACCCATTGGGTGATCTGGGTGCCGCTTCGGCCTGGTCGGTAGGGGCCCTCGTGGTGGCTTTCGTGGTCCTGGCACGACTCACCCGCCCCCTCAACGGGGAAAAACCAGCAACAGCCGATCACAGCCAACCTCCACGGATGGGCACCGGGCTGCGTTTCGCCTGGCGCGACTACCGACGCAACGTCGCCCTGTGGGTGCTGCTGGCGGGACTGCCCGTATTTTCCTCACCCTGTCGATCGCGGTGACCCCGGACCAGCCTGCACCGGTCGAACTCGCCGAAGGCGGTGCCCGCACGATCACCATCTTGTCCATGGTCGATGTCCATGGCGCGATCATGGTGCCCATCACGGTGGCGTTCCTGGGTGGGCTCGCCGGCTTGTTCGTCGTGCTTGGATCTGCCGATGCCGACCGGCGCTTGGTCATCGCTGGCTACCGGCCTCCCGAAGTGCTAGTGGTGTGTCTCAGTTTTGGTTTGCTACTTGGAGGGCGACGCGTCCGCGGGCGACTTTGGTGAGGATGTCCTCGGCGGTGGCGGTCCAGACCAGGGGCTTGGGGTCGGCGTTGTTGGCCTC
>JAABUN010003621.1_pt1 | contig 23450 bp, 27 predicted proteins | sample 5559311 | NCBI WGS metagenome assembly JAABUN01 (sample SAMN10711877, study PRJNA513370) | rock metagenome | isolation source: Antarctica rocks | place: Antarctica: Victoria Land, Siegfried Peak sud
GGTAGCCTGCTAAGTGGGCATATTCTAGTAAATCCCGTTCTTGACGCTCACAGGACTGATCGCTTGTTGAAACCCGACAATAAATAGCAACTTTCTGTACCAATTGAACCCTCGGAAATTTAGGGGTCTAGAGAGCTTACTGTACCGTTCTGTTTTAGTGTACCAAATAACTTATACTCTATTCGGTACGACAGAGGGAATAAACTAATGTCAATTCGGTTTCTGACCGAAGAATATCAAGCTGATTATGGGCGTTATGTTGGAGAACCTACTTCCTTGCAACTAGCCCGTTATTTTCATCTAGACGATCGAGCCTTACAGTTAGTTAAAAAACGACGTGGCGACCATAATCGGTTAGGTTTTGACTTACAGCTTGGTACAGTTCGGTTTTTAGGAACTTTTTTGCATAACCCTCTTGACGTAACGTTTTTAGTTATTTCTTATTTAGCAGAGCAATTAAATATTACTGATACCAATTGTCTATCTCATTACCTCGAAAGAGTGAATACACAATGGGAACATACTCAACTTATTAAAGAATCTTATGGTTATCAGGATTTTACGGCTCAACCGACTCATTGGCGACTGGTTCGGTGGCTTTATGAACGAGCATGGGTGAGTGCGGAAAGTCCGAGTGTTTTATTTGATATCACTACCGCGCAGTTGTTAGAAAATAAGATTCTCTTACCCGGAGTCACTGCCATTGCCAAATTAATTTCTAGTATTAGAGAAAGAGTCGAGCAAAGATTATATTTTAAGCTGTGCAAATTGCCTAATCAAGAGCAAATTAAAGAATTAGAGTCTTTGATTGTGGTGACGGAAACAAGCCGAAATACTCTTTTAGATCAATGGCGCACTTCCCCAACCCGTATTAGTAGTGCAGCTTTAGTTAATGCTTTGAAAAAGATGGAAAATATTCGCGCAGTTGAGATTGGGAAATTAGATATCTCCAGGATACCTCCCATCCGCATAAAGCTTCTTGCTAAAACAGCTTTCACCGTTAAAGTTCAAGCAATTACTCGAATGTCAAAAACTAAAAGAATTGCTACTTTAGTTGCCTTTATGTATGTTTTAGAAGCCACCGCTGTTGATGATGCTTTAGATATCTTAGAATCAGTAGTTAAGGATTTGCTTTCCTCCTCAGAACGTGAAGGAAAAAAGGAGCGTCTACGCACCCTTAAAGACTTGGGCGCTGCGGCTTTACAACTCTCAAGAGTGGGAAAAATTCTTTTAGATGAGAACTGTGACGATAGTCAAGTGCGAGAACAAGTTTGGGATTGGATTACTAAAGAACAATTAGCCGAAGTAGTCATTCAAGTAGAAAAATTAGCTCGACTGCCTGAAGATAATTATTATCAGGAGCTATTAAATAAATGGCGTTCAGTTAGGGTTTTTCTACCAACGTTACTGAGAGTTATTGAATTGGACAGTAATAAAGCAGGGGTAATGTTGTCGATTTGTGGATAAACTAAGAGTAAAGGAGTAAACTTTAGGAACTAGGCTAGTTTAGTATGACGGTTTTAGTGGCGATTCGTTGTATTCATTGCCAAAGTAGTGAAGTGGTTAGACATGGAAAATCAACCAACGGTAAGCAACGATTCCGTTGTCTAGAGCCGGAATGTCCGTACCAGACTTTTAGCTTAAACCTAGCTTATCCTGGGCGGAACCGAGAAGTGAAGCAGCAAATAGTGGAGATGACACTCAATGGGAGTGGAGTACGAGATATTGCCAGGGTACTGCACGTTAGTACTTCAACCGTCATGCGAGAATTAAAAAAAACTCGTTTATCTTCAACCCGTCAATCAAAAACTATTGAATCAACTCCAGCTACAACAAGTCGAGGTAATAATCGAAAAGGTAGAAGTCGAACCAGAGTTAGGGATTGAGGAATCAGAGTTAGATGAAATGTGGAGCTATGTGGGTAAGAAAACTAATCCCAGATGGTTATGACATGCGATTGACCGCCGAACTGGTCGGGTCTTAGCATACGTATTCGGTAGGCGGAATGACGAAGCATTTCTTCAACTCAAGAGGCTACTAGAACCCTTCGGCATCAAAAGATTTTGTACAGATGGGTGGGGTGCTTATCAACGACATATATCAGAGAAGATGCATGAAGTGGGGAAACGGAAGACCCAAAGAATTGAGCGCAAACATCTTAGACTCAGAACTAGAATTAAGCGGCTTGCTCGTAGAACTATCTGCTTTTCTAAATCAGAGTTGATGCACGATTTAGTGATTGGGTTGTTCATCAATCGCTATGAGTTTGGGCTATCAATTTAAGAGCAAGCAACAAATCGATAACATTACCCCTTTTACAAATCAAGTTGACTTTAGGACTGTTCGTTACGGCACAGGCAAGGAATTTCAACCACAATAAGACCTAATTTCACACTTCAACCTCAGACTACTGCTGGCATGAAGAACACAAACCAAAAAATTCTAGGGTATGATAATAAATTTCAAACTGCCCAGAGGAATGTAGCCGTGCCTCTAGTTCATGAATTGGACATGCCTCAAGCGGCTCAGACTGACCGCATTGTAAACAATTTAAGTAGTGCTTGTCTTGCTCAACTAGGCTGTAAAGATCCTCGCCACTTCTTAAGTTGCGCGATCTAATCATTCCCTGAAGTTTCAGAGTTTTCAAGATGCGGTAAATCGTTGCTAACCCTAAGCTTTGCTTCTGACTTCGTAACTCAATATAAATCTCTTGGGCAGAAACAGCATGATTTAGCTGATTGAGTAGCATTAATATCTGTTCTTGACTTTTGAGTGGAACTTTCATGGAATTGTCTCTAGAATCTTCTAACGAATTGATTTAGATGTATAGTAATGATTATCATTATTGCAAGTTACGGGACGATTGTCACCGTGCTACTATGCCATTAGTAAAATCTATATCTCCCACACTACTCCTGTATCGCATCCGTCATCTCCGCCAGACAGCTTCTCTACGATGGATAGTGAGTGAAACTCAGTTGAGTGCTAATGACTTGATCTATCCCTTTTTGTCATGGAAGGCAAAGAGCAAAAGGTTGAAATTGCCTTGATGCTAGGATGCGATCGCTATTCTCTGGATTTATGGACTAAAGAGGTAATAAAAGCGTTTGAGGGTGGTATTAATGCAATCGCACTGTTCCCAGCCATCCTAAAAAAGAAGAAAAACGGAACTGGAACTGAAAGCTATAACCTCGAAGGATTGCTACAGCAGTATTAACGTTCAAAATCACCAAAAAAACCAGAAACGGAACTGGAACTGAAAGCTATAACCTCAAAGGATTGCTACAGCAGTATTAACGTTCAAAATCACCAAAAAAACCAGAATATGAATTTGTTTGCACGCAGAAACACTAAAACGGATATAGAACAAATTAGGCAAATAAAAAATTGGCTTTATGAAACTCTGTCAATTGATAAAGAAGTTTATATTTCTCTTAGTCAATTAAGTTGTACTGAACCAGATTGTCCACCAATTGAGACAGTGATTGCTGTAATGCTCAATCCGGCTCAACAGTACAAAATTCACAAGCCAATTGCCGAGATTGAATATACAGATATCTGTAACCTTGTCCAATATAAATATAATCCAGCATAACTAATGCGATCGCTATGGCTAAACACGCTTTATTTGTCTGCAAATCTTGCTCCTTTTCACCAAATCAACGAGACTATAGGGGTAAAAGAGGCGGCTTTCATTTGTTGAACCAGTTATTAAATTTGGATCAAAAATGGGAGTTGCAGTCTGAGTTTGTAATTCAAGAAGTAGACTGCCTAAGTGCTTGTAAAAGACCTTGTGCTGTCGCCTTCACCGCACCGAACAAAACTACCTTAATGTTTGGCGATTTACCACCGCTTGAAAGTGCAGCAGCAGTGATTAGATTTGGAGAACAATATTACAGCAGTAATAATGGCATTGTGCCACGACACGAGCGACCAGAAATTTTGAGAAAAGGGATTCTCGCTCAGATTCCACCGCCGCCTGAAAGTTAATTTAAGAAATTATGGTACAGCCATGACTCAAATACTCGATTTATTACCTTTTAAATACAACCACCGCATAATCTGTGACTACATTAATGCCACCAATTTTATCCAGATTGTGCGAATTACAAACATTACTAATTGGTATTTTGAGCGCGTTGTTTTTCCCCAACAGCATCTTTTGTTTGAAGCGCTGCCAGATGCTCAGTTGGAAATTTATACAAGCGAGATAGCCACTGCAATTTTGACAGATAAAATTAAGTGCGAATCCTTGCAGATTCACGAAGACTTCGCAACTTTCTAGGCACAATTACGTTCTAAATAAATTTATTAACTATGTCATCCACCGCATATCCCTTACCAGCATCTCTGGCGCAGGTTATCCAACGCTTTAAGCGTCAACCCGATCAAAAGCGTCGCTACGAGCTACTGATTTGGTTTGCCAAACGACTCCAGGAGTTTCCTATCCATGACAAAGTGCCAGAAAACAAAGTTCCTGGTTGCGTTTCCCAAGTTTATGTCACTGCCACTTTGGAGGACGGTAAAGTTAAGTTTCAAGGCGATTCTGATTCTCAGTTGACTAAAGGGTTGGTAGCGTTACTTGTTGAAGGACTGAGCGGCTTAACACCAGAGCAAATTCTTCAAGTTTCCCCAGACTTCATTCAAGACACTGGTTTGAACGTCAGCCTCACTCCTTCCCGTAGCAATGGATTTTATAACATTTTTCAAATGATGAAGCAAAAGGCGCTGGCACACAAGTTAGCTATGTCTGTTCAGGCGCTCAATTAACACCATAAGGAGCCATGACTAATCTTACAGCACCGAAACCAAACACGCTCTTAGATATTCCCAAAACAGGAATGCCCGTCACAATCATTACAGGCTTTTTGGGTAGTGGCAAAACTACGTTGCTCAACTATATTCTGCAAAACTGCCAGGATTTAAAAGTTGCTGTCTTAGTAAATGAGTTTGGCGATATCAATATCGATAGTCAGCTATTGGTATCCGTTGATGAAAATATGATAGAACTGACAAATGGCTGTATCTGTTGTACGATTAACGACGGTTTGTTGGATGCAGTATACAGTGTACTGAAACGTAATGACCGCATTGACTACTTAATTGTAGAAACCACAGGCATCGCCGATCCATTACCGATTGCTTTGACCTTTCTAGGTACAGAGTTGCGGGATTTAACCAGACTTGATGCAATCTTGACTTTGGTGGATGTTGAAACATTTACTGAAGATCACTTTGAAAGTGATGCAGCCCTTAATCAGATTTCTTACGGCGACATTATTCTGCTGAATAAAACTGATTTAGTTTCAGAAACAAAAGTTAACGAATTAGAGGATGTTATTCGTGATGTTAAAGCAGGAGCAAGAATACTGCGCTCTCAGTACGGCAAAGTACCACTTCCGCTTATACTTGATGTCGGGTTTTCACAGCCAGAATTATTTGCATCTGCTAAGGAATCGAGCCACCATCACCATCATGATGAGCATCATCACCATCATCATTCCGATCACCTAGATAATGATGGTTTTATGTCGGTTTCTTTCCAAAATGATCGCCCTTTTAGTGTAGTAAAGTTCCAAAAATTTTTGGAACTTGACCTAAATGAAAATATTTTTCGGGCTAAGGGCATTATCTGGTTCAAAGAAAGTAGCTTACGCCATATCTTTCAACTCAGTGGTAAACGAATTGAGTTACAAACAGATCAATGGCAACAAAAACGCAGCAATCAATTGGTATTCATTGGGCGCAACTTAAATGCTGCCCAACTCCAAGAGCAATTAACTAACTGTCTGACTTAAGTTGAAAATAGAAATAGAGTTTTATGTCAGCCTCTATTTTACCCTTTTTACAATCAACTTTGGATTAGCGAAACTAAGCTGTTTTGATTGGGGGCGATCGCATCCTCCGCCAACTTTTACTTGACATCTATAGGTTGATAATGATAATCATTATTTAAACAAGTAACGATTTATCTGTGCCTGAACAAATTGTTGATTGGCATAGACCTTATAAATCTGCTGGTTTGAGTACCCATTAATTTGTTTAAACATGGAGACTAGATAATGCGCCTACCAATTTCTCTGAGTGCCAGCTTGATGCTGATTGCACCGCTATCTTTGATCGGTTCCGTTGCTTCTACCCAAGTTGTTATGGCTCAGAGCGCACCTGCTCACACCCATGACAGCGACTATGAACACTTTTACATTGGGGTAGATAGTTTTGATGTGCTGCGAAGTGGTGACTATGCAGGGTTAGAGAACCCCAACTCTGATCGCCTAACTTTCCTGTTCTCGCACGTTGAGGAAGATCCAACAACCAACCATTTTCACGGCATTGGCTCCTACAGCTACTCAGGCGCGGTGGATAGCCCCACGATTAATTCGACAAATACTAATAACCGAATTCCAGAAACTTACACAGGATTACCGCCTCTTACTCTCCAGTTAGGCACAGGAATCTACACTGACAAACTTGTCAGCACATCGACGGGAGAGGAATACAGCAATTTGACGATAAAAGCTGTTTCGTCCCTCAAAAGCAACGAAGATATAGGAGCGCAGTACTTGTTTAATAGCTCGAATGGTCGCTGGAACAATTCGCTAGCAGACGCTATGCCTTCTCTTGAATTGGTATCGATTACAGATGGACTAAACATTGCTGACGAGCAAGGTTTGAACATTTTGACAGAGATCGGCGATACCTACACTTTGGGCAGTGGGGATGATATCTCATTCACACCTACTTTTTGGACAGATACTTCCGCATCGGCTGGAACTTACTCAGCAACTTTCAGACTTCTGGATCTTGGTAGTAATAACGACGATAGTTTTCGTAAGTCTGGCACTTTCAACCTAGATTTTCAAGTAACCCCAGTGCCGGAGCCACCAGCTTTTCTTGGAGTCGGCGCGTTTGCTCTATTAGCGTTTTTACGTAAAAACAAGCTAAAGAGAGCCGTAAAGTTTTAATTAGAAAACGATTAGCAAAAATACTTAGCTTTTTTAACCACAAAGACACCGAAGGATAATATCTTTTGGTGTTTTTAGTTCAGATGTAGCTAAAGTTTTCTATGATAGTTTGAGAGTGATTATCATTCTATAAATAAAGAGGTATTCGTGGTATGGTCGCTAACAAGACAATGGATGTAGTGCCTGTAACTGTCCTTACTGGCTATCTGGGAGCAGGAAAAACAACCTTACTCAATCGCATCTTGACTCACGAACATGGCTTAAAGGTAGCTGTAATTGTCAATGAGTTTGGAGAAGTAGGGATTGATAACCAATTGGTTATTGATGCAGACGAAGAAATATTTGAGATGAACAATGGCTGCATCTGCTGCACAGTCCGGGGTGATTTGATTCGGATTATTGGCAATTTGATGCGGCGGCGGGATAAATTTGACCATTTGGTAATTGAAACAACGGGACTTGCCGATCCTGCACCAGTAATTCAAACTTTCTTTGTAGATGAAGATATGCAGGGTCAATTGGCTCTAGATGCGGTGGTGACGGTAGTTGATGCTAAACACATTTGGTCGCATTGGGAAAGTAGTGAAGCGCAGGAGCAAATTGCGTTTGCCGATGTAATTTTGCTCAATAAAACTGACCTAGTAACAGATGAGGTGCTAGAAGAACTGGAAAAGCGGATTAAAGGGATGAATGCTCTAGCTAAAATCTACCGTACCCATAACGCCGAGCTAGAAATGGATGCACTTTTGGGAGTAGGAGCCTTTGACCTCAACCGTGCCTTAGAAATTGACCCAGAATTCTTGAATGAAACAGCACACGAGCATGATGAAACGGTAGCCTCTGTGGCTTTGGTAGAATCCGGCGCATTGGATATGCAAAAGTTAAACGATTGGATTAGCGATTTGTTACAAACTCAAGGAACAGATATCTTCCGCATGAAAGGCATTGTCAATATTGCTGGGGAAGACAATCGGTTTGTATTTCAAGGAGTGCATATGCTGTTTGATGGTACGCGCGATCGCCCTTGGAAGCCAAATGAAACTCGTAAAAATGAAATGGTGTTCATCGGTCGCAACTTGAACGAGGCTCAACTTAAACAAGACTTTCAGGCGTGTTTGGTTTAAAAATAATAGAAGTAGGTTAAATTCGAGCGAAACTAAGGAACGGAACGCTAGTAGATTATGTAACAAAGATTGCATAGTCGCCCAATAGCAGAAGTTTGACCGCCAGTTGTGCTATTGGGCTAAGTGTTCTTTAGCTTAAAAATTGAACGCTATGCTATTGCTTCATCTAAATGCTCAACGATCGCTTGGTAAAAGTCAAAAACGTGATGATCTTGGAGATAGTAGAACACGTGTCGTCCTTGTTTGCGAAAACTAACCAAACGAATGGCTCGAAGTGTTCTCAACTGATGCGACACGGCTGATTCATTCATTCCCAAGACAGTCGCTAAATCGCCGACGCACATTTCTTGGGCTGCCAGAATAGAGAGAATTCGTAACCGATTCGTATCGGCTAGAAAGCCAAAAAACTCTGACATACGCTGTGCCTTCTCAACCGTCAATATTTCGATTTGAGGAGGGTTGGCAGCTTCAACGTCATCGCTGTGGGGAAGATCGCAACAGATATCTTCTCCATCTTCAAAATGCTTGGTAATAACTTCTTCAGCCGGATCGTTTGGCATAGATAAACCGTATTGGAAAATTAAGCGTCGCAGGTACAGCCCGTATGACCACAGCCTTGACCCGCCGGATGATTGTTCGCACAGGCATCTCCGCAGTAAGGCTTGTCATCTTTCATTACGGCATCCGATAGCGAAACCACACACAGGCAAGATTCACAGGCACATTTCATTTGGGTAACAGTAGACATGGATCAACTCCTTTTAACTCTATGAATAGCTTAACACATGAATATGTATTCAGATAAAAGGATTGAGAATCTTTACAGTTTTCAGGGATAGCTGACTCGATATTACAGGATTGATGTACTCTCAGTACATAAAGTTGGAGGGGCTGAGGCTTCGGATTAATGCTCAATTAGGCAAAGATAGTCGGTACCTGATTTGCCTTAATGGTTCCAACCAGTTCTTTGACTCATGGAGCAGTTGGTGCTTCCTCTGCACTATGGAGCTATTCGCTCCGTTTAAATAGACCTAGGCGACGCGCAGTTGCTGTACTTCCACTTGGGTTAGGTTGAGTTAAAATTCCCTGAGACGGGCTGAACAGCAATGCTAGCAAAAATAAACTAGATGATACCAGCACGATCGCTGGACCCGAAGGCAAGTTTCGATAATAGCTGAGGTAGACACCAGAAATACTGGAGATGGCTCCTAAAATGGCTCCCACAACCATCATCTGATGCAGTTCTTTTACTAACAAATAGGCAGTCAAGGCAGGTCCGATCAGGAGAGAGATTACTAGAATTACTCCCACCGCTTGCATACTGGCGATGATAGTTAGAGTGATGGCTGCCATAAAGCCAAAGTAAATAGTGTTAATGGGTAAGCCGATCGCCTGAGCGCCAGTTTTATCAAAGGTGTAGAACAATAATTCTTTATAGAACAGTTTAACCACCAGCAGAATCAAAACGGTGATCGCGAATGTTCGCCCAATATCATGAGGTGTCACTCCTAGAATATCGCCGAATAGAAAACTATCTAGATCGAGCTTGTTCTTCAGCACGGTAATCAGCGTGACTCCCAGGGCAAAAAAAGTCGAAAATGTCAGCGCCATTGCTGCATCGACCTTAACTCGTGTTTGAGAACGAATCCAGGCAATTAACAGAGCGCCCAAAATACCAGAGCCAAACGCACCGATTAGAATATCAACACCTAAAAAGAAAGAAATTGATAATCCTGGTAGAACGCAGTGGGCGATGACATCCCCTAGCATTGCCATACGCTGCACAATCAAATAACTGCCGACCACCGGACAAAGAATTCCCACTAACACGCCAATGGCGATCGCATTTCGCATGAATTCGTAATTAAGGGGTTCTAGGAAAAAATTGAACACGGGTAGTAAAAAAATAAATGAGTGGATGCGAACCAAGTTAATAACTAATTAGCAGAAAAATGACGTTTCCAAATCTTGATGGAAGGGATTTCCCAAATGGGTTCCGTAAGCTTGACGCAGATTTTCAGGAGTCATTACTTGTTGTGGCGAACCATCCGCAATCAGGGATTGATTGAGTAACAGCAAGCGATCGAGTTGACCGAGCGACTGTCCCCATTCATGGGTACTGAGAAGCAGAATCTTACCAAGCGATCGCAACTCCTCAAATACTTCCAGCATGACGGCTTCGGTTTTCTTATCTACACCCGTAAAGGGTTCATCAAACAGGAATAGATCCGCTTGTTGCGCCAAAGCCCGCGCTAGAAATACTCGTTGCTGCTGTCCGCCAGAAAGTTCGCCAATGCGGCGATGGCGAAGATTTAGCATCTTTACTCGTTTTAATGCCGCTTTAACAGTTTCTTTTGCCGCTCGATCGGGATTGCGGAGCCATCCTAGCTGACGAGTCCGCGCCATCATAACGACGTTCCAAACCGTGATCGGGTAATCCCAATCAATTTGCGACTTCTGCGGGATATACGCCACTCTCGCTAACTGCTGGCATAGCGGACAGGTGCAATAGTAGACCACACCGCTCGACGCTGGCACCAAGCCTAATAATGCTTTTAGCAGCGTACTTTTACCTGCTCCATTTGGTCCAATGATGCCCACAAGTTGACCCGGATCTACTCGGAAACTTACCGGATTAAGTCCACACACGCCCCGATAATTGACAGCTAGCTGCTGAACCTCTAACATGAAAACCTAGAGTGAGAATGATTATTATTATAAACTGACAAAGCGATTCAAAAATTAAAATATCATGCCTATTCAGTGCTATCGAACCTGGGGAACCACGCTACTGGCTCTTACTGTCAGCATACTCAGCGCCTGCACCCAATCCACAACCACCAGCCAAACTAGCCCAGCAAATTCTACCAATACCGCCGCTACCAGCACGAATCTGAAAGTGGTTGCCACCAGCAGCGTTCTATGTGATTTGACAAAGACCATTGCCGCCACCACTATCGACCTAACTTGCTTGGTGAAAGCAGGAACTGACCCCCACGTTTATGAGCCAACCCCAGAAGACCGCAAGGCAATCGAAGATGCCCAGCTTGTTCTCTACTCTGGCTACGACTTTGAACCCAGCTTGATCAAACTGATTAAAGCATCCTCTAATCCTGCCACCAAAGTTGCGGTCGGTGAAGTGGCGGTTCCCAAGCCTCTGATGGGCGGACATGAAGAGGAACACGGTGAAGAACATGCGGAAGAAGAGACAAAGGCTGAGAGTGAAGCCCACGCTGAAGCGAAAGAACCCGATCCACATATCTGGCACGATGCCAAAAATGGGGTTCAGATGGTGAAAGTAATTCAAGACAACCTGACGAAAGCGGCCTCTGCAAACGCTGACCTCTATGCCAAAAATGCTCAAGCCCTGACAGCAGAACTAACTCAGGTCGATGGTTGGATTAAGTCTCAGATTGCTACCATTCCACCGAACTCACGCACACTGGTGATAACCCACGATGCGCTGGGGTACTATTCTGCGACTTACGGCATTCCGGTTGAAGGGGCATTGCAGGGCATCAGTACAGAAGAAAAGACTACTGCCGCACGAGTGAAAGAATTGACTGAGGAGATTAAAGCCGATCGGGTACCGACCATTTTTGCGGAAGTGTCAGCCAATCCCAAACTGATTGAAACGGTGGCAAAAGAGGCGAACGTGAAGCTGTCAGACCAAGAGCTATTTGCCGATGGACTGGGAGCAGCAGGCACGGAGGGCGATACCTACCCTAAAATGCTGATTGCGAACACAAAGGCGATCGTCGAAGGGTTGGGCGGTCAATACGCCGCGTTTGGGCCGAAGTAAATCATAAAACCTCTCTAGCGTAAGTGAGAAGCGATGAAATCCTCAACTACAAACTCCCAACAATTCGACTTGCATTGGCGTGGGACACTTTCAGACTATGTAACAGCGATCGCCTGGTCGCCTCAAGGTAAGATAGCAGTAAGTTCGGCGGCTGGAGAAGTAATGCTCTGGCGGGATCTCCCTAATACGCAAGAGAATAACTGGCCCCTGCTACCTTTACAAATGGCTGAGGGTCAATCGCTAGACTGCCTCGCTTTTTCTCAAGATGGACAAAAACTCGCTGCTGGTGGTCAGGCTGGACAAGTTAAAATTTGGTGTTTGCACGATGATACCAGAACGTACCGATGTAAACCCTTGCACACTATAGAAAATGCACCCACCTGGGTGGACAAGTTGGCTTGGAATCCTAGTAGTAATCAACTGGCTTTCAGCTTAGGGCGTTATGTCCAGGTGTGGGATGCTGATAAGGGTGGGGTAATTGCTACACTCAATTTTGATAATTCCTCCGTACTGGCTTTAGATTGGAGTCCTGATGGGCAGTACCTGGCGATCGCAGGTTATCAGGGAGCGAAGATTTGGAACGCTCAAGATTGGAATGACGATCCTTGTGTATTAGTAGTGCCTTCGGCAAGTTTGGCAATCGCTTGGTCACCGGATGGCAAGTATCTTGCTTGTGGAAATATGGATCGAACTATCACCGTCATAGACTGGAACAACTCAATTGCCTCAAAAGGAGCTAGCACCAACCAAAATTACTTTCCTTGGGTAATGCGCGGTTTCCCCGGTAAAATTCGTCAGCTTGCCTGGTCACAAGCTCAAACTCAGCTAGATGCCCCTTTATTGGCTGCTTCTAGCGTTGAAGGTATTGTGGTGTGGGAAAAGCAGGCTAATGATTCTCTGGGTTGGGCAAGTAGATTATTGCAACAGCACAGTGGAGTGGTACAAGAACTCGCCTTTCAGCCCAATAGCTTATTACTAGCTTCAGCATCGGAGGATGGTTGGGTTTGTTTGTGGCAAAAAGCTAAAAAATTAGCTCAAATTCTCCAAGGCGCACCTAATGGATTTTCTTGCCTGGCTTGGCATCCCCAAGGGCAACAACTCGCTGCTGGGGGTCAAAGTGGTGAATTGCTGATTTGGTCAAAAGGTATGCGTGGGCAAGGATTTAGTAACCGTTAGCAACTATTACCTAAAAGTCCAATTAGGAAATAATTCCAATTTAAAAAACGATTTATTGCCATTTTGAGTTTAATTACTTACAGTTTACATACAACAAGACTTGTTGATAGGAGCGATCGTGAATAAAGATACAGCGGATTGCAGGTTGATTAGATGGCTCTTAATGGATTCCAGGGATCTGGAATTGGAGGACTGGTCAAACGGTTATAATACCTTGAATTCTAAACGGAGCGCGTATTCTAGTCCATGATCAATCCCTTGCTGGTAAATCTTCAAACGTTGATTTATGATGCTAAGTGTTTTGAAGTCCTACGCCAGATGCGATGGACTCTTGGTGTAACTTGCCCAGGTTGCAAGTCTAATCAAGTCGTTAAGCGGGGATTTGATGAAACTCAACCTCTACGCCAACGTTACCAGTGCAAGGCTTGCCAAAAACGCTTCGATGACCTGAGCGACACTATCTTAGCAGGACATCATCAGCCTCTACGGATTTGGATACTGTGTTTATATCTGATGGGATTAAATCTCTCCAATCATCAAATTTCTCAAGAACTCGACCTCAATCAAGCCGATGTGCAGCAAATGACAACGCAATTACGGTCTGGAATCGTAACAAACAAACCGACCGTCAGCTTGGAAGGAGAAGTAGAGTGTGATAAAGTATATGTCATTGCTGGACATAAAGGACAGCCCGAAGTAGTCAAAAAAAAGGTAGAACAGGATGTCACCGTCGTCTGAAATCAAAATCGGGACGAGGAACTCTGGCAAAAGAAAAACCGCCGATTTTTGGGATGATTCAACGCCAAGGAAAAGTAGTTCTCAAAATGCTTCCCAACGTCAAACAAACTACAATTGCACCATTGATTAAAGGCAGTATAGTAGCTGGGACTCTTATCTACACTGACGAATACAGCATCTATTCTCGTCTATCTAAGTGGGGGTATGACCATAAAAGTGTTTGTCACGGTAAGGGAGAGTATGCTCGCGACGAGGATGGAGATGGATTCTGCGAAGTCCATGTAAATACGATGGCAGGCTTCTGGTCTCTACTGCGCTCCTGGTTCAGGCCACACCGAGGAATTTCTCAAGACAAGTTGCCCTTATATTTAGGCTTCTTTGAGTTTGTTCACAACACGCGAAAACGAGGTAAATCACTACTTCTATCTCTTCTGGGATGTCTCCTCAAGTAGATCCCTGGAATCCATTAAGAGCCACCCTTCTTTATCTTCTGCCTGCGCAAGAGCGCCAATCTCCAACAACCTCCCACAAACAGCACACCCAATGTACCCAACGTTGAGCTTGCTTCCGGAACAGCTTCAACATTATCAACTAGAAGACCTGAAATACGTGTTGGCTCACCCACATCTACAACACCAATTCCCAGGGTGTAACTTCCTGCACTCGGGATTACGTAAGAAAAAGTACTGGTTCCAGTCTCGTTAAAAAATGGGGTAGAAGAATCACTGAATGTTGAAACTGTATCTGCTAGACCGAACACCTCGCTGCTATAATCAGATTGAATTGTTGCAAAAGCGAAATCATTAAAAGCAGGATATGTAAAATCGTTGCGAGCAGCCTGCTCAACAGACTCATTTGTAAGGAAGTTCCAGGAGAAAGACACAACGTCTCCAGCCGATGCCGTGAAAGTTTGTTGGATAGCAGAGCCCTCAAACGGTTGTCCAGTAGCAATACTATCTAAAGACCTATCACCGAAGAACGTTGATGAACCTAAAAATCCCTCTAAACTACTAGATAAACCAGTGATGAAAGTAGCCGGAACTGCGTTTCCTTGAGGAGGCTGAGTTGGAACCAGTACTTCATTGAAGGCAGTTGATAAAAAAGCCTGGGAAGACCCCTCTATTGGTCTACTGCCAAAGGTAGATGTTTCTATTCTATAGTCACCTACTGCTTGCCAGCCTGTAAAGTCATCCTCAAACCCACCGTTAATAGTTGCAGCTTCTGCTACCGTGGGAACCAATCCTACCAAAACGGCAATGGCTGTATACAGCGCACCCCTCATAACTTACTCCTTACAGGTTTAATCTTAAGAGCTACAAGCTCATTTTCGGCGTAGTTTTACTACCTTATTTTTAAAGAGGTGTGTCTAGTCTTTTTACGTATACTCCAAAGTATAAAACAGTGAGGTTAATAAAATATTAAGTTAAGCATAAAACTTGATGAATGAAGTGACTAATTTAACCGTTAATATATGGTGGCAAAATTTCTTCACAATTTGTGTAGTGAAAGGCCGATTAGAAACTACATTTTTTCCTCATCTACTCAGAATTAAGAAAAATCTCACTAGTATTAACCGCTAGATTAACTAATCTTAATGTTACAAGATTATGGTATTTAATGTAACAAGTTATGTTTGAACACAAATATTCGTTCGTACAAGTACTAGTAGAGATAAGCATTATTCTGGACTAAAAAGGCACACCATCTGTAGTAACGAGCAGTTAGCCAGCTAATTTGTGTAGTCTATACCCTGGCACTGCTTGATTAGAAAACACCAGAATGCGTGAGAGTAACGGTCAAGGTCCTTACTGATATCTCTACTTTGATTGTTGACGAAAAGGCGTTTTCAAACTGTTAATTCTGGTGATTCCTGAAAAGAAGGAGATTCATGTCTAAGTTTACTCGGAGGCAGCTACTGATGTTCTTTGGGGCCAGTGCTGGTACTGCTGTGCTAGCGCCTGCTCTAGGTCCAAATCTTTTTGGCGCCAAGAGCCTTGCTCAAACGCCTAGACCTTTGAAATTTACCCCAGTGCGTTTGCCCCATCCTTTACCGATTTATCAACAGCGGTCAAGCTTCTTGCCTACAGGAATCGATCAGGGACAGATATTAAGTCCATCTGACGATACCAGGTTAACTAGCTACACCGTTATTGATGACGTTGTAGTCCCACCGGAATATGAGCGTTACGTAATTATGCGTTGGGGCGATCGCGTTTTCCCCAACCAGGAAGAATACGTTGGCTTCAACAGCGACTTTACTGGTTTTGTTCCTATTGATGGTGTAAGTCCTAATGACGGCTACCTGTGGAACAATCACGAATATGTCAGCTACCCAATTGCTCTGCTTACACCGGAAGCCCCAAATGATTTAGCACCATTCCCTACAGCATATGAGCTAGTAGTAGGGGGGAGTTTACCTAGTGGCGATCCAGCTTTGGCAACTCTCGCCCAAAGGCTAGCTTCATTAACTCCTGAACAAAGAAGGGAGCTGTATGGTGAATTCTTGTACAACATGGGCGGCTCGATTGTTCGGATCTCAAGACGAGACCGTGGAGGACGCTTTGCGGTTGTTAGTGATGACCCCAAAAATCGGCGCCTCCACACCCTGTCAGGTTTAGGGATTAACAGCCAACGTACTGATGCGTATCAATCTGTTACATCTTGGGGTTCGCGGAGCTACCAGCAAGGAGACCAAAATTACCTGATTGCTACTGGACCTGCCGCCACCCAAGTCTTCCCTGTAAGTTCAGATGGACTTGGCAATAGAATTATTGGCACTGGACATAACTGTTCTGGTGGCACAAGCCCCTGGGGAACTATCCTGACTGCTGAAGAGAACTTCCAAGGAGGTTCTCCTACAGCTACAAGTACAAGTTTCTTTGTTGGGGTTATGGAAAACGTAGGACCGAATGGAACTCAGACTGGCTATCTTCCCGGTACTACTGGGGCTGAATTTGGCATGGTTGGGGAGAAATACGGGTGGATTACTGAAATTGACCCGGCTGACCCCAACTTCCGCCCGCGCAAACATACCGCCTTGGGTCGCTTCCGTTGGGAAAATATTGCCCTGCGTGTAGAGGCTGGAAATAAATTAGTTACCTACATGGGTGATGACCGACGTGGGGGTCACACCTGGAAATTTGTCAGCAGCGGCACGATCAGTTCTCCCACTAATAAGAACAACAGTGCTTTGTTTGAGAATGGCACCCTATACGTTGCCCTTTACAATGCTGACGGTACGGGTCGGTGGCTTCCCTTTAATCTAGATGCCGACACCAATCCAACTCCGCCATCGACTCTTGCCTCAGTTGAAATTGCCTCATTGGGCAGAGCTACCAACAATGGTTTGATCCGTATGCCCAGGCGTAACGGTATTGCCGGTCAAACTGTGAACGGTGGTCCACTCAACGTCATCACAACCAATGAAGCCACAGCTCTGCCAGATTACCAAGGTAAAAAGCTGTCAGATTTCTACACAAGCCAGGGTGCGGCGCTGGTTGATGCCTTCTTAGCTGCCAATTTGATCGGAGCAACTCCTACCGCTCGTCCGGAAGATTTGGAAATCAATCCCCAAACAAAGGAAGTGTTCATCTCATACACAGATGGTGCGCCAGGAAGTGATGGATATCCAGATTCACGCATCTTTGTGGTTTCCAAGTACAGCAGTGCTGTCAATGCGACACAGCCATCGGGGAGCCTCTTCAAGATTATTGAAGACAGCTCCGATGGTACGGGTAATAGCTTCCGCTGGTCGCAATTTGCTAAAGGTGGGGAAGCAGGAGCAGAAACCGGCTCTGGCTTTGCTAATGTGGATAACTTGGTTTTTGACAGCCAGGGTAACATTTGGGGCGTTACTGATATGTCCACTAACGCCCACAATGGTTTCAACGTCGGTGCTGCCTCCAGACCAACAAACTTAGATCACGGAGTCACTGGTGCTGTCGTGGAAGGTGCGACTTCTGACCTGAATGTTGAGACTTCTTCCCTGATTGGGGTGTTTGGCAATAACTGGCTTTTCTTCATCCCCACCAGCGGTCCGGATGCCGGAGAGATATTTCCTTTTGCTCAGGGACCAATGCGCTGTGAGATGACAGGACCAACTTTTGTTGGAGATACTCTAATTATGTCAGTGCAGCACCCTGGTGAACAATGCCCTTTCAATCCTCAGCTCAACCTCAATCGAGATATTGAGATCCTGAACTTGGATGGCACCCTATTTACTCAAAATCGTACTGTCCCTCGTGGTAGTAACTGGCCGAGTAATTTGGAGGGCAATTCTGAAGGACCACCACGTCCATCAGTGATTGGCATTCGTCGCAAACAATCTAGCGGTAGGTTCGTTTAGTATTTGAATCCCCCCATCGCCTTGGCGATTTCTAGTCGCCATCACACAAACACAACCCGCGTATGCGGGCTTAATTGTTACAATGCAGGGATAACTGATAGTGACACATCAGACATCAGCACCACAACTCCAAAGAAAGCTGGGAGTTCCAGGGGCAGTTATGATGGGCTTGGGGTCAATTATTGGCACGGGCGTATTTGTTAGCATCGGCATTGCCGCAGGAATTGCCGGTCCAGCTGTGATTCTAGCAGTGGCGATGGCTGCACTAGTGGCTATCTGCAACGGGCTTAACAGTGCCCAACTTGCTGCCAATCATGCGGTGAGTGGCGGCACCTACGAGTATGGCTATAAATTTCTCACACCTTGGCTAGGATTCACAGCAGGCTGGATGTTTCTAGTTGCTAAGACAGCGTCAGCGGCGACAGCTGCTTTGGGCTTCGCCAGCTATTTGCTTAATGCCATAGGAGCTGAAAGAAATTTAACTGTCCCGACGGCTCTAGTTGCGGTTATTTTATTTACCTTAATTGTCCTGGGCGGCATTCAGCGTTCTAATCTTGCCAACATTGCTATTGTGTCGCTCACACTATTTTCACTCGGCTTCTTCGTAATTGCGGGGTTGCCTGTGGTAGCAGCGGCAGGGTTAAGCAATTTTACCCCCTTCTTCCCCGCCCCCAATGCAGAATCTGGTAGCCCTGTGGAAGCCGTACTCCATGCCAGTGCTCTAATGTTCGTTGCTTACACCGGGTATGGTCGAATTGCAACGCTGGGTGAAGAAGTGCAAGAACCCAGGAAAACTATTCCCAAAGCGATCGTTGTGACAATGGTGCTGACGATGCTGCTCTATATTACAGTAGCAATCGTTAGTGTAGGGTCAGTAGGCTCAGCAGGACTCAGTGTGGCTACAGGTGTGAAGGCTGCACCGCTGGAATTAGCAGCCCGGAGGTTTGGAATTCCTGGCAGTGCTCAAATTTTGACTATCGGTGCGATCGCTGCAATGTTAGGTGTACTCCTCAACCTGATCCTGGGTTTATCTCGCGTACTTTTGGCAATGGGACGTCGTCGGGATATGCCTGGAGTTGTGGCACGGTTAAATAGGACAGGCACAACACCCTACTGGGCTGTGATCGTTGTTGGCATAGCGATCGCTGGACTAGTTCTGACTGGAAATGTGAAAACAACCTGGTCATTTAGTGCCTTTACAGTTTTGATTTACTACGCCATCACAAACTTAGCTGCACTGAGGTTGCCAGCAGAGGGACGCCTTTACCCCAAATGGTTGGCTTGGTTGGGATTAGCCGCTTGCTTGTTTCTAGCCTTTTGGGTAGAGCAGCAGATTTGGTCGACAGGACTGGGATTAATTATTGCCGGGTTAATTTGGCATACTGTAGCTCAACGGTTGGTTACCAATTGACCTAAACACTTAAAGGAGATGTCGCAACTCTGTTGATATAGCTTCAGACTGGTACCCCAAACTCGTAGCGATTGATAAATAATCCAATTACTACATCATGCATAAGTATTGTCTTAGAAAAACGGTAGTGTTCTCAAAACGTTGGGAGACTATATAATAAGAGCTTAAAAGATAGATTCAAGCGAGTATCTGGGGTTTGCTGATGGCTATTTGGCTTCCTGTTCTCTGTCCAGGTTGTGGCTCGGATCACATTATCAAACATGGTAGATTGGTCACAGGTAATCAACGCTATCTCTGTCAGAATCCGGACTGTCTTTGCCGCACTTTCGGGTTGTGTTGCAAAAAGTTATTGAAGACAGAAAACTCCCTGACTAGAGAGATAGCTATGCAACTACTGCAAAGATTTGATTGATGAATTTTACCCGTTCGATAACGGCTCCTTTCTCTACTCCTTTAATTTGTCCTTTCCGCATCATATTCATTATTTCATAGCCTTTAATTGTTCGCCTTGCCGTATTAAACGAGCCAAAGCCCATTCCCGGTTTCACTAATCTTTTTATCCCTCGATGGTCTTGTTCGACTATGGTGTTGAGATACTTTTTCTGCCTTAATTTCACTTTCTTAGATAACTCTTTGCGGGCTTTAAGTTCTTTAATTGCTTTCCGATAAGCTGCATTTTTGTCCACAGTAATCACTCGTGGCTCTTGATTGTGAGCAGCGGTCATCGCTTTACGAAGAAACCGTTTAGCAGCTTCAGCATCCCGATGAGCCGTCAACAAAAAGTCAATGGTCTTGCCTTGTGAATCAACCGCTCGGTACAAGTATTTATCCAAACCTTTGATCTTGATATACGTTTCGTCCACTCGCCACGAGTCGCCGGTGGAGCGCAGATATGGTCGGCAGCGCTTGTCTAGTTCTGGAGCATATTGCTGGACCCAACGAAAAATAGTTGTGTAATGGATATCCAATCCTCGCTCGTTCACCATTTCTGCCACTTGTCGATAGGAAAGCGGGTAGGTGAGATACTAGCGCACGCACAAGAGGATGATTTCTGGTGCGTAGTGGCGCCATTTGAAAGGATTGGACTTGGACATTGAGATGAGAGCGAACAGACACAAGTTCTCACCCTACCACCTGCTGCTTCAGTTTTTGCAACACAACCGGTTTAAAAGTCCCAACAGCAACGCATAGAGCAATAGCAAACTTAGTTGTAGAAGGGTACATTCGGGTAATTTTAACAACTAATTTCGACCGCTTGATGGAGAAGGCGCTGGAAGAAGTTGGGATTAATCCTACAGTGATCGGTACGCCAGATGCCATAGACGGAGCTAGACCTGTCACCCACACAAAGTGCTTAATTATTAAAATGCACGGCGACTATCTCGATACTCGTATCAAAAACACTCCGACTGAGCTTGAGCAATATGACAAACGTTTGAATAGTTTGTTGGATAGAGTTTTCGATGAATTTGGGTTAATTGTATGCGGTTGGTCTGGAGAATGGAATACTGCCTTACGGTCTGCTATTGAGCGCTGCCCAAATCGCCGATTCACAACTTACTGGGCCGCTAGAAAGGAACCAAAGGGTTTAGCAAAAGATTTATTTGAACGTCGAGGTGGGGTCTTTATTCAAATTCGGGATGCGGACTCGTTTTTTAAGGAGTTGGCAGAAAAAGTTTTTGCTTTGCAGGAACTTGACAGACCTCATCCACTTTCTGCGAAAGTTGCTGTTGTTAGTTTGAAAAAATACCTCGTTGAGGATCGTTATAGAATTCGCCTCCGCGACTTGGTGATGCAAGAAATAGAAAAAGTTTATGGCGAACTGTCTTCTGATCTTTTTTCCTCATCTATGCCGTACAGTCCCGAAGCATTCACAAAACGAGTACAGAATTACGAATCATTTATAGAAATACTTGTAGCTATGATGTTTGCTGGATGCTATTGGGGAGAGAGATCGCACGAGTACCTGTGGATAGATACTCTTGAACGAGTTGCCAGTGTCCACGAACCAAAAATGGGGGTATCGTGTCCAACCATATGGAGAAAACTTAGTTTGTATCCAGCCCTCGTACTACTCTATGCAGGAGGTATAGCCGCACTTGCTTCTGGACGCTACGATACTTTTGCTGACTTACTTATACAACCTCAAGTTAAAGAATTAGAGAGAAGTAAACCGCCTGCTCTTGCTTTATACGCATGGTCAGTTATGGATAAAGAGGTTGCTGAAGAACTACTTGGTAGAGGTAAACGACATACGCCACTTAGCGATTACCTACACGAAAAACTTAGGGAACCACTACTAGATTTTCTACCCCAAGAAGATCGCTATACAAGATGCTTCGATAGATTTGAATATCTATTAGCTTTAGTCCACGGCGACTTGTATGAAAAACAACTGCGTCAATTTTGGAGTCCAATAGGGAGTTTCGGTTGGAGAAGAGAAATTATCAATGAGATTACAATAGAGTCCTCAGAAGCAGGTGAAGACTGGATACTACTCAAAACTGGATTATTTAATGGTTCAGGAGAACGGTTCCAAGTTGTTCAGGCAGCTTTTCATGACCAGTTAGCAAAATCCAACATGGGATGGTAATTTAACTCTTGATATTAAATTGATTGGTAATACTAAATAATAATGAGGTGCAGCCTTAAAGCCCTGGGCATTTACAGCTAAATTATGGAGAGAAATCTGGAGTAAAGCTATGCTGCTTAAAAATACAATCGCTATTGAATGATCGTAAAAATTTCTATTCATGTTTATCGCCTACAAATATTACGAAATCTCTTAAAATCAGATTCATATAACAACTGGATTGTAACGATAGCACCATTACGATGTTTTGCGACAATTAATTCAGCAATTTCTCGTTCAGCCTCAAAGCAATCGTAGTAATTTTCTCGATAAATCATTAAAACCAAATCCGCAATATCCTCTATGCTGCCACAATCGGAAACGTCCGTTAACCGAGGGCGTTTATTCATACGGCTGTTAACAACTTGATTGATTTCTGAAAGCATTAATATTGGGACATTAAATTCTCTAGCTAATATTTTGAGATGACGAACAATTTTAGATAATTGCTCAATGCGATTAATACAAATATTTTCCTGAATTAACTGTAGCGAATCAATAACAATTAAGCCCAAATTTTTTTGCTGATAGCTTTGCTGTAGGTTTAAAACTTCTTCCCGGATACTTTCTACAGTTATGTTTGGCGCATCACAGATAAATAAAGGCAAGCTTTTGTAGAGTGCAATCGCTTTTATCAATTGCTGATTTTCTTTCTCTGTTACTCTGGAGGTGGTTATTCTAGCAACTTCAATGTTCGTTTTTTGCGAAATTAACTGCCGGACTAATTTTGCCCTCGATCTGTTTAAACTGAAAAACGCTACAGATTTATTGCCATACCTAGCTACATTTTCAGCAATAGTCAAAGCAAAGCTGGACTTTCCCATCCCTGGTCTGCTGGCGAGCGCAATTAAGCTTGCAGGCGCAAAACCGTTAGTCAAAGCATCTAATTCATAGAAATGCGATCGTAAGTCTGGTTGGAAAAGCGACGAGTCTTTATCCAATACATTTTCGAGATAATTAACTAGACAACCGTTAATATCAGTTAGACCTTTTTCTACTTTCTGAGGCTGCATTTTGTACATACCTGCTATTTATAAATATAGTAGTTCACTTACTATTAATAAAACCTATCCTTTCTAGCAATGCCCAAAATTCCTGATTGCGAAACCTGCTTATATTATGCTCGCGACTCTTACAGCAAGTTGCAGATTTATTGAGTACAGTAACAACAGTTAGCAAACCAGTTGCGTAAATGCTGAGGATTGATTAAATCAAGGGCAGTTTTAACGAGAATATCAACCATGTTGGTAGTGGTAG
>JAABUN010003622.1_pt1 | contig 23428 bp, 21 predicted proteins | sample 5559311 | NCBI WGS metagenome assembly JAABUN01 (sample SAMN10711877, study PRJNA513370) | rock metagenome | isolation source: Antarctica rocks | place: Antarctica: Victoria Land, Siegfried Peak sud
TGGCATTCGGCTTCAAGAGCCCCGAGGCCATGATCGCCCTTGCCATGCTCAACCTCGGCGGGTACTGCCCACCCCTACCCGGCCGGCGAAGCCGCGTGAATCGACCCACGGAACCAGCAGGAGAGCCATTTTGCTGGCCACCAGCGGGGACCACGACATGGCCATTGACAGCCAGCCCTGGGTCGCCTCGAAACCGCGCTCGGGCGCATGGCCACCGCAGCCGCACGTGATGCAGCTCCGGCAGCGACCGCACGACACCTCGTCACAGCGTTCTGGATCGGATCAGTGGGACCCCCACTGCTGTATCCGAGCGAAGACCATGGCCGGTGATGGTGACCGTCCCGACCGGGCCTTTCGAGCTTGCGCCGGGCGGGCATTTTGCCGCCGGACGTCGCCAAGTTGGGCGTCGTCGCCAGCGGACCGGGGAAGGTCCGGCCGCTGCCCTTTCCGACCACTGCGCGCTGTCGTCGATGTCGGGCTGGAGGCGACGCCCGGGAGGCGCGAGCGCTGACGGCGGGGAGCGCCTTACTTGTCATGCACTTCTGAAACTCCTTGCCGAATCTACACCGGCACGGAAAGATGCACCATGCTCTACCGAGGGGACGTCGACGCGTACGGCCCGGCGGACTTCCGGCTGCTGCCAGACCTGCTCGTCGCCAAGATGGGCCTCGGTCCCTCCGGCGTCAACGGCTACGTCCTGCGGTGCCTCCGGACGCAGTCGCAGCTGCTCGTCGACGCGGCGGACGACCCGTTGTTCATCGGCGCGATCACCAGCTCCCGCGGCCTCGACACCATCGTGACGACCCACGCCCACCCCGAGCACACCCGCGCGCTCGCCGAGCTGGCCGAGACCACGTTCGCTGTGACGGCCGCGCACCCGGGCGACGCCGACTCCCTACCCGTGCGCCCGTCGCTCCTGGTGCATGACGGCGACGTGCTGGACGTCGGCGAGGTGCCGCTGACCGTCGTCCACCTGCCGGGGCACACGCCCGGGTCGATCGGACTGCTCCACACCCCGAGCGACGGGTCAGCGCCGCACCTGTTCAGTGGAGACGCGCTGCTGCGAGGGGGCGGCGGCTCACCGGTGGAGGTGCTGCGGCGCAAGGTCTTCGACGTGCTGCCGGACGACACCTGGGTCTACCCGGGCCACGGTCCCGACACGACGGTCGGCACCGAGTGCGGGCGGGCGCTGCAGCCCGTGCGCGCCTGACAGACCGGGAGGAGCCGGACGTGCAGGTGCTCATCACCGGGACCATCGAGGTGGACCCCGACCGGCGCCAGGAACTGCTCGAACGGCAGGATGAGCCCGGGTGCCTCGAGTACGCCTTCACCGCCGACACGGTGAAGGACGGACGCATCGTCGTCCTCGAGCGCTGGGCGGACGAGGCGGCGTTGGCGGCCCACTTCGTCCACGACAACATGCTGGCCACGCGACGGGCGCTGCACGAGCACGGCTCCGGCCGGTCGATCATCCGAAGTACCGCGTGGACGCCGTGCGGCCGGTCAAGGACGCCGCCGGGGCCTACCGCGCGGACTTCGGCGACCACACGCGCGGCCCCTAGCGAGCAGCGTCGAGCAGCGGCGCGAGGCGCCTCGGCAGGTCGGCCCACGCCTCGGGCGACCCGATCGTGGAATCGAAGTTCGCGTCGACGATCACGCTCGCAACCCCGGCGTCGCGGGCCCGGCCGACGCTCTCGGCGAGCTGGTCGACCGTGGCGGTGCGCAGGCCCGCGACCAGGACGGGCGGCTCGACGAAGAGCCGCCAGTAGACGTCCAGCGGGTCGCGCCCGGCGGGTCGCTGCTGCTGCATTCCCGCTGCCGTCTCGAGGATCTGCTCCAGCGTCCCGGACGCCGGGTTCCAGATGTCGAAGCGCTCGGCGGTGCGCCGGAGCCCGGCCGCGGACCGCATGCCCGACAGCAGCCGGGGACCCGTCGACTGCAGCGGCTTCGGCCGTACGTCGGAGACCGGGATGGTGAAGAACTCACCCGAGAACTCAACCGGGTCCGGGCCCCAGCACGCCTCCAGGGCGTCGAGCATCTCGTCGAGGCGGCGGCCGCGGGTGCGCGGGTCGACGCCCACCTGCTGGTGCTCGTCGTCGGACCAACCGACGCTGAAACCCACGGTGAGCCGGCCCTCCGACAAGACGTCCAGGGTGGCCAGCCGCTGCGCGAGCTGCACCGGTCGGTGGTAGCCGGCCACGAGCACGCTGGTGCCCACGCCGATCGTCTCGCTCCAGGCGGCCGCGGCGGTCAGGGTCTCGAGCGCGGACAGCGTGGTGCGGTACGCCTGCGGGATCGCCAGTCCGGGACGAGCGGAGTACCCCGACACCGGCTCGTGCGGGAAAAACAGGTGCTCCTGCACCCAAAGGTCGGCGAAGCCGAGCTCTTCGGCGCTCTCGACGCAGCGACGGAGGGCGGTCCGGGTGACGTGCCCCCCGAGCTGGGGCAGGCAGAGCCCGACGGTCGTCACGGTGCGGTGGGGACGGCCGCGGTGCCGGCGTCGCCGGTGGGAAGCTGCAGGGACACCAGCTCGGAGTACTCGGCCAGGCCGTGCGGACCCAGCTCGCGACCGACTCCTGAGCGCTTGAACCCGCCGAACGGCGCCAGCACGTTGAAGCGCCCGCCGTTGACCTGCACCTGGCCGGTGCGCAGCCGGCGCGCCACCGCCACGGCCTGCTCGACGTCCCCCGCCCAGACGGCACCGGACAGGCCGTAGTCCGAGTCGTTCGCGACCTGCACGGCCTCCTCCACGTCGTCGACCGGGATGACGACCAGGACGGGACCGAAGATCTCCTCCCGCGCGATGCGGGCATGGTTGTCCACCCGACTCACGACGGTCGGCCGCACGAACCAGCCGCGCTGCTGGTCCGGGGCCTGACCGGGCCCGCCGACGAGCACCGTGCCGTGGTCGGCCACATCCCGGAGGTAGCCCTGGATCGACCGGAACTGGGCCGCCGAGGCCACCGGGCCGATCTGCGTCTCGGCGTCGAGCGGGTCCCCCACCACCTGACCGCCGACGAGGGCGGCGAGCCGCTCCTCGACCTCGTCCAGCTGGTCGCGGGTCACGACGAGGCGGGTGGTCGCGGAGCAGGTCTGCCCGTTGTTGACGTAGGCGGTGCGCACCGCGGCATCCACGGCGGCGTCGAGGTCGGCGTCCGGGCAGAGGATGAACGCCGACTTCCCGCCGAGCTCGAGGGTGACGCGCTTGACGGTCCGCGCCGCAAGCTCGGCGACGCGGGTGCCGGCCGCGGTGGAGCCGGTGAGGCTGACCAGGTCGACGTCGGGGTGCTGCACGAGCACCTCACCCGCTTCGGCGCCCCGGCCGGTGACGACGTTGAGCACGCCGGGCGGCAGTCCCAGCTCGTGGACGACGTCGGCCACCGCGTACGCCGCCAGGGGTGCCACGCTGCTCGGCTTGACGACCGTGGTGCAGCCGGCCGCCATGGCCGGTGCCACCTTGGCGGCCAGCTGGTACAGCGGGTAGTTCCACGGCGTGATGGCGCCGACCACACCGGCCGCCACGCGCAGCACCAGCGAGCTGCCGATGCGCTCCTCTTCGGGCTGCTCCTCGAGCACGTCCGCCATCGAGCGGAAGACCGACACCCCGAGCCCGACCTGCACGCGACGCGAGATCGCGAGCGGTGTGCCGACCTCTCGCGCCATGACGGTGGCCAGCTCGTCCTCGCGGACGGCCAGGCCGTCTGCCACCTGGCGCAGCACGTCCGCGCGCTCCTTGACCCCCGTCGCAGACCAGCCGGGGAAGGCCTCTCGCGCTGCCTGCACGGCAGCCCGCACGTCGTCCGGTCCGCCTGACGGGACCGTCGCCATCACCTCTGCGGTGGCGGCCTCGTGGACGTCGATCCGACCCTCGGCGACCGGTGCCTGCCACCGACCCCCGACGTACAGCTCCTGACGAGACGTCATCGCAACCTCCGAGTGCCGGCGAGGGGCCGACTGTAACTCGACTTGTTCTGCAGTTACCAGTACCGTCCGCGGGACCAACGAGTGAGGAGCGGGCCGGGTGGGCGACATCGACGAACGGCGCAAAGACCTCGTCATGCGGCTGTTCGAGGCATGGTCCAGCGGCGACCCCGACGCTCCTCGGGCGATGCTGCACCCCGACGCCGTCCTCGACGACTCCATCGGCGGGGCATACCACGGCTGGCAGGCGATCCGCACCTACTTCGCCCGCGGCCTGGAGCACTGGCCGGACCTCGAGCTCGTCCCCTCCGGGGAGTGGTGGAGCCGGGACGACGGCCTCGCCCTCACCTGGACCATGTCCGCCACCGTCCACGACGACCGCTTCGGAGCGGGGACCGCCGGCCGTCGCTGGAGCGTGCCCGGGATGAGCTTCGTGGTCTTCCGGGACGACGTCGTCGTGCATGAGGTCGACTTCCACGACGGCGGCGCGCGGGAGCGCTCGCTCCAGGGCTGACGCCCGTCACCCCGGCGCGCCGAACCGCGCGAGCACGTCGTCGCGCAGCCGTCGCACGTCCAGGCGGGAGAGCCGCTGCTGCTCGACGACCCGGCGGTAGAGGAAGGGCGCGACGACGGCGTCGAGCACCTGCCGCCGGTCGAGGTCGGGGCGCAGCCGGCCGGACGCCACACCTGCGTCCACGATGGCCGCCGCCCGCGACGAGCGCTCGTCGAACAGCGTGCCGCGGACGTAGGCCAGCTCCGGATCGCGCCAGGCGGCGTCGAGCAGGGCGACCAGGACCGAGCAGTACGTGTCGTCGTTGAGGCGGTCGGCGTAGTCCTGGAGGTAGCGCAGCAGCTCGACCGCAGTGTCGCCGCGCACCGGCTGGCTCGTGCGCCGGGCCAGCTGCCCGAACGCCTCGTAGTACAGCTGCGCCAGGCTCGGCCAGCGGCGGTAGACGGTGCTGCGGGCGACGCCCGCGCGCTCCGAGATGCGCTCGACCGTGGCCGCCTGCACGCCGCTTTCGGCGATCACCGCGAGCGTCGCGGCGTAGACGGCCCGGCGGGTCTGAGCCACGCGCGGATCCACGCGATCGTCCACGCTCACCCGCGGCTCTCGCCCACCAGGTCGGCGAGCTGGCGCAGGAAGCGGACGTGCACCGCCGTGCCGATGGCCAGGAGGTTGGGCGTGGTGACCGTCCCCTCGGCGAACAGCCGCAGCGCGGTCAGGTTGGCGCACGCCCCCTTGAACTGGTTGAACACCTCCCACGCGTGCCAGGTTGCACGGTCGTGGTGCACGCCCACCGCCTCGGCGATGTCGGCGTACCAGGTGTCGGAGCTGCGCAGTTTGCGGCTGCGCAGTGTGGCGAAGTAGGCCCAGTCCTCAGCCGGGTCGCCGTAGTGCACGAACTCCCAGTCGGTGAGCGCGGTGATGACGCCGGACTCGTGCAGGAAGTTGCCCGGGCCGGGGTCACCGTGTATGACCGCGACCGGACCGGTGGGCCGCAGGTGGCGGCGCAGCCAGGCCGCCGCCTCCTCGAGCAGCGGCACGGCCATTGCTGAGGAATCGCGGTAGACGCCGAGCCAGCGGTCGACCTGGGCCGTCACCGCGTCCACCGGCGACGGCACCGGGCCGAGGCTGCTGGCCAGCGCTCGCGGGTCCACCTGGTGCACGGCGTGCAGCGCGTGCAGGAAGGCCTCGAGGGCGGCGTCGTCGATGGCGGACGCGCCGGGTACCAGGTCCATGACGAAGAACGGGTGGCCGAGCGCCCGCGGGTCGCGCTCGATCCAGCGCACGGGGGCGACCGGCACCCCGGCCAGGGCCAGGGCCTGCATGGCCTCGGCCTCCAGCGTCCCGTCCGTACCGAAGGTGCCGCCCTGCTCCACGCGCGCCACGAAGGACTCGAGCCCACCCGGGCCGTCGACGTCCAGCACCAGCATCCGGCGCGAGTGGCCGCCCGAAAGCACGAGCGCGCGGACGACGCGAGCCGGACCCCCAAGAGCATCGGTGAACCACGCGGTCAGTGCCGCCCGCTCGTCGTCGGGCACCCGGCGCTCAACCGGCTCGACGTCGGTCGCCGGGTGCCCCGAGAACGTCTCGAGCAGCGGGGCGGCCTCGGCGGCGTCCTCGTCGAGCTGCTCCACCAGCTCTACCCGCAGGAGTCGAGCCCGCGCACCGGCGTCCGCCGGTTGCGCGACTCCGGCTACGAGCAGGTCCGACGCCGCCTGAAGTGCCTGCGGCAGCCCGGGTCCCGGCGCACCCATCACCTCACCGAGCCGTCGGGCACGCTGCTCTCCCCGGTCGGCCGGACGCGACGCGGCGTAGGCGGCGAGGCCCTGCAGCTGCACCACGGTGTCGAGCTCGTGCCCAGGACGCAGACCCGGGGCGACCACGTCCCGCAGCGTCGCCTCCACGGACCGCCACAGGGCGTCGTCGGGCACCCGCGACACCGTCACCCCGGCACCCGCAGCGACGCGGCGACGTCGCGCTCGAGGGTGAGGTCGAACCCCGCGCCCCACAGCGGGTCGGCCAGCCCGGTGTCGACGTCGACGAGCGGCGACGCGCAGAACCACTCGTAGGTCTCGCGGTGCCCGGTGGTGAAGTCCCGCGCCGGCGCCAGCCCGAGCCGCTGCTGGGCCTTGTCGGTACTCAGCACGCCGTGGTGCTTGTCGGCGAACAGGTGGCCGAACGCCAGCTTGGGGAGCTGCGCGACGACGGCGTCCGGGACCGGCACGACGTCGGGCTCGGTGCCCACCACGTCCGCGAGCGTCCGGACGTACTGCGCTGCACTGACCCCCTCACCCGTCAGGTTGAACGCCTCGCCGACCGCGGCGGCGTGCCGGCCGAGCAGCAGCAGCCCGCTGCACAGGTCGTCGATGTGCCCGTACGACGTCGTGACGAGGCCGCCGTGGGGCAGCAGAACCGGCAACCCGCGGCGCAGGCGCGTGAACATCGCCGCCTCCATGTCGTAGATGTTGTTGCGAGGCCCGTAGATGGCGGCCGGTCGGCCGACGGTGGCTGGGAAGCCACGGTCTCTGGCCGCCTCGAGCAGCACCCGCTCGGCGTGGGCCTTGAAGCCGCCGTACGTGCTGGCCGGCTCGTCGCGGACCGGCTGCTGCTCGGTCCACGGGAAGAAGCCGCTGGGCGCGTACGACATGATCGACGAGACGAAGACGTAGCGGCCGGTGCGGCCGTCGAGCAGGTCGACGAGCTCGGCGAAGGACGAGCCGCCGGCGGCCATAACGAAGCCCGAGACGTCGTACACAGCGTCCCACTCGCTGCCCGCGAGGGCGGATCGCACGGACGCGGTGTCCTTCCGGTCGGCGACGAGCTGCCCCACGCCGTCCGGCGGAGGCGAGGAGCCGCGGTTGAGCAGCGTGACCTCGTCGCCGACCGCTCGAAGGTGCTCGAGCAGCCTGCCGCCGACGAAGCTGGTGCCTCCCAGGACGAGGGTCCGCATGCTGCTGTGCTCCGTCCACGAGGTGGCCGCCCGACGGCGGCTCCGGGACAGAACGTCGCACGCCTCCGCGGCCCGGACAAGAGGTTGTGCGACAAGTCGTTGCACAGTCGGTCCCCTAGGTGCTCTAGTGGGCGCATGACCACGCCTCCCGTGCCGCCGACCGCCGGGGCCCCAACGGCGGGGCGGCTGACGAAGGCCGACGAGTGGCCGCGGCACCAGGTGGCGCGCACGTTCGACACCGTCGCGAGCGACTCGCCGCACTGGAGCGACGGCTACTACTTCACGGCCTCGGACGACGCCGGCACTGCCTCGCTCTACACCGCGGTGCGGCTGTACGCGAACAACGACGTGATGGACGGCTACGCCTGCGTGCGCGTCGATGGCGAGCAGCACAACCTGCGCTGGTCTCGACGGCTCCGGCCCGCGATCGACGACCTCACCGTCGGGCCGCTGGGCGTCGAGGTCCTCGAGCCGTTGGCGCGGCTGCGGACGACGTGCGCCCCCAATCCCTACGGCATCGCGTACGACGTGACGTGGACCGGCCTGCACGAGCCCTACCTCGAGGGCTACGTCGAGCGCTACGCCGGCGGCCGGATCACCGCGCAGCGTTGCAACTACGACCAGTGCTGCGACGTGGCGGGGTGGATCGAGGTGGCCGGCCGCCGCATCGAGCTGACCAGTCGCTGGGTCGGCGTCCGCGACCACTCGTGGGGCCTGGGGCGCACGGGCGGTCCGGTCACTCCGGCCGCCGCCCCACAGCCGCCCGGGGCCGGGCAAAGCAGCTTCGCCGTCCGCCAGTGGGTGATGGTGCGCTTCCCCGAGCGCGTCGTCTTCTGGCAGCTGCACCAGGACGCCGACGGCTGCTACAGCATGTTCGAGAGCCGCGTGCTCCCCCGGGACGGCAGCGAGCCGTGGTCGTACGCAGGGCCGGGGCAGCTGGTCCTCGACCTCGTGCCGGGTCACCGCCGAACGCGCGCCGGCACGCTCACGCTGCAGCGGCCTGACGGCGGTGCCGACCGCTTCCGCTTCACCGTCGTCGGGGGGCCGGTCTACCTCCAGGGCGGGGGCTACTGGCAGGGCTTCGACGACGGGCTCGGCCGTGGTGCGTACCGCGGCGACGACCACGGCGAGGGCGAGGTGTGGGACGTGTCGTCCCCCTCCGAGGTCCGCGACCCCAAGGGGCTGTTCCGAGCCCGACCAGACGCCTACGCCGAGACGTTCGGGGTCTTCGTCAACCTCGACGACGACCGCGAGCAGGGCACCGGTCACCTGGAGTGCGTCGTCGCCGGCCCGCATCCCGACCTCGCCTGATCAGCCCCGCTGCAGGTCCGACACCAGCGAGGTCATCAGCCGCTGGGGTTCGTCGAGGACCTCACGCATCCGGGTCAGCAGTGCGTCCTCGACCATCTCCGCGAACCGGTCGGGGAAGACCACCGCGGCCTCCGCCTCCCACGCCGCGAGCGACCGCTCGGCGACCTCCTCGGGCGACGCCTTCGGGTACGGCACGTCCTTCGCCATGTCGGTGTCGACGAAGCCGGCGTGGGAGGTCGTGACCACGACGCCGTCCGCGAGCAGCTGCTCGCGCAGCGCTGCGGCCAGCATCCGCTGGGCCGCCTTGCTCGCGCCGTACACCGGTGAGCTGCGGGAGACGACGAGACCGGTCAGCGAGTTGATGAAGAGCACCCCGCCGCTTCGGGCCCGCAGCACGGGAGCGAGGCCGCGCAGGAGCTCGAGCGGACCGAAGACGTTGACCTCGAACGTCTCGCGGACCAGCGCCTCGTCGGTGTCGAGCACGCGCCCGGCAGGGGCGAGGCCGGCGTTGCTGACGACGAGGTCGACGTCCGGGCACGACGCCACGAGCGCCGCGCGGTCGTCGTGAGACGTCACATCCAGGCGCATCGCCACGACGCGGTCGCCGAGCCGGCTGCGGGCAGCGTCGAGCGTCGCGGGGTCGCGCGCGCCGGCGTAGACCTTCGCCGCCCCCCGGGCCAGGAGGGCCTCGACGATCGCGAGCCCTAGCCCGCGGTTGGCTCCAGTGACCAGCACGTTCCTGCCTGTGATCTGCACGCGCACTCCTCTCCCGGACCCACCCGGGCTGGTACGGGACCGGGCGCGGCGACCGCGACGGGGACGGGGACGGGGACGGGCTCACGGTCGCTCCTCCGACGGTCCGGCGGGGCCGAGGTCGGGCAGCGGACGAACCGGGTTGCGCCCGTCCCAGTCCCGGCTGGCGTCCGCGACGTGGGCGTACAGCCGGCGCAGCCCCTCGGTGCGCTCGTAGACCTCGACGAGGTGGCCCAGGTCGTGCCGTGCGTCATGAAACGCGTAGCCGGACCCCGAAAAGGTGCGGGCGGCCATGACGCGGGGCCAGCCGAGGCCGACGAGGCGCTGCTGCTCGGCAGCCAGGTCGTCGGCGAACCACGCCACGTGGTGGAGGCCGGCCCCCGCCGGCAGGACCTCGTGCAAGGAGGCGGAGGTCTCTGCGTGCACCCGGACGAGCTCGAGCTGGACCGGGCCCCACTGCCCGAACGCGGACGTGTGGCAGAAGACGGCGGCGTCCCCGCAGGCGTCCAAGGCGACCGCCGGCGGGTGGTCGCGAACGAAGAAGGGGCCGGCCCCGGTGCGCTCGGACCACGCGACGGCGGCGCCGCGGACGTCGTCGACGGCGTACGCCACCTGCGCTGCACCGCGGACCGGGACCGACGCCTCCCGCACCGGACCTCCGCTCACGGCAGCATCGGCGGGGCGACCGGGCTCATGCGCGGCGCAGCTCGGCCGTGGCGATCGACAGCGTCCGTTCGGTCGCTCCGATGGCGCAATGCAGAGGTGGATGCGCCCGGGGCCCAGCCGGACCTGGGCGATGGTGGAGCCGTCACCCTCCGTGCCGGGCAGGTTCGTCCCCGACACCGGGTGACGAGTAAGTCCTGCAGGCGGTCGGCGAGCGCCTGCGCCTGCGCCTGCGCCTGCGGTGATAGGGCGGAATCCACGGTCGGGCTCCTAGCGGCCGGTGTACACGGGCGGGCGCTTCTCGCGGAAGGCGCGGAGCGCCTCCGCCATGTCCTCGGTGCGGCTGGTGAGGACCTGGCCGCGGTTCTCGAGCTCGACGGCCCGCTCCAGCGACGGCGCGTCGACGTTGGCCTGCACGACGGCCTTGGTCAGCCGGACGCCGAGCGGGCTGTGCGCCGCTATGAAGGAGGCGACGTCCAGCGCGGCTTCAACGAGCCCCTCGGCGGGCACGACCCGATTGACCAGTCCGATGCGGGCCGCCTCCTCGGCGTCGACCATGCGGCCGGTCAGAAGGATCTCGGTCGCGTGCCCCAGCCCCACGACGCGCGGCAGCGCCCAGGAAGAGCCGCAATCCCCTCCTGTCAACCCGATCCTGACGAAGGCCGCGTTGAACTTCGCCGCCGGAGAGGCGTAGCGCACGTCCGCGGCGAGGGCCAGGGAGAACCCGGCGCCGGCGGCTGCTCCGTTGACCGCGGCGACGACGGGTTGGGGGATGCGCCGGAACGCAGTAACGGCGTCGGCCCAGGACTCCTGCCCACGCAGCATCTCGGCGGTGGTCATGTCGGTCAGCGTCGCGGCATCGTCGAGGTCGAGGCCGGCGCAGAAGGCCCGGCCGGCGCCCGTCAGGACGACCACGCGGACACCATCGTCCTCCGCAACGTCGTCGCAAAACCGCCGCAGCTCGGCGAACATGCCGAAGGTGAGAGCGTTGAGCCGGTCCGGACGCGACAGGGTCAGCAGCACGACCCCGTCGCGGGGCTGCGACAGCTTCAGGTCCTCGTACGTCGACATGCCGGGTGCTCCCTCGGATCGGTGACCGTGGTCGAGCCATGCTTACTTTACTCTCAATCGAGTATCAACTCCCGACAACAAGTCTCAGTTTCTTGACGCGGACTCCTTTAACGGAGACTATGGCGCCGGTCACACATCACCCGCCACACCCACCCACCACACCCACCTACCGCTGCGCCGACGCCGCGCAGAGGGACCGACGAGGAGCAGCCCGATGACGAACGCCGCTGGAGCCGCGCAGCTCGACGACGCGACCCGCGAGGTTCTCGTCGAGCTCGTCGTCCGAGGCATGCACCGGGGTGCTCCGACCGCTGCGCACCAGTCGCTCGTCGATCAAGAGCTGGCCATGGCGAAGGGTCCGCTCGTCATGCCCACGCCGGCTGGCACGGCCGCCGTCCAGGAGGCCACTCGACTTCCTGCCGGCGGTGACGAGGAGAAGGCGCTGCGTCCGCTGTTCGAAAGGTTCCTACCGGTCAACCACCGGCTGCGCGAGCTGTGCACCGCGTGGCAGCTGCGCCCGGACGGCACGCCCAACGACCACTCCGACCCCGGCTACGACGCGTCCGTACGCGACCGGCTCGACGACATCGACGACGCCATCGGCCGCACCCTGCGCCGCATGGCCGACGTCGCCCCGTGGCTGGCGCACTACCGCGACGACCTGACGGCATCCCTGGAGAAGTTCGACGACGGCGATGCCAGCATGCTGACCAGCCCGCTGTCCGCCAGCTACCACACCGTCTGGATGTGGCTGCACCAAGAGCTCCTGCTGCTGCTGGGCATCAACCGCGCAGAGGACGAGAAGCTCGAGGCCGAGCTCGTCGCCGGTCAGAAGGTCTGATGCCGGCGGCGTCGGGCGCAGGCACGACGCTGGTCCCGTACGGCCAGGGCCGGGTCCGCGGGCTCGGCCCCGCCGAACTCGGGGTCCACGGCGACCAGATGGACCGGCTGGTGGCCCTCGGCCTCCCTACGGTCCCCGGCATCACCCTCCCCGTGCAGTCGGCCCGCGACCTGACCGACCCCGCCGTCGCACGCCAGGTCGTCGACCTCATGGAGGAGCTTGTCGGGCGCCGGGTGGGCGACGGCGCCCGGCCGATGCTCCTGCGACTGGTCCCGAGCGCACCAGTCGCGGCCAGCGGCCTGCCGCCCCAGGTCCCGGGCATCGGGCTCACCCCGGACAACGCCAAGCCGCTCATCGACCTCATAGGCCGCGAGGGCGACCTGTACGAGACGTGGGTGTCGGTGCTGAGGCTCGTCGCCGAGGACGCGCTCGACGTCTCCGCCGACGACCTCGAAGACGCGCTGGATGGCGTGACGACGGTGGAGGGCCGCGTCGAGGCGCTACTGACCGTCTGCGCCGCCAAGGGCACCCGGCCGGTCCCGGAGGACCCGGCAGAGCAGCTGGCCCTCTCCGCCAGCGCCCTGCTGAACCGATGGAGCTCGCCGCGCGGCCGCCGGGCCCGGCGCTCGCAGAAGCTGCCCGACGACCTGGGCCTCGCGCTGCACGTGCAGGCGCTGCACATCGGGCCGTGGGAGCGCAGCGGCATCGGGACGGCGACGAGCCGCGACCCGGCCACGGGTGCCCTCGCCCCGACCGGCACGTTCCACCGCGGTGTGCGCCGCAGCGCGCTGCCCACGGCGGCGTCCGGCGAGCCGCTGAGCGCGCTGCCCGGCGGCACCGACCTGCTCAAGCACACGCTGGCGACGCTGGAGCACCACCTCCACGACGTCGCCCAGGTCACCTTCGAACTGCGCGACGGCAAGCTGTCGCTGCTCAGCGCCTCGGCACTGGACCGGCCGAGCCCGCGGGCCGCACTCCGACTGGCGGTCGACCTGGCGGCCGCCGGCACCATCGACCGCAAGGCGGCGCTGCGCAGCGTGCGCCCCCAGGTGGTGCAGGAGCTGCTGCACGCGCAGCTGCGGCTGACCGGCAGCGAGCAGCTGCTCGCCCATGGGCTAGCGGCCTCGCCGGGCGCCGCCCGCGGGCTGGTCGCCATGTCGTCGCAACGGGCCCTGGAGCTGGCAGCCAGCGGCGTCCCGACGGTCCTCGTCTTGTCCGAGACGACGCCAGGAGACGTGCCCGCCCTGCTGGCGGCGGACGCGGTCGTCACGACCTCCGGCGGCCTCGCGTCCCACGCCGCCGTGGTCGCCCGCGGGTCCGGCACGCCGGCCGTCTGCGGTGCGGCAGAGCTGCGGATCGACACCGTGCGCGGCACCGTCAGCGCAGGTGGCCACACACTCCGGGAAGGCGACGTCGTGACCGTCGACGGCCGCTCCGGCGCGGTCTACCTCGGCGAGGTCGACATCCGCCCGGCGGACCCGCCGGCCGAGCTGGACACCCTGCTCGCATGGGCCGACGAAGAGCGCACGCTCCGGGTCCGGACCAATGCCGACACCGTCCGGGAGACCGAGACGGCGCTGCGCCTGGGGGCCGAGGGCATCGGGCTGTGCCGCACCGAGCACCAGTTCCTCGGTGACCGGCTGCCCGTGGTGCGGCGCTACCTGCTGGCGCCGGACGAGGCCGCACACAAGGAGGCCCTCGACGCCCTCACCGACGCGCAGTGCGAGGACTTCCAGGCGCTGCTGCGCGCTGTGGGCGACCGGCCCGTGACAATCCGGCTGCTCGACGCACCGCTGCACGAGTTCCTCCCCCACGACGGGACGTACGAGGACGCCTGCCAGCTGGAACGGGCGGTCGAGCTGCGGGAGGTCAACCCGATGCTGGGGCTACGAGGCGTCCGGCTCGCGCTCCTCAACGACGACCTCTACCCGGCGCAGGCCGAGGCACTGTTCAGCGCCTGGGTGACGGTGTCCAAGGAAGGCATCAGGCCGAAGCTCGAGGTCATGATCCCGATGGTGTCGCTGCCGGAGGAGCTCGTCGTCGCCATCGCACAGGTACAACAGGCCGCCGAGAAGGTCGAGGAGCAGACGGGCGTACGGGTGCCCTACCTGGTCGGCAGCATGGTGGAGACCCCACGGGCGGCGCTCATGGCGGACGAGCTGGCCCAGCACGCCGACTTCCTGTCCTTCGGCACCAACGACCTGACGCAGATGACCTACGGCTTCTCGCGTGACGACGTGGAGAGCCGGCTGCTCACCGGTTACGTCGAGCGTGGGCTGCTGACGGCCAGCCCCTTCGTCGAGTTCGACCCGGACGGCGTCGGCGCTCTCGTGTCGATCGCCGTCCGCAAGGCCCGGTCGGTCAAGCCCGACATCAAGCTGGGCGTCTGCGGTGAGCACGGCGGTGACGCCACCTCCGTCCTGCGGCTCGCGGTGCTCGGCCTCGACTACGTCTCCTGCTCGCCCCAGCGGGTGCCGATCGCCCGGCTCGCCGCTGCCCACGCCGCCCTCGAGGAGTCCTCATGACCGCAGAGCTCATCGCCCTCCCCGACGAGCGGCAGGCCGAGATCGAGAGCTTGCGCGCGACCGTCCGCGACGTCTGCCACGACGCCGGCGGGCCCGCCGCGGTGCGGCGCCTGGAGGCGGCCGGTGAGCGTCACGACACACGGCTGTGGGACGTCCTCGGCGTCCAGGTCGGCCTCGCGGCACTGGGGCTGCCTGAGTCGGCCGGCGGCATCGGCGGGCTCGCCGAGGTGGCTGCCGTCGCCGAGGAGCTCGGCCGCTCCCTGCTGCCCGTGCCCTTCCTGTCGTCCACCGTCCTCGCCGGTCAGGTACTCGCCCACGCGGGAGCCGCGGCGCTACCCGCCCTCGAGCGGGTCGCCTCGGGCGAGCTGGCCACGCTGGCGCTCGCGGACGCCGACGGGGTGTGGTCGCCGGAACACGTCGAGGTCACAGCCTCGGCAGGCGCCGAGGGGTGCACCGTGGACGGCGTGGTGCCCTTCGTGCTCGACGGCGCCGACGCGGCCCTGGTCGTCGTGGCGGCGCGCACGCCCGACGGCGTGGATCTCTTCCTCGTGGACTCGGGGTCCGACCGGGTCGACGCGGTGGCCGTCGAGACGCTCGACCTGTCGCGCAGCCAGGCCCTCACCACCTTCACCGACGCCCCGGCCACCCGCCTGACGACCGGCGGGTCCGCCGACCTCGCCGTGCGCCCGGCCCTCGACATCGCCGCCATCGCCCTCGCAGCCGAGCAATTCGGCGGGGCGCAGGCTTGTCTCGCCATGACGGTCGCGTACGTCAACGACCGGCGCCAGTTCGGCAGGGCCATCGGCAGCTTCCAGGCCGTCAAGCACGCCTGCGCGGACCTGCTGGTCCTCGTCGAGGCGAGCCGGTCGGCGGTCGTGCGGGCGCTCGAGGCCGAGGGCGACCCCGAGGCGCTCGCGGAGGCCGCCGCCGTAGCGCAGAGCTGGTGCTCCGACGCCTACCGGACCGTGACCGCCGAAACGGTGCAGCTGCACGGCGGCATCGGGTTCACATGGGAGCACGACGCCCACCTGTACTTCCGGCGGGCGCGGGCCGATGCGGCCCTGCTCGGCAGTGCCGCCCACCACCGCGAGCGCCTGGCCGGCCTGCTCGCCTGGTGAGCGGGGCTCGTCGGCGCCGCGGAGGGCCGGTCAGCCGCGACCGAGCTGCGACCAGGGGACGTCCTTGTCGACGCGAGGCTCGGGCGGCAGCCCGAGGACCCGCTCGCCCATGACGTTGCGCTGGATCTGGTCGGTCCCGCCAGCGAGGCGGTAGCCCGGGGCACCGAGCAGGTGCTCGGTCCAGGCGAAGCTGCCGGGCGGCCCCGCGTCGGCCGTCACGCGCGACCCGAGCAGCTCAGCAGCCACGTCACCGGTGCGCACCAGCAGGTCGGACGCGAGCAGCTTGCCGATCGACGCACCTGGTCCCGGCGAGACACCGGCAGCCGCGGCCCGCGCCACCCGCTCGGCCGTCGCGGCCTTGAGGACGCTCCGCACGTACAGGTCGGCGAGCGACTGCCGCACCAGTGGGTCACCGGTGCGACCGAGGCTGCGTGCCGCGGCGAGGACGTCGTCGAACGTGCCGCCCTTGCGGCGCGTACCCGACCCCGACGACGTCCGCTCGAACGACAGCGTCGCCGTCGCGACCTTCCAACCCGCCCCGACCTCACCGAGGCGCATCGAGTCGGGGATCCGCGTCCCCGACAGGAACACCTCGTTGAACGACGATCCGCCGCTCATCTGGCGGATCGGCCGGATCTCGACCCCGTCGGCGTCCATCGGCACGAGGAACGCGGTGATGCCCTTGTGCTTGGGGACGTCGGGGTCGGTGCGGGCCAGCAGCATGCCGTACTCCGCGTGCCGCGCGCCCGAGCTCCAGACCTTCTGGCCGTCGAGCACCCACTCGTCGCCGTCCCGTACCGCCCGGCAGCCGAGGGCAGCGAGGTCGGAGCCGGCGCCGGGCTCGCTGAACAGCTGGCAGGCGAGCAGGTCGGTGCGCAGGAAGGGTTCGGCGTAGTCGACCCGCTGCTGCGCCGTGCCGAACAGGGCCACCGCCGGGCCGACCAGACCAGTCGTGACACTGATAAGCTCGCTCGACGCCGGGGCCGCGAACGCGGCCTCCTCCTGCGCGAACGACATGGCGTACGACGCCGGCAGCCCGGCGCCCCCCTGGTCGACCGGGAGCGTGAGCGCGCCGTACCCAGCGTCGTAGCGGGCGCGCCGGTAGACGCGGACGGCGTCGAGCAACCGAGTCTCCTCCTCGTCGCTGACGTTGCGGAAGACGGCGAGATCCAGCGGGCCGTCGTCGCCCTGCTCGCGCTTCGGCGGCAGCGTCTCGCCGAGCCAGGTGCGCACCTGGCCGCGCCAGGTCTTGAGGTCTTGAGCCATGGCTGCCTCTCGGGTCAGACGGTGAAGACGGCACAGGCCGACAGGCCCGGCGCGCCGTAGACGTGGGTGAAGCCGACGCGCGGCCGACCGGGGACCTGGCGGCCGGGCGCCCGGCCCTGCAGCTGCCGGACCACCTCGTGGACCTGCCGCAACCCCGAGGCCCCGACGGGCTCGCCGTTGGCGAGGCACCCCCCGTCGGTGTTGACCGGGAGCGCGCCGTCGACGTCGGTGGCGCCGTCGGCGAGCAGCTGCTCCTGCGCACCGTGCTCGCACAGGCCGGTCTCGGCGAGGTGGATCATCTCCGAGCCGCTGTCGGTGTCCTGCACCTGGGCAACCTGCACGTCCGACGGCGACAGCCCCGCCTCCGCGAAGGCGGCAGCGGCAGCGTCGACGGTGGGGCTGTTCCACGGCTCCTGGCTCAGCCACGGCGAAAAGACCTCGAACGACCCGAAGCGCCGCGTGCGCTGCGTGACCGAGGCCAGCCGAACCGGGGTGTCGCACAGGTCGCCGGCGCGGTCGCCGCGGGCGAGCACGAGTGCGACCGCCCCCTGGCTCGGCTGGCAGAACATGTACTGGGTCAGCGGCTCGTTGACCGGGGCGGCGGCGAGCACCTCCTCCTCGGTGAGCGGCGTGCGCCGCCACGCCGTGGGGTGGCGCTCGGCGTTGCGGAAAGCGCGAGCCGAGATCCGGGCCAGCGTGCGGTCGGACAGGCCGTGCTCGTGCTGGTAGCGCCGGGTCTTCATGGCGAAGTACTGCGTGGTCACCATCAGACCCGTCTCGGCGTACCAGGAGCCCAGCCCGTACGCCGACGGGTCGGCGGCGAAGGCGCCGCGCTCGTGCTTGTCGAACCCGACGACGGCGACGAGGTCGGCACGACGCGACTGCAGCGCGCTGACCGCCGTGCCCATGGCGACACCGCCGGTAGCGCAGCCGTTCTTGACGGTCGTGAACGGGATCCCGGTCAGCCCGAGGCGGGCGACCAGCGAGTCCGGTTTGCCCGAGACGTTGCTGCCTCCGACGGCGAAGTTGACGTCGGACCACTTCACACCCGCGTCGTCGAGCGCGCCGCGCAGCGCCTGCTCCGCGAGGTCGAGCCCGCTCGCCTCGTGGCGGCCGAACGCCGTCATGCCACCCCCGACGACGTACACGTCCTCGGGGGTCATGCCGCCTCCTCATCGAGGGCAAAGGCGTAGGTGACTGCCGAGCCGCCGGCGGCCGAGACGACCGGCTCGAGCACGAGCCGCACCCGGGTCCCGATGTCGAGGGACGCCGGCTCGACCAGCAGATGCGCTTCGACCAGCACCTCCCCGAGGTCGACGTAGCCGACGGCGAAGGGCGTGAAGCCGCCGGCCGGCGGGACGTACGGCGGCTTCGGCGCGAACCCCTGGACCGTCCACGTCCACACCGTGCCCCGGTCGGCCAGCGCGTGCGGCACCATGGCCGACCCGGAGCACCCGGGGCACGAGCGGGCGGCCGGGAAGACCACCGTCGCGCAGCCCTCGCAGCGGCTGCCGAGCAGCCGGGGCGGGTCGAGCGACGCGAACAGCGTCGCGTCGACCGGCACGACGTCGGTCACGAGGCCTCCTGGCTCAGCCGGCGAGCAGCAGCAGCGGCCTGGCGAGCAGGTCGCGCATCGTCATGAGGAACTCCGCGGCCGGCGCACCGTCGACAGCGCGGTGGTCGAAGGACAGGCTGAGCGTCAGGACCGACGTGCGGACCGGGGTGTCGCCCTCCCACCGGACGCCGTCGCGGACCCGACCCACGCCGAGGATGCCGGTGTTGCCGGGGTTCACCACCGGTGTGAAGAAGTCGACGCCGTAGCTGCCCAGGGAGCTGACGACGAAGGTCGCCCCCTCAAGTTGGGCCAGCGTCAGCTTCCCGTCACGCGCCGCCGTGGCCAGTGCTCGCGTCTCCTCGGCGATGCTGACCAGCTGGCGCCGGTCGGCGTCTCGCACCACAGGCACCACGAGACCGTCGGGCACGGCGACGGCGACACCGACGTGCACCTGCTCGTGAAGGTGGATCGCCTCATCGCGGATGGTGGCGTTGAGCATCGGGTGCTCGAGCAGGGCGTGCGCCGCGGCGCGGACCACGAAGTCGTTGATGGACGGCACCCGCAGGCCGGTGCCGGCCCACTCCGCCTTGAGCTGCTCCCGCAGCGCCAGCAGGCCGCCCACCTCGGCCTCGTAACCGTGGGTCAGCTGGGCCATCTCCTGCAGGCTGGCCGTCATGCTGCGGGCGATCGCACCGCGCATGCCGGTGAGCGGGATGACCTGCCCGGCGCGCGGCCCGGCCGGCGCCGGGGCTTCGGGCGCCGCAGCGGGAGCCGAGGCCGCGACGGCGGCGGCCTCGACGTCGGTACGGCGGATCCGGCCACCCAGTCCAGTGCCGCGCAGGCTCACCAGATCGACGCCGTTGGCCGCCGCGTGCCGACGCACCAGCGGTGAGGTGAGCTGACCGGCGGCGGCGGGCTCGGCCGGTACCGGAGGCGGAGGCGGACCGGCAGGAGGTGCCGGGACGTCGTCGGCCGACGGTCGGCTTCGGACCGCGTCCTCGACGTCCTCGGACACGACCCGCCCGCCCGGGCCGGTGCCGCGGACGGTGGACAGGTCCACGCCCTCGAGCGCCGCAACCCGCTTGGCGTTCGGCGAGGCGAGCAGTCGTCCGCCGTCTCCACCCGGCGAGCTCGGAGCCGCGAGCTGCAGCTCCCCGACGTCAGACGCCGCGGGCGCCGCCTGCTGGGCGACGGCGGCCTCGTCCAGGCCGGCCGGTGGCTGCTCGCCCTCGCTGAGCAGCCACGCGATGAGCGCGCCGGGCGGCAGCGTGTCGCCCGCGGCGGCAACGGGCTCGAAGCGACCGTCTCCTTCGGCCTCCACGTCCACGTCGACCTTGTCGGTCGCGAGGCGCAGGAGCACGTCACCGGTCTTCACGACGTCGCCGGACTGGGCGACCCACTCGACGATGGTGCCTTCCTCCATCGTGAGCCCCAGCTTGGGGAGCAGGACCTCCAGTGCCACCGCTCAGCTCCGCTCGAGGATCCGGCGGCAGCCGGCGGCGATGGCGGCCCGGTCAGGAACGTAGGCGCTCTCCAGCGCCGGGCTGAACGGCACCGGGGAGAAGGGCGCGCCGATGCGCATGACCGGGGCATCGAGGTGGTCGAAGGCCAGATCGGTGATCTGCGCCGCGATCTCAGCGCCCACGCCGCCGAAGGTCACGGCCTCGTGGACGACGACGACCCGGTTGGTCTTGCGGGCGGAGGCGACGATGGTCTCGGTGTCGAGCGGCTGGACCGTGCGCGGGTCGAGGACCTCCACGCTGATGCCATCCGCAGCGAGCGCCTCCGCGGCCGCGGCTGCCTCGACGGCCATGCGCCCCAGCGCGACCACGGTCACGTCGGTGCCCTCGCGGACCGTCCCCGCCTGGCCGAACGGGATCGCGTAGACCTCCTCCGGCACGTCTCCCTTGGCGCCCAGCAGCTTCTTGTTGAGCATCATGATGACCGGGTTGTCGTCGCGCACGGCGGTCACCATCAGCCCCTTGGCGTCGTACGCCGAGGACGGCATCACGACCTTCAGGCCGGGCGTGTGGGCGAGCCACGCCTCGAGGCTCTGGCTGTGCTGCGCTCCCGCGCCGAGCCCGGCGCCGGAGGCTACCGTGATGACGAGCGGGATCCGCACGTCGCCGCCGAACATGAACTTCATCTTGGCCGCCTGGTTGACCACCTGGTCGAGGCAGACGGCGAGGAAGTCCATGAACATGATGTCGACGACCGGCCGCAGCCCGCGCGACGCAGCACCGACGCCGAGGCCGACGATCGCCGCCTCGGATATTGGCGTGTCGATCATGCGGCGCGGGCCGAACTCGGTGAGCAGGCCGTCGTACATGTGGAACACCCCGCCGTAGCCGGCGACGTCCTCGCCGACGACGAAGACGTCCTCGTCCTCGCGCATGACCTGGTGCAGCGCCTCGTTGTAGGCCTTGACGTAGGTCAGCTGCCGGCCGGTCGCCGCCGCGCCCGGTGACGTCTCCAGCGTCGTCGTCATGTCTCAGCCCTCCGTGGTGTAGACGTTGAGCAGCACGTCAGCCGGGTCGGGCTCCGGGCTCTGCTTGGCGAAGGCGATGGCGTCCTCGGCGTCGGCGCGGGTCTCGGCCCAGACCTGCTCGAAGACGTCCTTGTCGAGCACACCCTCCGCGACGGCTCGAGCCTCCAGCAGCTCGATGGCGTCGCGCTTCTTCCAAGCGTCGATCTCCTCCTGCGTCCGGTACGGGATGCGCAGGCCCTTGACGCCCTGGTGGTCGTAGTAGCGGTACGTCTTGGCCTCGACCATGCTGGGACCCTCGCCGGCCCGGGCCCGGTCGACGGCCCGGCCGACGGCGGCCTTCACGGCGACCGCGTCCATGCCGTCGCACACCTCGCTGGGCATGCCGTACGACGCCGCCCGGTCGGCCACGTCGGTGAGGAGCATGTGGCGCGACTGCGGGGTGAACTCGGCGTAGCCGTTGTTCTCACAGACGAAGACGACCGGCAGCCTGAGGACGGCCGCCATGTTGGCGGCCTCGTGGAACGCACCGATGTTGCTGGCGCCGTCGCCGAAGAACGTCAGCGCGATGCCGCCGTCGCCGCGGTACCAGCTCGCGAAGGCCGCGCCGACGGCGATGGGCAGGCCCGCACCGACGATCCCGTTGGCGCCCAGCATGCCGATGGACAGGTCGTTGATGTGCATGCTCCCGCCGCGACCGCGGCAGTAGCCGTCAAGCCGCCCGAACAGCTCGGCGAACATCGGCCGGAACTGCGCGCCCTTCGCAACCGCGTGCCCGTGCCCGCGGTGCGTGGACGTGATCTGGTCCGCATCGGTCAGCGTCGCCATCGCACCCGCGGCGACGGCCTCCTGGCCGACATACAGGTGGAGGAAGCCGGGCAGGAGGCCAGCCTCCATGAGCGTGCCGGCCTCGGTCTCGAAGACGCGGATGCGCACCATGCGCCGGTGCAGGTCGAGCAGCTCGTCGGCGCCAAGCCCCTCGACCGTCTCCACGTCCAGCGTGGGAGTTGCGCCCGCGTCCGCCATGTGTCCGCCTGTTCTGCCTGTCCGCGCCCGTCCGGGCCCGGAGAACGCTGGGTCCCTCCTGACGAGATGTACGTCAGGACACCTACCTTAGTGGTGAGAGGCTACAGTAAGCATCGCGTACGGAACAGACCTCGTCGGAAACGTCGTGGGAGCCTTGGAGGAGCGCCGAGTGCCGCGGAGCCGCCAGGTCGACTCCCACCCCGGGGCGCGCAGCGACCTCCGCGTGCTAGTCCTCACGGGTGGCCACCGGGTCGACGTCGACGCGCTGTTGGGGATGGTCGCGGCCATCGCGGCCGAGCGCCAGTGGCAGTGGGCGCACGCCGTCCAGCCCTCGGCACTGGCTTGGTTGCGGCCCGGCACGCCGTGGGACGTGCTTCTGTGCCACGACCTCCCCGGCCTGCACCTGCGGCGTGGTGTGCCCCCCGCACCGCAGGGGCCCTCACCGGCGGTCGCGGCCGCGATCACCGCGATGCTGGCGGAGGGGATCGGCGTGGTGGCCACGCACCACGCGCTGGCCGGCTGGCCGGCCTGGGACGGGTGGGCCGAAGCCCTGGGTGGCCGCTTCCTCTACGCGCCGGGTCCGCTGCACGACGAGCCTTGGCCGTCCTCCGGCACCCGCCTCACCTCGTACACCGCCCGTCCCGTCGCTCTCGGGCATCCGGTGTGCGCGGGGCTCGACGCCTTCGAGCTGAGCGACGAGCTCTACTGCTGCCCCGTGCTCGAGGACCGCGTCGTCCCGCTGCTGCGGCACGACGCCGACGTCGCTCCGCAGCGCTACACCAGGACGTACGAGCACGTGGTGCTTGGGGAGGCGGCCGCGCCCGACTGCACCGGGCACCCGCCGGCGAGCGACCTCGTCGCCTGGGCGACCGCCGCGGGGCCGAGCCCCGTCGTCTACGTGCAGCCCGGCGACAGCGCCGCGACCTTCGTCGTCCCGGGCTACCGGCAGCTGCTGGGCAACGCCGTCGACTGGGTGGCCTCCCTCGACGCCCGCGTGTGGGCGTCGGCCACCGCCGGAGGAGCACCCGCCGGACCGGGGTTCACCGACCGGTGAGCCGGTCCACCACGGCGGCGAAGGCGTCCACGGCCCGATCGCCGACCGTCACGTAGCTGAAGCCGTAGACCTCGCGCCGGCGCTCCAGCTCGTCGCACACCGCGTTCACCGAGCCGACCAGCGCGTGCGGGAAGGTGCGCAGCTCTTCGCCCGCGAGACCGGTGGCGGCGGTGAGCTCCTCCTCGCTGGTCGCTCCTCCCTCGACCGCCAGGAAGTACGCCCCCACTTCGAGCTCGACCTCGTCGTAGCGGTCCCCTGCGCCCTCGCGCACCCACCCGAGCTTCTTCACCGTCTCCTCGTGCCCGGAGGACGCCACGCTGTCGGCGCCGATCACGCCGGAGCGGTTGTTGAAGTTGATGCTGACGATGTCGGCCTCGCGGCCGG
>JAABUN010003623.1_pt1 | contig 23424 bp, 25 predicted proteins | sample 5559311 | NCBI WGS metagenome assembly JAABUN01 (sample SAMN10711877, study PRJNA513370) | rock metagenome | isolation source: Antarctica rocks | place: Antarctica: Victoria Land, Siegfried Peak sud
GAAGGCGCTTTCCGGCAGAACACGGCCGGATACGCCGCCTTCAGACAGGACATGCAGCGCACGACGCTCTCGTCACGCCGCAAGCGGCGCAAACGACACGTTGATGTGGGTGCCCAGCTCGGCCGCCAGCGCGGGCGCGCGCTCCGCCACCCGGTCGAGCCCGGGCGAGGCCCAGTAGCGGCGGCGGTAGATGTCGAGCGCCAGGGTGCGGGGCAGGGCGCGCATCGGCCCGGTCCAGCCGGCCGTGCGAGCCGTGGCCTCGGTCACGCCCCAGCAGGTGGGGCCGCCCCGGTCGGCGGGGTGGTCGACATAGCCGCCCTCCCGCTCGATGAGCTCGTCGAGCAGAGTGTCGATGGTCATTGGATGATCTCCTGAGGAGCCACCCACTAACCAGAAAGGCACGTTTTGTCAAGAGGACATTCGGCACGCTTGGAGCGTTCTGACCACGTCGCCCACCCGGAGAGTCACCATGCCTGAGACCCGACACGCCATCGTCACGGGGGCCGGGTCCGGCATCGGCGCGGCCTGCGCCGCCGCCTTGGCCGCCGCTCACGACACGGTGTCGCTCTTCATCCACAACCACGACGAGGAGGCGCGCGCCGCCGCCGCCGCCACGAAGGGGGGTGGTGCCACCCCGACCCTGATCGTCTGCGACGTGAGCGATGAGGCGAGCGTCGAGGCGGCCTTCGCCGAGGCGGTCGGCACCAACGGACCGCCCTCGACGCTGGTGAACTCCGCCGGTGTCAACATGAGCGGCGTGCCGGTGCGCGACATGACGCTGGACCACTGGCGCAAGGCCATCGGCGTCGACCTGACCGGCGCGTTCCTGGTCACCCGCGCCATGCTGCGCGCCTGCCCGGACGGCGCGTCGCTCATCCACATCTCGTCCATCCACGCGGAGGTCGTGCGCGCGGGCGGGGCCGACTATGCGGCGGCCAAGGCGGGCCTCGACAAGATGGTGCAGACCGTGGCGGTCGAGGAGGGGCCGCGCGGCAACCGGATCAACGCCATCCTGCCCGGCATGATCCTGACGCCGATGAACGAACGCGCGATGGCGGACGAGGACTACCGCGCCTCGCTGACCAGGAACATCCCGATGAAGCGCGCGGGCAAGCCGGAGGAGGTGGCCGACCTCGCAGTCTTCCTGGCGAGCGACCGGGCGCGGTATATCACCGGGGCCACCATCGTCATCGACGGCGCTCTCTCCCTCCTGCTGGGGCAGGGCGCATGAGCAACAACGCGTCCCGTCCCGGTGCCCTCCCGAACCGGCGCACCGCCGCCGATTGCGCCAAGACGAAGGAGACGCGGATCAACTTCAATGTGGAGGAGATCCAGCCGGTCACGCTGACCGGCCCCAACGCGGTGACCGGCCGCGACCATATGAGCCCCTATGTCTGGCGACAGGCGGACGGTCGGCTGGGCATCATGGTGCGCGCGGTGCCTGCGCTCGGCACCCCGATGACCGACACCGGCGTGGTCTGGTACGGGGTCAGCGACGACGGCCAGTCCTTCGCCATGACCGACGAGCCGGTGATCGCGCCCGGGCCGGGGCCCGACGACATCGGCGGGATCGAGGATCCGACGGTGCTGCGCTGGCACGACGACATCGTGGTCTATTACACCGGCGTGTCGGCTGACCACTCGACCGGGCAGATGCTCTACGCCGTCGGGCCCTCGGCGACCGAGCTCTACAAGAAGGGCGTGGCGCTCGAGTCCACCAAGACCAAGGGCAACACGAAGGAGGCGACCGTCGAGCGCACGGTCGAGGGCAAGTGGCGGCTGTTCTACGAATACGCGCACGAGCAGGCGTCATGGATCGGCATGGCGATCGGATTGGGTGTCGCCGGCCCGTGGGAGGAGGTGCCCACACCGCTCCACCCGCGCGAGCACTCGTGGGACAACTGGCACCTGTCGACCGGCCCGCTGTTGCTCGACGATCCGGAATGTCCGGTCATGTTCTACAACGGTGCGACGAAGGACGCCCGCTGGCGGATCGGCTGGGTGGCGTTCGACCGCGACTGCCTGCGCGTGATCGACCGGGGCATCGAGCCGCTGATCACGCCGCCGCCGGTGGACGACCGCACGGCCACCGACATCGCATTCGCCGCCTCCGTGATTACGGACGATGATGGCACGATCTGGCTGTATTACTCGCTTGAGGACCGGATGCTGGCGAGGGCGCGGCTGTTGCGGAGTTGAGGCTCCCGTGACTCACCGTCATCCCCGCGAAGGCGGGGATCCACGCACCAAGCTGTCAGGCGAGCGGACCGGCGGACAATCCCCTACATGGATCCCCGTCTGCGCGGGGATGACTTCATTCGGGGCGGCAGCACAGTCGCACGGAGACAAGCGGGGGCGGTCTGGTCGGGACGACAGGATTCGAACCTGCGACCCCCACACCCCCAGTGTGATGCGCTACCAGGCTGCGCTACGTCCCGACCGTGGGTGGGCGTCTAGGCGGCTTGCCCTCGGGTGGCAAGCGCCCGCGCCCCTGACGAGCCCGCGCCATTGCCCCTGGCACGCCGACCCGCTATCCGCGCCCGGTTGGCGGCCCGACGGCCGCGCGCCCCTTCCACTGCCCTTGCGAGTGCCATGACCCTGCCCTTCCTCCTGCAACAGGCCGCGCCGGCCACCGGCGTCGCCGGTGCGCCCGGCATCCTGTTTTCGATCCTGCCCTACATCGCCATCTTCGCGATCTTCTACTTCCTGCTGATCCGGCCGCAGACTCGCCGGATCAAGGAGCAGCGCACGATGATCGACGCGGTCCAGCGCGGCGATCAGGTGGTGACCGGCGGCGGGCTGATCGGCCGGGTGACCAAGGTCGAGGCCGAGCAGGTGGAGGTCGAGATCGCGCAGGGCGTGCGCGTGAAGGTCGTCAAGTCGACGCTGACCGGCGTCACCTCGGCCACCACGCCCAAACCCGCGAACGACTGACGCGGACGCCATGCTCGACTTTCCTCGCTGGAAAATGATCCTGACGGTCGTGGCGCTGGCGATCGGCGTCTTGTTCGCTCTCCCCAGCCTGTTGCCGCGGACCGTCACTGCCGGTTGGCCGGCGGCGCTCAGCCCGACGATCAATCTCGGCCTCGACCTCGCCGGCGGCAGCCATATCCTGCTGGAGGCGAACACGGCCGATGTCGCCAAGAACAGCCTGGAGCGGAAAGAGGACGAGGTCCGTGCCGCACTCCGCCAGGACCCGCGCATCGCAGTCGGCGAGATCAGCCGTGCGAACGGCCAATTGTCGTTCCTGGTCCGCGACGCGACCCAGCTCGACCTGGCGCGCGAGCGGATCAACAATCTGACGAGCGGGGCGGGTCTGACCGGCCGGCGCGACTGGGACCTGACGGTGGTGGACGGCAGCCGGATCGTGCTGACCGAGACGGCCGAGGGCCTCTCGGCGCGGACCGAGGAGGCGATGACGATCGCGCGCGACGTCATCGACCGACGCATCAACGCGCTCGGCACGCGCGAACCGACGATCATCCGCGAAGGCGACAACCGCATCGTGGTCGAGGTGCCGGGCCTCGGCGACCCTCAGGCGCTGAAGGACCTGATCGGCAAGACCGCCAAGCTCGAGTTCCGGCTGGTCGACGAGACCGCCACGCCCGACCAGCTCGCTCAGCGCCGCGCGCCGATCGGCAGCCAGATCCTGCCGATGGCGCAGGGCGGCTCGATCGCCGTCAAGCGCCAGGTGATGGTGTCGGGCGAAGAGATCACGGGCGCGTCGCAGGGCTACGGCCAGTCGAACGAGCCGGTCGTGACGCTCCAGTTCAACAGCTCCGGTGCACGCAAGTTCGCCCGCGTTACGCAAGAGAATGTTGGTAAGCCGTTCGCCATCATTCTCGACGGCATCGTCTTGTCGGCGCCCAACATCAATGAGCCAATCCTGGGCGGCTCGGCCCAGATCAGCGGGTCGTTCACGGTCGAGAGTGCGAACAACTTGGCCATCTCGCTCAAGTCCGGCTCGCTGCCGGTCGACTTGACCGTGGTGCAGGAGAACACGGTCGGGCCTGATCTTGGCGCGGACTCGATCCGCAAGGGTGTGATCGCCGCTGTGATCGGCACCGTTGCCGTGCTGATCTTCATGATCGTCACCTACGGCCTGTTCGGCATCATCGCCGACGTGGCGCTGATCGTGAACATCCTCGTCATCCTGGGGATCATGGCGATCATCAACGCCACCTTGACCCTGCCGGGCATCGCCGGCTTCGTGCTGACCATCGGCGCGGCGGTCGACGCCAACGTGCTGATCAACGAGCGCATCCGCGAAGAGCTGAAGCGCGGGCGGCGCGTGCTGGACGCCGTGACCGTCGGCTACCGCGAGGCGAGCCGCGCGATCTTCGACGCCAACATCACCAACGTCATCGCCGGCGCGCTGATGTTCGCCTTCGGCTCCGGCCCGGTGAAGGGCTTTGCCGTCGTGCTCGTGATCGGCATCATGACGTCGGTCTTCACGGCCGTTACCTTCAGCCGGATGCTGGTCGCGATCCACCTGCGCCGCGCCCGACCGAAAACGATCGCGATCTAGGACTCAATCGATGCGCCTCCTCAAGCTCGTGCCCGACGACACCAACGTGAGCTTCATCCGCTGGCGGACGGTCGCGATGGCGATCTCGTTTCTCACGATCATCGCATCCATCGCGCTGGTCGCGACGCGGGGGCTCAACTACGGCGTCGACTTCGCCGGCGGGCAGTCGATCCGCATGACCTTTCCCACCGCCCCATCGATCGATCAGCTGCGCGGCGACCTGGCGGGCGGCGGCAACGGCGATGCGTCGATCCAGAGTTTCGGCGGCCCGAACCAGGTCCAGATCCGCACCCGCCTTCCCGCCGACGCGGACGAGGCGACCGCCAACCGCCTGTCGGAACAGACGATCGCGCGCGTCCGCCAGACCTTCCCCGCCGCTCAGGTCGACAGCGTCGATACGGTGTCGGGCAAGGTGTCGGTCGAGCTGCTGCGGACCGGTGTGCTGTCGCTGGGGCTCGCGATGATTGCCATCGCGATCTACATCTGGTTGCGCTTCGAGTGGCAGTTCGGCGTCGGCGCGCTGTTCGCGCTGTTCCACGATGTCATGCTGACCTTCGGCTTCTTCGCGCTGACCCAGCTCGAGTTCAATCTGAACATCGTGGCGGCGCTGCTCACCATCATCGGCTATTCGCTGAACGACACGATTGTGGTCTACGACCGAATTCGCGAGAATCTGAAGAAGTATCGCAAGATGGCGATGCTGCCGCTGCTCGACCTGTCTTTGAACGAGACGCTGGCGCGCACCGTCATGACGTCGCTTACCATGATCATCGCCCTCTCGGCGTTGCTGATCTGGGGACCGGAGGTGATCTTCGGCTTTGCCGCGGCCATGTTGCTCGGCATCTTCATCGGCACCTATTCATCGATCTACATGGCCGCGCCGATCCTCGTCTGGCTAAAGGTCGGGCCGGACAGCTTCGTGCCGCGCGACAGCGGTCCCAAGGGCGCGGAGCGGGTGACCTCGGACGGGGCGCGGGTCTGATCGCTTGGAGATCCGGCGGCAGGAGGGCGCGGCCGGACCGCTGGTGCGCGGCTTCCGCGGGCGCTCTTTCCTGGTCGGAGAGACCGCCTTCGAGCGCGGGCTGATCCTGACCCCCGACGCCGCGGTCGGTTTCGACGGACCGCTGAGTGTGGAAGCGGTCGAGCCCGCGCTGGCGATCGACCCGCCGCCCGAGTTCCTCCTCATCGGCACCGGACCGGCGCTCATCCAGCCCAACGCCGGCTTCCGATCCGCTTTGGCGGAGCGCGGTGTTGGCCTTGAGGCGATGGACAGCCGCGCCGCTGCCCGCGCTTGGCGCCTGCTGCGGGACGAAGGTCGCTGGATCAGCGCGGTGCTGCTGGCGCTCTGATGCCCAAGCTCAATTGCGAGTGGTTGCACAAGCACCGCGATCGGGATTCATTCACCGGCTGACAAGCGAGCGCCAGTGTGCGACCAAGGCCCGGCCGTTCGCTTCCCAGCTGAATTCTGTCACGGTCGCCGACAGTTGCTCAGGAGAGCTCTGAATTCGCCTGAGGTGCAGGACCGCGTCGGCGATCGCCTCCGGGGCCCGGTCGACGACTCGCCCCGCCACCGGGTCACGCAGCAGTTCGCGCGCGCCGCCGGCTTTGGAGATGACGAGGGGTGTGCCGCAGGCGAGCGACTCCACCCAGGCGTTCGCCAGCCCTTCGGACCGCGACGGCATCACGACGGCGTCCACCGCGTTGTAGAGGAGCGGCAGTCGGTCGTTGGCCACCGAGCCGAGAAAACGAACCCGCTTCGCCACACCGCGCGCGACCGCCAGCGCCTCCAACATCGCACGGTCCGGGCCCTCTCCGGCGAGCAGCAGGGTGGTGCCGGGTAGGCGACCGAGGGCCTCGATGACCAGCGCCTGCCCCTTGCGCTCGATCAGCGCCCCCACCGTCGCCAAGGCGGGCCCGGTGACGCCCATCTCGGCGCGCGCCGACGCGCGGTTGAGCGGGCGGAAGCGGTCTCGGTCGAGCCCGGTGCGATGCACGACGATGCGCTCGGCGGGCAGGCCGAGCGCCACCATGTCCGCCTTCATGGCGTCGCTCACCGCCAGCAGACCGTCGGCCAACCGGCCGGCGGCGAACACCTGGCCGGCGGTCGCCCTCTCGTGCGCCCAATGATGAATGTCGGCCCCCCGCGCCTTGACCGAGAGCGGGCGGCCAAGGGCTTGCGCAACGGCGAGTGCGGCCGGCCCATCGGGAAAGAAGAACTGCGCGTCGACCACGTCGAACGGCCGCCGCGTGTGCAGCGCACGGGCGAGCGGCAGCACGGCGTCGACCATCCGCCGCACCGTGCCGCCCGCGCCCACGACGGGCCAGTGGCGGAAGCGGGGGCGATGCACTCGAAGACCGTGGCGCACCTCGATGTCCGGCAAGGTGGCCAGCGCGGCGTAGCGCCTGTGTCGGTGAAGCGGCCAGAGCGGCAGGCCGCGCGCCGCGACCACGGTCACGTCCGCACCGGCTTCGCGCGCCGCCAGCAGCGAGCGCTCGACGAACAGGCCCAGCGTCGGCTGGGCCGTCGAGGGGAAGAGGGTGGAGAGCGACAGGACGCGCGGCGAACTCATCCCTGCCCTCTACCATGGTCGCGTGGCGCTCGGGTTAAGCCCGCCCGCCGCTTCCTCGCGTTCACCGACCCGACAGGTCCGGCGCGCCACCGCTTGGCCAGCCGCCTCCCACCCGCTAGACGAGCCCGCATGACCCGCATCTCTCGCTTCCTGCCTGTCCTCGCCCTCGGTGTCGTCCTGCCGCTGTCCGCTTGTGGTGGCGGGCCTAAGGTGGCGGCCGACACCCGCTACGTCGCGCTCGACGTCGCGACCCTCTACAACGCGGCGCAGGACCGGCTCGAGCGCAAGCAATATGCGGAGGCCGCGTCGCTGTTTGACGAGACGGAGCGCCAGCATCCCTACACGGAGTGGGCGCGGCGCGCGCAGATCAAGAGCGCCTTCTCCTACTACGCGGCGAAGGAGTACACGAAGGCGCTCGACAGCGCGCGGCGCTTCATCCAGACTCATCCGGGCAACGAGGACGCGCCTTACGCCTACTACCTGATCGCGATGAGCCAGTATGAGCAGATCAGTGACGTGCGCCGCGATCAGAAGACCACGGACGACGCGCGCACCGCGCTGACCGAATTGGTCCAGCGTTATCCCCAGAGCGCCTATGCCGATGACGCCCGGCTGAAGCTCGACCTGGTCAACGACCACCTCGCCGGCAAGGAGATGGAGGTCGGGCGCTTTTACGAGCGCCGTCGCCGCTGGCTGGCGGCGACCATCCGCTTTCAGTCGGTCGTGGACGAGTACCAGACCACGAGCCACGCGCCCGAGGCGCTCTATCGCCTCGTCGAGAGCTACCTGGCACTCGGCATTCCGGCCGAGGCGAAGAAGTCGGCGGCCGTGCTCGGCGCGAATTATCCGGGCAGCGAGTGGTACACCAAGGCCTACGAGCTGATCCGCGACAATGGCGGGGTCGCCTGACCGGGTGCTGACCGCCCCCCTTCTTGCAAGGGAGGGGAGTGAGAGCGCATCCAGCTCAGCCAAATGCTGAGATCGCTTGCCATTCGCGACATCGTGCTGATCGAGGCGCTGTCCATCGACTTCGGCGCGGGTCTCGGCGTGCTGACGGGCGAGACGGGGGCGGGCAAGTCGATCCTGCTCGATGCGCTCGGTCTGGCGCTCGGCGCGCGGGCGGACAGCGGCCTGGTGCGGGCCGGCGCTGACCGGGGCGTGGTCACGGCCATCTTCGATCCTCCCACCGGCCCGTTGGCGGCGCTGTTGGACGAGAACGACGTTGCGGCCGAGCCGGGCGAGCCGCTGTTGCTCAAGCGGCAGGTGCGCGCGGACGGGGGCAGCCGCGCCACCATCAATGACCAGCCCGCGTCCGCCGGGCTGCTGCGGGAGGTCGGGCAGAGATTGGTCGAGATCCACGGCCAGCACGACGACCGGGGCCTCCTGAACCCGCGCGGCCACCGAGCTTTGCTCGACGCGTTCGGCGGCGTCGACACCCGGCCCGTGGCGGCGGCGCACCGGGCGTGGCGCGAGGCGGCGGACCGGCTTGAGCAGGAGCGCGGACAGGTTGAGGAGGCGGAGCGGGACCGCGAGTTCGTGGCGCACGCGGTGGCCGAGCTGGATGCGCTCGCACCCGAGCCGGGCGAGGAGGCGACGCTCGCCGCCGAACGCTCCGACATGCAGAAGGGGGAGCGGATCGCCGGCGACCTGACCCAGGTGACGGACGCGTTCGCCGGGTCCGACGGCGCGCTGGCGTCGTTGCGCGGCGCGGCGCGGCGGCTCGACCGGCTGGCACCCGAACACCCGCTCCTGGCCGACGCGCTCGCCTCGCTCGACCGCGCGGTGATCGAGGCGACGGAGGCGGAGGACAAGCTGGCGGAGGTCGGGCGCGCCCTGCCGCTCGACCCCGCACGGCTGGACGCGGTGGAGACCCGACTGTTTGAACTGCGCGGCCTTGCTCGCAAGCACCGGGTGGAGCCCGACGCGCTGGCGGAGCTGCGGCGAGAGTTGACGGAGCGGCTGGAGCGGATCGATGCCGGGGGCACGTCACTCGCGGCTCTCTCGCAGGCGGTCAAGGAGGCGCGCACCTCGTTCGAAGCCGCTGCGGGGGTGGTGACGGGCACGCGGCGCGCGGCGGCTGAGCGGCTGGACGCGGCCGTGGCGACCGAGTTCGCGCCGCTCAAGCTCGACGCGGCGCGGTTCCGAACCACGGTCGAGCCGCTCGGCCCCGACGGCTGGGGCGTTCACGGGGCGGACCGGGCGGAGTTCACCGTGTCGACCAACCCGGGCGCGCCGTTCGGCTCGCTGACCAGGATCGCGTCGGGCGGCGAGCTGTCGCGCTTCATCCTGGCGCTCAAGGTCGCGCTGGCGGAGGAGGGCGGGGCGGACACGCTCATCTTCGACGAGATCGACCGGGGCGTCGGCGGCGCGGTGGCGAGCGCGATCGGCGAGCGGCTGGCGCGGCTGGCGGGGTCGGGCGAGAGGGGCCGCCAGCTGCTGGTCGTCACCCACTCGCCGCAGGTCGCGGCACGGGGCGCGCACCACCTGATGATCGCCAAGGCGAGCGACGGCACGGTCGCGCGCACCGGCGTGGTGGAGCTGGACGACGCGCGGCGGCGCGAGGAGATCGCCCGAATGCTGTCGGGCGCGGAGATCACGGACGAGGCGCGCGCGCAGGCGGAGCGGCTGCTGGAGGTGGTGGGGTGAGGAGGGGAAATCCGCTCGCCAAACATACGCAAGCGGGTCTTGTCATTCCGTTCGGGCCGAGCCTGTCGAAGTCCTGCACTTGTTTGCCCCCCTCCGCCAAGAGAAGGACGGCCCTTCGACAAACTCAGGGCGAACGGGATCGGTACTGACTTGGCATCAGCTTGACTGCTCGTCGCCGCAGCGAAAGCCGAGACCTCGTGGATCGGAGTGTGGTGCTGCTCAAAACACGTCAGCTTTCACGTTGACCCGACCACGCAACCATCCCACACACAGGTCATGAGCGCGCCCTTCAAAGCCCCGCCCACCGAGACCATCCTGGCCAACGCCTGCGTCGGCATCAGCGAGCTGAAGAAGAATCCCTCCGCCGTGATTGCGGTGGCGCAGGAGCAGCAGGTGGCGATCCTCAATCGCAACCGGCCGGTCGCCTACCTGATCGCGCCGCATGTTTGGGAGTATCTGGACAACTTGGCCGACCTCGCCGCCTGCGACCGACTGGCCGAGGAGGCGCTGGCGGAGGACGACGACGAGGTCGAGGTGTCGCTTGACGACCTATAAGCTGGTTTTCCGCACACGAGCCCGGAAGGCGTTCGACAGACTCGACAAGGCGATCCGGCGGCAGTTCTCAAAAAAGCTGGCTGAGAGGCTGAACAATCCGAGAGTCCCGGCTCACAAGCTGCGGTCCATGCCCGATTGCTACCGCATCAATCTGCGCAGCGCCGGATTTCGCTTGATCTACCGTGTCGAGGACGATCGCATGGTCGTCCTTGTCATCGCAGTGGCATCGTGCGCCGACGATGAAGCGTATGACAATGCTTTGATCGAACTGTCTCGCCTGTGACCAACCCCGCCACGCGCCTCGCCGAACTCGCCGCCGCGATTGCCCGTCACAACCGCCTCTACCACGACGCCGACTCGCCGGAGGTCAGCGACGCGGACTATGACGCACTCGTGCGCGAGAACGCGGCGCTGGAGGCGGCTTACCCGGAATTCATCCGGCCCGACTCCCCAAGCCGGCAGGTCGGCGCACCCCCCTCCTCGCCGCTCGCCAAGGTGGCGCACGCGCGGCCGATGCTGTCGCTCGACAACGCGTTCGCCGCCGAGGAGGTGGCCGAGTTCCTGGCTCGTGTCCGCCGCTTCCTTAGCCTGGCCGAGGACGAGCCGGTCGCACTCACGGCCGAGCCCAAGATCGACGGGCTGTCCTGCTCGCTGCGCTACGAAGGCGGACGGCTGGTGCAGGCGGCCACGCGCGGCGACGGGCGGGTGGGGGAGGACGTGACCGCCAATGTGGCGCACATCGCCGACGTGCCGCAGCAAATCATGAACGCGCCCGACATCTTCGAGGTTCGCGGCGAGGTGTACATGGCGAAGGCGGACTTCGCTTTGCTGAACGTGAACCAGGAGGCGGCGGGCGAGCGGCTGTTCGCCAACCCGCGCAACGCCGCCGCCGGCTCGCTGCGCCAGAAGGACGCGAGCGTCACCGCCGTCCGGCCGCTGCGCTTCCTCGCCCACGGTTGGGGCGAGGCGTCCGCCGTGCCCGGCGACACCCAGGCCGCCGTCATGGCCGCCATCGCGCACTGGGGTCTGCCGGTCAGCGCCCTGCTCACCGTCGCCCCCACTCTCGACGACGCGCTCGCCCACTACGCGCTGATCGAGCGGCGCCGGGCCGACCTGCCGTTCGACATCGACGGCGTGGTGTACAAGGTCGACCGGCTCGACTGGCAGGCGCGGCTGGGCAGCGTTGGCAAGGCCCCCCGCTGGGCCCTCGCGCACAAGTTCCCGGCCGAGCGCGCCGAGACCACACTCGAGGCGATCGACATCCAGGTCGGCCGCACCGGCAAGCTGACCCCGGTCGGCCGCCTGGCCCCCGTCACGGTCGGCGGAGTCGTCGTCTCAAACGTCACGCTCCACAATCGGGACGAGATCGAGCGGTTGGAGGTGAAGCCCGGCGACCGGGTGCGCGTCCAGCGCGCCGGCGACGTGATTCCGCAGGTGGTGGAGCGGGTCGGGGACGGCGGCGGTCCCGCGTGGCTCTTCCCCGACCACTGCCCGGAGTGCGGGTCGGAGGCGGTGGCCGAGGAGGGCGAGGTCGACATACGCTGCACCGGTGGCCTCGTCTGCCCGGCGCAGCGGCTCGAGCGGCTCAAGCACTTCGTCGGCCGCGCCGCCCTCGACATCGATGGACTGGGCGAGCGCACGGTGGGCGACTTCCTGGCCGACAGCCTGATCGCCACGCCGGCCGACCTGTTCCGTCTCGCCGAGCACCGCGACGCAATCCTGGCGCGTGAGGGCTGGAAGGAGCGGTCGGTCGACAATCTGCTCGCCGCCATCGAGGCGCGCCGCTCGCCCGACGCCGGCCGGCTGCTGTTCGCGCTCGGCATCCGCCATGTGGGCGCGGTGACCGCGCGCGACCTGGTGCGCGCGCTGGGCGGACTGGAGCGGCTGCCTGAGCTGGCGCTCGCCGCGCGCGCTGGCGATGAGGCGGCGGCGGGCGAGCTGACGGCGATCGACGGGGTCGGGCCGGTGGTGGTGGGAGCGCTCGGCGACTTCTTCCACGAGGAGCACAATCGCGCGGTGTGGGACGACCTGATGGCGCAGCTGTCGCCCGTGGTGCCCGCGCGCGCCGCCGCCTCGCCCTTCGCGGGGCAGACGATCGTGTTCACCGGCAAGCTGGAGACGATCAGCCGCGACGAGGCGAAGGCGCAGGCCGACCGGCTGGGTGCGCGCGCGGCGGGGTCGGTCTCGGCCAAGACCGACCTGGTGGTCGCCGGGCCGGGCGCGGGGTCGAAGCTGAAGCAGGCGGCGGCGCTTGGCGTGGAGGTGGTCGATGAGGCCGAGTGGTTGCGGCGGGTGGCGGAGGCCGGTTGACTCGCACCTTCCTCCCCATCGAAGATGGGGAGGAAGGTGAGTGCCCTCACCGCCAGCGCATCACGCCGGCCGAGAGCGGAGTCCACACGCCCGTCCGAACGCCCGCCTCCCTCAGCCGAGCGCCGACCCACTCGTTGCAGGTGTGCGCCGCCGTGTAGCGGCCGAGTGCGGGGTAGAAGACGTCGTCCTTCGAGTAGCCGGCGATCGGGCCGCCCGACGAGCGCGCGGCGCGGATGCTCGCCGCAAGCGCGCGGTACTGGTCGGCCGTGACGCGAAGCGGCTTGCGCCAGGTCTGCTCGGTCGGGTTCGCCAGATGGCCGACGTGAAGCAGCGTCGAGTCCAGCCCCAGTCCGGCGTTGAGCGCCGTGGACAGCTTCAGCTGAGCCCAGGTCGGCGTGTTGAGGTAAAAGTCGCGGCTTCCCCAGCCCACGACGATGTGGGTGGCGGGCAGCGCCGGGTCCGCGTCCGTGATCGGAAAATCGTCCATCCAGTTCACGCCCGCCGCGAACACCGGCAGCGTCAGGCCGGTGTGGACCCCGTTCGTCTCCACGAACAGGTCCACCGTCTCCGGCCCGGCCGCGGGCTCGCGCCAAGCACCGTTCGTCGGGATCAGCGCGCCCGCCGCCAGCGCCAGCGCGATCAGGCCGCAGGCGACCGCAAGCCATCCAAGGATCGCCCGCGCCGCCCTTCCAACCCGGCGGAGCGTCATGCTAACACCTGCCGTCATGGACACTCCCTCGACCGCTCCCGATCCCGACCTGCACGTGTACGACACGCCCCCGCCGCACGCCAACGCGGACTGGACGATCGACCAGGGGTGGGACGCCTACACGGCCGAGGAACACGAGACCTGGGACATCCTGTTCGAGCGCCAGTCCGCCATGCTGCCCGGCCGCGCGGCCAAGGCGTTCCTGAATGGCCTCGACGTGCTCAAGCTGTCGAAGCCCGGCATTCCCGACTTCCGCGAGCTGTCGGATCGGCTGACGGCGTTGACCGGCTGGAGCGTGGTGGCGGTGCCCGGCCTGGTGCCCGACGACGTGTTCTTCGATCACCTCGCCAACCGGCGCTTCGTCAGCGGCAACTTCATCCGGCGGCGCGACCAGCTCGACTATCTCGAGGAGCCGGACGTGTTCCACGACGTGTTCGGCCATGTGCCGATGCTCGCCGACCCCGAGTTTGGCGACTACATGGCCGCCTATGGCCGGGGCGGTGGACGGGCGCTGAAGCACGACGCGCTCAAGAACCTGTCGCGCCTCTATTGGTACACGGTCGAGTTCGGGCTGGTCGAGGAGGACGACGGGCTGCGACTGTTCGGGGCCGGCATCGTGTCATCGTTCGGCGAGTCGCAGTTCGCGCTCGACGACGACAGCCCCGACCGCATCCGCTTCGATCTGGAGCGGGTCATGCGGACCGAATACCGCATCGACGACTTTCAGCAGACCTACTTCGTCATTCCATCCTTTGCTGAGCTGAAGCGCGTCACGATGGAGACCGACTTCCTGCCGGTGTACGACCGGGTGCGCGAGCAGGCTGAGATTCCGGTGGCGACGGTGGTCGACGGCGACGAGGTGCTGCACCGCGGGACGCAGGCGTATGCGGAGGAGAAGCGCGGATGAGCATTGGAGCCGGGAGCGCGTGGTTCGCGGCCAAAAGTCACGGCTATGGTTCGGGACTGCCGATCGCGTGGCAAGGCTGGCTTGTGCTGGCGGCGTTCCTTGTCGCGGTGACGGCGTCGGCGGTGATGCTGCGAGGGGCGCGGCAGATCGTTGCCATCGGGCTCTGCGCCGCCGTGCTGCTGGTTGTCGCCTATTTCAAGACAGAAGGCGGATGGGCGTGGCGCTGGGGGTGAGACAATTCGCCGTAAAGACGTTGGCTATAAAGAGTTGACCTGGTTGATCGCCGTGATCGCCGCCTTTGCGGTGGCGGCAGCAATGCCTGCCTTGATCCGGGCGGCGAAGCGTTCGTTGCGAAAGGGTGGGGTCTTGGGGGGCGCGTCGCTGGCGGTCGGTCTCGCCTTCTCCGCGATCTTCGACCCGCCGGCTGCTGCGGCGGTTGAAACCATCCGAAAGAAGAAGGATCTCGGCGACGTCGAAAAGAGCGTTGGTGGAGAGCCGCTCGACTAAGCGGCAGACGATTGGACCTTCAGCCGGGGTCCGTAGTGGCTCGCCGTCGATGTCACCACTCTCCGGTGTCGCCCGTCGCCTGACGGTTGCGCCTGAGTGAGTGCGATCGACTCGGCCGCTCCATCTTGCGCAGCCGCAGCGTCGGCCAGTCGCCGATCCGCGATACCTCGACGAGCCGCAGACCTTGAAGGCGAGCCATGCGGCCGACGCGGCTCTGCTGGACGTTCGTCAGTCCGGCCAGGATCAGCGTGCCTCGGTCCGCCAGCGACGCGGCCAGCGCGGGCATCAGGGCGATGAGAGGGCCGGCCAGGATGTTCGCGATGACGAGGTCGCAGGGGGCGGCGGTGCGGATGAACGGGTGGTCGGTGCCTGCCGCCGCGACCAGCCGCAGCCGCCCCGGCCCATACCCCAGCGGCACCCCGTTCCTCCCGGCCAGCTCGCCCGCCACGCGCACGGCGGCCGGGTCGATGTCGCTGGCCACGATCCGGGCGGTGGGCCAGAGCCGGTGGGCGGCGAAGGCGAGCAGGCCGGTGCCGGTGCCGATGTCGGCGATCCGGCGATACCGGCGGCCGGTCCGCTCCAGCCGGTCGAGCAGCGCCAGGCACCCCGCCGTCGTCGCGTGATGCCCGGTGCCGAATGCGTTGGTGGCCGGCACGACCAGGCGCGACAGCCCGGGCGAAGTCGGCTGGCCCTCCTCCGTCACCACGACGATCCGCCCGGCGACCACCGGCTCAAGCCCGGCCTGGCTCTCGATCACCCAGTCGCGGTCGTCCAGGCGGCGCGCGATCGGCACGGCCGATCCCGGCACGAGCCCTGCCAACGCGCGCAGCGCCTTCGGCGACGGCCGGTCGGCCCAATAGGCGTCGAGCCGCCAGCGGTCCGCCTCCTCGTCCTCCTCGCTCGTCGCCAGCACGGGTGCGGGCTCCGGCAGGTCCGCGCGCTCGGCCAGTCGGTCGGCGTCCGCGCGGCGGCACGGCAGCGACGCGATCCAGCCGCTCATCCGCCGAGCGGGACCACCGCCGTGCCGGTCACGCTCAAGGTCGCCGCGTCGATCGTCCGGTAGGTGAGCGCATCGCCCACGCGCACCAACGCCGCGATCGTGTCCGGATCGCGGCTCCACACCCGCACCACGCGGCTGAGATCGGTCAGCGCGACGGCGGGCACACTGCCGTCGAGCGGCGCGATGATCAGGTCGACCGGCTGGCCCTCCGCGTCAGCGACGCTCAGCGCGATCCAGCGCGGCGGCGCGGCGGTTTTCGCGGCCTGTGATTCGTCCGGGGCGGGCGAGAGGAGGCGCGCGTTCAGCACCAGGCGCTGGTCGTCGGGCAGCAGCGAGCGGCTCGCCCCGGTCTCCGTGTTCAAGAGCACGACGTTGTGGACGCCGACCACGCGCGGCGCGGTGAACAGCGACGGGCCGGTGTCCGCCTCGTCGTCACCGACGCCCGAGAACAGGACGGTGTAGGGCGTGCCGTCCACAGGGCGGACCTTGAGGACGGACGTGGCCTCGTCAGCCGGAGCGGGCGTCGGCGCCTTGGGCTCCGGCGCCGCGCGGATGGGTGCGCCCGCCGGCGCGGCGGGCTCCGGCCGATTGGCCGCCCAGGTTCCCAGCGCGATCGAGCCGGTCGCGAGGGCGAGCAGGACCGTGCGGGTCACCGCGCCCCCGGTGCCGCCCCCGGTGCCGCCCTCAGCGGACATAGCTGGCCCCGTTGGCGTCCACGACCGCGCCGGTCATCGACGCGGGCGCGTCGAGCGCCAGCCATGCGACGATGGCGGCGATCTCGTCGGGACTGGCGACTCGGCCGAGCGGGATGTCGGCGAGCAGCGCGTCGCCGCCCCGGCTCGCCAGATAGTCCTCCGCCATGCCCGTCTGAACAAAGCCGGGGCAGACGGCGAAGGCCAGGATGCTCTGGCCGGCGTATGCGCGCGCGATCGTCTTGGTGACCGCGACCAGCCCCGCCTTGGAGGCGGCGTAGTGCCAGTGCGCCGGGCTGTCGCCGCGATGGGCCGCCCGGCTGGCGACGTTCACGATGCGCCCGGGCCGGCCGGTCGCCTGCCAGTGCAGCACGGCCAGGCGGCAGAGCTCGGCGGCGGCGGTCAGGTTGATGGTGAGCGTGCGCTGCCACTCGGCGAGCCAGTCCGGGCCGTCGAGCGCGCTCGCCTCGAACACGCCGGCGTTGTTGACGAGCACGTCGATGCGTCCGTCGAGACCGTCGAGCGCCGCCTCCCACAACCCCTCCGCCGCGCCCGGCTGCGACAGGTCGGCGGCCAGCGTCTGCTCACCGGCCCGCGTGGCGTGGCCGAGCAGGCGCGTGCGGGCGTGGAGCGCGTCGAAGGTGGCGGCTCCGATGCCGCGTGAGGAGCCGGTGAGGAGGAGGTTCGGAGTCATGGACCTCCTTAACCCCGCACCGCCTCCGGCCGCCAGCGCGGGGTGTCAGCGGAAGTCGTAGGAGACCCGGCCATAGAGGAAGCGGCCGTTGAAGCCGAAGGGCGACTGGCTGTTGTAGGGCAGGAAGAAGCCGTTGGTGCCGAACGCGCCGCCCACCGGCCCCCGGTCGGGGTAGACGTCGAACACATTGTCCGCACCCACCGCGAACTGCACCCCGCGCACCAGGTCCACGCGCCCCTCCACGTCCGTCAGCCACTTGGCACCCAGCGTGTAGTCGCCGGGCGCGGCCCCCTGACGCAGCGCCAGGTCCGTGGACGGGCCGGGGATGAACACCTTGCCGAAGCGGTTGGCGCGCACCGTCGCGCCGAGGCGGTCGAGCGTCCAGTCGAGCCCCAGGTTGATCTTGTCGCTCGGCTGGCCATCGGTCAGGCGGAACGACTCGGTGCGGCCGAACAGCGTGATGTTGGGGAGCGACGGCAGCACCGCGCGGTCCGTGATCTTGGTCGAGTTGTAGTTGTACCCGGCCGTCAACTGGAACTTGCCCGCCCCGAACTCCGGCACCGAGTAGCTGCCGATCACGTCCACGCCCTGGGTGCGCGTGTCCACGCCGTTGACGAAGAACCGCGCGGAGGTGACGTTGCGGATTCCCGCCGCATTCAGGATGCCGACCACGGCCGCGCCCTGCAGGTTCTCCGTGAGCGTGACGCGGTCGCGGATCTCGATGTTGTAGTAGTCGGCGGTGAGGTTGAGGCCGCGCACCGGGTTGAGCGTGACGCCGCCGCCCAGATTGGTCGACTTCTCCGCCGTCAGCTGGCGGGAGCCGAGCGCGCGGGCGACCGGGTCGCCGACCGGAAAGGTGCCGATCTCGATCAGCGTGCCGTTGACGTTGTTGGTCGACGTGGTCTGAAAGAACTGCTGCGCCAGCGACGGCGCGCGAAAGCCGGTCGATGCCGACCCGCGCACCGCCACGCCCGGGACCACCTCGAACCGGGCCGCGACCTTGCCGTTCAGCGTGTCGCCGAAGTCGGAGAACCGCTCATAGCGCCCGGCCAGCTGCACGGTGAAGCGGTCGGACACGTCCGCGTTCGCCTCCGCATAGCCGGCGTAGCTGTCGCGGCCCGCGTCGACCGCGTTGTTCGGGCGAAAGCCGGGGAACACCTGGCTGCCACCGGCGGCGCCGTTGGCGGAGAATGGACCGTTCACAAAACTGGCAAGCTCGCCGGCGCGGATCTTGAAGCCCTCGTCACGATATTCGCCGCCGACCGCCACGCCCAGCCTGCTCAGGAAGCCGACCGACAGCGTGCGCGAGAAGTCCAGGTTGACCACCCGCTGATCGGCCGAAATGCCGCCGGCATCGAACCTGCGCGGGCTCGTCAGGCCGCCCAGCGAGGTGTTGAAGCTGTTCTCGACCTGATAGTCCAGCCGGTTGGAGCCGTAGGTGAACGACAGGTCGGCATCGAAGCCGCCGACCGATCCGCGCAGGCCGCCGACGCCGGACACGTCCAGGATGTCGGTGACGATCAGCGGCAGGAAGCCGTTGGGGTAGAACGGCACGAAGCTCGTGGTCGACGCCGCGAAGTCGCGGTTGCGCGCGTCGTTGGCCCGGCGATAGAACCCCGCGCCGTTCGCGTCGCGCTGTCCGTATGTGCCGAACGCATAGGCCTCGACGCCGGGTGTCAGCTCGACCCCGCCGTTGAGGACGAAGTTGAGATCCTTGGAGTCGCCGTCGCCGTAGCGGTGGGAATAGCGGTCGAAGGTCAGCTCGCGCGGGTCGCCCACGGTCGGGAACTGCCGCCGCCGGTCCGCTCCGGCTCGGTTGGTCGGGTTGCGGTCACGATACTGGCCGGACACGACCAGATAACCGCCCGGCCCGACCGGCAGCCCGATGCTGGTCGCCAGCGTCAGCGTCTCGCCGTCATGGCGCTTGCGATCCCGGCCGGTGCCGGTGAGCGTCAGGAAATCATTGTTGGCGGAGCTGCCCGGGGTGGTGACCAGCGGCAGGCCGTTGGGCCCGACCGCCACGCCGTTGAACTGCTCCACTCCCTCCAGGCTGGTCTCGTATTGGCCGTAGGTGACCGACGCGCGCACGCCGGCCGACTTCGCCAGCTGCACGTTGATCACGCCCGCGATCGCGTCGGAGCCGTAGAGCGACGAGGCCCCGTCGCGCAGCACCTCGATCCGGCCGATGGCGATCGGCGGCAGCTGGTTCAGGTCGACCGCCGACGACCCGCGCCCGACCGATCCGTTGAGGTTGAGGAGCGCCGAGATGTGCCGCCGCTTGCCGTTCACCAGCACGAGCGTCTGGTCGGGCGACAGGCCGCGCAGGGTGGCGGGGCGCACCGAATCGGTGCCGTCGGTCAACGACGGCTGCGGAAAGTTGAACGACGGGACCAGCCGGTTGAGGAGCTTGTTGGTCTCCGTCAGGCCGCTGTTGGTCAGCGCCTCGTTGTCGATCACGTCGACGGGCACCGGGCTGTCGGCGACCGTGCGGCCGGCGATGCGGCTGCCGGTCACGACGATCTCCGACCCGGGCTCCTCCGGCGGCCCAGCTTCGGGGATGGAGCCTTCGACCGTCACGGATGTGGGTGTGGCCGGGGACGGGCGCGTCTGGGCCGACGCCGGATGCGCGACCGCGATCAGAGAGGCGGACAGCAGCAGGTGGCGAGTGTGGCGCATGGTAAAGGTTCCCTTTGCCCGGCAGGGCGAACGAGGAGACTGGAGCCGCCGCGCTCCTGTTGCAATCGCACGCAGTCGACGCGTCCACTTGGCGCTCGGATTGTTGCCGCGCCGCAACAGTGCGCGTGCCGGTCGGGTGCGCCCGCGTCGGCTCCCTGGCCGGGTTTCGTCACCTTGCCCAGCGCCGGGGCGCTCCGTAAAGGCGAGGGGACATTGCGACCAAAGGCGTTCCCGACATGGCCCGACCCTCCGTCCGAGCGCCCGCTCGGCCGCTCTCTCCCCACCTCTCGATCTGGAAGTGGGCGCCGAACATGGCGGCGTCGATCGTCCATCGCGGCACCGGCCAGGCGATGGCGATCGCCGGGGGCGTGCTCTTGACCGTGTGGCTGGCGGCGCTGGCGAGCGGGGAGGAGGGCTATGGCAATCTGGTCGACCTGCTGACCGTCCGCTCCGGCGGGTTCAACATCGTCGGCTACGTCCTGTTGATCGGCCTGTCCTGGAGCTTCTTCCAGCACCTGTCGTCGGGTCTGCGCCACCTCTTCCTCGACACCGGCGCGGGCTACGAGTTGGGGATCAACAAGCGGACCGCGGTGATGACCTTTGTCAGCGGCCTCGTGCTCACCGTGCTGTTCTGGGCCTTGATCCTGACGGGGGCGCTCTGATGGCCAACGCGTTCAACGGCGGCACCGCGCTCGGCAAGGTGCGCGGGCGCGGCGCGGCGGGTCACGGGACCGGCGCGTTCATGACCCAGCGGCTGACGGCGGTGTCCAACGCCATCCTGATGACCTGGTTTCTGGTCTCGCTGGCGACGCTGCCGAACCTGTCCTGGGGCGTGGTCAGCGTTTGGCTGTCCTCGCCGCTCGTGGCGACCGCCATGATCCTCTTGATCCTGTCCACATTTTTGCACTTTCGGCTGGGTGTAATGGAGCTGATCGAGGACTATGTTCACAACGAGGCGTGGAAGATCCTGGCGGTCGTCGCGCTCAATTTCTACGCGGTCGCGGGGATCGCGATCGGCATCGTGTCCGTCGCCCGCATCGCCCTGACTGGGACAGCGAGCTGATGGCCGAAGCCTACAAGATCATCGATCACGATTACGACGCCGTCGTGGTGGGCGCGGGCGGCTCCGGCCTGCGCGCGACCATGGGCATCGCGAACACCGGCCTGAAGACGGCCTGCATCACCAAGGTGTTTCCGACCCGCAGCCACACGGTCGCCGCTCAGGGCGGCATCGCGGCCAGCCTCGGCAACATGGGGCCGGACCACTGGACGTGGCACATGTACGACACCGTCAAGGGGTCGGACTGGCTCGGCGACCAGGACGCCATCGAGTATCTCTGCCGCGAGGCGCCCCAGGCGGTGTACGAGCTTGAGCACGCCGGCGTGCCGTTCAGCCGCACGGAGGAAGGTCGCATCTATCAGCGCCCATTCGGCGGGATGATGCAGAATATGGGCCAGGGCCCGGCCGCCCAGCGCACCTGCGCCGCCGCCGACCGCACCGGCCACGCCATGCTCCACGCGCTTTATCAGCAGAGCCTGAAGTACGACGCCGACTTCTTCATCGAGTATTTCGCGCTCGACCTGATCATGGAGGACGGCGAGTGCCGGGGCGTGCTCGCCTTGTGCCTCGAGGATGGCTCGATCCACCGCTTTCGTAGCCACGCCACCGTGCTGGCGACCGGCGGCTACGGCCGCTGCTTCTTCTCGGCCACCTCCGCCCACACCTGCACGGGCGACGGCAACGCCATGGTGCTGCGCGCCGGGCTCCCGTTGCAGGACATGGAGTTCGTTCAGTTCCACCCGACCGGCATCTACGGCGCGGGCGTGCTGATCACCGAAGGCGCGCGCGGCGAAGGCGGCTACCTGACCAACTCCGAGGGTGAGCGCTTCATGGAGCGCTATGCGCCCTCGGCCAAGGATCTGGCCAGCCGCGACGTGGTCAGCCGCGCGATGGCGATGGAGATCCGCGAAGGGCGCGGCGTGGGCAAGGAGGCGGACCACATCTTCCTCCACCTCGACCACATCGACCCCGATGTCCTGGCCGAGCGGCTGCCGGGCATCACGGAGACCGGCAAGGTGTTCGCGGGCATCGACTTGACGCGCCAGCCGCTGCCGGTGACGCCCACCGTTCACTACAACATGGGCGGCATCCCGACGAACTATCACGGCCAGGTCGTGACGCTCAAGAACGGCGACCCGGACGCCAAGGTGCCCGGCCTGTTCGCGGTCGGCGAGGCGGCGTGCGTGTCGGTTCATGGGGCCAACCGGCTCGGCTCCAACAGCCTGATCGACCTGGTCGTCTTCGGGCGCGCGACGGGAATGCGGATTGGCGAGACGGTGAAGCCGTCGACCAAGCACAGGCCGCTGCCGGCGAACAGCGAGGAGCTGTCGCTCACCCGCCTCGATCACTTCCGCTTCGCCGATGGTGCTACGCCCACCGCCGAATTGCGGCAGGGGATGCAGAAGACCATGCAGGCGAATTGCGGCGTGTTCCGCACCGCCGAGATCATGCAGGAGGGCATCGAGAAGCTCGACAAGGTCAATCGCGGTTTCGAGGATGTCGGCATCACCGACCGCAGCCTCATCTGGAACACGGACCTGATCGAGACGATGGAGCTCGACAACATGATGGGGCAGGCGATCTGCACCATCGAGTCCGCCCACAACCGGACGGAGAGCCGAGGCGCTCACAGCCACGAGGACTATCCGGACCGCAAGGACGCGGAGTGGATGAAGCACACGCTGAGCTGGTTCGACGGCTGGGGCGGCAAGACGGCGGGGCAGCAGGGCAACGTCACGATCGACTACCGCCCGGTCCACGACTACACATTGACGGACGAGATCGCGTACATCGAACCCAAGACGCGGGTGTATTGAGGGGGGGTCGCGTGGCGCTTTGGACGGTGCGTGCGGCTTGGGACGGCGAGGCGGGCGTCTGGATTGCGCTTGACGGAGACATTCCGGGCCTTGCCGCCGACGCTCGCACGGTCGAAGAACTGGCCGCCCAGTCGGCCGCCACGCTCCCTGATTTGCGCGAGATTCACGCTGACAGCTTTGAAGACGCGAGCGTCCTGACCGGACCGCACTCGGTTCATGTCGTCGCGTTCCACGAAGTCGGCCTGCCGGTCGCCGCCTGAGCGGCCATGGTTCAAGGCTTTACGGCACGGGTGAAGTCAATCCTGCTACTGCACGGCTGTGAATTCCTGCGGCCTGGCACGGGCGACCATGAAACGTGGCGCAGTCCCCATGCGAGCCGTCCTTTCGTGGACGGGCGGATCATGTCGCGGGCGATGGCCACGTCGTGCTGAAGCAGGCAGGCTTGGACGCGCGGGTTTGAGACTTTGCGATCACCAGTCGACCAGCAGCTCTAAGCCTTCCTGCTGGTTCTCGACGTCATCCAGCTTGCCGCACGGGTCGCCCGCCCCTAGTTAAACGGGCGAACCGACACGCTCTCGAGGACCGCCCGACATGGCCGAATTCCGGCTTCCCAAGAACAGCCGCATCACCAAAGGGCGGACCTACGCCGAGCCCGAGAACGCGACGCGGACCAAGACGCTCAAGGTCTATCGCTACGACCCCGACACGGGCGCCAACCCGCGCTACGACACCTTCACCGTCGACCTGGACGGC
>JAABUN010003624.1_pt1 | contig 23422 bp, 25 predicted proteins | sample 5559311 | NCBI WGS metagenome assembly JAABUN01 (sample SAMN10711877, study PRJNA513370) | rock metagenome | isolation source: Antarctica rocks | place: Antarctica: Victoria Land, Siegfried Peak sud
CGCTTCGGCAAAGGCCTCGGGCGACCAGGGCCACCAGTCGACCGGGTTCTCGGCGTGCTGCAGTAGGTACGGCGAGGTGGACGCGGCCAGGCGGTTCGTCATGGCCATCAGCATGCCCGCGTGCCCGGTGCCATGCGCCACGGCGGCGATAGGTCGACAGACAGCAGGTGTCAGCGGACCGACCTACGGTGTCGATGATGACAACCCACGGTGCCAGCGGTGCTGGCCGAGCGGCGAGCGATCCGCCCTCGTCCGCCAGCTCCTGCCCGGTCCTGGAGCTGCGCCAGTACACCCTGCACCCGGGTCAGCGCGACGTCCTCATCGATCTGTTCGAACGAGAGCTCGTCGAGACCCAGGAAGAGCTCGGCATGCGCGTGGTCGGCTCGTTCCGCGACCTCGACGACCCGGACCGGTTCGTCTGGCTTCGCGGCTTCGCGGGCATGAGCAGCCGACGCGCCGGTCTGACCGCCTTCTACGGCGGTCCTGTCTGGGCCGCCCACAAGGCGGCCGCCAATGCCACCATGATCGACTCCGACGATGTGTTGCTCTTGAGACCGGTGTTCCCCGAGGCCGGCCTTCCGACCGCCCGCACCGCTCGGCCGCCCGTCGGCAGCACCAACCCACCGCAGTCGCTGGTGACCGCCACCCTCTTCTCCCTGCCCCACCCGGTGGACGAAGACGTCCGCGGCTTCTTCTGCGACCAGGTCGACCCGCTGCTCACCCAGGCCGGCGCCCCCCGCCTCGCCCTCCTGGAGACGGAGCCGGCAAAGAACACCTTTCCGGCACTTCCGGTCCGAGAGGGAGAGCACACCGTCGTCCGGCTGAGTCGCTTCGGGTCGCTCGCCGACCACGCCGCGCACCGAGAGCGGCTGCAGCGATCCAGCGCCTGGGTGGGCGAGGTGCAGCCCGTTCTCCAGGCTCGTATCACGAGCTCACCCCAGCAGCTACGCCTCCAACCCACCGCCAGGTCCCTGCTTCGGTGAGCGCCCGATGCCCATCGCGGGCCAGCATGGCGTCATGCCGGGCGACCTGCGCGTGACGGCTCGGGTCGTCGTACCCGAGCGGGAGCTCTCGTGGCGCTTCTCGCGGTCCTCCGGTCCGGGTGGCCAGTCGGTCAACACGGCCGACACCCGGGTCGAGCTGTCCTACGACGTGGCCCGCTCGACCGCACTCGGGCCTACGCTGCGGGCGCGGGCATTGGAACGGCTCGGATCCCGGCTGGCGGCCGGCGTGGTCACGGTCAGCGCGTCGGAGCACCGTTCCCAGCTCCGCAACCGGGACGCCGCCGCGGCCCGGCTGGCCGCCCTGCTGCGGGCGGCGATCGCGCCGCCACCCCGACACCGCCGACCCACCCGGCCGACGCGGCGGGCGACGGAGGACCGGCTGGCGGTCAAGCGGCGCCGCGGCGAGGTGAAGCGCCTTCGTCGTCGTACGACGGACGAGTGAGCCCATGCTGGGCGACATGGAGTCGGACTCGCCGTGCCTCTACGGCGAACTGACGTGAACACGAGCCGGCACCGGCCCGGGGCCGCGGCCAGCGGGGGGCGGATCGCGGTTTGCGCGGTCCTGGCGGTCATCGGGGTGCTGGCCGCGGCTGGTGCCGCGTTCGACCTGTGGCTGCACACCGTCAGCTTCGGTGGTCCGCGCGACTCCGAGTTGGGGCTCGGCGACGTCGTCGGTCACCTGCTCCTGGCCGGCGTGAGCCTGGCCGTCCCGATCTTCGCCGCCCGGGTGCTGCTCGGAAGGGTGCCGGTCTGGTTGGCCGTGACAGCCATTGCCTGCGCAGCGCTGCTCGGCGTGGAAGTCCTCGGCGTGCGCTGACCGCACGAAGCGGACTAAGCCCTCAGTCCGCCGGTGTCGCGGACTTCGCGCGGTCGATGCCCGGGCCCACCCGGACACAGCACCTGCCGGGCGCCGGGTCGAGTGCCATCTCCCGTTCCTCGTCCCGCGCGCCGTCCGCCATCCCTCGCAGCAGCTCCAGGTTCAGCCCGCACACCAGCTCGGTGAACTGTCTCGCCAATCGATGGAAGGGACAGTTGCGCAGGATCATCCCGCCGTCCGGGCACAGGCGCGGGTCGTAGCCGTAGTCGTCGAGCGCGGCCCGAACCGACCCCGCTCGAGCACCGATATCCCGCCCGGCAGAACGGGCCATCCCGGTCAGCACCTGGTGGACCGGACGCCCACTGCGGGTCGACTCCTCGACCGCACCGGCGAGGAGCTCTCCGGCGAGGGCGTAATGCCGCTCCGGCACGCTCACCGCGACCTCGGTGTCGGGGAGGCGGTACAGCTTGGCCGGCCGGCCGGCCCCGGGGCCGGTGCGGCCGCCCAGCCGCCGGTACTCCACCGCGAGCAGTCCCCCGGCGGCGAGCCGGTCGAGGTGGAAGGCGACCGTACTGCGGCTGAGCCCGAGTGCGGCCGCGGCGGCGTCCCGGCCGACCGCGGAGTCGCTGGCCGCCACGTGGTCGTACAGCGAGCGGCGTACCGGATCTTCGAGCGCCGCAACCGCCGCAACGCGCTCCGCGCGGGACCGCCGGCCCATCCCGGTATTCTAACGCAGGAATTCTTGACGGTACAGCGCCGATCTCTCTAACGTTAGCGCCAGTTCACTTTAGAGATGCGGAAGGACCGACGATGACGGATCTGATCGCGGAGCGGGGCGGCCTGATCCCGGCACCGGGCCGGCGCTCCATCGACCCGGAAGACACCCGGGCGTGGGAGTCGCTGGAGCCGCGCCCGATCGATGCTGCGGACTGGCTCCGGTTCGAGGGCCACGTCGGCGAGATCCTGACCGCTTTCGGGCTCGACCGGGCGACACCCGGCACGGCAGCCACACCGCAGCGCTTCCTCAAGGCGCTGTACGACGCGACCGCCGGCTACGAGGGCGACCCCAAGCTCCTGACCGCCTTTCCCACCGAGTGCCGCGGTGGCCCGGACTGCCGCATCAGCCAGATCGTGGAAGGCCCCATCTCCTTCTACGCACTCTGCGAGCACCATGCACTGCCCTTCCACGGCAACGCGTACGTCGGCTACGTCGCGCACGAGTCGATCATCGGGATCTCGAAGCTCACCCGGTTGGTGCGCCTGTTCGCGCGCCGGTTCACGGTGCAGGAGAGGCTCGGCCAGCAGGTCGCCGACACGTTGGTCGACCTCCTCCAACCGCACGGGGTGGCGGTCCGGCTGGAGGCCGAGCATCTGTGCACGCAGATGCGCGGCGTTCGGGACGAGCAGTCGAAGACGGTGACGACGTTCTGGCGCGGTTCCTACGACGAGGAGGCCGAGATGCGGCGGGAGTTCCTTTCCGAGGCGCGCCACCATGGCTGACGTCGTACTGGTCTGCGGGGCCGGTGGTGCGCTGGGACAGGCGGTCGTCCACGCGTTCGCGGCGCGCGGCGACCGGGTGGTCGCAGCCGGGCGGCACGGCACGGACGTCGACCCGAGCCTGCGGGAGACGGTTCGGGCCGAAACGGTCGACCTGAGCGTGCCCGACGACGTCGAGGCGCTGTGGGACCGGCTCGAGGAACGAGGCGAGCGGCCTCGATGGCTGGTCAACACCGCGGGTGGCTTCCGTGCCGGCACCGTGGCCGACACCGGGCCGGACGAGTACCACCTCGTGCACGACCTGAACCTCGGCACCGCCTGGTGGTCCTGCCGGTCGGCGGCCCGCCGGATGGCCGGCGGCGGCGCCATCGTGAACGTCTCGTCCCGATCGGCCGTCGCCGGCGGCGCGAAGGCCGCTGGTTACGCGGTGGCGAAGGCAGGCGTCGTACGGCTCACCGAGGTGCTGGCCGAGGAGCTGGCCGGTCGCTCGGTCCGGGTCAACGCCCTGCTGCCGTCGGTACTGGACACCGCGGCCAACCGGGCGGACATGTCGGCCGCTGCCCTCCGGGGGGCGGTGCCGACCGCCGACGTGGCCGCCGTCGCGACCTTCTTGTGCAGCGATGCGGCCCGCGCGATCACCGGCGCCATCATCCCGGTCTACGGGCTGGCCTAGCCGATGTTGCCGCTGGAAGTCCTCTATGAACGCCGGGGGCTGCCCGGTTTCGACCTCCCGGCCGAACTGTCGAACCTGTACGGCGGGCCGCTCGGCTTCGCTGAACCCCGGGTCTTCGCCAACTTCGTGGCCACGCTCGACGGTGTGGTGGCCGTTCCCGGAGTGGTGCAGGCAAACCGGCTGATCAGCGGCGACATCGAGGCCGACCGCTTCGTGATGGGGCTCCTCCGGGCCTGCGCGGACGTGGTTCTCATCGGGTCGGGCACGTTGCACGGGTCCCCTCGCACCCGGTGGACGCCGGGGCACGCCTATCCGGGCGCTCTGCCCGCCTTTGCCGAGCTGCGCTCCCGGCGGAAGCAACCACCGGAACCGCGGCTCGCCGTCGTGACCGGCAGTGGTTCACTCCAGATCTCCCACCCCGCCCTGGAAGCCGGCGCGATCGTGCTGACGACGGACGCAGGGGCGGCGCGGTTGCGCGGGAGGCTGCCGGCCGCCGCGGAGGTCCTGACGGTCGGTGACGGGACCTCGGTCGCTCCTCGAGACGCCGTCCGGGCGCTGCTCGACCGGGACCACCGGTTCATCCTGACCGAGGCCGGACCGCGCCTGTTCGGGTCGTTGCTGGCGGCGGGGCTGGTCGACGAGCTCTTCCTGACCTCCTCCCCCGTCATCGCTGGACGCGGCTCGACCGTCGGCCGGATGGGCCTGGTGGAGGGAACGGAGCTGCTGCCGGAACGACGCCTCGAGGGCCGGCTGCTCGGCGTACGCCGGCAGGGGGAGCACCTGTTTCTCCGGTACGAGTTCCCTACCCGAACCGACTAGTTGCCCGGGTGTCGCTGCCGCCGATGGGAGCTTCGGGCCGGCAGAATGTGAGAAGCCCCTCCATGTATGAGATGGAGGGGCTTCTCTCGGTTCCGCTACGCAAGCCCGGCCGATTTCTCGACTCCGCCTGCGCCACGCAACCGGCTCCCGGTGCGCGAAGACCCACTCGAAGCGCCGGTTACCCGGCCCTTTCCGCGTTCCGGAGTCGCCTCCGGATCGGTCTCCGTTTCCCGGTAACGAGGACAGGTCTAGTGCCTCCGGCGAGGCGGCACAAGGGCCGCCGGGCAACAAATTCAAGATTTTTTGATACTCCACAGGACGTCCACAGATCGCCCGGTTTTGTCCACCGTTACGGCCCGCGATCCACCGCTGCATCCACCGCCCGCTCCACAGGCCGCGGCCCCCGCCACGGCTAGCTGGGGCGGGACGGCGGGTCGGCCGTGCGGTCCTCCGGCGGCGGGTCGAACGTCCTGGGCACCTTGCGCAGCTGCTTGGTCATCGACCGGTACAGCAGCACGGTCGCCACCGCGAGCAGACCGACGATCAGCAGCGCCAGCGGGCCCGCCTTGCCGGGCTCGGCCGCCGCCAGGACAGCCGCCGCCACGCTCATGGGGCGGCCGACAGGCAGCCGGCCGCCACGGCTTCCCGTACGCCGGCGAACAGATCGTCCTCGGGCAGCGTCGTATCGACCAGCGACCTGGCCAGCTGGAAGTCCTCCGTCGGCCAGGCGGTCTTGGCCACCTCCAACGGACAGCGGAACCAGAAACCCTCCGGGTCGACTTGGGTGGCATGGGCGAGCAGTGCCTGGTCGCGGATCGCGAAGTACTCGGCACACGGCACCCGGGTGGTGAGCCGCGCGGCATCCTCCGGCTTGTCCTCCCACTCCGCCAGCCGTTCGGCGTACGGCGACTCGATGCCGAGGCCGGTCATCGCGTCGTGCAACGCCTGGATCCGGGGCTTGGACCAGCCCAGCTGGTAGTAGAGCTTGAGCGGGGACCACGGCTCCCCGGTGCCGGGATAGCGGTCGGGATCGCCGGCGGCCTCGAACGCCGCCACCGACACCGTGTGGCACATGATGTGGTCGGGGTGGGGGTAGCCGCCGTTCTCGTCGTAGGTCAGCACGACATGCGGGCGCTCCCGACGTACCAGCTCAACCAGCGGACGGGTCGCCACCTCCGGTGGAACCAGGGCGAAGCACCCCTCCGGCAGCGGCGGCAGCGGGTCGCCCTCGGGCAGTCCGGAGTCGATGAAGCCCAGCCATTCCTGCCGTACCCCGAGAATCTCCCGCGCTTTGGCCATCTCCTCCCGCCGCACGGCCGGCAGGTTGGCCACGATCTCGGGACGGTCCATCGCCGGGTTGAGGATCGAGCCACGCTCACCCCCGGTAAGGGTCACGACGAGTACGTCGGCCCCTTCGTGGACGTAGCGGGCCATCGTCGCCGCACCCTTGCTGGACTCGTCGTCCGGGTGGGCGTGCACGGCCATCAGCCGCAGCGGCTCGGTCACAGGGGAGCGCTCCTGGTCGGACTGGAACGGGACGGCCAGCACGTCGCGCGACGCGCGTCGCGCGACAATTGTCCCTGACCCGGTACGGAACGACGAGGAGGGCCAGCGTGGGCGACCCGGCGACCCGGTCCGGCAGGCCCGGCCGCCGTCGTCCGCCGGACCGTTACGGCAGTCCCCCGACCCAAGCCCGGACCCGAGCCACCTACGCCGTCGGCGCCATCGTGGGGCTGCTCGCGCTGGCCGCGCTGCTGGCCCTTGCCCTGCACAAGTCGACGCCCGCGGTCTCCGCCGGTGTGCGGGGCTACGAGGTCTTGTCGGACTCCACGGTGCGGATTCGGTTCGAGGTGCACAAGGCGCCCCTGGCCGAGGCACTGTGCACCGTGCGGGCCCGGGACCGGTCCGGTCTGGAGACCGGACGGGGGGACGTCACCGTCGGGCCGCGGACCGATGCGAGGCGGATCACCGAGGTGAGCTACGACCTGGTGACCCGGGCACGCGCGGTCACCGGCGAGCTGGTCGGCTGCCGCATCACCCGCAACCGGGTATGACCTCCAACCTGCTTTCCGACCTCGGCGCCGCAGGCAGTTGTTAGCCTCGTTCCTTTCAACCCTTCGAGGAGTTTCCCGTGTCCGATACGACGCAGGCTGACGTCACCTGGCTGACCCAGGAGGCACACGACCGGCTGCGCGACGAGCTCGACGAACTCTCCGGACCCGGTCGGGCCGAGGTGGTGGCCAGAATCGCATCGGCCCGCGAGGAGGGGGACCTGAAGGAGAACGGCGGCTACCACGCCGCCAAGGACGAGCAGGGGAAGCTCGAGGCGCGCATCCGCCAGCTCACCCAGCTCCTGCGCGACGCCCGCGTCGGCGAAGCCCCGATGGCAGCCGGGATGGCCGGTCCCGGCATGGTGGTGACCGTTCGCTTCGCCGGCGACACCGAACCCGAGCGGTTCCTGATCGGTTCCCGGGAGGACCACGGCGCGGGCGACCTGGAGATCTACTCCGCCCAGTCGCCGCTGGGTAGGGCGCTGGCCGGTCACCGGGCCGGGGACACGGTGGAGTACCAGCTGCCGAACGGGCAGACCATGGCCGTGGAACTGCTCGAAGCCACGCCGTACGCCGGCTGACGCGACACGGGCGCCGACCCGGCGCCGGAGTCAGGGAGAGGAGCCCGCGCGATGAGCCAGCCGCCAGGACAGGACCCGTTCCCGGTCGAGGGCATCGACTACCTGCATTTCGCCGTCGGCAACGCCCGGCAGGCGGCGCATTTCTACTCGACCGCCTTCGGCATGCGCGTTACGGCGTATCGGGGTCCGGAAACGGGCTTCCGCGACTACGCCGAGTACGTGCTGGAGTCCGGGTCGGCCCGCTTCGTCCTGACCGGCGAGGTCCACGCCGGCACGAACGTCGGCCACCATGTGGCGACGCACGGCGACGGCGTGATCGACATCGCGCTGCGGGTGCCGGACGCGACCCGCGCCTACGAACTGGCGGTGGAGCGTGGGGCGCGCGGCTGCTACGAACCCCACATCGTCGAGGACGACACCGGCAAGATCGTGGTCGCCGGTATCGCGACGTACGGCGAGACGCGCCACACGCTGATCGAGCGGTCGGCGTACTCCGGCGTCTTCATGCCCGGGTTCGTCGAGCGGCCCCTGCTGGTGGCGCCGCTGTCGGGTCCGAAGAAGCGCTACTTCTCGGCGGTCGACCACGTTGTGGGCAATGTCGAGCTCGGCAAGATGAACGAATGGGTGGAGTTCTACCACCGCGTCATGGGCTTCTCCGACCTGGCCGAGTTCGTCGGCGACGATATCGCGACGAAGTACTCCGCGCTGATGTCGAAGGTCGTGTGGGACGGCAGGGGCAAGGTGAAGTTCCCGCTCAACGAGCCGGCGGCCGGGCCCAGGAAGAGCCAGATCGACGAGTACCTGGAGTTCTACGGCGGCCCCGGCGTACAGCACATCGCCCTCGCAACCAACGACATCCTCGGCTCCGTCCACGCGATGCGGGCCGCCGGCGTGGACTTCCTCGAGACGCCCGACTCCTACTACGACACGCTCGCCCAGTGGGTCGGCGATGTCGGCGTACCGGTGGAGCAGCTGCGCGAGCAGAAGATCCTCGCCGACCGGGACGAGGACGGCTACCTGCTGCAGATCTTCACCAAGCCGGTCCAGGACCGCCCCACGGTGTTCTACGAGCTGATCGAGCGGCACGGCTCCAAGGGCTTCGGCAAGGGCAACTTCAAGGCGCTCTTCGAGGCGATCGAGCGTGAGCAGGAGCGCCGCGGCAACCTGTGAGACCCGGCTGTCCCGGTTGGCGGCGGCGCGTACGGCCGGCGTCAGGCCGCCGCGGGGTTGGCGAGCCGCTGCCGCCACCAGCTGACCGTGCCGGCAAGAGTGTCGGCCAGCGGGGTGGCAACGACGCCGAACTGCGCGGTGAAAGCCGTGGAGTCCAGGACGAACGGCCGGGCGAACTGGTGCCGGACCTCCTGGAGCTCGCGCATCACCGGCCGGACGAGGCCGGCGGCGCGTAGCACGAACGGCGGGATGGGCACGACCTTGACCGGGGGGACGCCGGCGGCGGCGCACATCATGGCGACGGCGTCGCGAGCGCTGGCCGGAGGTGCAGTGGGGACGTGCCAGGCCCGGCCCCAAGCGTGCCGATCAAGTGCGGCGGTGACCAGGGCCACGGCGACATCGTCCACGGCGGTCCAGCTGTGCGGGGCGTCGGGGTCGCCGAGCACCCGGACGGTCCTGCCGGAGAGCAGCGCGGGAACCGCGCGCTCCCGAGGTACCCCTGGTCGGTGACCCCGGGGCCGACGTAGTCCGAGCCCCGGACCTCGGTGACGCGCACCCGCCCGGCCCGGTGTCGAGCCAGGGCGTCAGCCCACATCCGATTCCGGACCTTGCCCTTGTGCCCGACGGCAGCCAGCGGCGTGGCCTCCGTAATGGGAGCGGTCACGGGTCCGTAGCCGTAGAGGTTGCCGACGGTCGCAAGGACTGCGCCGGTGCTCTCGGCCGCGTCGAGCAGCGCGGCGGCGAGTGGCGGCCAGTCGGTGTCCCACCTGTCGTACGCCGGGTTGGCACAGTTGTAGAGCGCGGCCGCCCCGGCCGCCGCAGCGGTGGGCGCCGCGGCGTCGGTCGCGTCCAGGGCGACGGGCTCCGCACCGGCGGCAGCGGCCCCACCGCTGCGACTGATCACCCGGACCTCGTGCCCTTGGCGCAGCAGCAGCCGGGTGGTGGCGGTGCCGACGGCACCCCTGCCGACGGCAGGCGCTGCTCGAGACCGGCGACGAAGTCCTGGTGCCCAGCCCGGACTACCCGTTATGGACGGGGGCGGTGAACCTGTGCCGCGGTCGGGCGGTGCACTACCGCTGCGACGAGCAGGCCGGCTGGGCGCCCGACCTCGAAGACGCCGCCTCGAGGATCACCCCGAACACCCGCGCCTTGGTGATCACCAACCCGAACAATCCGACCGGCGCGGTGTACTCGCGCGAGACGCTGCTGGGGTTGCTCGCCCTGGCCCGCCGGTACGGCCTGCTCGTGCTCGCCGACGAGGTCTACGACGGCGTCCTCTACGACGGCGCGGTCCACGAGCACGCCGCCGCGCATGCCCCGGACCTGTTGGTGCTCACCATGTGCGGGTTGTCGAAGAACCACCGCGCCGCCGGGTTCCGGTCCGCCTGGATGGCTGTCACCGGGCCCAAGCACGAGGCCGGCGAATACATCGAAGGGCTGGAACTCCTGGCGAACATGCGGCTGTGCCCCAACGTGCCGGCCCAGCACGCCATCCAGGGCGCGTTGGGCAACCGGCCCACGATCACCTCGCTGCTCCAGCCCGGCGGGCGGCTGCATGAGCAACGCGACCGCACGTGGTCCCAGCTCAACGCCATCCCCGGCGTGAACTGCGTCAAGCCTGCCGGCGCCTTCTATCTCTTCCCCCGCCTCGACCCCGACGCCCACAAGATCCACGACGATCAGCAGCTGGTCATCGACCTGCTCGATCAGCAGTTGTTGCTGCTCTCCCACGGCACCGGCTTCAACCTCCCCACCACCGACCATCTGCGGCTGGTGTTCCTGGCCCCCGCCGACGTGCTCGACGACGCCGTCGACCGGCTGGGCCGCTTCCTGGCGACCTACCACCAGTAGAGCGCGCGACCAGATCAGTCGGCGCGGAAGACAAGCAGCGCGACATCGTCCCTGCGGCAGCCGTCGGAGAGCAGCAACCGCAGCACGTGGTCGCAGAACTCCTCGGGTTCGGTCGGTGCGGCAGCCGTCGCGCGGCGGAGCCGGTTCAGCCCGACGTCGATGCTCTCCTCGCGACGCTCGACCAGCCCGTCGGTGTAGAGCACGAGCAGGTCACCGGGCCGTAGCGAATCGGTCTCCTGCGCCGAGCGGCCGAGGTCACCGAGGCCCAGCGGCAACGCGGTCGGACCGCGAAGCCACTCGCAGCGACCGTCGGCCCGGCGTATCAAGGCGGGCAGGTGCCCCGCGTTCGCCCAGGTCAGAATGCGGCTCTGCGGGTCGTACGACGCCACCAGGCAGGTGGTGAAGTCCGAGGCATCCATCACTCCGAACAGGCGGTCCAGCCGCCGTACGACACCTGCCGGCTCGTGGCCCTCGAGCGCGTAGGCCCGGACCGCCGCCCGCAGCTGCCCCATCACGGCCGCGGCGCGTACGCCCTTGCCGCCGACGTCGCCCACCGCAGTCGTCCACGGGTGACCCTCGACCACCACCAGGTCGTAGAAGTCGCCGCCGACCTGCGCCTCTGCCTCGGCCGGCAGGTAACGCACCGCCACCCGCCCCCCAGGCGCCACCATCGGCTCGGTCGGCAGCAGGCTGCGCTGCAGCGCGTCGGCGATCCGGCGCTCCGCGACGTAGAGCCGGGCGTTGTCCAGGGCGACGGCCGCCCGGCGGCCGAGCTCCAGGCTCATCTCGACGTCCTCGTCGCCGTACGGCGTACCACCGGACCGGGAGATGAAGCTCAACGTGCCCAGGACCCGGCCCCGAGCAAGCAGCGGTACGACGATCGCCGAGTGGCCCGCCAGCTGGGCCGCGACCCCGGCCCGAGCGGCGGCGTCGGTCAGACCCACATCGTGTTCCGGCTGGACCGACGGTATGAGCATGGGCTTGCCGGTACGCAGCACTTCGGCCACCGGGTGGCTTCCCTCGAGCACCGGGGGAAGGGCCCACAACGACGCCGCCAGCGAGCCCTGGCGGCGCTCGTCGGCTACCACCACGGCGGCCCGCCGCAGCGCGTCGCCCTCGAGGAGGTCCACGACGCAGACGTCGGCCGCCCGCGGCACGATGAGCTGGGCGACGTTGGTCAGTGTGGTCTCGGGATCAAGAGAGCCTGCCAGCCGGGCCCCCGCCTCCGCCAGCAGTGACAGCCGCTCCTGGGCCCGCTCGGCGGCCTCGCGGGCGGTCCGCTCGGCCGCCAACAGCCGTTCCCGCTCCGCCTCGTCGCGCTTCCGCCCGGTGATCTCCACCAGCACCATGCCGGCGCCGACGGGCTTGCCGGCCGCACCCCGCAGCGGGTACCAGCTGCTCAGCCAGGTCCGCAGCACTCCGGGGCGTGCCGGAGTGACCCCGGTCACCTCGACGTCGCACACCGGCCCGTCGCCGGCCAGGGCCTGTTCGAGCAGACCGGTGATCGTGACATCGACGCCGGGCAGCACGTCGCAGATGCGCCGGCCGATGTGCGCCTCGGGTGGCACGCCGTCCATCGCCGCCAGCGCGGCGTTGACCCGGACGTAACGCATCTCGGTGTCGAAGAAGGCCAGCCCGACGGGCGCGGAGGTCATCAGGGTGTCCAGCAGCCCGAAGGTCTCGTCGATGAGGTGCCGCTGGGTGACGTCGGTGGACGCGACGACGATGGCGACCGTCTTCCCGTCGTGCAGCAAGGGCGCCGCGGTGACCGATACGATCAGCGACTGGCCGCTCCGGGTCCGGGCCGGAAACTCGCCCAGCCAGGTCTCGCCGGCGAGCAGCGCCGTGAGGATGTTCAGAGCCACCTGCTGGTCGCTCGCGTCGATGCCGAGGTCGAGGGCGGACCGGCCGACGGCTTCTTCCGGCGCCCAGCCGTAGACGGCCGACGAGGCGCGGTTCCAGTAGAGGATCTCCGCGGTGGGGCTCTCGACGATGACCGAGAAGGGCAGCGCATCGAGGAGTTGGCAGGTGAGGTCGTCGAGCTGCAACCCGACGGCCGGGTTGCCCTGAGCCGTCAAGGCTGCCCCCAACTCCCGGCGATCGATGAAATCACCGCAGCTCGCATTCTGCCGCCGGACCGGCGCACGCGGGGAGGCGGGACCCTAACCGAGACCCTGGGGGTAGCCCGCCGCACGCAGGTGCGCCAGCACCTGTTCACTATGATCGGATCCGCGAGTTTCCAACTGTAGAGCCACCTCGACCTCGTCGACGTGGAGCTCAGGTCCGGTCCGCACATGCTCGACGTCGAGGACATTGGCGCCGGACTCGGCCAGTACGGCGAGCAGCAGCGCCAGCTCACCGGGCCGATCGGGTATCCGCAGTCGGAGGGACAGGTAGCGGCCGGCCGCGATCAGCCCGTGCCGGATGACCCGGAGCATCAGCACCGGGTCGATGTTGCCGCCGGACAGCACTGCCACCACCGGTGGCTCGAACGCGGTGGGATCGTCCATGATCGCTGCGACGGACGCGACACCGGCCGGCTCGACGACCAGCTTGTTGCGCTCGAGGCACAGCAGCAGAGCCTTGGACAGCGACTGCTCGGAGACGGTCGTCACCCGGTCGACGAGGGCGTCGACATGCGCCAGGGTCAGCGAACTGGGCTTGCCGACGGCGATTCCGTCGGCCATCGTGGAGATCGACTCGAGCGGTACCGGGTACCCGACCGACAGCGAGGACGGCAGGGCCGCGGCCCCGCTGGCCTGGACCGCGACCACGCTCACCTCCGGCCGGAGCCCCCGGACGGCCGCCGCGATGCCGGACACCAGCCCACCGCCGCCGGTGCCCACCACGATCGTGCGAACCTCCGGGCACTGCTCGAGGATCTCCAGCCCGACCGTGCCCTGACCGGCGATGACGTCGGGGTGCTCGAACGGGTGGATGAAGACCGAGCCGCAGGACTCGGCGTACGCCGCCGCGGCGACCAGCGCATCGTCGACGGTCCGGCCGAGCAGCTCGACCTCCGCGCCGTACGACCGGGTCGCCTCCACTTTGGGCAGCGCCGCGGTCTCCGGCATGAAGACCTTCACCGACGTACCCAGCAGGCTGCCGGCGAGAGCGACCCCCTGGGCGTGGTTGCCGGCGCTGGCGGCCACGACGCCGGCGGCGCGCTCCTGCGGGGTGAGCCGGGAGATCCGGGTGTAGGCCCCCCGGATCTTGAAGGAGCCGGCCCTTTGCAGGTTCTCGCACTTGAGGGCGACCGCCCCGCCGACCTGCGCGGACAGCGGCCGGGATCCCTCCAGCGGAGTGACGCGCACCACGCCGGACAGCAGCTCCGCCGCAGCCCGGACGTCGGCAAGCGTGACCAACCGGGTCGCCACCGTCATGCCGGTCAGTGTGGCATCCGGTGGCCCCCCGGGGTCCCGGTAACCTGCCGGTCTCTCGGGGCGGAGGAGGACCTGACTCGTGCTCGACCCGCACCCGCTCCCCGGCCGCGACGTGGTTGTCGGCGGCGTACGCCTGCACGTCGTGTCGCACGGTCGCGGCGGCCGGCTCCCGCTGCTGCTCGTGCACGGGGTGCCCACCTCGTCGTACCTGTGGCGCAATGTGATGCGGGACCTCGAGTCGACGGTGCCCACGGTGGCGGCCGACCTGGTCGGCCTGGGTCGATCCGAGCGGCCGCGTCGGCACGGCTACCGGCTGGCGGAGCAGGCGGCGCTCCTGCGCGGGCTGCTCGACGAGCTGGCGCTGCCCCGGGTGGCGCTGGCGGGGCACGCGGAAGGCGGTGCCGTCGCGTTGGAACTGGCCGCCCTCGCTCCGGAACGGGTGGCCGGCATCGCGCTGCTCGGAACGGCGGCGCACCCCGACGCCTGGCCACCGCCGGCCGTCGTGCCGCTGCTGTTGCCCGGCGTCGGCCGGGCGACCCTCGAGGTACTGCGCCGGCTACCCGGCCCGGCGCGCCGGGCCGTGCGGACCGCGCTCGGCCAGCTACCCGACCTGGAGCTCGACCATTACCTGGCGCCGCTGCGGTCCGCTGAAGCGGCCCGCGGCCTGGTGCGCCTGGTCCGGTCCCTGGACTTCGCCGGTACGGCCGCGGCTCTGGAGATCCTGCGGCCGGGGGCACCGCCGGCACTCGTGCTGTGGGGCACCGATGACCCGGTGCGCTCGGCGGCGTACGGTCGCCGGCTGGCCGGCGAGCTTCCGGGCGCGGTGTTCGTGCCGGTCGCCGGGGCCGGTCACCTGCTGCCGGAGGAGTGCCCGGAGCGGGTGGCGGAGGAGCTGGCCGGCTTCGTCGCCGAGCTCCCGGTCACCGCGTCGGCCGACCAGTAGCGGTCTGCGGCCAGCACCAGGGCCGCGGCCCCCACCAGGCCGGCCGACTGGCCGAGCTCTGCCGACACCACCCGTACGCCGCGGGCGAAGGGCAGCCGGGCATACCGGCGTACGGCGTCCAGCAGCGGCGCCATCAGCAGGTCCCCGGCGGCGCTCAGTCCGCCACCGATACTGACCACCTCGAGGTCGCAGAGCGCGGTTGCGGAGGCGATCGCGATCCCGGCTGCCCGGCCCGCGCGGTGGAGGGCGGCGATGGCCACGGGATCCCCGGCAGTGGCGTCGGTCACCAACTCGGGTCCGCTCGCCCCTGGCGGCCCCGCCCAGCCGTGATCACGGGCCCAGCGCACGACTGCCGGCCCCCGGGCAACCGCCTCCAGGCAGCCCTGACCCCCGCACACGCAAGACGGCCCGTCCGGCTCCACCACCACATGGCCGATGTGGCCGGCATTCCCGCTCTCGCCGTCGACCAGCCGGCCATCCAGCACCAGGCCGCCGCCGACGCCGGTGGAGATCACCATGCCGAGCAGGTTGCGGCTGCCGCGGCCGGCGCCGCGCCAGTGCTCGCCGGCCGCCACGCAGACGGCGTCGTTGTGCAGGCGCACCGGAAGTCCGGGAAAGTGCTCCGCCAGCCGCTCCCGTAGCGGGAAGCCGAGCCAGGCCGGGATGTTGAGCGGCGAAACGCGCCCGGCCGGCCACTCCATCGGGCCGCCGCAACCGACGCCGACCCCGGTAATCGGTCTGCCCCCCGCGACGTCGTCGGCGAGCTGCGTCAGGCTCGCGTAGATCTCCTCCGCCGACGCCGTGTCGGCGCGGGTCGGCGTACGTCGATCCGTAAGGACTCGGCCGTCGGCGTCGAGCAGCGCCGCCGCGAGCTTGGTGCCACCGATGTCGATGGCCAGTACGGGGCCGGTTACGGCCGGTGGAGGGGTTCGCACGACCGGCACTGTGCCGCAGACTCGTGGTCGTGGTCGAGCCCGACGTCATCGGCACCGACGACTATCCGCCGCGGCGGCCCCCGCGCTGGGCGCTGCCCACGGCCGCGCTGGCCGCGACCGGGCTGGCCGCGGTGGTGATCAATGCCAACGCCCCGGAGCACGCTCCCCTGCCAACGCCGTCGACGTCCGCTCCTGCATCGATCGGTACGCCGGACGACATCGACGTCCTCGACCTTGGTGGTCCCTGCGGCGTCATCGCCCCGCGCGGAGGCCGGCTCACTTATGTATTCGGGATCGAGAACGTCGGTCCACAACCGCTGGAGGTTCTCTCGGTCAGTCGCCGCGCCGCCGGGCTTGCGCTCCTAGCCATCGAGCTCCCCACCGGCTGTGACACCGACGGCACAGCACCCCCGTTCGCACCCTTCCGACTCGCGCCTGGCGAGAGTCGGCTGGTGCTTCTCCGCTACCGCGTCACCAACTGTGCGGCGGCCCGCTCCTCGGATCGCACCCCCGCGGCAGTGGCGGCGAGGGGGGTCAACGGATCTGTCCGGCAGAGCCGAGTTGGTCTACCGGTGCGGGCAGTTGGTCCATGCGGCTGATCGCCGGAAGCGCCGCGCTATCCAAGAGGTTGATCATTGTTCCTTCCACCTGAGGGATAGGGCGAAATTCTGGGGCGGAACTCACAACGATCGCCCATCGGCGCGGCTGCCAAGGGGTTAGGCGTGCTTCCTGACGGCGAGCGCGGGACCGGTGCGGCCCGGCCGGGCGGCTCGACGTAGCGTGCTGGTTGTGACGACCGCTCCTGCCATCGCATCCCTCGGCGAGTTGCGCGCCGCCGGACACGAGCACAAGTCCGTGAAGGCCGAGATCCGGGACAACCTGCTGGTCCGGCTCGCCGCCGGCGTACACCCTTTCCCCGGCATCGTCGGGTTCGACGAGACCGTCGTGCCGCAGCTCGAGCGGGCCCTGCTGGCCGGTCACGACATCGTGCTGCTCGGCGAGCGCGGCCAGGGAAAGACCCGCCTGATCCGCACCCTGATCGGGCTGCTCGACGAGTGGACGCCGGTCATCGACGGCTGCGAGATCAACGACCACCCGTACGCGCCGGTGTGCGTGCGATGCCGGCGGCTGGCCGCGGCCAGCGGCGAGCACCTGCCGGTGACGTGGCGGGCGCGTGCGGACCGGTACGGCGAGAAGCTGGCCACCCCGGACACCTCTGTCGGCGACCTGATCGGCGACGTGGACCCCATCAAGGTCGCCGAGGGCCGGCCGCTGGGTGACCCGGAGACCGTCCATTACGGGCTGGTGCCGCGAACCAACCGCGGCATCTTCAGCGTCAACGAGCTGCCCGACCTGGCCGAGCGGATCCAGGTGGCCCTGCTCAACGTGCTGGAGGAGCGCGACATCCAGGTCCGCGGCTACCACCTGCGGCTGCCGCTGGACCTGCTGCTGGTGGCGAGCGCGAACCCGGAGGACTACACCAACCGGGGCCGGATCATCACCCCGCTCAAGGACCGGTTCGGTACCGAGGTGCGCACCCACTACCCGCTGTCACTCGACGCCGAGCTCGCGCTGCTACGGCAGGAGGCGCAGCTCTCGTGGGGCGCCGACGCGGTCTCCGCCGTACTGCCCGAGCACCTGATGGAGGTGCTGGCGCGCTACGCCCGGCTGGTCCGCGACTCCCCCGCCGTCGATGCCCGCAGCGGCGTGTCGGCCCGGTTCGCCATCGCGGCGGCGGAGACGGTCGCCGCATCCGCCGTACGCCGCGCCGCGATCACCGGCGAGCCGGTGGCGGTGGCGCGGGTCAGCGACCTGCCGGCCGTCGTACCCGCGGCCCGGGGCAAGGTTGAGTTCGAGGCCGCCGACGAGGGGCGTGAGACCCAGGTGCTCACCCACCTGCTCCGCCGGGCGGTGAGCGAGACCTACCGCGCCCGACTCGGCGGCGCCGACCTGTCCGGCCTGCTGGCCCGGTTCGAGGACGGCGCCACGGTGGAGACCGGCGAGCTGGTGCCGGGCGCCGAGCTGCTGGCCCGGATCGGTCCGGTGCCGGGACTGGCCCGGCTGCTCGACCGGCTGGGCATCGACGAGGGGGCCGAGACGCCCGGCCTGGCGGCGGCCGCCCTGGAGTTCGCGCTCGAGGGGCTGCACCTGGGGCGCCGGCTGGCCAAGGAGGACCTGCCGGGGCGGGTCGTCTATGGCGGCTGACCGCGCACGGCTCGGTCGCGCCGTCCCTCCCCTGGCCGCTGCGCGAAGCAGGGGGTTCGTGGAGACTCTTGGTCGCTATAGCGACCACTTCGCTCCACAAGCCCCAGCCGGTCGGCGAGCCGCAACTCGCCGGGCGGCGGGGTTGGCGGCGAGACCATGAGCGCGGGCGGCTACCGCTACGGCCGCTGGGACGGCGGGGCGGACCCGCTGGCGCCGCCGTACGACGTCGCCGGCGCGCTCGACGAGCTGGGCGACGCGGTCCTCGAGGGCGCCAGTCCGAACGAGGCGCTGTCCGGGCTCCTGCGCCGGGGACTCGAAGGCCGGCGTGGGCTCGACGACCTGCTGCGCAAGGTGCGCGGGCGGCAGCGGGAGGTACGCCGGCGGGGGTCGCTCGACGGCACGCTGGAGGAGGTCCGCGCGCTGCTCGACCGCGCGCTCGGCCAGGAGCGGGCGGCCCTGTTCCCGGATCCGGCCGACGCCGCCCGGCTGGCCGAGGCCGAGCTGGACACGCTGCCGGACGACCCGGCCCGCACCGTACGGGCGCTGGCGGACTACGAGTGGCGCTCGCCGGCGGCCCGGCAGACCTACGCCGAGATCGCGGACCTGCTCCGCCGCGAGGTGCTCGACAGCCACTTCCGCGGGATGAAATCGGCGCTGGCTGACTCGTCGCCGGCCGACCTGGACCGGGTCAAGGACATGCTCGCCGGCCTCAACGCGATGCTCGCCGCCGACGCCCGGGGTGAGGACACGACCGAGGCCTTCGAACGATTCATGGCCGAGTACGGCGACTTCTTTCCGGAGAACCCCACGACGCTGGAGGAGCTGATCGACGCCCTGGCCCGGCGAGCGGCGGCGGCGGCCCGGCTGATGGCGTCGCTGTCTGACGCCCAGCGCGAGGAGCTGGCCAACCTGCTCGCGACCGCGCGCCAGGACCTGGGTCTGACCGCCGAACTGGACCGGCTCGGCACTGCCCTGCGCGAGCGCCGGCCGGACCTGAACTGGTCCGGCCGGGAGCGGATGCGCGGCGACGCGGGCCTGGGCGTGGGCGACGCCACCACCGCGCTGGCGGAGCTGGCCGACCTCGCCGACGTGGAGTCGGCGCTGCGGCAGGACTACCCCGGCGCCAGCCTGGAGGACGTCGACCCGGAGGCGCTCGAGCGGGCTCTCGGCCGGTCGGCGGTGGACGACGTCGAGGCGCTGCGCCGGCTGGAACGCGAGCTCTCCGAGCAGGGATTCCTCACCCGGACCGACGGCCGGCTCGAACTCACCGCGCGCGCCGTACGCCGGATCGGCGTCACGGCTTTGCGCCGGGTCTTCGCCTCGCTGGACGCTCGTGGTCGCGGGCAGCACGACGTCGCCGACGCGGGCGCTACCGGTGAGCTGACCGGTGCGTCCCGGCCGTGGCGGTTCGGCGACGAGCAGCCGCTCGACGTGGTCCGGACCGTCCGCAACGCGATCGTGCACTCTCCCCGCGGAGCGGCCGGCGTGCGGCTGCGGGTGGAGGACTTCGAGGTCGTCGACACCGAGCGACGCACCTCCGCCGCGGTCTGCCTGCTCGTCGACCTGTCCTACTCGATGGAGCTACGCGGGACCTGGGGTACGGCGAAGTCCACGGCGCTGGCGCTGCACTCGCTGGTGACCACCCGCTACCCGCAGGATGCGATCGAGGTCATCGGGTTCAGCGACTACGCGCGAGTGCTCTCGCCGGGGGAGCTGGCCGGGCTGTCCTGGGACATGGTGCAGGGCACGAACCTCCAGCACGCGCTGATGCTTGCCGGCCGGCACCTCGGCGCGCATCCGGACGCGGAGCCGGTCGTCCTGGTCGTCACCGACGGCGAGCCCACCGCGCACCTGAGCCGCAGCGGGCGGGCGGAGTTCTGCTGGCCGCCGGTGCCCGAGACGGTGACCGCAACGATGGCCGAGGTCGAGAAGCTGACCCGCCGCGGCGCGACCATCAACGTGTTCATGCTCGACGACGAGCCGCGGCTGGTCCGCTTCGTCGAGGGGCTGGCGCAGCGCAACGGCGGCCGGGTGTTCTCTCCTGCGCCGGACCGGCTGGGTGAGTACGTCGTCCGCGACTACCTGCGCGCACGGCGCGGCCGGCGCGGGCGCTGAGAACGGGTGCAACGACGGCTGCCGGCCGGGCTGCGCGGTCTGCCACGGGAAGTCGGCGTACTGGTCGCGGTCGCCTTCTCGGTGGCCGTCGGCTTCGGCATCGTCGCCCCCGCGATACCGGTGTTCGCGCGCTCATTCGGCGTCAGCCGTACCGCTGCGGGCGCGGTGATCAGCGCGTTCGCGTTCATGCGGCTGGTCACCGCCCTCGGAGTCGGCCGGCTGGTCGACCGCTTCGGCGAGCGGTTGATCCTGGCCACCGGTATCGCGATCGTGGCCGGCAGCAGCGCGCTGGCCGGGCTTGCCCGCAGCTACGACCAGCTGTTGGTGCTCCGCGGGCTCGGTGGCTTCGGCTCGGCCATGTTCTCGGTGAGCGCGGTCAGCCTGCTGCTGCGGGTGGTCGAACCCGACCAGCGCGGCCGCGCCAGTGGCTTGTTCGCCGGCGGCTTCCTGCTCGGCGGGGTCACCGGCCCGGCGTTCGGCGGCCTGGTCACGTCGTACTCGATCCGCGCCCCGTTCTTCCTGTACGCCGGCACGCTCGCAGTCGCCGGTGGCATCGGCCTCTACGCGCTCCGGCACACGCCGCTAGCCGACAAGTCCGGCGGTGAGGGTGGCGTGCAGCGGACGGGCCTGCTCGACGCGCTGCGCAAGCCGGCGTACCGGGCTGCGATGGCGGCGAACTTCGCGGACGCCTGGGCGGTGCTCGGCGTACGCAGCGCACTGATCCCGCTCTTCGTCGGCGACGTCCTGGAGGTCGGCATCGTCTGGGTGGGCGTCGGCTTCGTGGTGGTGGCAGCGACCAACGCAGCGGTGCTGCTGCCGGCCGGCCGGGTGGCCGACACCCGGGGCCGGCGGCCGGTGTTGATGACCGGCTGCCTGGTCTCCGCGGCCGGAGTCCTGATGCTCGCGCTGCTGCCCACGCTGGCGGGCTACCTTGCCGCCATGGTGGTCTTCGGGGTGGGGTCCGGAATGCTGGACGTGGCCCCGGCCGCGGTGGTCGGCGACGTGGTCACCGGCCGCGGTGGCACGGTCGTGGCGGCGTACCAGATGTCCGGGGACGCCGGTCAGGTGGTGGGACCGCTGGTGGCCGGCCGGCTGGCCGACTCTCTCTCGTACGGCGCCGCCTTCGGGGCGACAGCCGGCGTGTTGGGGTTGGCGGCGGTGCTCGCGTACGCCGCCCCTGAGACGCGACCGCGGCAGGGCGCCCCGGTGGACGGACCCGCCGCGGCTAGGGTCGCGCCATGAGCTTCGTGCTGTTCTTGCACATCGCCGCGGCGATCTTCCTCATCGGTCCACTGACGGTGGCCGCGTCGGCGACGGCGCGGGTGGTGCGTGGTGGCGCCGCGGATCTGCCCCTGCTGCGCTGGCTGCAGCGGACGACCCGCATCTACGGTGCTGCGTCGCTGCTCGTGCTGCTGCTCGGGCTCGCGCTGGTACGTGATGAGTACTCCTTCAACGAGTTCTGGATCGGTGCCTCGATCGCGCTGTTCCTGGCGGCTCTGGGGCTGCTGTTCGGGCTGGTGGAGCGCGACCAGCGTGCGGCCATCGCCCGGCTCGAGGCCGCCGAGAAGGTCAACGTCGAGGCCGGCCGCATCGCCGGGGTATCGGCGGCGATCGGCGTCCTCTGGCTGGTCATCCTGCTGCTCATGATCTACAAACCGGGCCACGGCTGAGCGCCCTGAAGCCGGACGAGCAGCGGCCTTCGGCAGACTGGAGCGGTGCTACTCGCCGAGCTGGTCTCGACGTCGGAGTCGGTTGCGTCCACGCGGTCCCGGCTGGCCAAGGTGGAGGCCATAGCGGGCTGCCTGCGCCGAGCGAAACCGGGCGAGGTCGCGGTCGCGGTGAGCTATCTGTCCGGCGAGCTTCGGCAGCGACGGACCGGCGTCGGCTGGGCGGCCCTGCGGGAGCTGCCGGATCCGGCCGACTCACCGACCCTCGAGGTGGCCGACGTGGACCGGGCGTTTGCCCGGGTCGAGCAGGCCGGTGGCACCGGCTCGGCCGGCGTACGCCGCGCTGAGCTCGCCCAGCTTTTCGGCCGGGCCAGCGCTACCGAGCAGCGGTTCCTCGCTCGGCTGGCGGGCGGCGAGCTCCGACAGGGAGCGCTGGCCGGTCTGATGACCGAGGCGGTGGCCCGGGCCGCCGGGGTGGACCTCGCCGCGCTCCGGCGGGCGGCCATGCTCAGCGGCGACCTCGCGGCGGCGGCCGAGGCGGCGTTGGTCTCGGGCGCGGCGGGGCTCGAGGGGTTCCGGTTACAGCTGGGCCGCCCCGTCCAGCCGATGCTGGCCCAGACCGCGACCTCCGTGGACACAGCCATGGAGCGGGTCGGCAACGCAGCGGTCGAGTGGAAGCTGGACGGCGTACGCATCCAGGTACACCGGAACGGGGACGACGTGGCGGTCTTCACTCGAACCCTCGACATCATCACCGAGCGGGTACCGGAGGTCGTCGAGGCGGCGATGGCTCTGCCGGTCCGGGCCGTGGTGCTCGACGGCGAGGCGATCGCCCTGCGCGCGGACGGGCGGCCGCGGCCGTTCCAGCAGACCGCGAGCCGGGCCGCGAGCCGGGGCCAGGTGGCCCGGTTGCGCCGGGAGGTGCCACTCACCCCGTTCTTCTTCGACGTCCTGCATCTCGACGGGACGGACCTCATCGACCTTCCCGGCTCGGAGCGGTACGCCGCGATCGAGCCGCTCCTACCACCCGATCTCTGGGTCCCCCGGCTGGTGACCGACGACGTCGAGCAGGCCGGGACGTTCTTCGACGAGAGCGTCGCCCGCGGCCACGAGGGCGTCGTGGTGAAGGCGCTCGGGTCGCCGTACGAGGCGGGCCGCCGCGGCGCCGGCTGGCTCAAGGTGAAGCCCCGGCACACGCTCGATCTGGTGGTGCTCGCTGCCGAGTGGGGACACGGTCGCCGCCAAGGCTGGCTGTCCAACCTGCATCTGGGGGCCCGCGACCCCGGGACCGGTGGTTTCGTGATGCTCGGCAAGACGTTCAAGGGGCTCACCGACGCGATGCTCGAGTGGCAGACGGCCCGGTTCCTCGAGCTGGAGACCGGGCGGGATCGCGCGACGGTGCAGCTACGCCCCGAGCTGGTGGTGGAGATCGCCTTCGACGGCATCCAGACCAGCCCCCGGTATCCCGGCGGCATGGCGCTGCGGTTCGCCCGAGTGCTGCGGCACCGTCCTGACAAGCGAGCCGAAGAGGCGGACACCGTCGAGACGGTCCGCATGCTGCATACGGCGGGCGACTGAGCTCGAGCGCTTCGTAAACCCGGGGGCTGCGGACGTTCAGCCGGTCAACGAGAAATCGTCGCGCACAGAGGAGCGGTGCGACTGCCTGAACGCCGTGGTGGAGGCCGGACCGGCCGGTCCGACCTCCACCGCC
>JAABUN010003626.1_pt1 | contig 23409 bp, 19 predicted proteins | sample 5559311 | NCBI WGS metagenome assembly JAABUN01 (sample SAMN10711877, study PRJNA513370) | rock metagenome | isolation source: Antarctica rocks | place: Antarctica: Victoria Land, Siegfried Peak sud
CTTGCGCACCCGCCTCAAGCGACTGATGCGCAAGACCATTTGCTTTTCTAAAAAGCAATTCTTTCACGATGGCCTAATTACTTTATTTATATTTCATTTCTTCTTTTAATTATCTTTACTCTTAACATACGACCCTATAGAAATAGCTCACTTGCGCCTGTCCGGCAAGGCCTTGAAAAGGAATATCGGCCGTCAACGGCTCCTTTAGACACGGCTCTACATAAAACTGTCCCCGGCAATTCGCGCAAGCGGCGGCCTTAGGTACGTAAAGAGTCGAGTACGTTGTAAACTGACTACCATCGGCATAGCTTAGCACGTAGCGCAATGTCTTGCGGCCGGCAGTGCCATAGCTTACCAGTAGTACTTGCCCAGGTACGCAGGTACGAGGCCCGCTCCCGTCGCCAAAGTCGATGCTGGCGCTGGTCAGCGCCGCGCCAACGTTACTGAACGTGGAGGCCGGGTCGAGCCGAAAGCGTACCGCCCCATTATGGGTGCTGTCGGCCAGGGCCGCCGCCACGGCCACCTCCCGCAGCAGGTAGGGCGAGCTGCTACGGCCGGCCACGTCAAAGAGCCGGCTGGGCGCGGTGCTCTCCCAGCGCAGCTGATTGTGGCGCACGGCATTGCTGTCGATATAGTTGAAGCGATAGCGCAACACGCCGATGAGTAGGGTGTCGTGCTGCCGGTAATGCCGGGCATTGTCGGCCAGCACCTGCCGGCAGGGGGCCGTATGGGGGTTGGTGTAGTCGGCCTGGTGCAGCTCGTAATAGGCTTGCAAAAAGTGGTGCACCCCTGACGTGTCGGGGTTGTTATTGCGCAGGTTGAACACTTCCAGCTTGGCCTGGGGCGCGATACGGTCGTAGAGGATATGGGTCAGTATCTGGCTCTTGTCGAGCGGTTGCAGTAAGCTGTCGGCCAGGTGTTGCTGGCGGCTCACCGTTTCGGTGCAGGTGTAGGTCTGGGCCCAGCCGGGTAGGGCACCTAACAGGAGAAATAAAAGTAAAAGGTGTTTCATGGGGAAAAGGAGGGAAAGGTGAAAAAGAAAACTTATTGCTTGCGGTCGAAGCGTCCGTTAGTTATCGTCACCGTCTTGGTCGGGTCGGCTTGGCTAGCCGCTGTGAACTCAAAAGTGCCGGCTCCGATACCGCTACTCAAATCGGCGCGGCTCAATTCGACTTTTCCCGTATGTTGCGCGTTTGTCACATACACTTCTCCCGCTGAACCGGCAGTTGTAAACACGGCGCTATTTGCTACTACACGTGGTGACCCTAACGGATAGTACTGAGTATCTTGATTTAGTAAGTATATGCCTTTCTTCTGGGTTCGGATGAATAAGCTTACAGTGGCTCTTCCTCCCTGGTAGGCACCAGTCATAACAAGGTAGTAAACACTATCAAAGGCAAATCCATAGCTTAAAGCTGGAATAGGATTAGACAGCAGGCCACCGCCATAATCAGCAGCCACAAAGGCTTGGCCATTAATGAGGCAGCCCGCCGTATTGGCCCCTACCTGCGTAGCAGCGGGTAGGCTGGCTTGGGGGTCTTTCTTTTTACAGGCGGATAGCGCTAACGAAGCGACCAATCCAAGCAGAACTAACTGTTTCATAAGAGTAGGGAAAAGATTAAGATGAGGTGAAATTAAGAGAAAATTAGTATACTTTGTACTTTATTTTTTTATTACTAGGACTTACGCAAATCGTTTGTCATGGCGAGCGCAGTGCGGCAATCGCACTCGAACGGCACCCACGCCAGTCGTTCTGGGGCGATTGCCGCGCTGCGCTCGCCATGACAAACGTCTTTTGCGTAAGTCCTAATTACTTTACTTTATTCTTGCTGCTGCACCTAAAAACACGTTCTTTTTAAGGTGGTAGCAGCCAATTGTATAGCAGCAAGCGCTTTCAGCCAAATGTAGCAGCCGCTACAAAGGGCCGATAATTTACTTTTGAGTAAGTCAGACTTTAGTTTTAGCCTCGGCAGGGCGCAAAAAAGCCCTCGGCGCTAGCGCCGGGGGCAATAATAGGTCCGCTCTAAAGGACTTTAGAAATTTTATGTCGGCTTACTTCCGCAACGCCTCGGCTACAGCCTGCGTCAGCAGCGGCTCCATGATGCGGTAACCAGCCAGGGTGGGATGCACGCCGTCCTTGGCTAATTCGGGGGGTAGGCCCTGGCGGTTGTCGGCCATCGCGGCGTGGTAGTCGAGGTAGGTGGCGTGCTGCTGAGCGGCGTAGGCTTTGAGCTGCTGGTTGAGGGCCAGCACTTTGGGGGCGGGCTCCAGACCCTGGCGCCAGGGGAAGTCGTAGGCCGGCAGCACCGAGCCCAGGATGACCCGGATGCCGTGCGCCTGCGCCAGCTCGGTCATAGACTTGATATTGTTGAGCGTGGCTTCGGGCTCGTAGGGGCCGGTATTCTGGGCGATGTCGTTGATGCCGGCCAGGATGGCGACCGCGGCCGGGTGCAGGTCCAGCACATCCTGCCGGAAGCGCACCAGCATCTGCGGCGTGGTTTGCCCCCCGATGCCGCGGCCCACGTACTCGTAGGTTTTCGAGGCGAAAAATTCCGGGTCGGCCCCCGGCCAGCCGTCGGTAATGGAGTTGCCCATGAGTACCACGCGCGGCCGGCCAGACTGCGGCGGGGGTAGGGCGCGGTTGGCGGCGGCGTAGCGGGTGGTGCCGTCGCGGTCGGGCGGCGGGGCGGGGGCCTGGGCGGCAGCCGTCAGCGAATAGCCGGCGAACGCCAGCAGGGCCAGCAGGGTTTTTTTCATAGAAAGGAAGGGAAATAGGGGTTACGCGAAACCGCCTGTCATTGCTTCGCGCTGCTCGCAATGACAGGCGGTTTCGCGTAGAATGTATTAATGCGACCCTGTACGGCTCTACGGCGATACGTACCCCGCGAAGTCCTTGCGCAGCTGCGTTTTGAGCAGCTTGCCGGTGGCCGTGTGGGGCAGGGAATCCACAAACTCCACGGCGTCGGGCCGCCACCAGGGGGCTATTTTACCATCTAAAAAGGCCAGCAGCTCGGCGGCGGTTACGTCGTGGCCGGGCTTGCGCACGGCTATCAGCAGGGGGCGCTCGCTCCATTTGGGGTGCGGCACGCCGATAACGGCGGCCTCGGCAATGCCGGGGTGAGCCACGGCCAGGTTTTCGAGGTCGATGCTCGAAATCCACTCGCCACCCGACTTTATCACGTCCTTCGAGCGGTCGGTGATGCTCATGAAGCCCTCGGGGTCGATGGTGGCCACGTCGCCGGTGCGAAACCAGCCATCGGCGGTGAGCTGGCCGGGGGTAGGCATCCCGAAGTAGTCGCTCACCACGAAGGGCCCGCGTACCAGCAGGTCGCCAAAGACCACGCCATCGTGCGGCAGGGGCCGGTCCTCGCCGTCCACGATTTCCATGTCGATGCCAAAAATGACGCGGCCCTGCTTGAGTTGAAGGAAGAACCGCGCCTCCTCGGGCAGCTCCAGCTGGTTGGCCTTGAGGGTGCTCACGGTGCCGAGCGGCGAGGTTTCGCTCATGCCCCAGGCGTGGCGAATCTCTACCCCCAGCTCTTCGTCGAAGGCGCGCAGCAGGGCCGGCGGGCACGAGGCCCCGCCCACTATCATCTTGCGCAGCGTAGAAAACCGGCGCTGGCCCTCGCGCATGTAGTTCAGCAGCCCAAACCAGATGGTGGGCACGCCGGCCGAGAACGTAACCTTCTCGCTTTCAAATAATTCGTACAAGCTGGCCGCGTCGAGCGCGGGACCGGGCAGCACCAGCTTGCAGCCGTTGAGCGCGGCCAGGTAGGGCACGCCCCAGGCATTGACGTGGAACATGGGCACGACGGGCAGAATCGTATCGCGCGCGCCGCAGTTGAAGCAGTCGGGCAGCGAGGCCGCATAGCTGTGCAGCAGCGTGGAGCGGTGCGAGTAGAGCACGCCCTTGGGCTCGTCGGTGGTGCCGGAGGTGTAGCAGAGCGACGACGCCGTGTTTTCATCGAAGACAGGCCACTCGAAGTCGGCGCTTTCGGCGGCCAGCAGCGCCTCGTAGCTGGCCAGGCCGGGCAGGGCCGAGTCGGTGGGCAAGTGCTCGGGACCGGCCATCAGAATCCACTTCTCGACGGTGGGGCAATGCGGTGCCAGCTTGTTGACGAGGGGTAGGAAGGTGAGGTCGAAGCACAGCAGCCGGTCCTGGGCGTGGTTGATGATGTACACCAATTGCTCAAAAAACAGCCGTGGGTTGATGGTGTGGCACACCGCCGCGATGCCCGAGATACCGTAGTACAGCTCGAAATGCCGGTGGGTATTCCAGGCCAGCGTACCCACCCGGTCGCCGGCTTTTATGCCCAAGCGCGTGAGGGCGTTGGCCAGCTGCCTGGCGCGCTGGTGGGCGGCGGCGTAGGTATAGCGGTGCAGCGGGCCGCCCTCGGGCAGGCGCGACACGATTTCGGTGGTGCCGTGCCACTTGGCGGCGTGTTCAAGCAGCCCCGCGATGCGCAGGGGCGTTTGCATCATAAGTCCGAGCATAAGCAGAGGTAGGGTGGGAAGCTGGATAGGAACCGGTAAGATAGCGGCCAGGAGCCGCATGGCCCTACCCCCCGCGCTTCTTCTGAAGCCGCCCGAACCCCGGCCTGCGCCAGGAGTTTCAGCAGGATGGCATCGTGCCCGAGCCGACCGACTACGCCCACCACGAGCCCTTCCGCATGAACCAGTGCATTACCGAGGCCGAGGCCGAGGCCATGAGTTGGCTGCTGGCCGAGCAAATGAGGGGGTAGGGATTTTTCGCGCGGTGTTTCGGGGTGTTATACTCGTCACGAAGTGAGTTGCAAAAAAGAACGTCATTCCGAGCTTGCTGAGGAATCTCGCCCGTATCGCAGAACGAAGCCCGAACGACTGCGAAACACCGCGTTTTAACACCCTGCAACACTGCGCGAAAAATCCCTACCGCAGTGCCTCAACGGCCACTTGCTGAATCTGGGTCCGCACGTTCAGCTCGCTCAGCTTGTTGTTGCGCCGCGAGGGGTTAACGCGATTAGTGAGCACGACTACCACCAATTCCTTCTCAGGGTCAACCCAGAAATACGTGCCCGTGAAGCCTGAGTGCCCATAACTGCCCGCCGAGGCACCCGGCGCGGTGTTGCCAGCGGCCGGACTGGCGGGCCGGTCGAAGGCCAGGGCGCGCCGGTTGTTGGCAGACTGCTGGCGCGTCCAATCAGTCAGGATTTCTTTGCTGAAAAGCTGCTGGCCGCCGTAGCGCCCGCCCCAGGCGTAGGCCTGCGCCAGCTGCGCCACGTCGTTGCTGGAGCCGAAAAGGCCCGCGTGGCCCGAGATGCCGCCCAGCAGCGCCGCGCCCTCGTCATCGACGTAGCCGTGCAGCAGCTGCCGCCGAAACAGCGAGTCGTACTCAGTGGGCACGACGCGGCGCAGCGGCGCGTGGTGCAGCGGCTGAAAATGCAGCCCCGAGCCCAGCGGCCGGTACACTTCCTTCGCCAAAAACTGCTCGAACGGCTGCCCCGTGCGCCGGAGCACCAGCTCGGGGTAGAGGTAAAAAGACAAATCCGAATACACGTAGCCCGGCCTGGCAGTGAGCGGCACGGCCCCTGTTTGCTGGTAGATGTAGCCCGGCAGCCTGCGGCTCCCCCACAGCCCACGCGCCACCGGCAGCGGAAAGCGCGCCGACGAGTCGGCCCGAAACCAGGTGCGGCGCAGGCTGCTGTCAGGTTTGGCAAAGGCCTTCCAGAATGGAATCCAGGCGGGCAGGCCGGCCTGGTGGGCCAGGATGTCGCGTAGCTTCAGGTTGGCCTTGTTAGTCTTTTTCAGAAAAGGAAAAAGCTGCCCCAGCGTACTGTCGGGGCTGAATTTGCCCTGCTCCTGAAGTTTGAGCAGCGCGGGCGTGGCGGCTAGTACCTTGGTGAGCGAGGCGAGGTCGTAGAGGTCCGTGTTTTGAACCGGGCGGGGGCTGGCGACGGATAGCACCTTGGCCACAGGAGTTGCGCTGGGGGCTTGCGCGCCGGGCTCGCTGGCCATGCTGCTCGCGGCCAGCGAGCCCGCTTGCCCCGTTGGCGGGGGGGTAGGCGCCTGCCCGGCCCCGGCATATTGCTGGTAGCCGTAGCTTTTGCGCAGCACCACTACCCCGCGCCGCGCAATGAGTACCTGTCCGCCGGGCGTGGCGTGGGCCGCCAGCGCCTGCCGCATGATACTATCCACCCGCGCCTCTAATTGGTTATCCATGCCCGCAGCCTCGGGGTGGGCGTAGGCCAGGCGCAGGCCGGCCTGGGTAGTCAGGCCAAAGCCGGCGGGCAGGTTATTCGCCACGGTCACGGGCAACTTACCAACGGCCCCGATGCCGCCAAAAATGAGCTGGGCCGCCAGCTGCTGGGCCTCGGGGCTTTCCTGGTAGGCCATGACCACGGCGCTGGCCCGGTCGAAGTCGCGCACCCTGGCCGCCGCGTAGGCCGAGCCGAAGATGCTCAGAATTACCCGCTGGCCCGGCTTGGTCAGCTCGCGCAGCAGCACGTTGGCTTCGGGCGCGATGCCGAAATTGGTGGCAGGCAGGCGGCCCAGATTTTGCAGCGCCACCAGCACCACATCGTAGCCAAAGAGCCGGGCCCGCATGTCGGTCAGCTCATCGAGGGTAGGCGCGGCCGGCAGGTGAAAGTGCGCCACCTGGGCGTCGTAATCCGTCACGGCGCGCTGAAAATCAGTGGTATCGGCCGGCTCGCCGCCCAGCACCAGGGTAGCGAGGCGCAGCGTATCGAGGCGCTGCAAGGGCAGCACGTTGCGCTGGTTGCGCAGCAGCGTGAGGCTGTGCGCGGTGAGGCGGTGGGCCAGGTAGCGGGCGTGCGGCGGGTTAAGGTCAGCAAACAGGTTTTGCTCGCTGATAACCGGCCGCCGGCGCAGGCCGGCCCACTGCTTGAGGGCCAGCACGCGGCGGCAGCTTTCGTCGATGCGCGCCTGCGAAATGCGCCCGCTGTCCACGGCGGCCAGCACGCTGGTGAGGGCCAGCGGCACGTTTTTGCTGAATTCCAGCACGTCGTTGCCGGCCAGCAGGGCGCGCACCTCGGCCTCGCCGGGCGGCACCAGATTGGTGAGGCCCTTCATGTTCATGGCGTCGGTAAAGACTACCCCCCGAAAACCCAGCTGCTGGCGCAGCAAGCCCGTCACGATGGGCCGCGACAAGGTGCTGGGGCCGCGCACGGTATCGAGGGCGGGCACGTTGAGGTGGGCCACCATCATGCCGCCTATCCCGTTGGCAATCATGCTTTTGAAAGGCGGCAGCTCCAGCGTATCGAGGCGCTGGCGGTCCACGCGCACCACCGGCAGGCCCAGGTGCGAGTCGGCATCCACGTCGCCGTGGCCGGGAAAGTGCTTGGCCACGGCCAGCACGCCCGCGTCCTGCATCCCGCGCATATAGAGGCGGCTCAGGCGCGCCACGGCGGCCGGGTTTTCGCCCCACGAGCGAAAGCCGATTACCGGATTATTGGGGTTGTTATTGACATCGACCACCGGCGCGAAGTTGACCTGCATCCCCAGCCGCCGAAACTGCCGCGCCACCTCGCGGCCCATGTCGTAGAGGAGCAGCGAGTCGGCCGCCGGGGCCGCGCCCAGCGTCATCTGGTACGGGAATTTGAGCACGCTGTCGAGGCGCATCCCGGCGCCCCACTCGCCATCCATCGCCACCAGCAGCGGCACCTGGCTCTCGCGCTGGAAGCGGTTGAGCAGCCGCGTTTGCCGCACCGGCCCACCCTGAAAATATATCAGCCCCCCAATGCCGTAGTCGCGTATCAGCGTCGAAATAGAGTCCTGGTAAATAGCGGGTTTATTGGAATATGCCGCCAGCATAAATAACTGCGCCACCCGCTGCCGGGGCGTGAGCGCGCGCATCAGGCTATCGACCCAGGCCGAGTGCAGGTAACGCAAAAAAACGGGCGCCTGACCCGCTACGGCCTTTTTAGGGGGGGTAGGGACTGTGTGGCGCGGGTGCGAACGGGCAGGCCGGGCGGCCGGCTGGCGCTGGGCCGGAGCCAGCAGCGGGGCCGCCAGCAACAGCAGCAGCCACAGGTATTTTTTAGTAAGCAAGCGAAGGAGCGACAAAAGCGAGGGCTGTAAAAGTCGCACGAAATGTAGGGTAAGCTTCAGCTTGTCGGCCCAAAGCCGCCGAAAAATCAACTATTATCACAGCCGGCGGCAAGCTAAAGCTTACCCTACCCCGGCAGCAGGTCCTGGTACCAGAAGCCGGGGGCAAACGGGTCGTCGGCCCCATCAGCGGCGGCGCTGCCCGCGGCGGGCGCGTACGTGCGGCGCACCAGCGCGCCCTTCCCAAACGGAATGGGCGCGCTGAAATACGGCGCGTCGAACACGAAGCTGTGGTACTCGCCGTTTTCGCCGCAGGGGTCCACGCCGGGCGGCAGACCGCGCAAAAAATCGGCGTCGAGCAGCCGCCCGCAGAAGCTGGCGTCGAGCCAGCGCTCGTTTACGCACACGATTATCGCCCGAAAGCCCAGGTCCAGCAGCTTGCGCAGCAGCTCGGCGCCCGGCCGCTGCCACAGTGGAAACTCGCCGCGCAGCCCCGCCCGCGCCAGCTGCTGCTCGCGGTAGGCCCGCAGGTCTTCCAAAAAAATATCGCCGTAAAACACCGCCGCCACGCCCCGCGCCCGCAGGCCGGCCAGCGTGGCCTGCTGCGCCTGGTCGTACGCCGCCATCGAAGGCATTTCGGACAAGCACGACTGAGTGAGGGGCAGGCCAATGCGTGCCGCCTGGGCTTCGAGCAGCGCCACCCGCACGCCGTGCATCGACACGCGCTCGTAGTGGGCGTTCACGCTCGTGAGCAGGTGCACCACGTGGTAGCGCGGGTCGCGCCGGGCATGGTACAGGGCCAGGGCCGAGTCTTTGCCACCGCTCCAGCTCAGCAGCGCTTGGGTGGGCATGATAGAGGGGGGTAGGCGCGTATCAGGAAAACGAAACAGTTAAAAAAAAACGTCATGCCGAACGAAGCAAAGAATCCTGGCTGCCTCGTTGGATGGAGCGACCAGGATGCTTCACTTCGTTCAGCATGACGTTCTTGCTCTTACTTTAAGCTCGCTAACGCGCTTTATTTCAGCGTAAACGTGGTTTTGCCCATCAGGGCGCCACCTTCGTACAGCTCGACCGTGTGCTGGCCTTTTTTGTAGTCGCCACCCTTGGCGTACACGAAATTCAGGGCCTGCTTGGTGTTGTCAAATACCACGTCCTGCTTCATGGTATAGAAGGCCTCCTGACCATCCACGGTGAAGGTGCCGCCGCCCGTGCTCAGGTTGTAGAGCGCCGCGCCATCGGGCTCCAGGATGCGCATGTAGATGGCTTTGGTGTCCTTGGGCGTCACGTCGTTGCGGGCCAGGTTGAAAGTCACCTTCACGCGGTCCACCTTGCGGGCCTTGAACTCCTCCTTGTCGTCATCCTTCTCCTTGTCGCGCTTATTGAGCACGCTCACGTGAATGTTGCTGGCCTGCACGCGCGAGGCTACCGTCACTTTATCGCTCAGGTCGCGGTTCGTTTTGGCGATGGTGCTGATGGTATCGGTCAGCTTGTTCTGCCGCTCCTTCAGGGTCGTGGTTTCGGTGTAAAGATTTTCGTTCGACTTTTTCAGGTCGGCAATTTGCTCATCCTTTTTCCTGAGCTGGCTTTCCAGGTTGAGGGCGCGCTGCTTGAAAAGCTGCTGCTGTGCCAGCGAAAACGAGCCCGCCTTGAACGAGCGCAGCTTCAGCAAATCGGCATTGATGCTCGAAATGCGGGCTTCGAGCGAGTCGTTGCTCAGACCTAGCTTTTGCAGGTCCTGGCTCTGGCGCTCGTAGCTGGATTTCAAATCTTCGTACTCTTTGATTTGGGCTTGCAGCTTCGTGTCTTTGGCCTGCACTTGCGTCGTAAGCTGCTCATTCTCAGTCTTCTTCTGCGAATTCAGGTAAAATAACACCCCGTTGATGCCAAGCAGCACGAGCACGAGGGCGACCCACAAAAGGACGCGGCTGTTGTTTTGACGGGGTTCGGGGTATTCCTGTTTTGGCTCCATAAAGAGGGGGGCTGGGTGGATGAAGTGGCAGAATACAAAGGTGCTAGCCAGGGCCGGCCTGGTCGCTACCTACCTTTGTCGCGGGTAAAAATAGGCGTAATTTCTAATCGGCTCCGGCCTTCTTTATACTTAGCTCCCGTGCAAACGGTTTTCCCGGCCTTCGACGCGGCCTATTGGCAGGCTCGCTACGCCACCCCTGGCCGCGCCGGCTGGGACGCGGGCGGCCCTACCCCCCCGCTGCGCGCCTACTTCGGCCAACTGGCTGTGGCTCAGCAGCCTCGTATCCTGATTCCGGGCGCTGGCCGGGCCTACGAGGCCGAGTGCCTGCACCACCTGGGCTTCCGAAACGTGGTGGTGGCCGACCTGGCTCCCGAGCCCCTGGCGGCGCTGGCCGCGCGCGTGCCCGGCTTTCCCAAGGAAAACCTCTGGCAGGCCGATTTTTTTGCCCTACCCCCCACCAAGCCGTTCGACCTGCTTATCGAGCAAACGTTCTTTTGCGCCCTCGACCCCAGCCTGCGCCCCGCCTACGCCCGGCAGTGCGCCGGGCTGCTGCGGCCCGGCGGCAAGCTGGTGGGCCTGCTCTTCGATACTGAGTTTCCCAACGCCGCCGAGCCGCCTTTCGGCGGCAGCCGCGCCGAATATCAGGCGTACTTCGCGCCGTATTTCCAGTTTATCCACTTCGAAACGGCGTATAACTCGCTGCCCGCGCGGATTGGGCGCGAACTATTTATTTGCCTGCAAAAACAATAAGTACGGCTGTCATTGTCATTGCGAGCTCGCGAAGCAATCGCACCAGCGTTATTTTCTGTATTCGCCTCGTTCTAGCGGGGCTGTTCTGATGCGATTGCTTCGCAAGCTCGCAATGACAACTGCCTTTACTTAGCCTTCTCCCAACATCTCATGCTCACTTCCCTCGCCCAAGCCCTACCCCACTTCCGCAACACCAACTCCGGCCAGTTTTTTCTGATGGCCGGACCCTGCGTCATTGAGGGCGAAGATATGGCTCTGCGCATTGCTGAGCGCATCAAGCACATCACCGATAAGCTCCAGATTCCCTACATTTTCAAGGGTTCATACCGCAAGGCCAACCGCTCGCGGCTCGACTCGTTCACGGGTATCGGCGACGAAACGGCGCTGCGCATTCTGCAAAAAGTGGGGCGCGAAATCGGCGTGCCTACCGTGACGGATATTCACGAGTCGGACGAAGCCGCGCTGGCCGCCAAGTACGTGGACGTGCTGCAAATCCCGGCCTTCCTCTGCCGCCAGACCGAGTTGCTGGTAGCCGCCGCCAAAACCGGCAAAGTGGTAAATATCAAGAAGGGCCAGTTCCTCAATGGCGAGGCCATGCGCTGGGCTATGGATAAGGTGCAGGGAGCCGGCAACCCGCACGTCATCCTCACCGACCGCGGCAACTCCTTCGGCTACAGCGACCTGGTGGTGGACTTCCGCAACCTGCCCACTATGCGCGGCTTCGGCGTGCCCGTGGTGATGGACGTGACGCACTCCTTGCAGCAGCCCAACCAGGCCAGCGGCGTCACGGGCGGCCAGCCCGCCCTCATCGAAACCATCGCCAAGGCCGCCATCGCCGTGGGCGCCGACGGCCTGTTTATCGAAACGCACCCTACCCCCGCCACCGCCCTCTCCGACGGCGCCAACATGCTGCCCCTCGACCAGCTCGAAGGCCTCTTGCAGCGCCTCACCCGCGTGCGCGAAGCCGTACGGCCTGCCGGCGACATCGAGCTTAAAGAGCTGGATGCATGAGACGTAACATGCGCTCCTTCTGTATTGCCAGCACGCTTATTGTCTCCTCCAGTATTGCGTTTAATCTGTCTAAATCTTCGGACATTTGGTCTAAATTATCAGACATCTTATCCTGCAAAATGAGTATGTCGCAAATCTGTAATTCGAGCGTCTCGATACGTTGGTTGGTACTTTGCATGCTCTAATCTACTTTATGAAGCTGTTTAAGGAGTAAAATAAATCACCTGGGCGTCATTCCGAGTTGCCCGAGGAATCTCGCTCGCGTCGTTGGATGAGGCCCGAGCGTCTATGAGCGAGATTCCTCGACAAGCTCGGAATGACGTTTTTTACGCACCCTACTCAACTAAAAATACAATTACTTCGGGACTCATGCAATGCCGTCAGCAAATGGTATTGCGTGAGTCCTATTGCTCAGTACCGCAACCAGAAATCCTGGCGGGGCTGCTTCCTGAAAAACACCAGCCCTACGTAGAATAAATCGACCGTCACGGTCACGGCCGGGTGCGCCTTGATGGCTGCCCAAGCCCGCTCCATCTCAGCCGACCAGTGGATATCATCCAGCACGAACACGCTGTTTTCGTGCGCCTTAGCTAAACACGTTTCGAAGTAGCGCAGCGTGGGCTCGTAGCGGTGGTTGCCGTCGAAGAACACGAAATCGAGCGGCTTATCTAGGGCGGCTAAGGTAGTAGGTAGCGTCTGGTCGAGGTTGCCTTCCACCAGGCGCACGTTCTTGATTTTCAGCTTATCAAATGTAGCGCGGGCCACGGCCACCGTGTTGGGGCAGCCCTCAAAAGTGATGACCTGATGGCGCGAGTCGGCCAGTGCGAGATAAGCCGTGGTGAGTCCCAGCGACGTACCCAATTCCAAGATGGTAGCGGGCTGAAAGTGATTGACCAGCCGAAACAGCAGCTGCGCCAGACGCGGCGGCTTGGCCGCGTGGTGGGCAATGTCGCGCACGGCCCGGCGCCGCCCGCCCGCCCCGGCCACCTGCGAACCGGCCCCAAAATCGGTGACTTCCAGCATTTGGTCGCTGGCCAGCAGTTCCTGCCGTCGCTTCTCGACCAGGGGGTAGGCGCGAAACTCCCCATCGTGGCGAATAATAGTAGTGTAGAGCCCAAACACGAAGGGCGAATGCAGCCCGTGGGCATTGCCCGAGCGCAGCAGCCAGTGGCGGAGGTAAGCGAGTAGTTGGTACATGTGTGTGGGGCATGGTGCGTGGTGCTCGGTGCCTAGGATTATGATTCGGCTAAACGACCCACGCACCACGCACTATGCACTAAACCCTAGTTCATCCGAAACGGCACTATCAGGGTAAATTCGGGAATGTTGACCCGAAACTGCTCGCCGTTGGCCACGCGCTCCATGAGGTAGGTGCCGCGCATCTTGCCTACCCCCGATTTCAGGTTGCAGCCGCTCACGTACTGGTGCGCCTCGCCGGGTTCCAGCACGGGCTGGCGGCCTACCACGCCTTCGCCCTCCACCTCGCGCAGGCCGGTGTTGACATCGGAAATGTACCAGTGCCGCCGCAAGAGCTTAATCGTAAATTCGCTATCGTTTCGAATATCAATGCGATAGGCAAATACAAAGTGCTCCTGAGCGGGGCTAGAGTAGTCGGGCAGGTAATTGGTCGTAACCGTAACGGTTACGCCCTGCGTAGTGGTAGTTGGCATAGCGGCGGCCGGCGAAATTACGCTCTGGGGCAACAGTGGCCCCGCAAGTTTGGTTTTGAGGCCTCAACGCGAGGCCTGATGGTTTAGTTGTTACGCTGCTTTTCTCCTTTTCCTACTTTTTTCTCTCATGGTTAAAATTGCCGAAAGCTGGCGGCAAGTGCTCGCCACCGAATTTGAAAAACCCTATTTTCAAAAGCTCACGGCCTGGGTGCGGGGCGAATACGCCACCGCCACCGTGTACCCGCTAGGCTCGCAAATCTTTCATGCCTTCGCCGCGTGCCCATTTGAGGAGGTAAAAGTGGTTATCCTGGGACAGGACCCTTACCACGGCAAAAACCAGGCCCACGGCTTGGCTTTTTCAGTGAATGAGGGCGTGCGCACTCCGCCGTCGCTGCAAAATATTTTCAAAGAGCTGCAAGATGACCTGCCCGGCACGCCCGCCCCCGCTAACGGCAACCTCGACCGCTGGGCTCAGCAAGGCGTTTTGCTGCTCAATGCCACCCTCACCGTGCGGGCCGCTACCCCCGGCTCGCACCAGAAAAAAGGCTGGGAGGAATTTACGGACGAAGTAATCCGGCAGGTGTCGGCGGGCCGGCCGCACGTGGTTTTCATCCTGTGGGGCGCCTACGCCCAGAAAAAAGAGGAGCTGATTGATGCTGGTAAGCACCTGATTTTGAAGGCCGCCCACCCCTCACCCTACTCCGCCGACCGCGGCTTCTTCGGCTCCAAGCCCTTCAGCCAAACCAACGCGTGGCTCGAAAAGCACGGCGAGCAGCCGATTGTGTGGTAGTAGCGCGAACTTTCCAGTTCGTGCGCGAGCGTAGCGAGCAGGCGGTACCGGGCGGCGCGCACGACGATGCTCGCTACGCTCGCGCACGAACTGGAAAGTTCGCGCTACAACAAGCGCTTGATTAGGCGCAACTTGTGACCGTATTTCTGGCGGTCGCGGTTGAAGATGCCGTGGTGGTCGAGCGGGTCGAGGCGCACTTCGCCCGAGGCGTGCAGGATGAGGCCGTCGTCGAAGACCATGCCCACGTGCACGATGGCGCCGTCGGCATTATCGAAAAAAGCCAGGTCGCCGAGCTGAGCCTGGGTCACGAAATCGACGGGCTCGCCCAGCGCAATCTGCTGGCGGGCATCGCGCGGCAGCTGAATGCCGATGAGGCCAAACAGCGTCTGCATCAGCCCCGAGCAGTCGATACCGAAGATGTTCTTACCCCCCCACACGTAGGGCGCTTGCAGGAAGTGCTGGCCCATCTTGCGCAGCAGTACCAGCTGGCGCTCGGGCAGGCCCGACTGCGCCAGGTTAGTAGCCGTACCGTTGAAAAACAACGGGTTATCGTCGCCCAGCCGCAACGTCATGCCGTCGAAGAAGGGTAGGCGGCAGCCCAGGGTAATGGGCTGCCGGCGGTCGGCACTCGATACTACCTGCACCACGTCGAGCACGCGCGGGTGGTCCTGGCCGCGCCAGGCAGCGAAGTAGGCATCGCTCACGGGCCGGTGCTGCTTGAAGTCAATCCAGCCCAGGTAGTTGTCGGCGGCGGCCTCGATGCGCAGCCAGTTGCCCTGGGTTTGCAGCACCGTGTAGCACTCGCCAAAGAGCAATTCGGTGACCAGCTCGGCGCGGTCAGTAGGCTCAGCGCGGACGGGAACGGCGCTGAGCGCGCAAATACCGTGGTTCAAGTTTATATAGATAAATTAAAATCGTTTGTTATTGCGAGCGCAGCGCGGCAATCGCATTGGAACGAGTCGTTCGGGTATCGTGCTGGTGCGATTGCCGCGCTGCGCTCGCAATGACAAACGATTTTAATTTTACCGAAAGCGCTCCATTTCGCGCTTCTGGTCTTTGGCTTTGAGGTCTTCGCGCTTGTCGAAGAGCTTTTTGCCCTGGGCCAGGGCAATCTCGAGCTTGGCAAAGCCACGGTCAGTCACAAAAAGGCGCAGCGGGATGATGGTGAGGCCCGCGTCCTGGCTTTTGCTAGCCAGCTGCTTTAGCTCGCGCTTATTGAGCAGCAGCTTACGGGTGCGCATGGCGTCATGGTTGTTGTAAGTGCCTAAGGTGTAGGGGGCTATGCGCACGCTGTGTACCCACAGGTCGCCCTTATGGTCGAAGGTGCAGTAGCCGTCCTGAAGGTTAGCCTCGCCGGCGCGGATGCTCTTTATTTCGGTGCCGTGCAGCATCATGCCCGCGTCGTACTTGGCCAGGAACGTGTATTCGTGGCTGGCGCGGCGGTTTTTGATGTTGATATTGGCGGGGGTCTTGTCTTTCATAGAATCGCGGATTACCGCGGATTACGCGGATTTCGCAGATTTAGCCGGCGCGGGCGTAAAGGTATTGTGGGTGTGCGGTAAGCTTTAGCTTGCCGTGGCAACTCCGCTCCTACCCTCTTACGGCAAGCTAAAGCTTACCGCACACTGTTTACGCTAGCTTTAGGCGCGGGTCGGGGCTGGTGAGCTGGCTGGCGAAGTCACCGGCCTCGTACTGAAAAATAGCCGCCTGACCCACCATCGCCGCGTTGTCGGTGCAGAATTCGAAGTCGGGAATAAATACTTCCCAATTCTCGGTTTCGGCCAGCGCTTGCAGGCCCTGGCGCAGGCCCGAGTTGGCCGCTACCCCCCCCGCCAGCGCCACTTGCCGCAGGCCGGTGGCCTGGGCCGCTTTCTTGAGCTGGCGCAGCAGCGTCTGCACGATGGTGTGCTGAATGCTGGCGCAGAGGTCGGCCAGGTTTTCTTCAATGAAAGGGGGGTAGGCGGCGGTTTCCTTTTTCAGAAAATAGAGCACCGACGTTTTCAAGCCACTAAAGGAGAAGTTGTAGCCATCGAGCGCGCCCATCGGAAATTCGAAGCGGCGCGGGTTACCAGTCTGGGCCAGCTTGTCGAGGCGCGGGCCGCCGGGGTAGGGCAGGCCGAGCAGCTTGGCCGTTTTGTCGAAGGCCTCGCCGGCCGCGTCATCGATGGTCTGGCCCAGGATTTCCATATCGGCCGCGCCGCGCACCACCACCAGTTGCGTGTGGCCGCCGCTCACGGTGAGGCACAGAAACGGAAAAACCGGTTTGGGGTCGCGGATGAAGTGCGCCAGAATGTGCGCCCGCATGTGGTTCACGGCCAGTAGCGGCTTGCCCAGCGCCAGCGCCAGGCTCTTGCCAAATAGATTTCCGACTAATAAGGAGCCGAGCAGGCCCGGCCCCTGGGTCACGGCCACGGCGTCGAGGTCGGCTTTGGTGATGCCCGCCCGGCGCAGCGCGGCCGTGACCACGGGCAGCAAGTGCTGCTGGTGCGCGCGCGAGGCCAGCTCGGGCACTACCCCCCCGTATTGCTCGTGCACGGCCTGGCCGGCTACCACGTTGCTCAGCAGCTGGCCGTTCTGGAACACGGCCGCGCCGGTATCGTCGCAGCTCGATTCGATGGCGAGAAGGGTCATTCTTTTTGAATTTGGAATGAGGAATTAGTGGCTGTGCAACTATCTAGGAAGTGAGTAGAACGTCATTCCGAGCTTGCCGAGGAATCTCGCTCGCGTCGTTAAACGAAGCCCGAACGGCCCGCGCGAGATTCCTCGGCAAGCTCGGAATGACGTTCTTTTTCGCGACTCATTTCGTGACCAATACAATTTAATTCAGAATATCAGGTCTTAAATTCTTCATTCTTCATTCCTCGTTCCTCATTCTTAATTAGCGAAGCGTTCCCGCAAAGGTCGGGCGAACCTACGCGCCACTGGCTACGTTGGCCCGCCTGGTACGCGCGAAAAGCCGCACCTTTGCGTTAGTACCTGCTCGCCTGGGCATTTTTCTCAACCTGCTTTCGCCTTTTTTCGTGCGTCGCGTTCTTCGTATTCTGCTCCGAATCTTGCTTGGACTGGCCGTAGTGCTGGTGCTGGCGGTGGGCGGGGTACTGCTGGCGCTGCGCGTGCCGAGCGTGCAAACGCGGGTGGCGCACCAGATTGCCGACGTGCTGAGCACGAAGTTGGGCCAGTCCGTGACCATTGGCAGCGTCGATGTGCGGCCATTTTCGCACGTGCTGCTGGAAGGCGTGCGGGTGCTGGACCGGCGCGGCGGCGAACTGTTTGGGGTGGGTAGGGTTGATGCGGATATTAAATTATTTTCGGTGTTTGACCCGCGGCACCTGCACGTGGGCACGCTCACGCTGACGGAGCCGCACTTCGCGCTGCGCGACGTGGCCGGGCAGCCCGACTCGACCACGCTCGACCAGTTCCTGGCGGCCATCAAGCGCCTGAGCGGGCCGCCGGATACGACCACAACCTCCAAGCCATTTGATTTTCAGCTGCACGACGTGGCTATTCGCAACGGGCAGTTTATGCTGGAGCGGCCCGACCGGCCGCGGGAGGATTACTACGGCCGGGCCGTGGACTACGACCACATGCGGGTCGATAGCATCTACGCCGATATCTCGGCCCTCAATTGGAAAACGGATACCTTGCGCGCCCGCGTGGCGGGCCTGCGCGCCGTGGAAGTGCCGTCGAACACGCACTTGCGCGAGCTTACGGCTACTATTCAGTTCAACAAGCACTTCTGGGATTTTGGCGGGCTGACCCTGCGCGTGGGCCGCAGCGAGCTGCGCAAATATATCCGGTTTGAGTACAAGCGCTTCGGTAATTTCTCCGATTTCAACGACTCGATGCGGGTGGTGACGCAGCTGCGCGGGGCCAAGCTCTACAGCGACGACATTGCCAAGTTCGCGCCCGATTTGGCGTCGCTGAAAGACTCCATCTTCATCTCGGGCGATGCCAAGGGCTACGTGCGCGACTTCCAGATTAAGAACCTGGACGTGCGCTACGGCCGGCACACGCACATCGTGGCCAGCCGCGCCCACGCCGACAACCTGCCCCACTGGCGCGAAAGCCTGATTGACCTGCGCCTCCAGCCCTCGCAAATCGACGCGGCCGACCTGCACCATTTCCTACCCCCCTCGGCTAATCGCCTGGTGCAGCGGCTGGGGCTGATAAAGCTGGATGGGCAGTTTGTAGGCTTCTACAACGACTTCGTGGGCAAGGCCAACTTCGACACGGCACTAGGCGCGGTTTCAACCGACGTGAACCTGAAAACCAAAAGCGACTTTGACCATGCCGTGTACGAGGGCACCATTCGCAGTACGGCCTTTAATATTGGTAAATTTATTGGCGATGAGTCGGTTATCCGCGACGTGACGCTGAGTGGTAAGGTGCGGGGCACGGGCTTCGTGCCGCCCGTGGCCAAGGGCCACGCCGTGGTGACGGTGCCCGCCATCTGGCTTAACGGCTACCGCTACCACAACCTGAGCCTCGACGGCGACTTTGCCGGGCAGAGCTTCAAGGGGAAAATAACCGCCGACGACCCGGCCGTGCGCCTCACGGCCACCGGCGATTTCAACCTCGACCCCCGGCACCAGCACCTCGACGTGCTGGCCAACGTGGCCCACGCCAACCTGGGCACGCTGGGCCTGCTGAGCGTGCCGCTGACCATGAGCACCACCGCCCGCGTGAACCTGCGCGGCACCCAGCTCGACTCGCTGCTGGGCACGGCGCAGTTGCGCGGCTCGCACTTCGCGCTGCGCGGCCAGCGCCTCGACCTCGACACCCTGGACGTGCGCAGCACCCGCAGCAGCCGCGGCCAGCGCCAGGTAACGCTGCGCTCGGAGCTGGTGGACGTGGCAGCCAACGGAACCTTTGAGCTGGCGGCCGTGACGCGTGACCTGCAGACGCTGTGGCACGAATACCGACTCAATTTTGAGAGCAACGCCGCCGCTACGGCCGACTACTATCGGCGCAAACGCCAGGTGCGCCTCCCCAGCTACGCCATCGAGCTGGAGGTTAATCTCAAGCATATTAACCCCGTACTGAACCTGTTTATGCCCGACCTGCAGGTGGCCGACCGCAGCCACCTCGACGGCTCGTTCCGGCAGGGCGAAACGTCGATTTTGCAGCTCGGCGGCAAGTTTGACAGCATCTGGTACGGGCCCGTGCACACGGTGGCCACCGAGTTTGACTTCACCACCTCCAAGCTGCCTTATCAGCCCGAAGTGCTGGCGCAGGCCAGCGTGACCTCGGCGCGGCAGGTGGTGCCGGGGCTGGGCCGCACCGAGAAATTCGTGGTGGAAGGCGTGTGGGACCAGCAGCGCATCAATTTCTCGACTTCGCTGGCCCAAACGGGCACCACCAATCGGGCCACCATCAACGGCGCGCTGGAGTTTTTGCCCAACGCGGTACAGCTGATTTTCCGCAAAAGCGGCCTGCACCTGCTCGACCAGGAATACACGATTGCAGCCGATAACTCGGTGCGCATCAGCGGGGGGGGTAAGGAGTTTGACATTCAGAACTTCACGCTCACCAACGGCAACGAGCGCATCAGTGCCCAGGGCATTATCTCGCCCGACGCGCGCCGGCCGCCGCTCAAGCTCGACGTGGCTAACTTCGATTTGTCGTCGCTTACCTCCGTTATCGGGCAGCGGCTGGGCGGGCGGCTGAACATGCAGGCGGCCGTGAGCGGCGTGTATAACCAGCTGGCTATCAATAGTACGCTGGCGGTCGATTCGCTGGTGTACGAGGGCACGCCCATTGGGCAGGTGGCGGGGCGCGGCGACTGGGATAACCCCAGCGGCCAGCTGCGGGTGAACCTCGACGTGGCCCGCCAGCAGCAGCGCGTGCTGACGGTGACGGGCTACCTGGCGCCCCGGTCCGCGACCCAGCAGCTGAACCTGACCGGCGAGCTGAACGACGCGCCGGTGGTGCTGGCGCAGCCGTTTCTGGGCAGTATTCTGCAAAACCTGGGCGGCACCGGGCGGGGCCAATTGCAGCTCGGCGGGATGTTCAGCGCCCCTACCCTGGCCGGCGCGGTCGATGTCACGGATGGCCGCTTCACCTTTGGCTACCTGGGCACGACGTACCGGTTTGCCGACCGTATCAGCTTCACGACCACCTCCATTAGCTTCAACAACGTGCAGCTGCGCGATGCGCAGGGCAACCTGGGCACCGTGACGGGCCTCATCCGGCACCAGGGCTTTCAGAACATGGTGCTGAGCATGAATGCCAGCTTCCGCAAGTTTCAGGTGCTGCACACCACGCGGCGCGACAACGACCTGTATTTCGGCACGGCCTACGCCACGGGCACCGCCACCGTGCGCGGCCCCGCCGACGACCTGGTGGTGGATGTGCAGGCCACCTCCGAGGCCGGCACCCGCCTGGCCCTACCCCTCGACAATGCCGCCAAGGCCGAGCAGGCCAGCTACATCAAGTTTGTGAACCGCAACCTGCCCGACTCGGTGCTGCGCCGCCAGGCGCGGCGGACGGCCGTGGTAGCAGCGCAGGACAAGGTGGACCTCTCGGGCATTCGGCTGAACATGAGCCTGACGGTGACACCCGACGCCTACCTGGAAATTTTGCTGGATGAGGCCACCGGCGACGTGATTCGGGGTGCCGCCACCGGCCAGCTGCGTTTGAACATTGACACGCGGGGCGATTTTAACATGTACGGGCAGGTCGAGATTGTGCGCGGAGCTTACAATTTTACGCTGCAAGGGCTGGTAAACAAGGAGTTCGTGGTGCGGCCGGGCGGCATTATTACCTGGAACGGCGACCCGCTCGACGGCCAGATGAATGTGACGGCCACCTACACCCAGCGCACCTCGCTGGCCCCGATTCTGTCGAGCACTGGCGCGGGCACGAGCGGCGCGGTGGTGCCCGTAACGGCCGTAATGAACCTGACCGGGCCGCTGCTGCTGCCGGTTATCAAGCTGGCGCTGGAGTTTGACGATGCGCCCAGCTCGCTGCAAAACGACCTGGCCGCCTTCATCGCGCTGCTGCGCAACGATGAGCAGGAGCTAAACCGCCAGGTATTTAGTTTGCTGGTTTTCCGTACGTTGTCGCCGACCAACAACAGCAATTTCAGCGGTGTTTCGCTCACGGGGCAGGGCAACGCGGTGCAGAACAGCCTGGGGCAGATTATCTCGTCGCAGCTCGGCCTGCTGACGTCGCAGATTGACCAGAACCTCGAAATCGACTTTAATATCAACGGCCTCACCGCCGACCAGCTCCAGGCGCTGCAAGTGCGCCTCAGCTACTCGTTCCTGAACGGCCGCCTGCGCCTCACCCGCGAGGGCGGCATCAGTAATTCGGCCAATACCTCGACCATTAACCCGGCTACCGGCCTGCCTTACACGCAGTCGTCGCTGATTGGCGATTTCAGCCTCGAATATTTCCTGCGGTCCGACGGCAAGTTCCGGGCAAAGCTGCGCTACGAAACCACCCCGCGCGACAACATCGTGACCACCGTGAACCAGCCACGCGCCGGCATCTCGCTGCTGCACACCAAGGAATTCAACAACCTCGGCGAGCTATTTGGCCGCGAAAACCCGAGCCGCCGCCAGCGCGACACCCAGCGCGCCCGCGAGGTGCTGACGGTGGACGAGGATAAACGGACCACTTTATGAATTTGGAATTTAGAATGAGGAATGAAGAATTTTTTCTTTTGGGTAATTTGCGCTGTGAATGAGGGTTTTGAAATGAGGAATGAGGAATTTTCTTTTTAGGTAATTTGCGTGTGAATCAGGGCTTTGAAATGAATAAGGAGGAATTTTCCTTTGTGGAGGAGGGTAGGGAGAACGTAGTAGTTTATAAATCCTTTGGCTTAGCGGTGCGCATCGTAAAGCTGTGTCGTCACCTGCGGGAAACCCGGCAGGAGTACGTTTTATCGAAGCAGTTGCTGCGTAGCGGCACTTCTATTGGGGCCAACGTGGAGGAAGCGATTGGCGGCGTATCCCGCCCCGATTTCGCGGCTAAGCTGGGCATCGCCTACAAAGAAGCCCGTGAAACCAGCTATTGGCTGCGCCTGCTGGCAGCTACCGATTACCTCACCCCAGAAGCCCATACCAGCATTGCCCAGGACTGCGAGGAGGTATGTCGGCTGCTGCGCGCCATCCTCAACACCCTACGCGCTGGAAAAAATTAATAATTGGGAATGAAGAATTACTTCAACGATAATTCTTCATTCCTCATTCTTCATTCCCAATTAAAGCGAAGCGTACCTTTGCGACTCTATGGCCCGGCCCCGCAAAAAGAAACTTGGCTCCTACCCTACCCTGCTGGTGGTGTTCAGCGTGACGCTGGCGCTGGTAGTCATTGGGTTGTTTGGCTTGCTGCTGCTGCACGCCCACAAGCTGGGCGAGTCGGTGCGCGAAAACCTGGAGGTGCAGGTGTACCTGGAGCGCAACCTGCCCGAAACTGAGCTGCTGCGCCTGCAACAGGACCTGGAGCACCAGCCCTACGTGGCCGAGCACGACGGCCGCGCCCAGGTACGCTTTGTAAGCAAGGAGGAAGGCGCCCGCCAGCTGCTCGAAACGACGGGCGAGGACTTCCATAACTTTCTGGACGACAACCCGCTGCGCGACGCGTACGTGCTCAAAATCCGGCCTGAGTACACCGACACTATGCACCTGCGGCTGCTGGGCCGCAGCCTGGGCCAGCAGCGCGGCGTGTTTGAGGTGCAGTATCCCAAGAGCCTGTTTACCAGCATCAACCAGAACCTGGCGCGGGTGAGCCTGCTGCTGCTGGGCTTCGCGGCGGTGCTGGTGCTGGTGGTGGTTATTTTGATTAACAATACCATTAAGCTGGCCATGTTTTCGCAGCGCCTGCTCATCCGGTCGATGCAACTGGTGGGCGCGACGCGGTTCTTTATCCGGCAGCCGTTCATCCGGCGCGCCACCTGGCAGGGCCTGGCCAGCGGCTTGCTGGCCGCGCTGGTGCTGCTGGGACTGCTGCAATACGCGTACCTGGAAATCACGCAGCTGCGCCTGTTGCGCGACGACCACCTCATCGGTCTGCTGCTGCTGGGCGTGCTGGGGCTGGGCACGGCCATCGGATTTTTCAGCTCCTATTGGGCAGTTAATAAATACTTAAACGTGTCGCTCGACGAGCTTTATTAGGTCAATTATCAGTCATCAGTTATCAATTATCAGCTCTTGAACTTTGGGTTTTCTAGC
>JAABUN010003628.1_pt1 | contig 23395 bp, 21 predicted proteins | sample 5559311 | NCBI WGS metagenome assembly JAABUN01 (sample SAMN10711877, study PRJNA513370) | rock metagenome | isolation source: Antarctica rocks | place: Antarctica: Victoria Land, Siegfried Peak sud
AGTTAAATCTGCAAGAGATGTTTTGGACTTCTTGGGATGTGATTGAGGATAACGATCTACCTTTTCGCACGGCGGTGGATGCAGAGAATACTATTTTACAGCGCAGCCAACGCACTAGAGCTTATCGTTGGCTGATAGATATGACGGAGGAGGTGAAAAAAGCGGGTAAGTATTTGGGGTTAGGTGAATGACTTTTATTGATGATAATTATTTAGATGGCATTATTACTCGGATGACTGCTGAACATAAAGCAAATATCATGCGGACGGCGAGGCGGTTAAACTTACCGGATGATGATGTGTTGTTTTTGTATATTGGGGCGGTGGAGTACACTGTGCAACTGTGCGAGGATATTTTGGGTGGGATTAGTACGGAGAGGCATCTTATTGAGCAGTCAACTCAATCCAATCATCAGGTGAGCAATGAGCAAGCTGAAAATCTGATTAATAGTCTGACTCAAGTGGGAATATCGGTTGTTGTCGATATGAAAAAGGCTGGGATGGCGAGTACGTCGGCGATAGCTGAGGCAAATGCAGAGATATTAAGTCAATCTAGAGCAACGGTAAGGGAAGCTGTTGTACTCCAAAAGCTGTTGACGGTATGGGGAGCTAAGGTTGAATCAAATAGCAAAAACAATGAACAGGTTTTGAAGGCTTTGTTAGAGCGAATGGGGCAGTCACAGAAGGGGTTGGAGACGGCGCTATCTCAAATCAATGGGGCGAATACGGCGCTAGTTAAGCTTCAACGAAATACTACTTGGATAAAAGTGACTGAGTGGTTTTCGCCGCTTGTGGCTCTGCTGGTGGCGGCGTTGGTTGGTGCTGGCGGTAGCTGGTGGGTGATGAATCTTAAGTATAATGATTCTCTTAATGTCTTAGGGCGTAATTTAGTGAAATGGAATATAGATCGGATTCTTAAATGCCAAGAAGATGACAATCCTAAATGTACTGTTTGGGTTGTGCCTCCGCCGGAGCAACGGAAGTAACGTAGTTGAAATAATTGCCTCTCTTTCCTTACCCTCGGTTACTGTTGGCAGTCGTAATACAAATCAAATACAATATTACTACAACAAAGAAAGCAACAACACATTAAGAATATTATTGTCTCTAACACTTTTTTTTACTGATTTGTAGTACATTTGCCAACAATGTCCGTTGCTTATATCGCCACATTCCATTGAACTTACATATAGAAGCGGTAGTAAGGCTGGTAGCGATCGTTCTCCCCAAGATACTTCAAGACATTACCAACCTGCCGAGCCGCCCGGATAGTGATCGGGTCGAAGCGATCGAATTGGGTATTATTCCAATTCATCTTTGTTAGCGCTAAGATTTCTCCGGCAAGGTATCTCGGTGTTTGCTCAACCAGGTCACACCGAAACTGAAGAGAACGGGGCGGATAATTGCCGGGATAGGTAGCAAAAAAATCAACGCTACCACGGGTATAGAGAATATGCGTCTGCTCATCTAGACTCAACAACGTCCCCCGCAATGGTGGGTAGTTGCCATAGCGGAACAACCGGGTAAACGACTTGCTCAGACTCAAAAAGTCTGCTGTACCAATATTATGTTGTTCAAGTGCTGCTCTAAACCCATCTACTTCCTCCAACACAAACTTTGAAGATTTGTGCAGAACAATCCGGGCGGGCAGGGTTTGATGTTCTCTTCGATACGCTATCAACACATCACTTAGTAGCTTGAAAGCATCCTCAGATTGTAAATAGGGCTTTTTATCATCCTTCGTCAGTTTCGCCGCCCCACCTTTGAGAATAACTCCATCGCCACGCTCATTAAATATCTGAGCAGTGCTAGTAAACAACTTGGAGTTATCTAGCGTTTTATAGAAGCTGATCCCCATGTAACAAGTTGTTAAATCACGAGGATCGCGCACTAATCGCCACGGAGTGCCGATCGCCTTGTAATACAGAGCCGTGTAAAAATTCCAGGCACGGGTCGCATCATCCTGTAAGCTCTCTGTTTGGTCTGTTTTCCCCCGCCTCCGGCGGCGTTTGGTTGGATCATAAGTCGCAGGTAAAATAAGCTGAGTGGGTTGATTTTCCTGCATAGCCCTTGCCTTGAGTAAATGCCGGAAATCTAGCTTAGATTCCTGCTGCTCCGTGGTAGCAGCTACTTCTGTAGCATCGCTTTCTGCCTCGTAATTAGATTCCATCAAATCCAGAATGCTATCCGGCACTGCACAAATGACAATTCCTGGCGCAATCTTTTGAGCTAAATACTGCAATTCATCAAAGAAGAAGGCAACGGCTTTTTTAACCCGTTCATTTAAATCAGGCTCTTTACGAAGAGCTTCAAGATCTTTTGTAGGAATCGTGCGATTAAATGCAGAGTCTGTAGTCCAAAATAGAGGCAGATTATCTTCTCCACCAAATCCAGGAAACTCTGGAAACAAGTAATGCTTTTTACTTTCCTTTGCGGCAATTCCTGCTCGGCACGTTTCTAGCCAACCTTGGACTCCCTCAACTGTTTCAGGAGTGCCAACAATACTTAATTTGACATCTTTAGGAGATGAGGCACTACCGAAATCAAACGGCTGGTTCCATTTCATGCCAAAGCGAATATCGATATGGCGACCGCCATTGCCAAATTCCAATTCTGGTTCTTGTAAAAAATCAAGTTTCATTGCTTTGCCTAAAGAGCGGGAGATCGTCGATGCAGTCTTGAGTGAGCAAGTTGGCATCTTCTTCAACTTCATTTTTCAGCCAGCGAGCATCATCAATTCCAACATCCATTTCAAGAGCTTCCAACTCCCCAAACTCAATAAAAGGATATTTGAGCTTAAACATATCCGTTTGCTGGTCTTCTTTAAGAAAACTTGCCCACATCACCAGTTGCCCAAAAACAGCGGAATGTTTCTCTAGACGCTTAATTCCTTTCAAATTTTCATCAAAGTATTTACTTGTGCGATAACCATCTGAAGTAAAAAAGTAGGTTGGGGTGATCTCTAAGTACCAGAGCTTGCCAAACCGCTTGAAAAATCCTTCAAAAGCTGAATGTCGATAAAAAGCAATCTCATCAGAGTTTTTCTTTTTATATGCTTTAAACACATCCCGATCTGTACGATTCGTAATGCTTTTATATTTTAAATTTAGAGTTGATAGATCGAGAGTTGGTCTAAAGTAATAGCAATTTTTTTCTTTAGAGTAGTTCAAGTTTTGCTTAAACTTTTTCCGTAACGCTCGATTTAGTAGCCAAACAAAATCTCGCTGAATCTCCGTGTCTGATGAACTTGCCCATTCTGCTGATACAAGAGCTTTGACAGTTGTTGAGTCACAGACTTTATGCCATTGCTCCTGATTAAGATCGTGAAAACTGATCAAATAATCCTCTTTTAATTTCCACTCGTCAGGTGCTGGACTATTGGGGAGATCGAGCTTCCGATAAATCGTTTTTATGTCTTGATACTTTGATTTCGCAATGTAGATATATTCTGAAAAATAGGAGACTTTGAGAAGATTTGAGTAGAGGCGCTCATTGGTAGGAATTGGCGCTAAATAAATACCGGAGTTCTCAGAAATTGCTAATCGAATGAGTGCATCTCTGCAAGATTGATCGAATCGCTCCCTCTGCTTGTTAAAAATGATCTTGCGCGAACGACGTTTCTCAGGATCTTTGAAATAATCTTTCAAGGAAACCCAGTATGCTTCCCGTGTCCTAACTTTCACAACAATCAAAATTACGGGAGCGTTACCCTGAAGCCAGTAGTCTATATCCCGTTGCTCACACCGATACTCAAAACTGGTCTCTGTTTCTGCTTGTAACCGAGTTTGTTGTGTTGCCTTACTCTGAACCTGGATAATTGAATTTGTGACTTCGCCAGTAACATCGTCCCGAATTTCAATGAACCCATCAATTCCCGCTTCTACTCCTCCAGTCGAATAGAAAGGCAATCCCATTGAGAAGGAAATTTCGCCGATGATATGGATGCCCTGCTGTCCGATTACAGCAGAGTTACTAATCTTTTTAGGCACAGAGTAGCTATTTATTTAACTTTAGAAATACAGATGTACTAGATTATAGCCTAGATATCTTTGTAAGACTTATCTAAGACAGGAAAAATCCCAGGGCAAACGCGCTAATTTTCTTCAGCCCGACGGTTTTCAGTGGTCGGGAATAGGCGTACCTCTGTTGACAGACAGGGGGAAAAGTAACGAATCTGCTACCAGCCGCTACGCGCGCCTTGAAAACCTTACTGTATAGGAGTATCAAAAAAACTTTGTAATTTAGAATTAAAAAATGAGTAATTGCTGGACAAAACACAGTTGCGATTGCTGTCCTAATTAAACAAGGGTAAATTTTGTAGCGGTAAACCCTTTGGCAGCAGTATTTTCAGCAATTGTGTAGCGGCTCAAGACAGCCTGGCTAGTTTTCCTTCTAAGACTGTAATTATTTCATCAACTTAGCGTTTAAACGTCTAAACATCTAAACATTTGGACATCCAAATGTTTTAGCTAGGCTTCCCCCTGCGCTCCTCCAAATATTGGGCAAGCGCAGAAGCCATAATGTCGCTCATCTCTGTTTCCGAGTCCGCCGCGGCGGACTTAAGTTGCTTATGCAGTTGCTTGGGTAAATAAACTGTGGTGCGAATGTAGTCAGGATCGGTACTCTTAGTTTTGCGGATTAGAGGCTTTGCAATCGGTTGTAATTTCGACTCCGGCTCAGTTGAGCTAGTTCTAGCCGCACCAAATAAATCATCAAATCGGCTGCCACTGCTGCCACCCTTGTTACTCATGACAAAATCTCCTTGCCGATTTCGCAGTAACATTGCCATGCGATACCTGCTTTTGAATCGCCCTTAACTTGATTTACTGGTACTCCCTCTAGGGCTGCACGTTGGAAAACGGCATAGCGCCTAATTCCAGACTTAAAAACTGGTAAACCTGCCTTTTGTAAAGATTGCTTTGCCTCTTCCCCCACCCGGCTGGGGTGTGGAGGAATTAGAGTCAGCAAAATCTTGTAGTTAGCGTTCAACTGGTGCAGCGCATCCACCATTTGCAGCATTGCTCCCATTGCTAGAGCATCCGGTGAGGTCGGCAGCACCAACAAGTCGCAGCCAGTTGCAATAGTTTTCAATTCTTCAGTCGCGGGACGAGCCGGAGTATCGATAACTATATGTTCGTATTGACGGGCAAACTTAACGGCGGCTTTTTCGTCAATTACCTTAAACGGCAGATTCCCCCTTGCTGCCCAGTCTAAGGCAGAGCGGTTCAGGTCGCCGTCAACTAGCAGCGTCGGCGCTAAGGTTTGCAAGTAAGCAGCGAGGTGGAGTGCGGTCGTGGTCTTGCCCACCCCTCCTTTGAATGAAGCAACAGTTACTATCATCGCTTCAATAAATAGTGATACTGCTAATTTTAGCCTTCTAGTTTATAAATGTCTAGACATCTAAAAGTTTAAACATTTAGATGTTTAAGTCGGAAAAGCTCTTAAGCAGTAAACAAGGACTCAATTCTTCGGTAGGCTATGAATTAAACCCTAGAATTGTTGCGGCGAGGGATGAAAATTGACCGACACGGGAGAGCGAAGATTCTCACCACCGAAGAAATCCAGTTGCTATTTAGTCAGGGGCTACAAAACAACCGAGATCGCACCCTGTTCGGCATCTGCCTGTACACTGCCTGTCGGATTGCTGAAGCCTGCACCCTTCGTCGTGGTGATGTCTACGACTTTAAAAGGCTAGTGCGCCCGGAACTAATCATTCGTAAAGGTAACACCAAAGGCAAATTGGCGACGCGCACGATTCCTGTGGGCGAGGATTTAAGAAATTTGTTAGTTGACTACAACCCGCCATCCTATCAATGGTTTTTGTTTCCAGGTCGTCACGGCAAGGGACACATCAACCCAGATTCCGCAGCTAGGATATTACGAAATGCCTGCACAGACGTAGGAATTGATGGCGCGAGTACCCATTCGTTCCGCCGCACTGCCTTAACAATGATGAGCGATACCGGAATTCCCCTACGAGTCATACAAGAAGTCTCAGGACACCGCACCCTAGATGAATTGCAAAAATACTTAGAGGTACGCCCCGAACAAGTCAGAGGAGCGATCGCGTCTTTATCGATGCTGTCTCATGTCGGGAAACCAATCTATGACGACCTAGACGCTGGTATACAAAATCAACAACAAGTCGATCCCCTGACGCTACGGAGGGAGGATTGAATTATCGTTTGAAAATCAAAACTCAGCGCGATCGTTCTTATCAATGTACTCAGCACCGTCAAACATCATGTGCTTAGTCTGACCTGGCTTTGCGGGAGGAGTTTTATTTACGGGTGGCTGGGGAGAAGATGGCTGCTGATTAGCTTGAGGTTCTGGTTGACTTTTGTCACTTTCGCTTTGATTACTCATGGAAAAAAAATCTAATATTCAATTGATATACGATTACACAAAATCTCTAGTTTCAGATCAGAGCAATAGCCTTAACAGGCTGGATACCAAACTTAGTGCCTTCCTTGGATTTTCAGCACTTCTGTTGAGGTTCGCCCTTAATCTACCGGACGACGCTGCAAATAATGTTTGCCAGGTTGTTGTGAAAGTGCAAGTTTTGTGTATTTGCAGGGGCTTCCGTCCTTTTTAGTGCTATTGGGCTAACTGCTAAAACTAGAGGAACAACAGTCGATCCAAAAGTTTTAATGGGGGATGATTGGTACTGGGAACCGGAAGAAAGATGTAAAGCTTTTATCGTCAATACATGGATTGTTGCTACAGATGAATATGAAGCGGTAGGAAAAAAAAAGGGACAAAAGCTTAATCTAACTATTTGGCTTTTTTGTATCGCCACAATACTATTCGCTGTAGATATTGGCGCATCAAGTTTCTGGATTTCTGAGTAGTAGCCGCTCCATTGGCGGATTGATTTCAAGGGGTTGAAAGTCTCATTCTGCTGTTGCTGAAATATTTTTTCTGGAAATCCCTTGATTGTCTAGCTAAGACGTTCTGCAACTGGAACCCTCACGGCGCTGCGCTGTGGCAAATCGCTTATGGCATAAGCTAGTTTTCTATGTTTTCCACCTATGTTTGTTGGTGGTTAAATGTTTAATTGGTGTAGTTCTATTAAGTCAGCTAAGGCTAAAGCCGATCTAGACCAAGCTTGATCTAATTCCAGCAATTTTTGGTGCAGATGTTCTGTTTGGGAGGAATTTTCAGCTTCAGCTATTTGCACCAGTAATTTATCCTTGCGACCCTGCCATTTTTGGTTAAGGCGTTTTAGGTCTGGGCAAAAAGTATCTGCCCCAAACTGTTCCTCTGCTATTGCTATTTCTTCCCAGAATTGTGCTATTTCTGGCGGAGTGTGTTCTTTGGTTTCTTCAACTGCCATAGTGCTTCAACGGTGCTAGGTGTTACGTCTGTTTCTTAATAGGAAGCTTGCAGCTTCCGGGGTTAACTCCATTTCTGGAGCGGCGTTAGAGCCAAATCCTGTCCTCACAAATCCTATTGTCTCGTAGAAAGAGGCAGAACCAGAGACAGCATCGGCAATAATTCGACCGAAATACCCCTTGCTCGTGCTTTCCAGCACTAACTCAACTATCAATGCTGTCGCAGCATTTCTGACTGACCGAGGAGAATTCTTTAGAATATTCCAAGGTGCGGTAGCTATATAGTCCAAATATAAATGGTCTTGCCTATCAGTAACAACGGCGGCAGCTTGCAAGTTACTATCGGTATCTCGAACGCCTCTAAAGCTGTCGGGTTCAAATAAAATCTCGTCAGAAATCATGGAGATCAGTGCAGCATTTGACTGAATTCTAATGCGAAGTTGCAAGTCAATGGGCATTGTTTGTGCTTGATTGACTAACTCGGTTGCAATTTGGCTCCATTCTGCCAAATCTCTGTAAACGACAGAGTTTGCTTGATTGACAACAGAAAACACACGCTATTCCTCCCTGTGCTGATGCTACGCGCTATTGAGCGCGGGTTTTCCTCTTAATAGGACTAAACTAATATAAGTTATCCGGCTCCAGCACTCAGCAACGCTACAACGCCGCGCTCTTGAAGCCAAATCTTCACGTAATCTTGTGCTGTGCCTTCCTCTCTTAAATCAACCTCTGGATTTGGGGGTCTTTTTCGCACGTCTTCCATCACTGGAGAATACGCTTCAAGCTCCTCTGGTGCTGGCGCTCGTGCCAGCACCAGCGCCCGAACTAGCTAGAGCGGACGAACCTGCCCCAAAAAGGTATAAGTCCCCCCGTCAGCATCAAACAGCATGAACTTTTGCTCAAGACCTACCACATTGGCTATAGCAATACATTGGTGGATAAAGTAGCCCGCCACCCAATCGCCAGCGCTATTTAGAATCTCAACTGGCTGAAGCCGACGATGATTTTGCTGCTTTTGCTGTGGTGGTGGTGTGGATGCCGACTCTTTAGCAGGCAGTTCAATGGCGGCACTATCGGCGGTAGTTTCTAGTAGCGGGACAGTGGGATTGGATGCGGCTAGATTTGCCAAGGGAACCTCTTTTTGGGGCAGAGCGCTGTTGAACACCTGATGCGGCTCAACTCCAGATAAAGTCCTTGGCTCTAGCGGTGGCGACACGGCATTTTCTGCTAGTGAGCGGGTGTCGGCGGTAGTGGAAGTTACTTGGTGTGACCCTGCCTTTAGCTCCTTGTCTGGGTGACTAGGTTGCTCGGTGGCATCAGCCAGGGCAGGACCATCCTGCGTCCTAATTACACCGGGGGTCTGCTCTATCCAAGCCTCGATGAGAGACCGTAGATTAGGAGCATTCTGCCACATTAAACGCTTGCGCTCTATCAACTGCTCCAGAGTGCCTGGCTTATGCTCCTCAAGCATCTGTGGCGGCGGAGTATAGACTGGGACTTCGGCACTTTTGCCTGACTGCCGGGGCTTCCAACCATGACGCAGCGCATTGTAGAGAAAGCCCGTAGCATCAGCTTGAGTTTTAGCCCCAGTAGCCGAATTTTCATAAAACGCTTCGATGGCATCCTCAAGGTGCTGCGGGTTATCGGCGATCGCCGTTTTGATACGTTTGGCGCGAAGATCCGCATTCAACTTCTCCAGCCGCTTTTGGTGCTTCCACAAAATCTCATGGGTTAATTCATCTACACCAGGAATGCGGATAGGTTGCCCCCTTACTGCCTCGTTAGTACGGTGGTGTTCAGCTATTTCTGTTCTGGCATTCAAAGACGCGAGGGACTGCTGAACCGCTTTTATTTTTTCATCGTTATCTGGCGATGGCGACGGGGTTTCTTGAGCAATACTTGAAAACTCTGTTAGCTCCAAGGATACGGTTTCTTGTTTGTCAGTTAGCTCTAAAGAAATCGCGTCTTCTTTTCCAAGTAGTTGCTCACCACCAACCTCTTTGTTAGCTTTCTTGAGTTCAATTGTTAAATCAGTCTCTTGATTTGATTTGGAAATATATGGAATATCTTTGTATATAGATGAGAGTGGCAATGTTGCAGAATGCAATATTCCAGAAGTGCAGGATGTATTCTGCACTTTTGCAGAATCAGCGAGTTTAGCGGGTTTGGGGGTTTCAGGCTCCTCTAAGTCTGCGGGTTCGTAGACTAGGGGGGTGGTGTCAGATTCGTGTCTGCCGCGTAGTCTGATGCCTTTGGTAAATTGCGGTGGATTTTTGTATTTGCGATTGAGGTCTAGTCCTAGAGGGTTCCACCCAGTTTCCAGGGCAATGCGGTGGTAGTTTAATGTGCTGTGCTTGGTGCGGTCGAGGGGGTTGCGGTTGAAGTCGTTGGAGACGACGTAATCTAGTTGCTCTAGTTTGCGGCGGATGCGTCCGATGGTATGCTCGGACATCCAGGGGAATTGTTCACGCCATTCCCACTCGGTGTTGTAGATCCAGTGGAAGCCATGTTTATAAACCCCTACATTTTCTTTTTGCAGCCAGTAGTGCAGTTGGGCGATGAACATTGCCTGCCGTTCGCTTCCTAATGCCTGCGCTAATAGGGGTGGGCAAAGTCTTTCGGTGTGCCAGGTTTTGTGGTCTGGAGATAGGGGTAAATCTAGTGAGTCTGGAAAATATTTGGGGACTGCTTCTATCGCTACTGCTGCCAACATAAAGCCTCTTGAGCTAGGTGTATTGAGCGACAGAGGTTTTTGGACTACACTTAATACTTATCTGTCAAGGGCTTGTTATGCAAAATTTGTTCAATCTTGTACAACACTTGCCAGCGATATTAAGTAAAATAAAAGTGCTACGGGCTAGACCTCTGTCGCTATGGATCAGTGCGGTGCTTTGGTCGCCAAACTTTCGGCACCGTCTGATCTCTTTTAATAACTCTAGCCCGTTTCACTATTTTAAAATGATACCTATAAATATTGCATAATTAACTATAGAGTATCTGTATCATGAAATTCGTTTTGCAGTTAAAACCCGAAGATTGTTCGCCGCTAGGACAACTGATCCTCCAATACATGGAGGATCGTGAGTTGAGCATGAACAAACTGGCGAAGCAAGCTGGGATCACTCAGCCAGGGTTAAGAGCGACTTGTCTTAAAGGCACAAACCCTACTGAAAGTACCTTGCGAAAATTGTCAAGCGTCATAGGTGTACATTATGTGCAGCTCTATCTTCTGGCTTACGAGGATAGAATACAGGCTGGTATCCCTAATGAGAAAACTGACACTATTACTTACATACGCCAAGCTTTCGTGGATATCTTTAAGGCTTTGAGTGATGGAGTAAGTAGTTTACCTGAAGACATGAGACCTTCCGACTCCAACTTAGTGGATACTACTCTCAAGACAATCAAGTCCCTAAAAGTTTGATACCCCCTATAGAACTGAGCCTCATCCTAGAGAGAAAAATCTATAATTTTCGCGTCTGGGTTTCCCGGCGCAAAACTTTTAAAACCTGTGAAAAGCTTTAAGGCAGAGTTCGACCTTTATTTTATGTATCTCGGCTCTCCTTATGTCCCGTCCTAGCGTGGGATGGGGGTAGAAAGTTTCCAAGTGTTCGACGGCTTTTTTCTTAGCCTCTTCTCCTCGTAGGTTATACTTAGCAGTAGTTACAGGGCTAGAATGACTCGCTAGTTTCTGAACGGTGAAAACGTCTAATGTGTTAATTCTGTTAGTTGAATGAAGTGTTAGTTTGCTGGTAGGGATTGTAAGGTGTCTGTCATTTCACCCCAACGATCATCTGCAAATTGAGCGAAGCGCAGTAATAGCAACAGTGATGTAAATGCTTCACTTTCACTAATGGTTGTGTCAGCGCCGTGTGCTGCGTCATCGCGCCAATATTTTAATAGATTAGTGTAATTAGGTAGTTCTTGATGAACGTAGCTATTCTGCTGACTGAGCAGTAATTTTTCAATCTTACTGCGCCCAGTTGTTGTTCCGTAGTCTCTTATTACTCGCTCTTCGTCGCCTGTCTTGGCAATTGCTAAAGCTAACAAAATTGATTCTGATGCAGCACCACACATCGCGCAGCAAGCAAGATAGGTGTGAGCGCGGTAACAACTAAGAGCCTCTTGGCTTCGCATATGATAACCGTTCCCAAACTGTTGAGAATGTCCAGCTAATAGCTGAGAAAAATGACCATGCTCTGAAGGAATACATTCATACCCACTAACTTTATCGAGCCACTGCCTTCCGTAAGGAGTTAAGTTGAAACCTGCGCCAATAATTCCTGCATATTCAAATTGGCGCTGTGGATAAGTGACACCAGGGCGCAAAATTCCTTTTGTACACAAGTTCCAAGCCGCATCATAGAAAGATTCTGAATTTATACGAGTGTCCATCTCAAAACTAATAGAACCAACAAACCCACTACTTGTTGAGTTTTGCTTCATCCACTCGTCTTTAACTTCTTCGAGACAGTCACTCATTACATGAGGAAGGTATAGATCGTTTCCATAATTAGAACGATTGACCAAAACTGGCTCCTTACGCCTCAGATGTGTAAGAATCCGTGCAAGAGCTTCTTCCTCTGTATATTTCGGTAGTTGCAGTTGTTGAACCATATTTTAACCTTATTAAGCAGTATCAATGACAACTTTTGGACACGGCGCTAAATGAGCAATTGCTCTAATTTTTGCTTCCGCTCCTCCCAATCAGGCATTACCAAGCTAAGGAAATTGTAAAAATTTTTACTGTGATCGGGGTGCTTAAGATGACAAAGTTCGTGTGTAATTACATAATCAATACCTATGTAAGAAGCACGAATTAAATCACGATTAAGGCTAATTTTACCCGTAGCCGTCAGACTACCCCATCGTTTAGCAAACCTGCGAATGCAGAGCTTGGGGCAATCAAAGCCTAATTTTCTAAAGGGAATAAAGCAGAAATTGAGACGTTCGCTAAACTTAATTTTGGTACGTTGTAGATACCATTCTTCAAGGATCTTATGAGTCAAACTAGGACAACTAGGTTGAGGTGTAAGCACCCGAAGATGTCGCCCTACTAGCTTCACAGCCGGGTCAGGATGCTGCTCAACTTTTAGACGGTATTGGCGACCCAGGTAGAGATGAGTTTCCCCGCCCACGTACTGGCGCGGTGGGGTGCGTGGTTCAAATTGACTAAAGAATTGTTGTTGCTTGAGAATCCAACGGACGCGATTTTTGACCCGTTTGTCCACTTCTTCTAATGCAGCAGTAGCGGGAGCTTTGACTGTAATTTGCTGGTCGGGATGGACGGAAATATCGAGCGTTTGGCGATCGCAAAACATCAAGCTAAATGTAATATCTTCATCGCCGTAAGCAATCGTTCGACTTATTTCTACCATGCAGCCATCCTATATCTTGCTAACTGTAGAGACTGCCTAATAATTTCATCCATTTCATCTTGAGAGAGATGAATGTCATACTCGTCACGCACCACATCATACAAGTAATCGTCGATGCTGTTCATTATTTTCTTTTGGACATCGTTGTTGTTAATCCAATCGACAATCGCCTGACTCTGAACGATATTAGAGATGGCGATCGCCGCATCTACACCAACCGCTTGAGCAATTTGGGAATCTTCGTTATGTTTCTCAATAAACGGCTTCAGCAAACCAAAAAAGGCAAGGGCATCAAGATTGTGTGCTATTGCTTCCGGCTTGTCTTCAGTTTTGCGGTGAACTACAGCGTCTCGAATTTCCTGAGTGCGTATCAAATACTCTGCGGATGTAATCTGCTTAGTGCGGAAGTCATCGATCGCCTGTTGAATTAATTCAGAGAACTTTTGGTAGAAGGCTGGGTCTTCCTCCATGCGTTCAGTAATAGTGCGCTTAGTAGCACTGGCAATTGTGTCAGCTTTTGACGCTGGCGTACTTGGATCTTCCATTACTGCCTGATATGCTTCCTCATCAAAGATATTGAAGGGTTCGGTAATTTGAATTACTTCGGTAGCTGAAATGTAAGTGTCTAGTAGTTTTTGGATTTTTGGCTGTAAATCTCGATAGTCAATTGATTCGGCGTAGCGCTGCTTAACTGAAAGCTTGAGTTTTTGGAATCGTTTTAGGTCTTTTTTGTAGTTGTCTATTTTGTGCTGGGGTGTGTCAGCCAGAAATTTTTCAGCAGACAGAGCGATCGCCAAGGTTTTAGCGTACAGGGTGAAGCGCTCGTAGAAATCATGGCGCAGCTTCTCGTTTGCCAGCAGTTGCTCATACGCCTCTTCGTCATGGCTATTTTTAACTTCTTTGAAGAGATCCCAGAGGTTGGCGTGATGTTGGGGCAGTTTGTCAATTTCCTCGCGGATGTTGGTCAGTGCCTTAGTGAGGTCATTTTCGTCAAAGCCTTGGAGGGCGCTGTAGGCAGTCAGTGCTTTATCAAGCTCACCCAGGATACTTGCATAGTCAATAATGTAGCCAAATTCTTTCTCTGCGCCTGTGGCTTCGTCAGAGTATAAGCGGTTGACACGGGCGATCGCCTGCAACAGAGTATGTTCTCGCAGGGAGCGAGTTAGGTAAAGAACTGTGTTTCGAGGTGCATCAAAACCAGTCAGCAGCTTATCAACCACGATCAGAATTTCTGGGGTGTCGCCATACAAAAAGCTATTAATCAGTTGCTTGTTGTATTCCCGTTCCGAGCCATAGCGTTTCATCATTTGCTGCCAAAATTTTTGCACCTCGTCCGTAGGTTCGTCGTCCACCTCTTCATAACCTTCACGGTTATCGGGGGCGGAGATGATAACTTCTGAATTGACATAGCCGATTTCATCGAGGAATTTTTTATATTTCAATGCGCTAACTTTATTGGGAGCAACTAATTGAGCTTTGAACCCAGTTCCTTGCCAGTTTTGGCGATAGTGTTCGCTGATATCGAAAGCGCGACAGTAAATCGTTTGCTCGGTTTTATGCAGCATCGAAGCTTGGCTATATTTACGCTTCAAATCTGCTTTCTGTTCATCGTTCAAACCCTGACAAAGCCGTTCAAACCAGGTATCAATCGCTTTTTGATTGACTTCCTGTTCGCTGTGGCGACCTTCGTAAAGGAGGGCTACAACTGCCCCATCTTTAACCGCTTGATCAATTGGGTAGCGATCAATAATGCCGCCAAATTTGGCAAAGGTACTTTTTTCTTTTTTCATCAACGGCGTACCTGTGAAACCCAAATAGCATCCTTTGGGGAAAACTTGCCGCATCCGGGGATGAAAACTACCGTGTTGGCTGCGGTGGCTCTCATCAACGAGGATAAAGATTTCGCTATTCGGGTCGATAAAATTCCTTACTTTTGTTGCTGCGGCGAATTTATTAATTAAGGTAGTAATGATGCTGGCTTTGCGTTCTTCAATTAGTTCAATCAGGTGACGACCGGAGGCGGCTTGTTCCGGTTGAAAGCCGCAACTAGAAAAGGTTTTTTTGATTTGATCGTCGAGATCGATGCGATCGCTCACAATTACAATTCGAGGATTGGGAATTTCTGAATCAAGGGCTAAGGCGCGTGCCACCATTACCATTGTTAGCGATTTACCCGACCCTTGAGTATGCCAAATTACGCCACCTTCGCGCCGCCCTTCAGAATCGAACTGTTTGACGCGGTTGAGGATATTTTTAACAGCAAAGAACTGTTGATAGCGGGCGATCTTTCGCACTCCGGCATCGAAAACGGTGAACTGGTAAGTTAAATCTAGAAGGCGACAAGGGCGGCAAAGGCTATAGATAGCTCGGTCTTGGGCTGTGATTTGGCGATCGCCTTTAGCTTCGAGTTGGTCAAAGAAGTTACGAGCGATCCCAAACTCACCCCTAAAGAGTCGATCTTTCTCTTGATTGCTTCGTGGGGTATTTATACAGGTATGTATATCTTCATCTTTGTCAATTTGTTCGTGCCAGATTGCCCAGAATTTAGCAGATGTGCCTGTGGTGGCGTATTTGGCTTTATTTTTGTTAGTTGCGAGTAGAAGTTGAGAATAAGTAAAAAGTTTGGGGATGAATTCATCGCGCTGATTGCGGATGGTTTGAGAAATCGCTTGCTCAACCTCGTGTTGAGGAGATTTGCACTCAATGACGGCGAAGGGAATACCGTTGACGAATAGTACAAGATCGGGGCGAGCGGTTTCATGGCTGCGGTTACGTTCTACGCTAAATTCTGCTATGACATGAAAGGTATTGTTTTGCCAGTTGCGCCAATCGATGTATCGTAGGCTGAAACTTTTGGAGTTACCTTCAATAGTTTGTTCTAGGCTTGTGCCAAGGGTGAGGAGGTAATAGATTTCTTCGTTAGTTTTGATTAAACCGTCATATTTGACGTTTTTGAGGCGTTGGATAGCAGATTGAATATTTTCTTCGCTAAAAAGGTATTCTTGTCCCTTAAAAGAGATGCGATTAAGGGTTTTAAGTTGGTTGTAAAGGATATCTTCTAGTAAGACGTTGCTGAGTTTGCCGCGACGCTGTTTGAGTGCGGATGATGGGGGGAGATATTCGTAGCCTAAGCTAACGAGTAGTTGCAGAGCGGGAATTTGGGAGAGATATTTTTCATTGGATTGGAAGCCTTGCATTTGTTTCTCTCAATAGCTTTTTGCACTAATTGGGGAATGAGTTGAGTTACGGGCAGGTTAGGAAAAATCAGGCTGATAGGAGTCTGAACGTAGCTGAGACCAGTAAAAACGTGAATAAGTAGTTGCTTAAAAGTTAATCGGCTTTCTCTACAGTGACGCGCCACTTACCAGTGAGGAGTTTTTGCATGAGTCCGCGTTTTTGTTTCTGCAATCTCTGCAACTGCTGATTTAGCAATGACTCTTCTCTTTCGAGAGCTATTCCTAAATTCCCAATACTCTCTTGTACTGATTTGTCTAAAGGATATTTAACGGATAAATTTTTAATGTCTTTACTATTTATGGCGGTGAATGTGCTTCCTTGACTTAACCTAACCCATTGTTTCTCAAGCCCTATTATCAAGAAATACAAGAAGTTTTTGCTAATACCAAGCTGAGGAGATAAACTACAAACACCTCTTCCTATGCAAGCATTAAAATCTGTAATAGCAACTTCTCCTACAGGTGCGCGAACAGTCATAATGATTTCATCAGCAGTTACAGTCTTTGTAACTTGAGTTGTCCATATCCGTGGCACGAAACGCATATTTTCAATATCTGCATTTCCTTGAATCAGTGGCAATCCAATTTTTTTAGCGTTGTAGTTTTCTGAAGACGGGGATTGCCCCATATTGATATCAGCAATCTCGCCAAGAGTACAAACCTTAAATTCCGAAAGGCAAAAGCTTGAGTTGAGTAGTTTTTGTAATAAAACTATTTTGAGCTTTTGCTTGGCTGTGATTAATTTTTTGGTTTTGGCGATCGCCTCATCCCAAACTGAGAGAATCTGAGAAATTCTTTTTTGCTCTACTACTGGCGGAAGGGTAATATGGACGTTCTCTAATATGTTTGTATTTAAACATGGCATCGTTCCACCAACAGCTAAACCACGTATCTTATGCTTAAAAGTTTCTTGATGAAAAAAGTAATTAAGAAACTGATAGCAAACTTGTTCTTTATTTGGTCTAACTCTCAGTAATCGACCAGAAAATAACCATCCATTCTCGTATCTAGATACTATAGAGCTTCTATCTACAGAGCCAACACGACTAAAAACAATATCACCTTCCTTGAGAATATATGTTGCAAGTCGTTCTTTGTCCTTATCAGAAACAAGAGGAAGATTTTTATGAACAATTCCAGCCTCAGAAAGATGCTCAACAGTAACAATTGGTGTCCCAAAATCTTTATAGTCTGCTCCGTGTAGAAGGCTTCCAAATGGTCCAGTTTTAACTGAAGCAATCTCACTTAGCTTTACAGTCATCCAAATTTCAGACATTGACTCCAAGCTCCTTTAGATAAACGCTCATCTTCCCCCGCACCTCGACAAGTTCTGCTTCAAGCTGCTCAATTTCCATCTGCACCGCTTCTATATCAATCTTTTCTTCTTCCTCAAACGTATCTACATAACGCGGAATATTTAGATTAAAATCGTTCTCTTTAATTTCTTTAAATGACGCAACATGAGCATATTTCGACACATCTACTCTATTGCTATATGCCTCAACAATCTTGTTCACATGGTCATCTAGCAAAGCATTTTGATTCTTCCCACTCTGATATTCATTGCTGGCATCAATAAACATCACATCCCGGCGATGCTCATTAACGCCTCCTTCCTCCCGCGACCTGTCAAACACTAAAATTGCTACCGGAATCGACGTACTAGGAAATAAATTCGGCGGCAATCCAATCACCGCATCTAGTAAATTTTCTTCAATAAACTTCTGTCGAATCCTTCCCTCACTCGCCCCCCGAAACAACACCCCATGAGGCGCAATTACCACTACTCGCCCCTCTTTCGGTAAAGCAATCTCAACCATGTGAGTAATAAAAGCAAAATCGCCCTTAGTCTTTGGTGGTACTCCTCGCCAAAAACGGTTATAAGTATCACTTTCAGCATCCTCAGAACCCCACTTATCCAGCGAAAACGGCGGATTTGCTACCACTACGTTGAACTTCATTAGCTTGTCCAACTCCACCAGCGCCGGACTGTTTAATGTATCGCACCATTCAATTCGCGCCGCATCTCTGCCGTGCAGAAACATATTCATCCTTGCCAGCGCCCAGGTGTTACCATTCACCTCTTGCCCAAACAGCGAATAGTTACTACTACCTATCTCATCAGCCACCTTAATCAGTAACGAACCTGAACCACACGCCGGATCGCAAACTCTATCCCCTGGTTTAGGCTGTGCCAATTTTGCCACTAATTTAGAAATCTGCCCAGGTGTAAAAAACTCTCCTGCCTTCTTACCTGCCCCAGATGCGAACTTCTCAATTAGATAAATGTAAGCATTGCCAATAACGTCCTCATCAACCTGCGACGGACGCAAATCAAGCTTAGGACTAGCAAAGTCTTCAATCAGGTTCTTCAGGCGGCGGTTGCGGTCTTTAGTTTTACCCAGGTTAGATTCAGAATTAAAGTCAATGTTGCGAAATACGCTGTCTAACTTAGCTTTATTAGCTGGTACTTCTTCAATCTTGTCTAAGGCAACATTGATCAAGTCGCCAATATTATCCGCTTCCCTCTGTTTATAAAGGTCGTAGAAACTACAACCCTCCGGCAACACAAAGCGTTCGCGCTCCAACTTCCGCAGAATTCGCTCTTTGTCATCACCGTACTGCTGTTGGTACTCCTCATAGTGGTCTTTCCAGATTTCGCTGATGTACTTCAAAAATAGAAACACCAAAATGTAGTTCTTGTACTCCGAAGGATCGACAACCCCGCGAAACGTATCGCAAGCCGCCCATAAAACACTGTTAATTTCTTCTTGCTTGATTTTCTTCTCTGTCAATTTCATCGTTTTACTTTTTACTCCGCTTTTGCTTGCCGCATTAAAATTCCATCAACGAAAGCCTTTCGCTTCCGCCCTAACTCGTCTATTAGCTGTTGCTCTCGCTGACTCAACGCCGCCACTTCTACAATTGCCCTTTGTTTGTCGAGCGGTGGTAGATCGATCTCCAATGTCTCCAATGCCGATTTACTCACCATCAATAAACTCGTTCCCTCCGAAAGCCGCTTGACTTGCTCCTGCCCCTGTGGTTGATTAATGTACCAAGTCACATAAGCCGGATTAGCCTGACGGGATTTAACTCGAATTACTGTTAGGGGAGCCGATGCCACAGTTTGTCCCACTTCTCGCTCTACCAGTGCGGCTGTATTAGAAACTCCTCTGGAGCGAAAGAGAATATCATTTCGCCGCAGCAAATGCCACTTATCCAAATCCTCGATCTGCACCTTGTACATATCATTGAGGTCAAGGCGATTGTAGTTGTCAATGTCCTTCATTTGGATAACTCCAACCGTACCACCTAGATCGCGCTCTACTTTGCCGCGAAAGGCGTAGCCTGTGCGGATAGAGGCAATTTCCTTTAGCTTGACCTTACTCATGAGAATTGAAAATTGTCGAGACAGGCTAATAGCATAACTAGAGCGTCATAGTATATTTGTTGACTGGAGTAGCGAAGCAGCATTTTTTAAAAGCCACCTCGCTACGCATTACACAACCTAAATTACAGCCAGTCAGCCGAACCTTCAGCTACAGTGTCTACCTTGTAAGGGCAGATGTGGCTCATAGGACACCAGCAACACTCACGGGCGCTAGGGGTAGCTGGTGGAGCTTCCTTCGTCGTAATGTCGCCGATTAGTCCAGAAACTTGCTGCTTAAACTCCGTTGTAATTTCAGTTGCTCCAATATCAAAAGTGTCATCTTGATACACCAATTGTCCTGCTGGAATCTCACAGATGTTATGGCAGCCTGCAATGGGCAGCATCGCCATGTAAAGCTTGATCTGAGCGATATCACTTGCTCGTGGCTTACCCGTTTTGATATCTACTACCAGCACTTCATCCTCATGAATCGCCACAATATCAGGTTTGGCTGAAATAACAGCGCCTGTTTTTGTGGTAACGCGAAAGGAATTCGTGTCTTCAGTGTGAGCGGTATATCCTTCACCTTCTAAAAACTCCACATACCGCATTAATACAGCTTGATGCTTTAGTTTGTAGCCCTCTAAATCAAAATCGCTCTCGCCTTTGGGAATGGAGTAGTTGGCTTGGAGGTGCAAGGAAAACAGACATTGGCGATCGCCTGCAAGGGCTTTAGCTAACCAACTGGGATGAATGTAAGCCTGATTGCGACGCTTCAAGCCAAGGGTAGCAGCTAGCGCCTTTTGCGGTTGATGAACCGCAAAAGGCGCTAGCTGAACAGTTTTACTGGAACGGCTTGCCTGCCGAGAAGGGGCAGCATTAAGGTCATTGAGCTTGTTTGATGTGTTAGTTGTCATAATGGAATTAAGTAAAAAACAATGTTTGAGGTCTCAATAGCTGAGACCTTTTTTCTGAGTTGTAACCTCGTTACTGTTCTAAAAGTTTCGAGGCTCCTCTAATCTGGCACAGCTACTAAACTTTGTCAAGGAGTTTTTTTTGTTATAAGCCGATTACAATAAAAATTACTCTACAACTCTTCTAGAGCGTGGTAGAATGGGTTTGAGTAGCAATGGAATCATCATGGGCGCTAAGGCTGAACAGATTGCTGTGTATAGGTTTTATACTTCGTGTGCCACTGGGCTGATTGCTACTCTCATCGCTTTTGCGACAAGATTATTTCTTCACTGCTCAACCGAATAACAGAATTCCTTTATTGCCGCAGAGCGAAGATTATATTGTTATTACAGGATTAACTTAAAAACCTAGTTTCTAAGTTCTTAGCGGATGATTTGGTTTAATTGCCACTCACACCCCCTAGATTATTTTGGTGACTGACAGATTTTGGATCTGGTTTTATAGACTAAATCCTTTACTTTGATTGCGTTCGTGTTCTCGCTGCCGATGTTGTTGCTGCTCCAGATTAAACATATTTTTTAGCTCCTCATTCCAGTCCTTCGCCTTTGGTTGCTTGCGTACACAATTGGGTAACTCCTCCATCGCCCTTTGAGCCATTAAATTACCTTGCTGGTCATTGTCGTAGGCAATGATGACTGATTTATTTGGTAGCGTCCGTAAAAACTCTACAGGAACTTTACCTGCGCCATCAGTAGAAAAATAGATTGTCTGGCGTGAGTCGGTGCGGTCTAAAACAGCAAATGACATCGCATCAATCGGAGACTCGACCAACACCGCTCGTCCAATTGGGTCGCCCGATTGTCCTCCCCGGTAAAAGTGAAACCAGCCATTACTTCGCTTAGATCCAAGGGCTAATCCTTTAAATGTATTGTCATCTCCGGCTGTACCTCGCAACGTTGCACCCGTGATTGTTTCTTCATCCAAGTCGCGGCGAATAAACACAGTATTTTGCTTGTCATCTGCATAAACCAAGCCCTGTTGATGTAGTTGGTCTACTAGGCTGCTAGGCAGTCGGCGTTCGCGCGTGAGGTAGGTTTTTACTTGCTGCCACTGACTTGAATCCTGTACTGGTGGAATGAACTTAGGTACAGGCTCAGTTTGGATAATAACTTTTGTTTGATAAGTGACAGCTTCAAGGGTCGCTGATTCTCCCAAGCGGTCATTTAACCACGCTACTGCTTGTTTAAAGTCACACTGATTTACGTGCATTACTAAGTCAATCGCACCCCCACCCCCTTTAAGGTGTTGCCAGTCATAAAACTTGCTGCCAGTAATATTGATAATGCGATTTTCCTGCTGCCACTTATGCTTGTCTTTGGGGTCTGGTTCTAGACCTAATTGGTAAGCAACTTGTTCGAGGGGAATATCCCGTACTTTATTCGCTAAGTCTTGATATTTCCTCTGCCATAATTGTGCTTGTTGCGCTTGCTCTTTGGCAATGCGTTCTAGTTCAATAACTCGCTGCCTTTGGCTTTCTAATTTTAGAGCAAGTGCCTTAGCAGTCTGCTCCATCTGGGCGCAACTCTTGACTGCTCGTTGCCGATCTGCGACAAGTTGCTGCATTGAGGAGACATCTAGACAAGCATCAGGTGCAGAGTTGATAGCGGCGTAATACTTGCTAATTTCTGTATGTTTAGCTTTGCTGCCTTTGATGCCGCGTTCTAGTCCTAAGGTCGCCATCGCTTGGGCAAAGTCATCTTGCAGTTCTGATAGGCGATAGCGACTACCACCAAGTAAGGCTCTACAGTTGAGCTTCCCTTTCTCGTCTAGTGGAACCATGTAGGCGTGGATGTGCGGGGTGGATTCGTCTAGGTGGAGTTCGGCTCTAACAATGCGCTCGCCATATCTATTAACTAGCCACTGGCAGGCAGACTGCTGGAAGGATTCTAATCGCTGCTCTTGGTAGTATCCTGCTCTAGCAGGGTCATCTGGTCGAAAGTATTCGGGGCTGGCTGTGAGTAGAAACTCCACCGCTAGTACCGCATTCTTCCGAATTGTCTGTTCGCCTATGTGTTGCCTAACTAGAGTTTCTAGGTCTGGGATGTTGGGGCTGTCGGGTTGCCCAATAATGCGGATATGTTGTTTTTCTGGGTCGGCATTGGGCGTATCATATTTTCGGCTAGTGTGTTTAGCCGACCTACCCACCGAGCCTGCTTTGAGCTTTTGAATCCGACAAATCCCGTATGCCATGCTTTTTTTCTTTCCCAGCAGCTATACTACTTCTATGCTTCCCTATCAGGGATGGGGACTGCCCCCGGAGGGCGAGCGGAACAATTTTGAGCGCAGCGACCCCGTAAGGGGCAAAATTGTGGAGTAAGTCAAGACTTTAAAACACTCACTCATAATCTAACAGTAGCTCCGGGGGCGGCGCTACTACTATTACTACTGGGAAAGCAAGAAGCTGGCGGGTAGGGACGGGGCTGGCTGTGGTTGGGCGCTCGCTTGGGGTAAGTCTTAATTTATCTTTACCAATATTAGTTTACCAATGGGATTAATTTCGCTAAACTTTGCCTATGTAAATGGGTGGTTGTATGCCTGCCAAGCAAACGGTTCTTGATATTGATGAATCACAGTTTAAGTCGATTTTAGAGAAGGTGGAAGCTCGAATCCAGCCTAAGCCTAAACAGGGGATGACTCTAAGAGAGGCGATCTCTAAATTTAAGCCGACGATTACTAAGGCTTTGAGGCGCGGTTATACCTATGAGGAAGTTGCTTTTATTCTTACGGAGGAAGGAATCAGTATTAAAGGAGCAACGCTGAAGCAATACTTGGCTGAATCAAAGGGGAAGAAACGTGCGGCTGAAACTCCTCCAGTAAGTTCAGGTAAGCTATCAAATCAAACGGCTAAAGATTTAGTAGTATCAGATATTAAGCCAGATACTAAACTTGAATTAGATACCAGTTTAGATATTGAAGCAGATACTAAAGCTGGAACTAAATCAGATATGAAGCAGGATACGAAATTTGCAGCTAAATCTAAGTCGGTAGTTCGGGGTAAGTTTGCGGATATTCCTAGTAACGATGAGTTGTAATGGGTGAATTATATTATGGCAACTAAATCAGATAAGTCCGTAAGTTCTGCTCTCAAACGATTGGTCTTTAT
>JAABUN010003629.1_pt1 | contig 23392 bp, 25 predicted proteins | sample 5559311 | NCBI WGS metagenome assembly JAABUN01 (sample SAMN10711877, study PRJNA513370) | rock metagenome | isolation source: Antarctica rocks | place: Antarctica: Victoria Land, Siegfried Peak sud
CAACGATCATGTCTTTAATCGCTCGTTCTAACTCTCTAGTAGTTTGACTCATGCGTTTATCTAGCCATTCGTAAACAGCAACCAGATAAAACAATTTGACAACACTTGCTGGATAAATTCGCTCATCACCTCGGTAGCTAAAACCACGCACCCCATGACTCCAAAAAGCTTGGGGACTAAGCGCACCGCCAGTATTTACAGGTACGGGAGAGTCGTAAACAATCCACGTCAAAGCAATAGAGTTCCGAGCAAGAGAGGGAAATTCTGCCCAAGTTTCGGCTAAAATGCGATCGCCTAAAGTTTCAAGTGGCTCGTCTTTGCGGAAAAATGTCATAAATTGCTTAAATAATCGGCTAAAGTTTTGAGATATCAAAAGATTACTGTGTATGGTATCCCTTCAGGAATTTATAGCAAATGAATATATTTGCCAGAGCGACTTAAATATTTATCACACCCCAAGCGGTGAAGGTTTGGTAACTCAAGCCGCTACCGGAAGACATTTGCAAGTTGTCTCTATCTGTGAAGATACGGCAATAGAGGTGTGTTTGTGCGAAGACGATTACCCAGGATGGTTGTTAGCTGAAGATTTGAGCAACTTACAACTAGCAAGTAGCAAGTATAGCGCGATCGCCTTTTCGCACTCAGAAATTAAATCCCAGCTTCCAGAAGTAATTGACTTTGCAAACCAAGCAATGCAACAGCCCAATTATTACCTCTGGGGGGGAACTTTAGCGCCTAATTATGATTGTTCGGGATTGATGCAAGCAGCGTTTAAATCTGTTGAGGTTTGGCTACCTAGAGATGCTTATCAACAAGAAGCTTTTACCCAAAAAATTAGCTTTGAGGAATTGTTACTAGGAGACTTAGTATTTTTTGGTTCTACCCAAAAAGCAACTCATGTAGGATTGTATCTAGGTGAAGGTTGTTATATTCATAGTTCTGGGCAAAAGCAGGGACGCAATGGCATTGGCATTGACAAGCTTTCGGAACAAGGAGATGAGGTTAGCAAGTCGTATTATCAGCAGTTGCGCGGTTTTGGCAGAGTGATGAGCAGTTACGGGGCGCACTAAGATGGCATTAATTGAGGAAGGGATTGGACGCAGACTTTTAACTAGAGATGAAAGTCTGGCAGTTTCAGTAATTGTACCTGTTTATAATGAGGTGGAAAGTTTGCCTCATTTAATTTCAGAAATTGCCAAAAGCTTGATAGATAGTGGGTTAAGTTACGAGATTATCTGTGTTGATGATGGCTCAAAAGATGGTTCGGCGCAGTTATTAAAAGTAGAAGCTCAAAAACGCTCGGATTTGAAGGCAGTGTTATTGCGGCGCAACTATGGACAAACGGCAGCAATGGCGGCAGGATTTTATTATGCGCGATCGCATTCTATCGTAACTTTAGATGGCGATTTGCAAAACGATCCAGCAGATATCCCAATATTACTAGCAAAATTAGCCGAAGGTTACGATTTAGTTAGTGGTTGGCGACAACAAAGGCAAGATGCGGCTTTAACTCGCTTGCTTCCTTCCAAACTTGCTAATTTGCTGATTGGGCGCGTAACAGGCGTAAAGTTACACGATTATGGCTGTTCTCTTAAAGCCTACCGCGCCGAAGTGTTAGTAGACATGAATTTGTACGGCGAATTGCATCGTTTTTTACCTGCTTTGGCATACATTGAAGGCGCAAATATTACTGAAATTCCGGTACGCCATCATGCCCGACGTTTTGGTCAAAGTAAGTACGGGTTGAGTCGCACTTTTCGGGTAGTAATGGATTTATTAACCATCTACTTCATGAAATCATTTTTGACGCGCCCTATGCACGTTTTTGGTCTATTTGGCTTGCTTTCTACTGCTTTAGGTACACTTTTAGGGCTGTATTTGACTTTTTTAAAGCTAGGTTTGGGTCAAAGTATCGGCAATCGCCCTTTATTAATTTTGGCTGTGTTGCTTGTGGTAGCTGGAGTACAGCTATTTAGTTTTGGACTATTAGCAGAATTACTTATGCGTACTTATCACGAATCTCAAGGGCGACCTATCTATCGCGTGCGAGAGGTGGTGGGAAAAAATGTTAATTAAAGTAACAATAGAAAAGATAAGTGTACTAAATATTTAACTTCTACTTTGAACGTTTTTTCGGATCTTGATCCCCAACTGCGGCGTAATTTAAAAATCTTATTTACCGCAGGGCTGTTGTTTTGGTCTAGTTTGACTACTTTACTACCTACTTTACCTCTATATGTAGAAGAATTAGGCGCATCCGAGCAGCAAATTGGCTTTGTAATGGGCTGTTTTGCAATTGGTTTATTGCTATTTCGTTCGGTATTAGGACGTTTGGCAGATGAACATAGCCGCAAGATTGTATTGTTAATTGGTATGTCTGTAGTAGCCAGCGCTCCTTTGGGCTATTTGGTAGTAAAGTCAATTCCTTTACTAATGGTCATTCGAGCGTTTCACGGTATCAGTATCGCAGCTTTTACTACAGGTTACGCAGCCTTGATTGCCGATATTGCACCGCCTCACAAGCGGGGGGAAGTCATTGGTTATATGAGTTTAGTAAATCCAATTGGGCTTGCTATAGGGCCCGCTTTAGGTGGTTTTCTCCAAGCTGGCGCAGGCTATACTCCTTTGTTTCTCTTATCTTCGGGATTGGGAGTTTTGGGGCTAATTTTCACTAGCCAAGTTATTAATCCCAAAATAGTTGAAAACTCGCGCAGTGATTCTAAAGGTAATGTATTTTGGAAATTGCTTTTTAGTCCCCGCGTCCGAGTTCCAGCTTTGGTACTGTTGATGGTAGGTTTGGCTTTTGGTACTTTGAGTACTTTTGTGCCACTATTTATTAGATCGGCGGGTGTAGACTTAAATGCTGGGTTATTTTACACTGCCGCAGCGATCGCAAGTTTTAGCGTTAGATTAGTTGCAGGACGTGCCAGCGATCGCTATGGACGTGGTTTATTTATTACTATTAGCTTAGTTTTTTATACGGCATCCATGCTGCTGCTGTGGATTGCCAATAGTCCTAGTAGTTTCTTAATGGCGGCGGTAATTGAAGGCGCGGGCGCGGGGACGCTAATTCCGATGATTGCGGCGATGATGGCAGATCGAGCTATGCCCACTGAACGCGGTAAAATCTTTGGTGTATGTATGGTAGGTTTTGATGTGGGAATTGCGATCGCAGGACCAGTTCTTGGTTCAGTAGCGCAACAAGTCGGCTATCGCCATATCTTCGGCTTTGCAAGTGGTTTGACATTTTTGGGTATGATTATTTTTCTCACCCAATCTAGCAAAGATTTACCTCATTCTCTACGGTTTGCCTTGGGTAAGGGTAGAGATGTTTATGCAACAAAAATGTAGAGACATTGCAGTACAGCGTCTCTACAGTAATATCGCAATACCCAATCTATTGATACGGGCGAGGAGGGATTTGAACCCCCGACACCGTGGTTCGTAGCCACGTACTCTAGTCCACTGAGCTACACGCCCTCACAGAATTACCATAGTAACATATTTATTAGATAATGCAAGAAAAAGAACAAACGTTGACTCATTTAGATGCCCAAGGACAAGCTCAAATGGTTGATGTGTCTGGCAAAGCGCCTAGTCACCGTCGGGCGGTGGCAGAAGCTAGGGTACGGATGCTCCAAGCAACTTTTCAAGCAATTCAAGCTGGAAATATGCCAAAAGGTGATGTTCTGGGAACTGCTCGACTAGCAGGAATTATGGCAGCAAAGCAGACATCGGCGTTGATTCCTTTATGCCATCCAATACCTATCCAGAAAATAGAGGTGCAGATTATTCCCGATTCGCAGTTACCAGGTTACATAATTCAAGCCGAAGTTAAAACCAAAGCTGAAACCGGAGTAGAAATGGAGGCTTTAACTGCTGCAACCGTTGCTGCGCTTACTTTGTACGACATGGCGAAAGCTGTAGAAAAGTCAATGGTAATAGAATCAATTTGCTTAATTAGCAAAACTGGTGGTAAATCTGGCGACTATAGCCTGTAAATGCTACGCGATCGCATTTAAAATTAAGTTTAGATATCTACATACTCAAACCTACTTCCATGCCTCCTCGTTGGCCCCGTAAACCAGACCGCAAAGACCCAGCTTATCGCAAGCTAGACGATAGAATGACTTTCGCTACTCATGTAGCTACTTTTGGCGCAATTAATTCTGGTCTGTGGTTTTTTCACAACTTTAACTCTGCTACTTGGGAGTGGTTGCCTTGGTTAACAGCAAGCTGGCTTCTAGCGCTAATATCGCACTTAATTTACATCAGCGCGATCGCTGATTACTCGCCAAACACACCATCTAAATCAACCTAAAGATAGATGACTTGCGGTAGAACTATGTTGTGTAGATAAGCAATATCAAAAGATAAAATTACTTACTAAATATTATGGCTCTTAACACTACAGAAGTAATAGAGGCGATCGCCTCAGAAATTGGCGAAAATGTCTATTTGGATATTGCTAAATGGCATTTGTATCTGTCTAATGCTCATTTACATACTGTTCTCGCCGAACAACTTTATCCAATACTAACGGCTAAATCTTTAGACGAAGACCGCGTTTTACACATCCTGCAATCTATTCCTGTCAAAATTGGTGGTGGCAAAAAAGAAGTACCATTGATTGATTTTATGCCCATGCAATGTCAAGTTACATTGATGGATATTTTAGAAAAATATCAACGTAATTTGTAAGCAAAAAAGCATTTTTAGCTGAATAAACCAAGTACCGCCTAGGATTTGAATTCTAAGCGGATTTTACTATCTGCCAAATTTTTGGCGTATTCTAGATAGAAAGATATCAACTTCTGGTAACTTCATCTGCATAGCAATTAGGGCAAAAATACCAAGCCCAACTAATCCAGCAAAACTAAGTTGCAGTAATTGCGCTAACAATCCCTCATGACTCCAAAACTGCTGCACTCCCCAAAGAGTTCCCCAACTAGCCACACCTGCTAGAAAGCTGCTTCCAGTTAAAGCCAAAATCGGTAAACTCCATTCTTGCCAAGGTAAACCATGCAGCTTGCGATCGAGCATCCAAAATAACAGCAGCATAGAAATTAAATTTACTACCACTGTTGACAAAACCAAGCCAGGTGCGCCGAGTATTTTGAAAAATAAGTAAGCAAAAATGGTATTAAAAAAGATGCTGATCATACTAATGCGAAAAGGCGTATCGCCATCGCCCAAAGCATAAAATACCCGGACTAAAACATCCCGCCCTAGGTAGACAAACATCCCAATTCCATAAACTACCAGTAAGGATGACACTAATTGAGAAGCATTGCGATCGAAAGCTCCCCGCTCGTATACTACTCGAACAATTGGTACAGCTAAAGCGATCGTAATTGCGCCTAAAGGTAGCATCGTAATAGCTGTTAATAATAATCCCTGACGAATCCGCCCTTTTAATTCATCCCAATCTTGAGGATCGGCAAGTCGGGAAAAAATGGGTAACATCGGTACTAATATCACATTAGAAAGAATACCCAAAGGAGTTTGAATCAATAAGCCTGCATACTGTAAAGCGGAAGCTGCTTGAGGAATGTAGGAAGCTAAAATTAAAATTACATATAAATTGATATGGGTCATGCCGGACGAAAAAGTTGCCGGAGCCATAATTTTTGTAACTTCCTTTAGTCCCGGCTGATTGAAGTTAAAACGCAAGCGCAAAGTACCCATCCCCGACTTCCATTGTGCCGGAACTTGTACTAGCCACTGCAACACGGCTCCGGCTAGAGTTCCCCAAGCTAAAACCGCTCCACCCAGCATTGCATACTGGGGCGTAGTAACTTTTGCTCCTAACTGCAACGCCAAAACACCCAGTCCAATAATGACTGTAATACTAGAAAATAGAGGGCTAACCGATGGCAGCCAATACAGATTAGCTGCATTCAGCGTCCCGAAACCAATACCAATTAACCCTGCTAGCAGTGCCATTGGAGCCATAATCTGCATTTGCCCGATTGCGATCTCTTTTACTTGCAAGCCATGAGGCGTAGTATTTAACCCCGGCGCTACTAAGTCGATGATTCCCGGAGCAAGGAAAATTAAGGCGACCGTTACTAGCAATAGCAACCCACCCACAAAAGTTGTCACAGTCTCAACTAAGGGGGCAGCTTCAGACTTGGGGCGCTTGGCTAAAACGCTAACAATTGCACTATGAAATGGCCCGTTGATGCCGCCTAGTAATACTAAAAGAAAGCCGGGGATAACATAAGCATAGTTAAAAGCATCTGCAACTACACCTACACCAAACACCGCCGCGATCGCTTGAGTGCGTACCAAACCAAAAACTTTACTAATTAACGTTGCCGCAGCAACAATTCCAGCAATTCCAGCTAGAGAGCGAGACGGAGTTGATTGTTTTGACACAAATATATTTAAAAATATCCTAATTTCAATCCCCCTTGGGATTTATCAATGATACCGCTCTCTAGCACCATAGTTTGAGGAGGTTAATTGGAGGCTATGAACAGAAATTTTTTGGCGCAGTCCCCAACTAACATAGTAAAAAACATCTGTATTTTAGTTAAAACAGGTAATACCAGTAATAAAAGCACTGCAACCGTGTATTTATATTACTCTGTGGCGCGTACAGTTGAATTTAAGATGATATTAGTAGTAACGGAATGATAAATGATGATGTTTGGCAAACCCCAGCTTGACGGTAAAGAAAATAACTGGCGATACCAATTAAATAAATTTGTTAAATCAAATCAGCGAGAATTGGCGGCTTTGGCTTGGGGTTTTTGGCTGACAAAGGGTGATAGCCAAGACACATTAGGTATCGATCTTAAACCAACACCGCATTTTATTTCTTGCCCAAAAGCGGAGTTAGAAAAACTTAATCAAAATGTTGATGACCATATCCAAGAAATTTTAGGTGTAATTGATGGTTATCAAGCGGAGAAGGAAGTCGTTATTATTGGTATTGGGAATAGTCAGATTAAGCTAATTCAATTTCAAAGCGAACCGCCGCCACCAATTTGTTACGAAGAAATTGCCGCCGATCTCGATACTTTAGTTCAGTTACTAGAGCAGCGAATGATTGAGCAAATTAAAGACTAAATTAATACAAATTTTAATTGGCAACAATTACCGCAAATAGACTAAATGCTAGATAAATAAGATAGAATCTCATCAGTGCAGAGATTATATATTTAGTATTTTGCCTACTTGCTTAATAAGGTATTGATTAATTGAATACTTATTTTCTTTAGAGCAAGCTGACGGCAAAGAACTTCCTCTACTCAGAAGACTTTACTCTAATATCCAACTTAAATACCCGATCCATCAAAAAATTCTTGAATTGCCTTATCTCTAATTTGACAGCTAGAGGCAATTGCTGCGGAGACATCCTTGGCTTGTAAAATTATTTCATGAGAGGACAACTGTTGATGATGCAGATTATTTACTTGTTGTTCCAGCGCTTCGATGCGATCTAGTAAAGCGCGAATTACCTCCGCTTCTGAATCTGGCAAACTACCGTGTTCTAGCGGATCTACTCGCACTCCAGCACGATAAATAATTCTACCGGGTACACCTACTACTGTGCAGTTAGAAGGTACATTTCGCAGCACTACTGAACCTGCACCAATCCTAACATTACTGCCAACTTCTATATTGCCTAATACTTTAGAGCCAGCACCGACTACGACATTATCACCTAAAGTCGGGTGACGTTTACCACCTTCTTTTCCTGTACCACCGAGAGTAACACCTTGATAAATTAGCGCGTAGTCGCCCACAATAGCAGTTTCACCAATCACAACTCCCATACCGTGATCGATAAAAAAACCTTTCCCTATAACTGCACCAGGGTGAATTTCAATCCCCGTTACAAACCTAGCAATAAAAGAAATCAAGCGGGGGATAAACGGGATGCCAAGGACGTAAAGCCAGTGTGCGCTCCGGTGCAATACAATTGCTTGCAAACCAGGATAGAAAAATAAAACTTCTAGCCAGTTGCGGGCAGCAGGATCGCGCTCAAATATAATGCGAAAATCAGCTAGCAGTGTAGATAGCACGCTATTATACCCACCTTGGGTAAATACTCCAGTTTTCATTTTAGCGTTAAGTGTTGCTACTCTTCCACAGAAAGAGTGTATTTAGACTTTGCCCCTGCATCAATTGCACCTACCCAAACTTGGTAAGTACCAGCAAGCCATTTAGCACTCTCGATACTGGCATCCTTACTACTACCGTTATCGTCACCACAACTAATACTATCTTTCGGCCCTTTGATGACTAAAGTCGTGTCGTCACCGCCGCTATTTACTTGTACTTTTAAGCGCTCGAAGTCTTTATCTAGTACTAATATATGATCGGGATTGGTGTCGCCAAAGCCAATACAAGGATTATTGTTGCGATCGCGATTAGCTATGGTAGATAAGGAATAAGAACCACCTGTAAAGCCTGTAGCTGTTCCTTGAGATGGTTTAAAACCGGGAGACAAAGATAGAGTGCCAAAATTAGAGGTTTGTGCAGCTACAGGTAAGGCACTAATAGCTGTAAGCAGCACTAATAAATAGCTGTTTTTAAATCTAATTAAGGGGAGAATAAACTTCATCATAGCCCTGGGAATATTTCCCATAAAGTATCTATACTATGCCTACTCTAGCTAATAGAATCAGGATTTAGTTTTCGCTAGTGCCACAGCTTACTCTGGCACACAATAGTTTTGAGCAGAAGTAAAATACAGAAATTCATACTTTTCCCTATTTACAAAGCAAAATTAACTCAAACAGGAAGCTAATATTTATCTATAAATAGGTGTAATTTACCCAAAATTTAATCTAGCAATGCCTCCACTTATTCTGATTATTTTTTTATTAATTTTCGGAACTTTTTTTATTCAGTTACTTGTAATAATTCTGCTTAATTTCTTAAACAGCTTTGCTCTACCTGGAGGGGTATTTTTAGCTTTAGTAGCGTTAGTGTTAGTTTGGTGTTTCGGTGAGTAACTTATTTATCATTGAATTTGAAGAAAACACCACCAGTAAGTAATTCGTCTTTATTGTCGTAGCTGCTAATAGTTAGCGATCGCAAATTACTAAAAAATGGCTTTCCTGCTACTTCAAGCAGGCTAAAAATCGGCAATTGACGCTTTACCATAGCTTGATTTGCTTGCCAATCAACATATACATAGCCCTGATTTGGCTGAGGAAGAGCGTCAGCACTAGCTAAAAATTCAGGGTTATCAACTAAAGAGCCATTTTTGTTTGCTTTTAAAGCTTGTTCCATAGCAGCAATTGATGTTGTAAAAATTTCATAGTTATCTACCGTAGTGTGTACGCCTTGGACTTTGGCTTTGAGGGTGATTGACGAGTCTGAAGAATCTGTATTTTGCGCCGCAACAGGAGTTACTTGCGTCCATGCGGAAACTTTTTGATTTTCTAGTAGCAATGAAGTAATACTGAGTTCTTTCGCAGAGGCGATTGCATTTAATCGCTCAATTCCCGCAGCCGTGGCGGTTGTTCTTTCGACTGCAAAAATCCAATCACTGTTAGGCAACTTTCCTAGGGCGTATTCTCCCTGCACCCAACTAAAAATATCATTTTGTAAGTTTATTCCCCAATTTTCCTGGAGTTCTGCTAATGGCTTTTCAATTAATTTAGTTACCGATAATCCTGGTGAAACTTGCGCCCAAAACTGCTGCAAATTACTATTAGCTAGCGCTCTCAGATCTACTCCAGCAATAGCCAAGCTAACAGCTTCGGGAATATACTGTAAAGCTTTCGCTGGCGACGACAAGGTAGGAATTGGCGGTAAAATTTCTTTATCTAATCCTGCAACTACAGTAGTTTCGGCAAATAACCCTTGGGGATTTAATTCTAAAGCGACAATTTGACTTTCATAGGTTTGGGGTGGTGGTTCTACTTCTTTCCAACCAGATAAACTAGGATAATTTAAAAAAGCTAAACCCACTTTTCGAGCAGGCAATTGCGTGAGTGCTTGTTGATATTCGCTGGAATTTGTGAGATTAAGATCGGGCGCTTGAACGTTATTAATTGCTTCTTTTAAAACTTGGGCATGATTGGCAAATAAGACAAAATCATCGCCTACTACCGCACCAGAGAAGCCACCTTCACTATTAGTTGACAAAACTTCTGGTTGGAGACGAGGAAGATTACTTAATATCTTGATACCGTTGTACTCTTCAATGACTAAATTTGCTCCAGCGATCGCCTTTTTTGTAAATAATAACTCTACAAATTCTCGGCTTTTTTGTGCGTCTTTAGTTGCTATTGCCATCAAGTATCCTGGCTGTTGACCATTACTAGGATCGCGATCACGATCGGCGCTAGTAACAGCTACAGTAATTTCATCGCCTACCCAAGGTTTTATGTCTTGCTCGTAGTTAAGGCTAGTATTTGCTAATACGCTAGTTTTTATTTGGTTTAATTCGCCTTTCGTTTTACGTCTTTCTTTAGCACTTGCTACCACCTGCGCCAAATCTTCTAAGCGATCGGGATTTACTAGCATTGACACCATAATTGGCGCTTGCTTGGGTATAAATATTGCGGCTGTCGGGGTTCCTTGACTACCAAGCAGCAAACTGCTTCCTGGACTCTTACAACCGCTAATCCCAGTCAAGATTACGACTACAATAGCTAATATAGAGAAAAATGACTTTTGATTCATAATTGCCCGACACCTAGTTGCAAAGATTAATATTGACAAATTATTAACATTATGGCTTCCCTTAAATAGGGAAAGAAAATCTTCTGGGAGTGCTAAAACTAAGTTTAGTATCCCGCAAGAGCAAGATGTCAGCCCAATTTCAACAGCCGATCGCCTTTATTAGTGTAAAAGAACTTGCCCAACGCCTCAATAGTAGTGCATCAGAAGAGTTGCAGTTAATAGACGTGCGGGAATTAGAAGAAATTGCAATTTCTTTTATCCCTGGCTTTACTATTTTACCTTTGAGCCAATTTAACCAATGGGCAGAGGAAATAACTACCCGTTTCGATCCTCGTCGGGAAACCTTGGTACTTTGTCATCATGGCATTCGTTCCGCCCAAATGTGTCAGTGGTTAGTTAACCAAGGTTTTATCAATGTTAAAAATGTTACTGGTGGTATTGATGCCTACGCTAATGAAGTCGATCGCCAAATTGCTTTGTACTAAATCGTCATGTCAGAAATACTGGCTATAGGTTGATCCCAACCTCTACACTTTATTTGTTATCTTGTATAAATAAATTCAAATATTTAATGAATTTTTAGGCAAAATCTTTGCAAGCTCATTTTAGATTGTGCGGTAGTTCAATTCAGCTATGCAAGTCCAGCTTACCAACAGACAACAACACATACTTTGGGCAACAGTCCGTCACTACATCGCTACGGCGGAGCCTGTAGGTTCAAAAGCTTTAGTAGATGGGTATAAGTTGCGTGTCAGCCCGGCGACAATCCGGAATGCGATGGGGGTACTCGAAAAAGCTGGATTGCTCTATCAACCCCACACATCGGCGGGTAGAGTGCCATCCGATTCTGGCTACCGCATTTATGTAGATGAATTGCTTACTCCTTCGGAACTTTCGACGCGCCAATTAGAGCAAGTATTACAAGATTTGCCCAAGGAAGATTGGAGTTTAGAAGCGCTACTGCAAGGTGCGGCACAAATACTCGCAACAGTTAGCGGTTGTATTACGCTAATTACTATGCCGCAAACTAGCACAGCTAGTTTGCGGCATCTCCAGCTAGTACAGGTAGATCCAGGGCGAGTGATGGTGATTGTGGTTACCGATGGATATGAGACGCAATCGGCGTTGATGGAGTTACCTGGGGCAGAAGATAGCCAAATTGATGTTGAAGTAGTAGAAAGAGAGTTGCAAATTCTCTCTAACTTTTTAAATAGTCAACTGCGGGGGCAGAGTTTAGCTCAATTAGCTGTACTAGATTGGAGTCAGTTAAACTTAGAATTTCAACGCTACGGGGATTTTTTAACCCATTTTTTAGCTGATTTGCATCGTCGCGCCAAACCACCCGCCGCAACCCAAATTATGATTCGCGGTGTGTCTGAAGTATTGCGTCAGCCAGAATTTTCTCAATTGCAGCAAGTAAAAACAATTATCCATCTTTTGGAAGAAGAGCAAGAGCAACTTTGGCAGTTAATATTCGCAGAGCCAGAAGTTGTAGGATTGGGTAGGCAGCGAGTAACGGTAAGAATTGGCGCAGAGAACCCTTTAGAACCAATTCGTGGTTGTACGTTGATTTCGTCTACTTATCGCCGGGGTGCTGTACCTATAGGCAGTGTGGGGGTGCTAGGTCCGACGCGGATGGATTATGAAACTGCGATCGCTGTTGTGGAAGCGGCGGCTGATTATTTATCTGATGCTTTGAGTTGAATAGCTGCTAAATCAAAATCTAAATTCTTTCCCTAAAACTGTTCTTTTTGTCGCATTACAATGAGAACAGTAAAAATATTAATATTCAAAACTGTCGAGGTCGGTAAGTTTACCTAATAGCTGAAATATTTATGAGTAAAAAAATTGCTTTTATAGTTTTGTGGCTAAGTTTTGTTACTTATGCTTTTTTCCTTGCTCCTCCTGAACAACCGGGTACTTTTGAATTAATTAAAAATCTGTCTACGGGGAAATGGGATGGTGTTAATCCCTTAGTTGTCTCTTTATTTAATATTATGGGCGTTTTGCCGATGATATATAGTTGCTTGCTATTTATTGATGGTAGAGGACAAAAAATATCTGCTGCATCTTTTGCTTTAGTTTCTTTTGGAGTCGGGGCTTTTGCAATTTTACCTTACTTGTTTTTGCGCCAATCAAATGCAGAATTTTCAGGGCAGAAAAATTGGTTTATTAAATTATTAGATTCTCGAATTACGGGAGTTTTGTTATTAGTTGGTGCTGTAATCTTAGTTGGATATGGGTTAGTAAATGGTGATTGGGCAGATTTTGTACAGCAATGGCAAACCAATCGCTTTATCAATGTCATGAGTCTAGATTTTTGCTTGCTCTGCTTGTTACCTGCGGTACTTATTGGCGATGATATGGCACGTCGCAATATGAATAATCCTGCACTATTTTGGATTACAGCCTTGCTACCACTATTTGGAAGCTTGATTTATTTGTCTTTGCGATCGCCTTTACCCGAAAATAGTAAACAATTATCTAAGCAACAAGCAGTATCTACATAATAGATAAACTGTTTTATTTATTAATTAGTAAATTTATGGATGAAAACCCACTGAATTGCAATGGATAATTCTTTGCGCTTACATAAAAACCCTATCTCAACTTAGATACTGCCTCTATAATCTGTATATTAATGGTGGCTTTTTGTTTATTGAGGTTAAAAGCTGCGATAACGAGACAGTGAAGTATTTATTTAGTGTAAATCCAGAAGGGAAAAACTTATGAATCTCAAAAGTTTAGATACTGAACAAATCAAAGATTACATTCAAGGTGAACAAGAAAAAGGACATTCTATACGAGAAATTGTTAAAGAAGTTGCAGAAGAACGTAAGGATGTAACAATTTTATGTCATGAACCAAAAGTTGCAAAGCAGCAAATACTAGAAGTGCTGAAATAGCAATTAAAACTAATAAGTCTGTTCAATATTTGTAAAGGATAGCTCGTGAAATGCAAAAACGTAATTGGTCGCTATGGTTGCTATGGGTAGGATTTATTGCCTACATTTTACTACTAGCACCACCTTTTCATTTAGCAGAAACGATCGCGCTATTAGTAAAAATATTGACTTTCCAATGGGGAGAAGTTAATGCAATTATTTTGTCAATATTTGCCCTAGTGGGAATTTGGCTGCAAATCTATAGCTGTCTTCTATTTATTGATGGCAGAATGCAAAAAATTCCCTTTTGGATTTTTGCTTTAGCTTCCCTAGGATCGGGTGTAATTGGGTTGATACCTTATTTGGCATTGCGAGAGCCAAATAAAGAATTTACTGGGAAAAAAGATAGTTTTTTACTCTTACTAGATTCTCGGACAACAGGCATTATTCTTACGGTTTTTACAATCTTTGTATTAGTTTATGGCGTATTTGCCGGAAATTGGGCAGATTACATCCAACAATTTCAAAGCGATCGCTTTATCAATGGCATGAGTTTAGCATTTTGCCTGTTTTGCCTGCTATTTCCGACAGTTTTAGGCGATGATATGGCACGACGCGGCTGGTTAAGTAACTCCCAACTATTTTGGGTAATAGCGCTACTACCGCTATTTGGCCCGTTACTGTATTTGTGCTTGCGTCCGCCATTAATTGAATCTACAAGCTAGGGTGGAAGGTGTGCCTATTTTTAGCTGGAAATGATTAGTCGAAGAAATATTGCCAGATTAATTAAGCAAATATTTGCAGTATTTCAGTACAGTGGACGGGCGATAGGATTGGTTTGGGAGACAAGCCCAACTCTGACAATAATTTTGGCAATTTTGACGGTGATAGCTGGTTTGCTCCCCGCCGCGATCGCCTATACTGGAAAATTAATTGTCGATAGCGTCCTCCTCGCCTCCCAATCGGGACTAGATCGCGATCGCACTTCAGCATTTATTTATCTAGCAATAGAAGGTATTGTAGTTGCAATTCTGGCCGGAAGCCAAAGAGGACTAAGTGTTTCTCAGTCTTTACTGCGCGTACTATTAGGGCAAAAAGTCAATGTCTTAATTCTCGAAAAAGCGCTAACACTGGATCTTACTCACTTTGAAGACTCAGAATTTTATGACAAAATGAGCCGGGCGCGGCGGGAAGCTTCTAGTCGTCCTCTGAGCTTAGTTAGCGGTACTTTTAAATTAGTCCAAGATACTATTTCTTTAGCTACCTACGGCGGGTTGCTGCTGCAATTTTCTGGCTGGGTAGTAATTGTACTAATTCTTGCGGCTGTACCTGCTTTTATTGCTGAAACTAAATTTGCTAGCGTTGCTTTTCGGTTGTTTCGCTGGCGCGCGCCAGAAACGCGGGAACAAACTTATTTAGAAACTTTAATTGCTAGAGAAGATTTTGCTAAAGAAGTGCAGTTGTACGGGCTAGGTGCAATGCTGCTACAGCGCTATCGGGATATTTTTAATCGATTGTACGCTGAAGATCGGGACTTAACGCTAAAACGGGGAATATGGGGTTATTTGTTGGGGTTAGTAAGTACATCGGCTTTTTATATTGCCTATTTGTGGATTGTCACTGAAGCGATCGCACAGCGCATCTCTCTAGGGGAGATGACGATGTATTTAGTAGTATTTCGCCAAGGACAAACTACTTTTGCCAGTTTTCTTAGTTCCATCGGCGGAATGTATGAAGACAACTTATATCTTTCTAACCTGTACGAGTTTTTAGAGCAAGATATTCCTCAACCATCGGGTAAACGTACCAAAGGTTTGATTCTTGGGGATGGATTGCGGTTTGAAAATGTTTCCTTTACTTATGCAGGTAGCCTACAACCTGCCTTAAAAAACGTCTCCTTGCATCTAAAACCGGGGAGAAAATTAGCAATTGTGGGCGCTAATGGTTCGGGCAAAACTACTCTAATTAAGCTTTTAACGCGGCTCTATACCCCCAGTAGCGGGCGAATTGTCTTAGATGGGGTGGACTTGCAGGAATGGGATATGGACGCGCTGCACAAACGGATTGGGGTGATTTTTCAAAACTTTGTTCGCTACCAATTTACTGTAGGCGAAAATGTAGGCGTTGGCGATGTGGAACACCTAGAAGACGTAGCTAAATGGAAAACCGCCGCCGAAAAGGGGATGGCATTACCCTTCGTCGAAAAAATGCCAGACAAATTTCAAACTCAGTTAGGGCGTTGGTTTAAAGATGGACAAGAATTATCTGGGGGTGAGTGGCAAAAAATCGCTTTATCTCGTGCTTTTATGCGAACTAAAGCAGATATTTTGGTATTAGATGAACCCACCGCAGCGATGGATGCAGAGGCGGAAGTGCAGATATTTGACCGTTTTCGGAGCTTGGCAAAGCATCAAATGGCAATATTAATTTCTCACCGCTTTTCTACTGTGAGGATGGCAGATGCGATCGCAGTATTGGCTGACGGAGAATTAATTGAACAAGGTACACATGAGGAGTTACTAGCCGCTAATGGTCGCTATGCAAGGCTTTTTACCCTCCAAGCGGCGGGGTATCATTAGACAAGTAATTGTGGTGGCTAAAGGAGAATTACACATTTTCACCCAACTTCTGCAAGCGATTTGGTAAGAATAAAAGGAGGCATTGTGCCTCCTTTTATTTATGTAATTACTTTAAACAGTAGACATTAAGCCTATACAAGCTTGAGATCGGAATACTCAGCTAATAAGTCGTCAGCCGTTAAAGTATCACCTTCGGCTTGGGGAGTCCAAAGCACTTCAATTGCTAGTAATCTATCGCTAGATATTCCGCCCAAAACTCGCAGTGCTTGGCGCAAATCGTCTGCACTGTTGATTTGGGGCATTTCTAAGTTACCCAAGGTTGCCGCCAGCAAGGTAACAACAATGTACTCTCCAGGCCCTTCAGTAATTAGACGAGTGGGGTTATCTAAGGCATCAACTTCCGCAGCAGGTAAAGTAGCTCTAGGAGTTGCTGCTTTTAGCTGATTGTTGAAATTAGAAAGAGTTTCTTCTGTAAACTTACTCCGTTCCGCCAGCGATAAACGATTGAACTGAGATTCTGCCGCACCTAATAGCGCTTTTTGGCTGTTTCCCGCCGCGTAAGACCAGTATTCGGGGTGACGGAGCAACGCTAGAGAAGTTTCTTGCAATACTTCAGCGCGTCCTTCTGGGGAATTGGTATCAGCCGTTTGGGCTATGCGGTTAAGTTCGGCTTGCAACTCGCGGGCATTGGCAAGCATACCTACTTGCAAGCGATTGATAGAAACATTGGGATTGCTGCTGTATTGTGCTTCATCTCCGCCACCATTAGCACGGCGCAAGCTTTGCATCAGGAAATTAGCGATCGCACCAACAACCAAAATCGTAAATAAACCGCCAAAACCGCCACCGATACCCAAGAAGGGGAAGACAAAGGGAAAACCAAATCCACCACCGGGGTAGCCATAGCCACCACCGGGATAGCCATAACCACCACCAGGAGCGTAAGTACGGCTAGGAGGAGCATAGGTACGGCTACTAGGCGCTCTAAAGGAGCCACCACCAATGCGCCCAGCACTACCACGAGCGGCTTCGGCTCCATCAGCGTGTCCTAACGCTAAAGTAACGACAAGACCAAGGACAAATACAGGCTTTAAAAGTGGCTTAATTGCCGAAAGCAGTTTGTTACGCATAACAGAGTTCCTAAAAAAACAATTTGTTGGCTTTGGTGTATCTCAAAAATTTGGAGAGATATTTTACCTACCGATCTAGATAAATTTTCAGACAGCCTTCATAGAACTACGCCGGATTGCAAAAGTTCATTAATTGAATCGCTGCAACATTTAGCTTAAACTTAGGCTACCTTTCTAATTTATCGTTTCTCATCCTTCTAGGGGATCGATCTTATTAAGAGATTACTGGGTGAGATAACCGAACATTCATTTATCCACCGCCGACAATTGTTACAACTTCTAGGCGATCGCCTGCTTGCATTTTTGTTGCTGTCCAAAATTGACGATGGAGGATTTCGCCGTTGTACTCGACGGCTACAAGGCGCGGGTTAAACCCCAATAGTTCTAGCACTTCAGGTAAGAACGAAGCTTCGTTGCAGGTAAAAGTTTCGCCATTTACTTGCAAGGTGATCGCATTAGCCATGATTATCTGAGTAATCTGAGGGTAAACTTCGCATCGACGGGCGGCGATTTAATTGCGCTAGGAAGTATTGAACAATTAGGGTTGGGTGTTGCGCCTGGATCAAACTCCGCACTACCGCTACCCGCTCGGCTCCGGCTCCAATGACATCATTAACGTTATTTACACTAATTCCCCCGATCGCAAACCAGGGAACCGTTGCATACTGAGCAGCGTAACGCACGTAATCTAATCCGGCGGCGGCTTTACCTGGTTTGGTTGGTGTTTCGTAAACAGGCCCTACACCAATATAATCAGCGCCTTGCTCAATTGCTTGCTGCATTTCTTCAGGATTAGTTGTAGAACTACCAATAATCCTTTGCGATCCTAGTAATTCTCTTGCTACGCTTACAGGCGTATCTTGCTGTCCTAGATGCACGCCATCAGCGTTTACTGCCATTGCTATATCTAGGCGATCATTGACTATAAATAATGCTCCGTATTGATGGCAAAGTTGGCATAGTTTTTCGGCTGTGGCTAGGCGAAGGCGATCGTCGGTAGTTTTGTCTCGGTACTGGACTAGAGTTAATCCACCTTGCAGCGCTGCTTCGACAATATTAAATAAGTGATCGCTTGGGGAGGTAACTAAATACAACTGCGAGTTTGCTAATAATTGTTGACGCTGATAGCCCAGCAATTGACTTTCTAAAGTGTAAACCCGATAACGAAGTTGCTTAAATGCGCCTCCCATTGTCTGATTGTAAAGCTTGCCGTATTCTTCCAACACCCGCAACGCTTCTTGAACGCGAGAAAAATTTACTTGCAATAATTGCTCAATACTAGAACGTTGTTGCTCTTGGGGGTGGGTTAATTCTGTACCCGGATCGCCTGGTGTGTCTCGCGCCGCTCGTATTTCTGGCGTATGCCAACTAGCTAGTTCTTGGCGTAATTGCTTACATTCATCAGTCAACTTGACGCTATTGATCCCAAAGCGACACCATTCTTCGATAATTCTCAACCCTTCGCGGGCGCGGTCTAAGTTGGCATCCAAGATGCGACAAACCGTTGCCTGCACTTGTACTCCTTGGTTATGTCTAGTGACCATCAATAGCATTAGTCTTGTTCTTTTTATCCTATCAGGCAACGTTCCTATTTCCACAACGTAGCAGCTACTTGCCGAGTATGGAGCGTCTATTAATATATTTGCCTAGGTTGGAGGCATAGCATCATGTAAAGGAACTGCTTGCTCGTGACTAGAAATAACTACTTTTGTTAGCCATTGATTTTATTTAGTATCGGCTGTATAACCGAAACAACTATATAAAAGTAATCGCTAACAATTAAGAACTAATAAATAGCTGAGAACAAACTACTTCTTGCAATCGGCTGACAATCAATAGCTTCTTAGATGTTGTCGTTTGAAAATGCCACAATTGTAAATTTAGAAATTGATTAGAGGAGTGCCGTGAATTTTCTACACCATCGCAGCTATCTTTTTGAGATAGCAAAAACTTGTAATTATTTAACTATTCCTATACTGAGCTTGACAACTGTTGCTACTTTGTGCTACTCAAAGCCGAGTTTAGCACAACCGCCTAGGTTTGTAGACGCAATTGCTCAAGTACCCACGTCTACAAATAAGCTATTTGTGAACCCCGCCGGGAATGGGACGGGTAACGGGAGCGAAGCTAGTCCTTTTAAAACGATTACCCAAGCATTGCAAGTAGCTGGAGATAATAGTGTAATTGTTTTAGCTAATGGTGTTTATAACACCGAATCGGGCGAGACATTTCCTTTAGTCCTTAAAAGTGGCGTATCTATTCAGGGCGATTCGCGATCGCGCGGGCGCGATATTGTCATCAAAGGAGGTGGTGCTTATCTGAGCCGCACCTTTGCTAGGCAAAATATTACAATTTTGGGGGCGAATAATGCTGCTGTTTCGGGAGTAACAATTACAAATGCAAATCCTCGCGGTTATGGGTTGTGGATTGAATCGAGCAGCCCCACTGTAAGCGACAATACTTTTACTGGCAGCAAACACGATGGCATCTCAATTACGGGTAATAGTGCGCCCAAAATTCGCAGCAACTATTTTTACCTCAATGGCGCAAATGGGATGACAATTTACGGGACATCAGCGCCAGAAATTCAGGAAAATGTATTTGAAAAAACTGGGTTTGGGATCAATATTGCCCAAAAAGCAGTGCCAATTATCACAAATAATCGCATAGTACAAAATCGCGCTGGCATTGTTACTCAAGCTAGCGCGCGTCCAGTATTGCGCGGCAATATTATTGAAGGTAGTACAGAAGATGGGCTAGTAGCAATTGCAACGAGCCAGCCGGATTTGGGAACACAAGCCGAGCCAGGTAGAAATGTATTTCGCCAAAATGGACGCTACGACATTAATAGCAGCGCCTCAAAACAGGTATTGGTAGCTTTTGGCAATCAACTAGAGCGCGATCGCATTAAGGGTAACTTAGACCTTAGCGTTACGGTGAACCCAAATCAACCTCAAATTGCCCAAAATGTCCCCAGCGTTAGCAATAAGCCAACTAAACCAGTATTAGCACCAATAGCGCAAACAACGTTAGCGCCGTTACCCGCACTGCCTTTAGGCAATAATCAACTACCTGGGGCGATCGCACTCGCAAAACCAAATAGCAATGTAGTAACCACTGAAGGAATCGAGATTATCGTACCGCCGCCAGAAAATTCTAGCAATGTACCAACAGTAAACACTATTGTTAGTGTCTCAAATTCTCAAGGTAGCGATACTGCCAATACCCAAGTCGATATTCCCCCACCACCAATTGTCTACGGGCAAATCACACCGCCAGCAACGATAGACAGAAACCTACCTGTACTGCAATCTGCCCAAATTGTCGAAGCTGAACTTTTACCCGTACCTGGTGGAGATATTCCCGTTGGTAATAGTCGTAAATTGCCTAAAGTACCTGCAGGGCAAAATGGCAACGTTTCGTCAGATGGTAGTCCACCAACACCGCCAACACAAGCTTCTAGCCTTGGTTTACGTTATCGAGTAGTAGTAGCCGCCGATAGTAAAAGCCAACAAGATCAAGTGCGAAGTCTCGTGCCTGGGGCATTTAGGACATTTAATAATGGTAAGGTGCTGATGCAGGTAGGAGCCTTTAGCGATCGCGCTAAAGCAGTGGAAATGCAGCAATATTTGAGTAGTCAAGGGTTGGAAGGCAATATCGAGCAGCTAAATTAATGGGAGTTGAACAGTAGTAGCCTATATACCCTCAGATTACGATAATTAATCAATAGTTGATAGAGGAATGGCTGATGTTGTTACCGTCTCTAGCAGAACGTTTGAATACAGAGCGAAATCGTCGCTTTGTAGGACGCAAGAGCGAACTTGAATTGTTCGCAAGTGCGATCGCGGCTTCGGAATTACCTTTTTATCTACTGTATATATTCGGTCCTGGTGGGGTCGGCAAAACAAGCTTACTCAAACAATTTAATCGTCTAAGTAATAGCCATGTAGAAACAATTTATTTAGATGCACGTAATATAGATCCGACACCAGAATCTTTTATTAACGCTTTAAAAAGCGTCCTAAGCTTAGATACCTCCCAGTCTCCTTTACAAAAACTTACATCTCAAAGTCAACGGCAGGTTATTGTACTCGATACTTACGAAGTTTTAACACCGTTAGACCAGTGGCTGCGGGAAGTATTTTTACCGCAATTACCAGAAAATACCCTAATAGTTATAGCTAGTCGCCAAGCCCCTTCCGCAGCTTGGCGCACCGATGAAGGCTGGCAATCTTTAATTCATACTTTGCCCTTACGCAACCTCAGCCCCAATGAAAGCCAAAGTTACCTTACTAAACGAGATATCCCGGAAACTGCACACCAAACCGTTATAGATTTCACTCATGGTTATCCTCTAGCTTTGTCACTAATTGCCGATGTATTTGCCCAAGACAGGCAAATCTCGTTTCAGCCGGAAGCTGCGCCAGATGTAATTAAAACTCTACTGCAAAGATTTGTTCAAGATGTACCATCGCCAGCCCACCGCATGGCTTTGGAAGCCTGTGCTTTAGTACGGATAACTACAGAAACCGTATTAGCGCAAATGCTGAATCAGGGAGATGTCCATGAATTATTTGAGTGGTTGCGAGAATTATCGTTTATCGAATCAGGACACCAAGGTCTATTTCCTCACGATTTAGCTAGAGAAGTATTAATTACTGACGTGCGGTGGCGCAATATTGAGTGGTACGCTCAATTGCACCAACGCGCTCGAAATTACTACACCTTGCGCTTGCAGCAAACCCAAGGTCAAGAGCAACATCGAGTATTATTCGATTACATTTTCCTGCATCGCGATAATTCGGCGGTGCGTCCCCGGTTTATTTGGCAAGAAAACAGTAGCTTGCTTACTGATGTGCTGAGAGAGACAGACAAGCAAGCATTACTAGAAATAGTGGCAGAACATGAAGGTGAAGCCAGTGCGAAAATAGCCGCGCACTGGCTAACAAGACAACCCCAAAATGCGATCGTTTTTCGGGATGCCCAACAGCAGTTGGCGGGCTTTGTAATTATGGTAGCTTTACATGGGGCTAGTAAGGAAGACTTAGATACAGATCCAGGAGCGAAGTCTTGCCAAAATTATTTACGCCTCCATTGCGCTCCATTAAAGCCAGGGGAAGGTGTAACTTTATTCCGATTTTGGATGGCAAAAGATACTTATCAAGAAGTTTCAGCTACACAAAGCCTAATTTTTATCAACTTTGTCCAACACCATAGATTAACAAAAGAGCTTGCCTTTACCTTTTTTTGCTGTGCAAAACCGAATTTTTGGGCAGAAATGTTTGCTTATGCAGATTTGACACGTTTACTGGAAGCGGATTTTCAAGTCGGAGAAAAAAGTTACGGAGTTTACGGACATGATTGGCGAGTATTATCAGCCTCGGCGTGGCAAGAGTTATTAGCACAAAGAGAAATTAATGCCTCCGCCCAAGCAAAGTCTCCACCTATTTCAACCGAACCATTGTTAGTTATTAGTCAGCCGGAATTTGTGACAGCCGCCCAAGACGCGTTGCGTAACTTTACTCGTGCTGATGCGCTGCACAAAAATCCTTTATTGCGATCGCGTTTAGTAGTAGAAATTGACACTTTGGGAAGGGGAGAACGCATTGCAGCCCTGCAAGCAGTGGTGCAGCAAGCTGTTGAATCGCTCTTATCTTCGCCACGAGACGAAAAACTATACAGGGTCTTGCATCGTACTTATTTGCAGCCTGCATTAACCCAAGAAAAAGCGGCGGAATTGCTAGACTTGCCTTTTAGTACTTATCGTCGCCATCTAAAAGCTGGAATAATGCGGGTGGTAGATATTTTATGGCAATGGGAAATTAATTAAGTAGTTGAGATATAGAGGGAATATTTTAGTTGCTGGGATTACAGGGACGACCCTTACTATCTACAAAGTAGCATTTAGTAGAAATAGAACTGTTGGATTTGAAAATACTTGTTTCTGATGAATTTACAGGTTTAAGGGTAGGAGCTAAAGTTGGGTCTGAATTTTCGAGCTTTTTTGCACATAAAATGTTGAGATTCAACGTTCTACCATCTTTGGTTTCCATGTAACAAATTGACGAATTAGTTTGAGGATTAAGTAATTCTGGATATTGATAATTTGCAGATAGGGGACGAGCAAAAGTAGATTTACTCATTA
>JAABUN010003630.1_pt1 | contig 23370 bp, 30 predicted proteins | sample 5559311 | NCBI WGS metagenome assembly JAABUN01 (sample SAMN10711877, study PRJNA513370) | rock metagenome | isolation source: Antarctica rocks | place: Antarctica: Victoria Land, Siegfried Peak sud
ACTTTCTATCTGCATTTGAAAGAATGCGAATATCGTTTTAATAATCGAAAAGAAAACTTGTTTCGATTACTGTTAAAATTACTTGAAAATAATCCGCTCTAGACCAGCTTTGCTACACTAGAGCCATCATTAAATATGTCCGCGCCCGAAACTGAAACAATCGAAAAACTTTCGCACGAAGAAAGCGAATATCCGCCGCCGCGCATTGTCGCGGAAAACGCTTTGCTCAAAGACGCGAAAGCCGAATATGAACGCTGGCAAGCGAATCCCGATGTGTTTTGGGCAAGCGAGGCGGAAAAATTTGTCTGGCTAAAAAAGTGGGACAAAGTTTCGAGCTTCGACGGCGTAAATCACGAATGGTTCGTCGGCGGCAAAACAAACATCACGCTCAATATGCTCGACCGTCACGCCGAATCGGATAAAAAAGACAAAACCGCGTATATCTGGCTCGGCGAAAACGGTGAAGAGAGAAAAGTTTCCTACCAAGAATTGTTAAAAATGGTCTGCCGTTTTGCCAACGGCTTGAAATCTTTGAATGTCAAAAAAGGCGACCGCGTGGTTGTTTATATGCCTTTGACAATCGAAGGCGTTGTTTCGATGTTGGCGTGTGCGCGAATCGGGGCGATTCATTCGGTTGTTTACGCGGGTTTGGGACAAGCCGCTTTGCGCGACAGGATTGTTGACGCGGACGCGAAAATTCTGGTTGCGGGCGATGTCGGTTTTCGGCGCGGCAAAACGATTGATTTACAGTTAATCATGGACGAAGCGGTCAAAGACTTGCCTTCAATCGAAAAAATCGTGATATTGCGGCGGTCGGAATCGTCGGGTAATAAAACAAATTCTGACAGAGAAATTGATTTCTCCGATTTGATGAAATTTCCCGACGAGTGCAAAGCCGAAGAAATGGACGCGGAAGACATTCTTTTTATTCTTTACACATCCGGCACGACCGGCAAACCGAAAGGCGTGGTTCACGCCTCCGGCGGTTATATGGTCGGGACGACTTATCATTTGAAAAACTTTTTCGATGTCGGCGACGACGATATTTTCTGGTGTATGTCAGACATCGGCTGGATTGTCGGGCATTCGTATATCGTTTACGCGCCGCTGTGCGCGGGCGCGACCACCGTTTTCCGCGAAGGCGCGATTGATTTTCCGCATCAGGCGATTGCGTGGGAAATAGTCGAAAAATATAAAGTTACGAAAATGTTCACCGCGCCGACGGCGATTAGATTTTTTATGCGTTTCGGCGAAGCGTTGCCGAAAAAATACGATTTGACGAGTCTGCGCGTTCTGGCTTGCGCGGGCGAACCGCTGAATCCTGAAGCGTGGCGTTGGGCGCAAACTCATCTTTGCGGCGATGGCGAACACGGTTACTGCGTTGATAATTGGTGGCAGACCGAACTCGGCGCGCCGACGATTGCCACGCCCGTTACGATGCCGATGCGGATGGGCAAAGCGGGTGTTCCGCTTGCCGGTGTCGAAGCCGATGTCGTAGATGCGGACGGAAATTCGGTGGCGGCGAATGTCGGCGGAAGATTGGTTTTGCGCCGCCCGTTTCCTTCGATGATGCGAACCGTCTGGAACGACTCCGCGCGTTACGAACAAATGTGGAAACAAGTCGAAGGCTGTTACGTTTCGGGCGATGTCGCCGTCAAAGACGCGGACGGCTACATTCAGGTATTGGGACGCGCCGACGATGTTTTGAGCGTCGCCGGACATCGCATCGGAACGGCTGATGTCGAATCGGCTCTGGTTTCGCACAAAGCGGTTGCCGAAGCCGCCGTCATCGGCATACCAGACGAAATCAAGGGCGAAGCAATCGTCGCTTTTGTCCAACTGCGAAGCGGCGCGGAAGAATCGGACGAACTTTCAGCCGAATTGATAAAGCACGTCCGCCGCGAATCGGGCGCAATCGCCGCGCCGTCGAAAATAAAATTTATGAAGTCTCTGCCGAAAACCCGTTCGGGGAAAATTATGCGGCGATATTTAAAGGCACTCGAAACCGGCGCGGATGTCGGCGATATTTCCACATTGGAAGAGTAGGAACAGTCATCAGTTATCAGTTATCAGTCAGCAAAAAACTGATAACTGATAACTGATGACTGATGACTGAATTTATGCAGATGCGGGAAGACATTATCGAGGCAAACGATAACGGGCGACATCGTGAAGTCGTCTCGTCGAACGCGAATCTGGCAATTGCCGCGCTTGAAAAAAACGCGCGAGACCGTTCAAAAATCGCGCTTGTCTGGGAAAGCGCGAACGGCAGGCGCGAAGTTTTATCGTTCTTTGAAATTGAAAATTTGTCGAACCAAATCGCCAATATTTTGATTTCTTTGGAAACGAATTTCGGCGACCGCGTTTTTACGCTTCTTCATCGAACACCCGAACTCTACTCTGCAATTCCGGCAGTTTTGAAAACGGGAGCGGCGGTTGCCGTTTTGTTCCCCGATTTCGGACCCGAAGCCATTCGCCAGCGACTCGAAGATTCCGGCGCGAGAATTTTAATTACCGACCAGGCGAATCTCGAAAAAGTCTGCGCCATTTGCGAACTTCTGCCGACTCTCGAACACGTTTTAGTCGTCGGAAAATTTGCGGAGATGGAAGCTATTTGCGATGTTCGGATTCACAGTTTTGATAAACTTGTCGAAAATGCTTCAAGTGAATTTACGCCCGCCGATGTATCGGACGACGACACCTGTTTTTTGATTTACACGAGCGGCACAACCGGACTGCCGAAAGGCGTTGTCCATCGCCACGCGATTCGGGAACGGCTGATTGAGTCGGCGCGAGACGTTTTGCAATTGCGGAAAGACGATTTTTTCTGGTGTACGGCTGACCCCGGCTGGGTGACGGGTTTGTGTTACGGGATTTTCGCGCCGTGGCTTTTGGGTATGCCGATTTTTGTTTATGAAGGCGAGTTTGACGCGCTTCGCTGGCTGGAAATTTTGGAGCGCAATCAGATTACCTGCCTTTATACCACGCCGACGCTTTTGCGGCTGCTGCGAAATGAAATCGGCGACGCTGTGCCGGAAAAAAGTTTCGCGCTGCGCCGCATTTATTCGGTCGGCGAGCCGCTCAACCCGGAAGTTTCGGCTTGGGCGACGCGCATTTTTAACGCGCGGGTTTTTGATAATTACTGGCAGACGGAAACGGGCAGTTTCGTGATTGCCAATCGCCCGAATTTGGCGGTTAAAAGCGGCGCGATGGGCAAAGCCGTCGAAGGCGTGCAGGTTTCGATTATCGATTCGCACGGGCGCGAAGTTCCCGACGGCGAAATCGGCGACATTGCCGTTCGCCCGACGCTGACTTCGCTTTTCAAGGGCTACTGGAATTTTCCCGAAGCGACGCGGGCGTGTTTTCGCGCCGGCTGGTATATCACGCGCGACCGTGGACGACGCGACAAGGACGGATATTTCTGGTTTATGGCGCGAAACGATGACGTGATAACCTGCGAAGCGCAGCGCATCGGACCGTTTGAAGTGGAAAACGCGCTCGTTTCGCATCCGGCGATTGCCGAATCCGCCGCCGTCGGAATGGCTGACCTGGTTACGACCGAACACGTTAAAGCGTTCGTCGTTTTGCGACGAGGTTTTTCGGCTTCGCCGAAACTGGCGCAAGAAATCGCCGCCCACGTCCGCGCCCAGCTTTCGCCGCTCGCCACGCCGCGCGAAATCGAGTTTTGCGCCGATTTGCCGAAAACCCGTTCGGGCAAAATCCACCGCGACCAACTGCGGCGCAAAAGGGAAATTGATAAAGAGAAAGTTTTTGTGATTGAATAAAATTTTGCCAAATCAGAACAAGCTAAGAAATGAAGCCACAGATTTACACAGATGAACACGGATTAAAGGAAGGTGAAAAAAATGCTTTATCTTGTTTTTATCTGCGTTTATCTGTGTAAATCTGTGGCTAAAAAATTTTTAATTGGAGAATAAGTAATGTCCGAATCAAACCAAATCGCCATCGAATCAACTCTGCACGAAGACCGTATTTTCCCGCCGCCTGCGGAATTTTCGGCAACCGCGCACATCAAAAGTTTTGCGGAATACGAAGAAATTTATAATCGCGCCGCCGAAAATCCCGAAGCGTTTTGGGCGAGCGTGGCGCAAAATCTGCACTGGTTCAAAAAATGGGACACGGTTTTGAAATGGGAAGAGCCGCACGCTGAGTGGTTCGTCGGCGGTAAAATTAATGCTGCTTACAATTGTCTGGACAGGCATCTAGCGACGCATCGCAAAAATAAAGCGGCGATAATCTGGGAAGGCGAGCCGGGCGAAGTCCGCACGCTGACTTACCAGCAGCTTCATCACCAAGTTTCAAAGTTTGCTAATGTAATGAAAAAATCAGGCGTGAAGACCGGCGACCGGGTTGCACTGTATATGCCTCTCATTCCCGAACTGGCGATTGCGATGCTCGCCTGCGCCCGCATCGGCGCGACGCACACGGTTATTTTCGGCGGTTTTTCGGCGGACGCGATTCGAGACCGCGTGAATGACGGCGAATGTAAATTGATTGTGACGGCTGACGGCGGCTACCGGCGCGGCGCGGAAATCAAATTGAAGGAAACGGTTGATAAAGCCGTCGAACAAACGCCTTCGGTTGAAAACGTGATTGTCTTTAAACGCACCGGCTCGCCCGTCCATATCGAACACGGGCGCGATTACTGGTGGCACGAATTGATGGAAACCGTCCCGGACGATTGCCCGGCGGAAGAATTAGATTCGGAACATCCGCTTTTTATTCTTTACACATCTGGCACAACCGGCAAACCGAAAGGCATCTTGCACACGACGGGTGGCTATCTGACCGGAACTTATATCACGTCGAAATGGATTTTCGATTTAAAGGACGAAGACACATATTGGTGTACCGCCGACATCGGTTGGGTAACGGGACATTCTTACGTCGTCTACGGACCGCTGGCAAATGGCGCGACCGTTTTTATGTATGAAGGCGCGCCGAATCATCCCGAACCGGACAGATTTTGGAGAATTGTCGAACGCCACAAAATCAATATTCTTTACACCGCGCCGACGGCGATTCGCGCCTTTATCAAATGGGGCGAACAATATCCGTTAAAGCACGATTTATCGAGTTTGAGACTTTTGGGAACAGTCGGCGAGCCGATAAATCCTGAGGCTTGGATGTGGTATCACACGATTATCGGCAAAGGAAAATGTCCGATTGTTGATACCTGGTGGCAGACCGAAACCGGCGCGATTATGATTTCGCCGCTGCCGGGCGCGACTCCGACTGTTCCCGGCACGGCGACCCGCCCGTTTCCCGGAATTTTGATGGATATTCAAACGAAAGCCGGAAAAAGCGTTCCCGAAGGCGAAGGCGGCTACTTGGTAATTACAAAACCGTTCCCTTCGATGCTGCGGACGATTTGGAATGATGACGAGCGTTTCAAAAAAACTTACTGGTCGGAAATTCCCGGCGTTTATTTCGCGGGCGACGGTGCGCGTAGGGACGAACACGGATATTTTTGGATTATGGGCAGAGTTGACGACGTAATAAATGTCTCTGGTCATCGGCTCGGCACGGCGGAAGTTGAAAGCGCGCTAGTTTCGCATCCGGCAGTGGCGGAAGCGGCGGTTGTCGGCAAGCCGGACGAAATAAAAGGTCAGGCGATTGCCGCCTTCGTAACGCTCGAAGGGGGACGAAAAGGAACCGAAGCATTGAAAGCGGAACTACGCGCCCACGTCGCCAAGGAAATCGGCGCGTTGGCAAAACCCGACGACATTCGCTTTACCGATACTTTACCGAAGACCCGTTCGGGAAAAATTATGCGCCGTCTTCTGAGAGAACTCGCTGCCGGAAACACTATTGCGGGCGACACGACGACGCTCGAAGATTTCTCGGTGCTCGAAAAACTCCGCGCTGACGAGGAATAAACGGCGAACAACAAAAATTCTAGTTCAAAAGCGTTTTTGTTTTATTTCAAGCGGCTTTACCGGCAGCGAATAATCGAAATGAACGACAAATTAGATTTCATTGAGTTTAAGATTGACGTTTGGTGAATGCCCTTTGATTGTTTGCAAAACGATTATGGAACTCTAGAAATTTAAAAAATATGGTTTCAATCACTTTTGCCAGTTATTTTCGCTCGCCGCTATTTTTTGAGCCGCGAGAAAATCGGCGGGCGTATTGACGTTGAGAAAAAACAATTCAGAGTTCGGCAAATTGCTCAACTGTTTGAATTCAACGAAAAGCGTGTTGACGCGGTCGAGAAAACCGCGCAAGCTCCAATCGTCGCCGCGCAGCATTTCTTCAATAAACGGCAGACAAACTGCGCAACGGTAGATTGCACACAATGGCTGTGCTCTGCCATCGGGCTGGACGGGCACAACCGCGTCGAAATTGTTTTCTGCCGCCAAGACAGCGAGTTTTTCCAACAGATCCTCGGTCACAAAAGGCAAATCGCAGGCGAGAATCGCAGCGTGTGTCCGTTTCGCTCGCGCAATCGCGGCATGCAAACCGACGAGTGCGGCGGGCGAGTTTTTAACTATTATGTCGGCGACAACGGGCAGATCGTAAATTTTATTAGCGGAGATCTCGATTCGCAAAGAGTCAAACGGCAAATTTCCGACAAGCGAAATTCTCTGGTCGGTAAGCGCGTATAATGATTTTGCCGCCAGTTCGATAAAGGTTTTATCACGCAAACGCAGCTTTGCCTTATCGCGTCCCATTCGACTGCTCGCGCCGCCCGCCAAAATAAAGCCTTCGAGGTTATCCATCAATGAAATTATACGAAAAATTCCACATGGGAGACATTACACCAATAGACGAGAGTTTTGAGCAAACTAGTATGAAAGATGATAATGGTAACCAGGTTTCGGTCGTAAGAGTCAGGTTTTTGATGAATCATCCAGTTGAAGATTCTATTTATGAATACTTAACAACTGAGTAATGGATACTACAGTCGGGGTTAGATTTTTATACATTTAATGTTCGCCTTTTTCACTGTCGATCAATCTCGCTTATATATCTTTTCTAGAGCAATGATTCGTTTTTCCAATTCGCTGATTTTCTTCATTGCACCTTGAAGCGTCGGAATTAAAAGCCGTCCGTATGATGCGTTTGAAAATAGCTATTTCATTTCCGCGCAAAATTCTTGGTTTTCGCAAAGCTGCAAAGCGCGTGCGGTGGTTGCGCCGCGGCTTCGCAAGACAGGATTGAGAATTTCAAACGCAATCATTTCTGCAGCTTCCCTGTAGGCAACATCTCCAAAATTTTCATGTTCCCACCAGCGAACTTCAGAAACTTGATCTGGATTCATGTGAACCGCCGAAACGCCTGTTGCGATGCTGCTATTGCGCAGAACCAAATGCTGATTAACCCTTCCTTTCAAACTGTCGACAATTCTAACGTAAGCAATATAAAGGCTTCGTCCGCGCCAACCAAACATTGCGTAAACGGCAGGAGTTTTCGGCAAATCTGAAATTGAGGTGATTTCCAACATAAGTTTACGCAGACTATCTACTGTTAATAATCAATTCCGGCGAATCCGCAGTTGGAGAATTTACGGCTGTGCTGACTGTGTGTAAATCCATTTCATTTGCCGGATACGGCGCGAGGAGTTTTTCGAGTTTTTCCGTATCTTTAATTTTTGGATCAAGCCATTCGTCGTAATTTTCGGCTTTCACAATTACCGGCATTCGGTCGTGAACTGGTTTCAGAACATCGTTTGCCGCGGTTGTGATAATCGTAAAAGTTTCCAGCAGTTCGCCCGATTTTTTGTCGAGCCATTCTTCCCAGAGTCCGGCGAATCCAAAGACATCTTTGTCTTTCAGATAAAAATAAAATGGCTGTTTCGCGCCTGAATTTGTTTTCTTCCATTCGTAAAAACCGGAAGTCGGAATCAAACATCGGCGTTTTGCGAATGCTTCGCGGAACGAAGGTTTTTCGGTCAAGGTTTCGGCGCGGGCGTTTATCATTCGATTACCTATACCAGCGTCTTTCGACCACGCCGGAACTAAGCCCCATTTTAGAGTTGAAATTTCTCTTTCCGTTTCCAAATCGCGCACGACCGGAACAAGCTGCATCGGCGCGATGTTGTAACGCGGTGTGAATAAATTGCTCTCCGGCGTTTTCGCCGCGAATTCTTTTTTTACTTTTTCCCAGGGCGCAGTTTGCGTAAATCTTCCGCACATATTTCTCTGAAATCCTTTTTAATTTTGCGACAACGCTATTATGCTAACATTTTAGCAGCCGCGCGAAAACGGAGAAAATTTATCAATGCCCGATTTATTAATCAGAGAATTGGACGAAAAAATTTTGAACAAATTAAAAGTGCGGGCGAAGCAAAACAATCGTTCGCTGCAAAATGAGATTCTGATTGTTTTGAAAAATGCTGCTGAAAATTTCGAGCCTTTAACCGACATGGAAGTTTCACGCAAAATCAAAAATTCTTTACGCGGACGCAATCACAGTGATAGCGCTGAACTTTTGCGCGAAGACCGGGCGCGATGGAAATAGTGATTGATATTAAACGGGCGCGATTATTACGGATAAACGATTTCCGCATCCGACGCGTTGCGTTTGACCGATTCGATGCCGTTTTCCATTGCCGAAACGGAGGAGTAAGTTTCGCTGCGTCCGAGCGGTTCGCCGTTTCCGGCTTTTAAGACGAAAAACGCTTCGTCATTTTTCGCGGTCTTGCGCTCGTAGCGGTTGTCGTCCGCGGCGTTTTTACGAACGGATTCGACGCCCTTTTCCGCGCCTGCCCGCGTTTCGTAAGTTTCGCTTGAAAGAATAGTTTGACCGTTCGACGCTTTCAGATTAAAACGAAATTTGCCGCCGCTGCTTTCTTTGATTTCAAATTTTCCCGCCATAGATTTTCTCCGCAAATGTTATAAATTTAAAACATACCGCGGCTAAATAAATAGCACGAATCGGGCGTAAAGGTAAATTACAGCAGGGAATTCAATAATGAATTTGATTGTCATAAAACTTTGCCGCTTATTAACCGGAGCGGTGTTATGTTTACTTAACTCTTTTCTGTTTCTTTAAGTGCAGAAAGACAAAATTAGATGTTAAAGCAAAATTTGGAATTTTTGAAAAAGCGAAAAATATATGAAAAGTTTTCATTAATATCGAACATTATAATAAATTCAGATATTTTAAGATACGAATAATCGGCTGGAAAAAATATCTATCCGGCAATCTTTTTGTTTGTTTGAATCGAATGCGTTAATGAAGGAACGAAGAAATTAATTTCGCTCGTTTGGTAGTCGATATAAGCCTGCCCGTATGTTTCGACAAAGCGTTTTTCTTCGTGAACCGAGCCGGCGATTAAATAGACGGTTGTTATGATATTAAAGGCGGCAAGATTGACGGTCATTCGCGGCATCAGCCAGATGATCGGAATCATACCGAAGTTTAGCGGGTGGCGGCTGAATCGAAACGGACCGGTTATTTTCATTTTATCAGGATTTTCAAGAATCGGTCCCTGACCTTCCGGTTCGATTGGAACAGACGATTGTCCGGTGGCGAGCGCAATGATATTCGGCACGCCGGCGAACTTTAGAAAACCGATTTCTCTGGCTCCGTATAGCAAGTACAGCAGGCAAAAAAATTGAACCGAACGCATCAGATACGAGAACGGACGGCGAATTTTATACAATTCCCGGTTGGGCAATTTCAGAGCGTATAATGCCAATGCTCCGAGAGTCGCAATCGCCAGTCCATTATACAAAGGACGATAAATACCGTTTCTGGTTCGTTCTCCGAACAATTCGCACGCCTTTTTTTTCGCCGCTTTGCTTGCCAGAACAGAATGAATTCCAACAACGAGCGCGGTGGCGGCGGCAATTTTTAAAATGCTTTTGAACATGTGTGAAATTTAAATGAAAACCCAAGCATTTCGGATAAAATAAAAACGTTTCATAAAACTTTAGAGCGATAAGCAGTCGAAAAAAAACCTGCTTATCGCTCTGAACATTTCATTTACATCGAAGCAGTGCCGCTGATTTGTCCACTGTCTCCCTGCCACTGCGCTTCGGCTTCCTCGCCGGTTTTATTAAGCCGCACGCGGTCGCCTTCAACAGAATCAACCCATTCGAGCGGAATGTAATGATGCTCGCCGCCCGCATTCGGGTCGCGTCTGGTTAATTTTATGCGATTGCTGCCTTCCGTGTGGTCAACCGTTCCGACGTGCGCGCCGTCCGAGCCGACAACTTCTGAGTGTTCCTTGATTTGTGTTGCGTCTACCATAATATTTTTTTCTCCTTGTTTTGTTTTAGTCAGCCGCAAATAAATTTTAACTACATTTTATTTGACGACAGCATTTTCTCTGTTTTCGCCGGACACGGTAATTTCTTGCCCGCGTCCGGCTTTAACCGATTTTCCTTTTTTGATTGATTAACCTTTATCTTCGACTTGCGAGCCGTGAATTTCGCCGCGCCACGCGCCGGTTTCCTGCCCGCGACTTTCGATAAATGTTTTGAATCTTTCCAAATCGCCTTCAACGCGTGAATCAACAAACCCAAGCGCGCTGCCGACGGTCTGGAAAAATCCTTCCGGTTCGTATTCGAGGCGCAAAGTTACGTTTGTCTGGTTATCTCCCTGACTTTGAAAACTGACCGTTCCGGCGTTATGGGCGCCGGTCGTCGAGCGCCACGAAACTCGCTGGTCGGGTGTTTGTTCGGTAATATCGGCGTCCCACTGAACTTCTTTGCCTGCGATATTGGCATGCCAATGCGTGTGGCTGTCGCCTTCCTGACGAACTTTTTCAATGCCTTCCATAAACTGCGGAAACTCTTCAAACTGCGTCCATTGATTGTATGCCGTTCGTACCGGCACATTTACCACGATTGATTTTTCCACTGTATTCATTTTGTTTTTACACTCCTTTTGATTGATTTTAATCGACTTGAATTAATATTCAGGTCAAAGTTTATGCGGCTCGTTCGTCGGATTCACGCGCCACAAAGCCAAAATAAGCGGCTATCAGAGCGGTGCCAGCGTGCAGCCAAACGTCGTTGCCGTATATCGGAACTAAACCGAACATTGTATTGGTCGCCGGAATCAATCCGAGAATCGCCAGCAGACCGTATAAAACAGCCAGTCCTTTTCCGAAAAAACGCGCTCCGCTCAGGCTTCTCGAACCGAGAATGCCCCACGCCCCGATTGCCAGGTGAACTAAATTGTGCAGTATATTTACGGGAAACAAACCCAAAGCTCTGCCGTAAAATGAATCAACTGCAATCGGCGGCATATCCGCGTGATGCGGAGTTAGACCGGGAATGAATCCAGAGATTCCGGCAATCACATAAATGATGCCGAAGATCAAAGCGAATTTTCTAATCATTGTATTACCTCCTTAAATTATTTTTCTTCTAAAACTTATAAAAATGTTAACCCGATTGTGTTTCTGTCAGCTTTCGCGCAAATTCGGCGACATCGGTAAAGCTGCGCGCGTAAAATTCGCACTTGAAACGCCTTCGTATATGTTCGTCTTCAAAAACCCTGCCGCCGAGCAGAATCGGAATTTCGAGACTTGCTATTTTTTCTCTGAAATCTTTATAATCGCGCGACAGTCGTTCCAAATCATTTATTACGGCGGCGGAAATGCACACAAGATTCGGAGAATGCCGCGCAACCTCATCAGCTAGAGAATAAAGCGGCGTGGCAGCGCCGAAATTGATGACTTCCAAGCCTTCGTTTTCAATCGCTATTTGCGCCAGAAGCGTCGGCAGTTCGTGAAGGTCGCCTTCTATCGCGCAGCAAATTGCCAACCGGTTCTCCATTTCGGGAACGGGAAGCGCGTTTCTGAGTTTGTATAGGGCGAATATGGCGGTGCGAGTCGCCAGATGTTCCTGCGCGACGCTGATTTCATTCCGGTGCCACAACTCGCCGATTTCCCGCATCGCCGGACAAACGAGGCGGTCAATTATTTCCGTCAGCGGTTTGCCTTCCAGATGCGCAGTGATAAAAACATTGGCTGCCGCCTCTTCGCCTCCGTCAATCAACGATTGAAGAAATGCCGAATCGGAATGGTTTTTTTTAGCGCGGGCGCGCATTGTCGTCTTTGTAACCGATTCGTCGCCGTGGGTTTGCTTTAGTCCAAGCCCCTGTTCGCGCTGAAAACGCGCGACTTCTTCAGCTCGAAAACGCCGATGCCCGCCGCTCGTCCGTTCGGATTTTAAAAGTCCGGCTTCCTCCCAACGCTTAACGGTCGCATCGCTCACCCTGCATAAACGCGCGACTTCTATTGTGGTAAAGCCTTTTATGTCTGCCATCTTTATTTGTGCCGCTGCCAAAGTTCCCAAGAACGTTCAGAAGTGAGAAGGAAAGCCTTTTCGCTTACACATTTTATAATACACAAATCGCATAAATCGCACAAACGCGAATTTTAGAAATAAAATTTTTCGCATGCATAATCAGCACATTCGCCAAGTTTATTAGATGTTTTTGAAAAAAATCATCAAATTCATTTGACAGCAGTAAATGTTTCTTATAATATCAAAATCGCACAAACCGCACACGACGATTATTTGCAGTCAGTTGTGATAGTGCGGGAACAAGTCGGCGACGTCCGCCGAAAGGTCAGGGAAACATCCCTAAAAACAAACAGGAATATTGAGCTTTACAGCTTAATAATTTTTTCAAGGAGAAAAAAACAATGACAGTAACAGCAACACAAACAGCCAAAACGGAAGAAGCACACAGACACTCGGAAGGAATCGTCGCCCGGACAATGGAGGAACAAACCGCAAAATTGCCGTCGGACATATTTCTCTGGGGCGCGCTTGGCTCAATCGGAATCTCGCTTTATTTTGAGCTGAACGGTGAAACGCAAAAAAGCAGTTTTGTCAGCCGCTGGGTTTCGCCTTTTCTGCTGCTCGGAGTCTATAACAAACTGGTCAAATTATCGGGTTCAGACCGGGTTAACAGATAACCTATTTGATTTGAGCCATCGGCGATAAGCAAGACAAGGGGGCGTTAAGACGTGAACAAAACATCAATAAGAATTATCAAGCGAAAAGATGCGGAAGCGGCGGCAAACGACAAAACTCAAGATCTGTCCGGGCAAAAACTCGCGGCAGCGATGATCGAAGAAAAAATCGAACCACGTTTGCACCGCAAGATGGCGGACACGGTTTCAAATTGGATTGCCGAGCGGCGGGAAAACAAACGCTCTGAAGAAGTTTCGGCATTTCGCAAACTGTTTGGCGATGAATTTTTATCAAGCAGAACGGCTTGAGCGAGAGAATTTTTAAGGTAAATACAATGATTGCTTCAGCGACGCGAACGATTGAAAAAACGGAGCCTTCGACCATTCTGCGAAGGATTGCGGAAAAGGATAAAACTGCCGTTAAAGACTGCATTGACACTTACGGTAATTTCATCTGGGCATTGGCGAGAAAGCTGACCGCCTCGCGCGAAAAAGCCGAAGCGGCAACAGAAGAAATTTTTATTGATATTTGGCGATACTGCGAGCGCGCCCGCGACACTCAATCAATCGAAAAAAAACTGATTGCGATGATTGCGCTGCGCCGGTTGATTAAGCCTTCTCAGCAAGCCAAACAAACGTCTATGGCAAACATAGATGCACCGAACGAACAAGGGGCAGGAATGGACAGAATTTCACGATTCATTTAGAGATTCTGTCCATTATTTACATTTTTCGATTATTTTTTTGATTATTTAAGGAGTTTATTTATGTTCAGCAAACCGGATTACATAATTTTAATTGCAGCCTTTGTTTCTTTTTTATTTTCAATTTCTCTATGGTTCGGCGTGTTTGGCGCGGAAAATAGAGATGCCGGAATTTTCGTCGGACTATGGGTTCCCTCTATTCTCGGCTTTGGTCTTTTCTTCAAGAGGAGCGCGAAAGGCAGGCAGGTATGATGACAAGCATTATCTTTATAGTCGGTTTTCTCGTTAGTTTAGCGGTTTGTTACGCGCTATTTGCCTATACAATTCATGAAATGGGTACTAATGAGAAAACAAGTAATACAAATAGAGAATAATAAGTAAGCAATAAAATGATTGTAAATTTGCATAACTCGCCTGTAACCCGGCAATGAGAAATTATGCAGATGGATTTTGTCTAACTTCTAATTTAATTAAGCATGATTGCCGTCGGATGGCGAAAATCATCACAAACAGCTTCTGATAAATTAAAGAACAATGAAAGATAAGATTAATTTAGAAGGAAAAACCGTTTTAATCGTCGGTGCCGGAGGCGGTATTGGGCGGCGGACCGCCGAGCTTTTTTCTGAGGCTGAGGTCAATATCGTCATCAGTTCGCGCAGCGAACACGAGTTGGCGGAACTCGAATACAAGCTCAACACGAACGGTAATCAAAACGTTTTGGCAATAGCTGCCGACGCTGGTGTTGAAGCCGACGTAAAAGCGCTCGTTGTTGAATCAATCGAAAAATTCGGCTCGATTAATTATTTAGTTCACGCAGCGGGAATGGGCATCCTCAAACCTTTTGCCGATATAACGCCCGCCGATTTCGACAATCTGTTGCACGCCAACGTGCGAACCGCTTTTAATGTTCTGCAAGCCGTTTTGCCGCAGATGGCGGCGCAGAAATTCGGGCGCGTCGTCGCGATTCCGGGCATTCTCGGCAAAGCGCCGATGATGCAGGCTTCCGTCTATTGCGCGGCGAAATACGCTTTGACCGGTATGATTAAATGTCTCGCTCAGGAATATAAACGCCACGGCGTCAGGTTTTCTTTGATGCACTTTGGCGGCGTTGATTCCCCGTTCTGGGACAGCATCGAGATGAAAGTTCAACGCGACAAAATGCTTTCGGTTGACGCGGCGGCGCGCAGCATCTTTTTTGCCGCGACGCAGGAAGGCGAGGGCGTGATGTCGGAAATTATCCTAATGCCTGAATTGCACCAACTCGTTTGAGGCTAACGCCAAATTGAAATTCTGCGCGATACCAAATTCGACACTTTGCAGCGCGCGACCTCAATCGATTATCAAATTTGCTTCCGGTTTGCTAATCGAGCGGCTTGCTATATCGTTTTTACGTGAAAATTTTTCATAAAAGTTATGAAACAAATCAGCGAGCGAGTTCTACTTCTAAACGATAAACCGGAAAACAACGAGGGAAAATACGTCCTTTACTGGATGCAGATGTTCAAGCGCGCAACCAACAATCACGCTTTGACGTTCGCCGTCGAACAGGCAAACGAACGAAAGCTGCCGCTCGTCGTGTATGAAGGCTTGAAATTTTATTACCCGTGGGCATCGGACCGTTTTCACACATACATTCTCGAAGCGGTCGAAGAAAAGTGCCGCGCATTTGAAAAGCTCGGCATCAAATACGTTTTTTACCTGCAAAAAGACGATCGCTCGCCGAAACAAACCGTCGCTCGAATTGCACTAGATGCCGCCCTGATTGTTACCGACGATTTTCCGTGTTTTATCATTCCCGACCACAACCGCGCGATAGTCGCCCGAGCGCAAATTCCCGTTTATGCGGTTGATTCAAACGGCGTGATTCCGATGTCGAAATTTGAAAAAGAAGAATTTGCCGCGCGCACGATTCGACCGAAAATCAAGCGGCTTTTGCCCGAATATCTCGTCAAATTCAAAGAAGCGAAAATCAAGGTGCGCGCCGATAACATAAAAGTTGATTGTCCCGACACGGAAGTTAATGCCAAAAACATTGCGAAATTAGTCGCCGAATGCGCGATTGACCATTCGGTCAAACCTTCACAGATTTACCACGGCGGCACAATCAACGGCAGAAAGCGTTTGAAGCATTTCGCCGAGAAGATTTTGCCCGCTTACGAGACGACGCGCAACAAACCGGAAATTGACGGCTGCTCGCGCCTGAGTTCTTACCTGCATTTCGGTTTTCTCTCGCCGGTCGAAATCGCTTTCGCCGTTTTAGAATCGGACGCGCCGCAGATTGCCAAAGACGCGTATCTCGAAGAATTAATCGTCCGCCGCGAGCTTTCATACAATTTCACACGGCATAACGAAAAATACGATTCGCTCGACGGCTTGCCCGAATGGGCTTTAAAGACGATGCGCGAACACGCCAATGACAAACGCGAAATCATTTACACGCTCGAAGAAATGGAAGAGTGCCGAACTTATGACGAGTTGTGGAACGCCTCGCAGCGCGAAATGAACCGAAGCGGCGAGTTGCACAATTACGTGCGAATGCTGTGGGGCAAAAACGTCATCGCCTGGACGCGCACCTACGCGGACGCTTTCCAAATTCTCGAACATCTCAACAACAAATACTGTCTCGACGGGCGCAACCCGAACTCATACGCCGGCATTCTCTGGTGCTTCGGCAAACACGACCGCCCGTGGATGGAGCGCCCCGTTTTCGGGAAAATGCGTTATATGACAACCCGCAGCACGGGCAGGAAATTCGATGCTAAAACATACATCGAGTGGACAAATCAGTTATGAAAAGCCCACGACTTGAGGCTAAGTTCACCGATTAGCAGAAGGCTTTACGAATTGGCTAAAAAACGCGAACAACATAAAATTAAACCCGGAATTTTTCAGCTTCCGCCAACCGTATATTCTGCTTTCTCTTTTTATTCTGCTGTCAAAAGTCGAAGTTTTTCTTGCTCATTTTTAATTTCCGTGACGATTTCCGCTTCGCTCGGCAAATAGAGTTTGTAGTTTGCGGCGAAGATTTGCTTTTCGTTTTCCGGCAAAGTATAACGCACGACCGCATCGTTTTTGTCGGCGCACAGCAGAATGCCGATGGTCGGGTTTTCCCATTCTTCCAAAAGTTCGCGCGTGTAGAAATTCGTGTAAAGCTGCATCTGCCCGATGTCCTGATGGTTCAGCTTGCCGATTTTCAAATCAATTAGAATGAACGAGCGCAACAGGCGATTGTAGAAAACCAGATCAATATAAAAATGGTCGCCGTCAATCGTGATGCGTTTCTGGCGGGCGACGAATGAAAAGCCTTTGCCGAATTCGAGTAGAAATTCCTGCAAATGGTCGAGCAATGCTTGTTCGATCTCAGATTCGGTCAAATGCGGCGCGTCTTTGAGATTAAGAAACTCCAGCACGAACGGGTCTTTGACGAAATCCTGCGGATGATATTTGTCTTCCGACGCTCTGCCTGCTTCGAGCATTTTTCGTTTTTCCTTTGACGCGCCGGTGCGTTCAAAGAAATGCGAATTGATTTGTCGTTCGAGTTCGCGCGTTGACCAATTTCCGGCGACTGCCTCGGTTTCGTAAAAGTCACGCGCCGCGTCGGATTCTACTTTCAAAAGCAGGCGGTAATGCGTCCAACTCAATTCTCCACGCAGCGCGTGGAGTTTTTCGGGAAAGGTTAAATAGAACTGCCGCATATACCACAGATTATTGCGCCCGAAACCTTTCAAGCCTTCGGCTTTCAAACGCGACGACAATGATTGAATAATCTGTTCACCGTAACCGGCACGCTCTTCGCCCTGCTGTTCATTTTTGACAATCGCCTGTCCGATGAGCCAGTAGGCGCGAACCATTTCCGTATTGACGCTGCGGGCGACGTTTGACCGCGCTGCGTCGAGAATTTCGCGCACGCGCTCGAACAGCCGTGAATTTTCGGCTAAATTTTCCTGCTTCACTTGGGCTAATTTATCTTCGTTCATTTCACCGTTCACTAACCTTGATTTTAACCTGAACAATTTACAGACGAAACTTGGCAATTAAATTAAACGAAACAGCATGAAATTGAAACCAAATCTTTTAGCTTTACCGATATATTGAACTTTTTGCGTTACGTTTTTTCTTTTTAAGCAGTTATCCCGGTCAAATTAATAATCCTGACGCAAAAATTTATAAAATGAATTAAATAATATGAATTAAAAGACATGGGTTTACAATTCGGCATCTATCAGTGACAATCTGCGTTTGAGTCATGCGATTAAGAGTCTTATTAATTCCGTGTAATTAATTATGCGGAATTTAATTCGGTATACTAAAAAATTCGGCTTCTTTATATTCTCAGGATAAAAATATGCTTAAAAATTCGATATTATTTGCCCTATGTTTTATTCTCCAGTCCATTATTTTCGCACATGGACAAACTCGTCCGTCTTCGGATGGAAATGCCACGCCATTGATTATCGGTGAGACGTTTACGATTGACTCGAAGATTTTAAGCGAAAGGCGGCGGATTAATGTCTATCTGCCGGCTGATTACACGAAATCAGCCGCCGCGCGTCTGCCCGTAATTTATATGCCGGACGGGGGTATGGGCGAAGATTTTCTGCACGTCGCGGGTCTCGTCCAGGTGTCGATTGGTAACGGGACGATGCGACCGTTTTTGCTCGTCGGCATTGAAAACACCGAGCGGCGGCGCGATATGACAGGCGCGACGGAAAACGAGGAAGACAAAAAGATTGCGCCGCGCGTGGGCGGCTCCGAAAAGTTTAGAAAATTTATCCGCGACGAGCTGATGCCCGAAGTTAAGCGGCGTTACCGCACAACGGATGAAACGGCGATTGTCGGCGAATCGCTGGCAGGATTGTTTGTCGTCGAGACTTTTCTGCTCGAACCGGATTTATTTGACACATATATCGCTTTTGACCCGAGCCTTTGGTGGAACAATCAAAAACTTGTTAACGGTGCGGCGGTGCGTCTGCGCGCGAGTCCAAAACTGAACAAGACTTTGTATTTTGCGAGCAGCGGCGACAAAGGCGTCGCGGAAATCACGCAGCCGCTTAAGGGCAATTAAACTTTGCCTTGTCGAAAAATAAATGTGGTTATTGCGAAAAACACGCCGAACAAGTCATTGGACGTGAGGGCGAAACAGCGACTTTCTTAAAACGGTCTTTGGTTTCCCTGACGTTGCGCGTGGCGGTTTCGCCCCACGTCATCTCAACCGTTCGGCGGCTATCCTTGCGGATAGAAAGTGCGTTAGAATATGAAGTATGAAAACTGAAACAGCACAAACTATTATTTCTCGTGCGCCCGACGTAATGAGCGGTGCGCCCGTCTTCGCGGGAACTCGCGTCCCTGTTCAAAGTTTGCTTGACTATCTGGCTGGCGGACATCCGCTTGAAGAATTTTTGGAAGACTTTCCGACTGTGCGCCGCGAGCAGGCTTTAGAATTATTGCAAAAACTGAAAGAATCGCTTGCCACCGCGCAAATATGAAAGTTTTGTTGGACGAATGCTTGCCAAAGAAACTGAAACGCGAAGTCGAAGCGGATTTTGTTCAAACAGTTCCCGAAGCTGGCTGGGCAAGCAAAAAGAACGGCGAACTTTTGCGTCTCGCGGAAGCAGTTTTTGATGTGCTTTTGACCAACGACCAAAATATGGAGCATCAACAGAATTTAAAGAATTTTGATTTGGCGTTTGTTGTTCTTGTCGCGTTGACAAACGACATCGCTGATTTAGAGCCGTTGATGCCAGCCGCTAATGAAGCATTGAAAACAATCAAAGCAGGCGAGATTAAATACATCGAAGCGAGTAGCTAAGGTTTTCGTTTTCTATGAACGCGCCGCCGAACAAGTAAAATTACCACCGCCAGAGGCGGTGGCTTTGTTTTTTGCCCTAGAAGGTGCGCCCTCACTGGCTAGGCTTTTTCCTCACCGAATAAGTTTCCTTGTAACTTCTCGATTTCCTGCTCTTTCTTCTCTTGCCATTGGACATTCTCGCGGATTAGACACGGAAGTTTCGGCGACCTCCTGTGCCAATTCTTAAGAAGAAAAAAAGACGGCGGGAATACTTTTAGACATTCCCGTCATCTGTTTATGAGAGGAATTTATGAAAATGACGATATTTGCAAGCTTAATTTTAGCAGCCTTGGCGTTCACCGGCTGTCAGAGCGCGGTGACGCAGGAAGAAACCAAAACTGAGACAAAAACGGAGACGAAAATGGAAACAACACAAACGCAGAAAGAAATCGCGCAGGTTTCGGTAACGGAAGCGAAAAAGGCGATCGAAGACAAAAAGGACGCGCAGTTCATCGACGTTCGTACAATCGAGGAATATACGAGCGGTCACGCTGTGGGCGCGAAGAATTTGCCGCTCGACAAGCTCGAAGCCGACTTTGCTGAACTCGATAAAAACAAACCCGTCTACGTCATCTGCGAAACCGGACGCCGTTCGCAAAAAGGCTCGGAAATTCTCCAGAAAGCCGGATTCAAGGATATTTACAACATCACGGGCGGAACGTCCGAATGGAAAAGCGCGGGACTTCCGACGGAAAAATAAAGGAGGAAACACACAATGAACGAACTTTACTGGATCGGCGGATTCGTCGTCATTTATCTTCTGTTGCAGCTCGTGATTTTGCCCAAATTGGGCATCGGCACCTGAATGCGCGGAGCGTGCGACGTCGAGTCTCGACGTCAGAAAAAACAGACGGACGAATTTAGCGAAACAAGGGAAGATATTTAATGATAATCAAAAAAATCAGCAATCGGCTCGCGTTTTTCGCTGCGGCGTGCGTTTTGCTCGCCGCCACCGCGTTCGGACAGGAAACGGCGGAAAAGCCTCTGCCGAATCTGGCTCTAAACCGGATTGACGGGCGGAAATGGAATTTGAAGGACAATCGCGGCAGCCTGACGCTCCTGAATTTCTGGGCGACGTGGTGCGCGCCGTGCCGTTCAGAAATCCCGATGCTGGTCAGGCTTTCCGATAAATACAAAGTCGCCGGATTAAAAGTCGTCGGCGTTTCCGTGGACAGCGAAAACGTCTCACAGATCAATAAATTCATTAAAGATTTTAAGATCGATTATTCAATCGTCCTAGCCGTTCCGGGTTCAATTCTTTCACAGCAAAAGGCGATTCCGATGTCGCTTTTGATTGACGAAAAAGGTTTTCTCGCGAAAAAATACGTCGGCGCGGTCGAAGAATTTGTCCTTGAAAAAGATATAAAGACACTGCTGAACAAAAGAATTACCCTACACACACAAACGCCAGCCGGAGCGAAGAAGATCGTCTCCAATAAGGCAGTTGAAAAAGCGGGAAACTGAAATTCAAAGCTACCGTGCTTCAGCGCGAAGCTTTGAGCGGTTTTATTAAAGTTTTACTGAGAACGAGCAATAGGTAATAAAAGATTAACGATTTTGCAGATCAACGACACGCACGGCTATCTGAAAGAGCATCAGGAAATGTTCTGGGACGCGGGCGGCAAGAAGCACGCAAAGATAGACGGCTACGCCAAAATCAGCCGTTATTTCAAACAAGTCAGAAACGAACGCGGCACGATTGTCCCCATCCGGCAGTTTTTCTTTTGAAAAGAACAATCAAAATGACACAGGAAAATAAAATCGAAGTCAGTAACGCGGAAAACAATAAGACGAATGAAAAGCCGACGCTCAAAAAACGTCTTTTAGGCTGGCTCGGCTATCTGGCTTTGTTTGCCGCGATTCTTTTCTTTTTCGCGCCCGAGTCATGGTGGCAATTCGGCGTCGCGCCGGTCGAAAACAGAAAAGCCGCCGCCGCCTTCACGCTCAAAGACTTAAACGGCAATGAGTGGAATTTTTCTGACCATCGAGGCAAAGTCGTCGTCGTCAATTACTGGGCGACGTGGTGCCCGCCGTGCCGTATTGAGACGCCCGGATTGGTTTCGTTCGCCGAGGAATACAAAGCGCGCGGCGTGGAAACGGTTGGCGTGACGGTTGACGAAGATTTAAGTTTAGTGCCGCCGTTCGTTGAAAAATATAAAATAAAATATCCGATTCTAACTGCCGGAGTTGATCCGAACATTTCCGGCGGCGAAATGGCTTTGCCGACGACGTTTCTTTATGACAAAAACGGTCGGCTAGCGAAGAAATATACGGGCATCGTTCTGGAATCAACTTTGAAATCGGACGCGGACGCGCTGCTGGCTGAATAACTTAATAAAAAAACCGCGATGAACTTCGCGGTAACAGACTGCGCGGTTTAGGATAGAAAGACAAACTGTTTGATGTGAACGATAAAAGACTTATGAAAATTTTTATATATTCAGCCGTTTGCACGGCTTTATTTTTATCCGGCTGCGCCGCTGACACGCCGACGGCGAACAATTCGGCGGCGAGTTCAAACGGCAATTCAAACGCACGGACGAATTCGGCGCCGTCAGCGGCAACTGCGGACAGCGGCTTGAAGACGTTGAAAAGTCAGAACAATTTCGAGGAAACTTACGCGAAATTGAAATCAGCCGTCGAGAAAAACGACGCGTTGAAGATCATCGCTGAGATCAATCACGCGGAAAACGCCGAAAAATCCGGGCTGACTCTGCGTCCGACCAAGTTGATGATCTTCGGCAATCCGAAGCTCGGTACGCCTCTGATGCAGCAAGCGCAGACTCTGGCGATTGATCTGCCGCAGAAAATGCTCGTTTACGAAACGGAAACGGGTGAGGTTTTCGTCGCCTACAACGATCCGCTTTATCTGGCAAAACGCCACAACGTCAGCGAAAGCCGCGAAGAATTCGCCAAGATTGCCAGCGTCTTGAAAACTCTGGCGGAAACGGCGATTGGCAAATAGAGAAACGCGCGCCGCTAAAATTTTGATGAAAAATAATGACAAAAAATAAAGATAAAAAATTACCCGACGGTTCGGATAAGCGCGATTTTTCCGCTTTGTCGGCGCTTTACATCAATTGCACTTTGAAGCCGACCGGCGAGCTTTCGCACACCGAAGGCTTGATGAAAAAGAGCATCGCCATTATGAAAAAGCATAAGGTCAAGGTCGAAATGATGCGCGCCGTGGATTTCGACATCGCGCCGGGCGTTCAGCACGACATGACCAAACACGGCTTTGAAAAAGACGACTGGACAAAGATTTTCAAAAAGGTGATGAAAGCCGATATTCTCATTCTCGGCACGCCGATCTGGCTCGGCGAAAAATCATCGGTCTGCTCGCGCGTCGTCGAGCGTCTCTACGCCGAATCGGGCAAGACCAACGAATTCGGACAGTATATCTATTACGGCAAAACGGGCGGCTGCATCATCACGGGCAACGAAGACGGCATCAAGCATTGCGGAATGAACATTTTGTATTCGCTCCAGCATCTCGGCTACGCGATTCCGCCGCAGGCTGACGCAGGCTGGATCGGCGAAGCCGGACCGGGACCGTCATACATGGACGAAGATTCGGGCGGCGAGGAAAACGAATTCACACAGCGCAACACGACCTTTATGACGTGGAATTTGATGCATCTCGCTTCGATGCTCAAAGAAAACGGCGGCTTTCCGGCTTACGGCAACCAGAAAACCGAATGGGAAGCCGGAACGCGCTTTGATTACCCGAACCCGGAATATCGCTAAAAGGGAATTTTTCGGTCGCTTTTCGGAATGATTGATAAAAGTTATGACAAACGAAAAAATCAGCTTCAAAAACGATTCGGGCAAAGAGCTTTCCGCCAGACTGGAATTGCCCGCCGACCGCAAGCCGCATAATTACGCGATCTTCGCGCATTGTTTCACCTGCAACA